>Ga0315296_10000331_pt1 | contig 43764 bp, 31 predicted proteins | sample YL17G14_18_MG_FD_203921 | JGI IMG/M metagenome (GOLD analysis project Ga0315296, IMG submission 203921) | Sediment microbial communities from Yellowstone Lake, YNP, Wyoming, USA - YL17G14_18 | ecosystem: Environmental > Aquatic > Freshwater > Lake > Sediment | place: USA: Wyoming | collected... | reverse complement strand
GTTGGATGAATCGTTTCCGGCGTATATTGATACGGTGGGAGAAGAAACCTGAGAATTATTTTGGTCTTCTTCATTTTGTCTGTGCAATAATTACGTTTCGTTGTTCCGGGTTATTCGGATAGGCTCTTAGTACAATAGTTCTGTTCATAGTTACTTCTCCATCTTAAATTAGTTTAATTGTTCGGTTGTCATTCTCTGCAACTCACGCCTTCCGGTCGTACTGAGGAATCTTAATCAGCTCACCTTTTCTAAGCGCTGACTGATGAGCGATAATACCCGGCACCGTATATGCTAAGGATTCATAAACATCAATTGCCGGTCGGCGGTTGTGAATCAGTGCATCAATGAATTCGTGTGTAAGAAAGCTGTGCGAGCCTTCGTGGCCGCTGTTATGCCGCAGCGGTTCCGGCAGTATGTCCGTTTTCCACCATTGCGGCTGCTTATAGTGCTCGAAGTTCGGCGCCTCTCGAACAAATCCGGCATCGTCTTTTTCCATCTGGTTGCCGGAGCGTATAATAACCGGGCCGATGCCATTGGGGTGAGCTGTATAAAAACTCATCTTGTCACCTATCCACTGCGCCCGCTCACAGCCTCGGTGAGCGCCTTTCCACCAGATATTGACGCGGAAGGCGTTGCCGCGGTTGGTCCTGAACATCGCCGAGGAGTTCCAGAACGGATTACCATACACGTTGTCCTTTAGAATAGGATCATCATCACCCCAGCCGTGGCACACAGCTTCCGTTAATCTTTCTCCGCTCACGCCGACCAGTTGGGAAGTACAGTGCGTCGGGTAGTGCATCGGCGCTACGCCGTATCTCCAGGTTCGCTTGCCGTTCCAGAAGTAGAGCGACTCGAGGCCGGGGTGCTGGTACTCGGCTTCGCAATAATATAGAGAACCGAATTTGCCCTGCTGGTAAAACTTCCGGGCGGAAATCGTGGATTGCTGATAGTAGCCGGTCTCAGCCATCATATAAGTCAGGCCGTATTTTTTGACGGTGTCCAGCAGCAGCTCGGCCTGCTCAATCGTGGCCCAGACGGCGGGGACGGCTGATATAACGTGCTTGCCGTTTTTCATTGCCTCGATGGTATGCTGAACGTGAAGGGGGCCATCGGTGAATATGGCTACGGCATCAATATCTTTGGCGAGCACCAGCTCCTCAAGCGAGTTGTAGGCCTTCCGGCAATTATACACCTTCATCAATTGCTCTCGCCGGTCCTCGCGGAGGTCGCTGACGGCCTGAACAATACAGTCCGGATGCTCGTGCCACTGAAAGGCGGTCCCAAAACCCCCGCCAACAACACCTATGCGAACTCTTTTAGGAGTAGTATTGACAGCTAACGCGGCCTGCGAAACAAACATTGTCCCGGCCAGGGCATAACCGCTGCGCTTGAGGAAATCACGCCGTGAACAATCTGTCTGTAATTTGGAACGATTCCTTTTGAATGTAACAGTATTCTCGGCCATATATGCACACTCCTTCCTGCTAAATTGTAATAGTAAAGGAACTTGAGCTGTGTGCGTTAATCAAGCTCCTTTATGTAAATATTGGCAAACTGGATATGGTCACCGTGGTGCTGCAGGGCGATTGGGCCGCGTTCGGGCAGTCCCGGCAGGCGGGCCTCGCGAATTACTGTCTTTCCATTTAATACAATGGTAACCTTGTCATCAATAGCGGTAATCTCGAAGCGGTTCCACTGGCCGACCGGGTTATCCGCATTTAAGATAGGTGTTGCAGCCCTTCGCACTTCCGGCGGCATATTTGTGTCCCTGCGGTATGCCCAGATTTCGCCTGAGCCGACCGGCCAATTCCAGATATTAATCTGGCTCTTTGAGACACCGCGCAGGTAAATGCCGCTGTCGCCGGCGTCCATCACCGGGACAGTCAACTGCCTGCCCGCAGTATCGGCGGCCTCTGAGCCGTCCGGCAAAATCACAGGGACATTATCAATTCTGGGTTTGTCCGGCAGGCGCCAGTCAACGATAAGAACGAAGTTTCCAAATTCCTCTTGCGTCCACAGGTTTCTGTCATCTCCGGCTGCTTCACTTTTGCCGTCGTAATCCAGAATCCAGTCCTTAGCGGTCCAATGTTCCTTATTGCCGGGTACCTGTTTCCAACTGCGAAGGTCAAGCCCATTATACAGTGAGCGAAAGCCCCGGTCTTTCTGTGCAACTACATCATCCGGCGGATTTGAGCCGGGCAGCTCGCAGATACGGATATTACGAAAATGGACCAGGCCGCCTTCGGATTCGAGGCAGATATATCCTTTGCGAGGATTGAGGTGGAAGGCGCGAGTAACTACCTTGCCGTTGACCGCCAGACTAACCGTGCCGTCGCGACTCTCAACGCGGTAATGGTTCCACTGGCCGGCGGGATTGCATCGTCGCTCGCTGGGTAAGGAGCGCATCCAGCCGTTCGGATGGAGCTTATCCGGTGTCATAGTGGCGCCCTGGATGCCGAATACATCACCGTGACTGGTGTAATTTTCAGTATTGCGGCCATCCAATATCTGCACTTCGATGGCACGCGTGAAAGGCTGCCCAGTTACCGGTAAGTCATCGGAGTGGATAAATAAGCCGGCGTTGCCCTCTTTTATGATGTGTTGCCATTCTAATTCCAATATGTAATTTTCATATTGTCTCTCTGTTCGCATTACGCCGGTCGGGACTCCGCTGCAGATAATCATCCCATCGCTTACTGTCCAGGTTTCCGGCGCGCAATTAACATTCACCCAGCCGTCGAGATTCTTGCCGTTAAACAGGAACACAAATTTATCCTCAGCTCCATCAAGCTCCTTAATCATCATATTTCGCAGAGTTATTGTGCCGTTAAGGTTCTGAAATCCGATGTGTCCTCTGAGCGGCCGATTCGCCAGAGGCGGTCCTTTTTCCTGGCGAGCCTTGGTTTCGCCAGACAGGTCTGCGTCGATTACCTTTTGGCCGTTGAGCATAATCTGTACCTGACTGCCGCGGGTGGTAATTTCCCATGAGTTCCACTGGCCGACGGGCTTAGTAGCATCTTTGGCGGCAATCTCATTATAAATCGAGCCGGTTCGCTGCTGGGGCTGAGAGCTGCCGCTATAATAGACGTCGTGGTCAACAACCTGAATCTCCATCCCTTTGTAGGCCGGGTCGCCTTCAAGCGGGAATCGCAGCCCTATACCACCGTTGCTGCCTTTGCTTATCATAGAGTCAAACTTCAGGACGAAGTCGCCATATTCCTTCGGGGAGACAATCCAGGTCCGCTTATTCAGGCCGTAGAGGACGCCGTCTTCTATCTTCCAGGGTGTGCCCGGAACCTTCTGCGGCGTTTGAATGTCCGACCAGTCGCTAACCTTCCAGCCGGCCAGACTGTTACCCGGGAATAAAGGCGCTAATCCTTCCTCAGCCGCCCGTGAAGCTGTTGTGGTTCCTATAAGCAGGACATATCCCACGATGCCAATCAGAAAGAAAAAATGTGACCGTTTCATTGTAAAGCCTCCTTCAATATAAAAATGGTTATTGTTAACTGGTAATTGGTAATTATTTTGGAATGTATCTAATTACCAATCACGACAAATTGCCAGCTTCCCGATACTTAAGAGCTATGTTTTCCAACGCATATAGTACCCAAAGCAGACGTCTGATGCCAAAAGATTTTGCGAACCTGTAGATGCCACTTCGCAGAATACCTGAGCACCACCTTACCTATCTAATGACCACAAATCCAAATGAAAACGATTATGAAAGCCGGCAAGAGAAGTAATATCCAGATGCATACAATACCCAAATCAAACGCCCGATGTCAATATATTTTGCGAATCCAAACAAGTATCAGGGTTTGATTTTTCACTTGACTGAAGGCGGTAAACTATTAAATTGAACGTAAACGTTGGCAGTCTCGTAAGGCTGCCAGTATCAATCACCTGTGCCTGCGTAACCTGTGCAGGCAACCACAGGTGCAGGCAAAAAACTGATTTTATAACTGTTCGAGACGAGAAGGGAGATAATATCATGTCCATTAGCCGTCGCACTTTTCTCAAAGGCTCCATAGCCTCAGGTCTGACCCTGGTGGCTCCTGCTATTCTCAGGGCCCAGGCCGACAGGAAATATCGCACCGCCCTTATCGGCAGCGGCTGGTGGGGGATGAATATCGGCCGGACTGCCGTGCAGTCGGGCCAGTGCAAAATGGTCGCTATGTGCGACGTTGACAGCAACCAACTGGACCCTGCCGCCAGAGAAATAGAACAGCTCAGCGGCGAGACGCCAAAAAAGTATAAGGACTATCGCGAGCTTCTGGACAGTGAAAAACCGGATATTGCCATCGTGGCCACGCCCGACCACTGGCACCCTCTGATTACCATCGCGTCAGTTAAGGCGGGGGCCGATGTGTATGTTGAGAAGCCTATCAGTCATACGATACACGAAGGCCTTGCGATGATAAGGGCCGCCAGGGAAACGGGCCGTGTCGTTCAGGTCGGCACACATCGGCGAATCTCGCCTCACAACGTATCGGGGATGGAATTTCTAAAGTCGGGCAAGGCCGGCAAAATCGGTATGGTCAGGGCCTTTGTCCATTACGGAGGAGGTCCGGAAACCCCAAGCCCCAACGAAAGGCCGCACGAGGGTCTGGACTGGGAGATGTGGTGCGGGCCGGGGCCGCTGCGTCCCTTTAACACGAAAATCCATCCGAAGGGCTTCCGCCAGTTCCTCGATTACGGCAACGGCACATTGGGTGACTGGGGCATACACTGGTTAGACCAAATCCTGTGGTGGACCGAGGAAAAATATCCCAGGCGTGTTTTTTCCACCGGCGGACGTCCCATCAAAGGCCCGCCGGTCAATGATGAACGGGGCCAGACAACCGATGCCCCCGACCACCAGGTTGCCAGTTTTGAATTCGAGAGCTTCACGGCTGTCTGGGAGCATCGCCAGTTTGCTGCTAACAACGCCGAGAAAGGTGAAAACGTCGGCTGCTACTTTTACGGCACCAACGGCACTTTCCACATGGCCTGGCAGAATGGCTGGACCTTCTACCCTATCGGCAGGGGACAAAAAGAAATTCACGAGGAGCCTCAGCTTAATCAGCCGGACAGCCAGAACATCAAAGAGCTTTGGGCAGACTTCCTCAAGTGCATCAAGAGTCGCTCGCGTCCGGTCTGTGATATCGAGACAATCCATCGTTCCACAAATATGAGCCTGCTTGGTATGCTTTCGTTGAAGCTCGGCCGCAGTGTCGAATGGGACGGCGAGAAGGAAATAATCATCGGCGACCCCGAGGCCAACAAGCTGCTGCGTCGCGAGTATCGAGAGCCGTGGGTCTATCCGCAGGTATAATTATAAATAACTGAATTGCTATGAGTGTTGCTGTTTTTGAGCGAATTTCTAAAAAGTTTTTTTAAATTGTTGGGACCCCAAAATACCTATATATGGTGGATATTTGGATTTGAAACACTATATGTATGACTTTTTGCCGTTTTTTACGATAATATTTGGGTTACGAATTTATTTTAATTTTTTTAAAATTTGGATTGACTTATAATAAAAGTTAAGTTATAATTAAACTCTTACGAGTTATATGACGAATAAAGCTGTGATAGACTTTAGGGATGACCCTTTAGTTAAGGGACCGTGTGCTATCGTTGCTTATGCCCGTCGCCTTAACGGCAAGAGACCAGCGTTGGATTACATAGAGAATCTGGAGCAATCAGATTGGGCAAAACTGGCAAAATCATTCGTCAAGATGGCGCAAGTTGGCAGAATTCACAACATTGAAAGATTCAGAAAGATAGGTGGAAAGAGTGGGAAAATATACGAATTCAAGGTCTATCCTAAAGTTCGAGTTTTGTGTTTTCAGTTAAGAAAAACCTGGTTACTTACGCACGGCTTTAACAAGGAAACTGGTGATACACCTCCAAGGCAAATTAAACGTGCCGAAGATATAATGAAGGAACATATTTCATTATTGTCGTAATAACTAGATAGGGAGTTCTCGATATGGACAAAACATTTTTAGAAAAACTTATGTCTGACGACGAAGGTAGAAAACTGTACTTTCGTGAGGATTTAATTTTTGAAATTACAGAGGCTATTAGTAAGGCTATGAAGGTAAAAGGAGTTAATAAGTCGGACCTTTCAAGACTCGCTGGGGTTAGTAAAAGTAATATTACGCAGCTTCTAAGTGGCGACCACAATATGAGACTCACAACTGTAGCCGATCTTCTATATGCACTTGATTCAAAGATGGCTGTATCTGCTGTTCCACTTGATATGGATAGCATAATCGAAAGCATTACCTTTAATCAATGGACTCCGGCGGTAGAAATCACAATAAAACAATCTGAATATCGAGAAATTGACGAAGAGGCACAAAAGGAATTATCTCAGGCAGCTTAAATCATGGCAAAAAAAAAGTTAAAAACCAAGGCTTTAAAAAAAGAAAACAAGGCCGTTGCTGGTCTGTTGGTTTCTGATCGAGTACAGTTAAAGGATGTTCGGTTAATAAGCTGTAAATGTGATCAAACGCCGGAAGCCGCATTGGGTAAGAAAGAGTATGGTATCAACTATTCAACTGAAGTGCAGGTTGACAAGAAAAGTGGCTACGTTATCGTAACAGCGAAATTCAAATTTGAAGCTTTTACTGAAAGTAAAACTCAAAAACCAGTTATTCTTATCAATGCGTCTTTTCTTTTAGCTTACAAAATAGAAAACTTTGAAGGGCTAACTCAAAAAGGGTTTGAGCAATTTGCGAATTTAAATGGAATTTATAATGCTTGGCCATATTGGCGTGAATTTGTACAAAATACTGTTACCCGAATGGGATTACCTTCGCTGTCCATTCCCGTTTTCAGAATTGTACAATCAACAACTAAGAAAAGTATTGGGAAGAAAGCTGTACGGGAAAAAACAACTAAAACAATAAGAGCAAAATAGTAAGCTCATATTTGAAAAGTGAATACGGGGGCGAACGGCTTCGACCGGATGGCGGACGGACAAGCTGCATGCCCAGGACGCCGGTTGGCCTGGCTAATCATCCGGCAATAAATTTTAAGCGACAACGTACAGTTGCGCCTGGCTGCCTAAACTGGCGGCCCGTCCTGCCTGACTTTGCCTGTTGGTCTGGTAAGGGCGTCAAACAGCAGGCTTTGCCGAGCCGGTTGTTCGGGCCGGCAAGGCGAGACCTTACCGAAATAGCCGAGTTAAGAGCCTGTCGTCTTGGCGCTTAACAAGGCGAAAAAACAAAAAAGCGACTAAGCATGAAGACGCTTGTCTTGAAACATCTCGGGACGGGGGTTCGAATCCCCCCGCCTCCATTCTTCGTTCGCCGTTATAGGCGGACGAAGCGTACCTCGGCGTAGCAGGTTTAATTGCGAAGGCGGGCTTTTCTGTTATTTATGACTGCGGCGGGCTACCCCCGGGCAGCTCAGTTCCCCTTGTACTTTACTGCCCATCTCTTCCATCTCTCGCTGAAAACTAAACGCCGTTATTCTACGCGAAGAAACAAATAACCTCCTGTGACAGGATGTCACAAATAACTTGCAGTTGTTCATCGTCGGTTTCATATACTCTGACAGCGTCTGCATACTTGCTGCTATCCGGTAGGAATTCAGTTAGCAAGCTGGGCATCTGCAAAAACCAAGCTTGATTAAATACGACATTTTCTTTTTGCGGGAAGATAGCTACATAAAAAATATCATTTTCAACCAGGTCCTGGAAGAAGTGAGTACCAAAAGAGAGCTCCGGCATCAAATTTCCTCCCTCGTAAGCAACTTCGACCAACACTGACATATTGTTGATTTCAGCGAAATTAACGGGCACTCCCAGGCTCGGCGTTGTCGTTCCCCATCTGCCAGGCCCAAACAGGATTGTTGGAGTAGTGTCCCTGTCAGGTATCTGCCTGTTCAACTTGCCTATTAGTCTGGCTATGTCATATTTCTGTGTGAAAGGCATTTGCACATAAGCCGCAGGGTCAACATAAATGATTCTTCTTATCGGCTGTGATATGCTGCCACCCATAGTATATCCGCGAGATTTAAATAAAATCTTTGCCGAATCGATTTTTTGGGGTATCGTTACTCTCGCAGTTAGCCCTTTTGTTTGTAATGGTCTGCATTGAAGCAAATTAATCTTCAATTCATCGTTCTTCGTGAAGTTTGCGGTAAATTCAATATCAACGGGGTATTGATAATGATTTTCCAGAGTCTTAAGCATTTTCTGCATAATTTGCGGAAAATCGGTTTTTGACAGAAGTTTTTCGAATGTCAATATCCAAATGTTTTTACTCTCCATGCCGAGCTCTTTCATTCTTCGCTCTGCTCGATGGTCCCGACTTCCTACCAGGTCTAATTTCATATCGATGTTTTCGAGCAGGTTAGTTACCTCAAAAGTTCTTAATTTATCTTCTTCAGCATCGAGCAGGTCAACGTTATGTTGCGAGAATCTCATAACATCTTCGATTTCAGAGTAAGGCCGTAATAAAGGTTGGTCTAAAGCGATTGTTTGAGGATAATCATCTTCCACACGCTCCACTGCTCTCGTGCCAAGGCCGAAAACCAGTCGCAACATACCTGCTTTTGGGTCAAGCTCAGACTTCCAGACGAAAGTGTTGTGAGAGAAACCAACGCCGGCGAGGTCAGGAAAAAAGTAATGGTTTTGATACGAACCTGAAACTCTCTGGACCAGCAAAGCCATTTGTTCATCCTGCTGGTCCAGGCCTCTTTGTAAGCGATACGTGAGCGCATTTTCGTCCATAGTGCTTGCATAAATCCTTCGAACTGTATTCTCAAACTCTGCATAACGTTGTTGTGGGTCGCCCTGGTTCACTAAAAATATACTCTCGTATTTCCCGGCAAAGGCGTTTCCAAAGGAATCCTCAAGCAAGCTGCTCGAGCGTACAATTATGGGAGATTGGCCGAAATACTCTGTCAATTCCTGGAAACGCTCGCGTATTTCATCGGGGAACTTTCCGCGAAGCAGATTTTCCTTCATCTGAGGCGCTACTTTGAAGTAACCATCTTTAGTTTTTTGCTTGATAAATAGATTCCACCAGCCGTTTTCCACTATGTAGCTATAGAAGACGTCTGAGCCGACATAGAATGAGTCATGAGGCTCTAATCGCTGGTTCCAGTCAAATGATGCATCCTTCGAAATAATTTTTCGGGCTATTAGCATACCTGCAGTTTTGCCGCCGACAAATCCGCTTCCAATCAGTCTGTTTTTGATATTTATCAAATCTCCAAGGGTAAAATTGTCTTGTGCGAGCTTTGAAATTCTTTTTTCACGGCCGATCATTATCCTGCAAAGCTGCTTTATAGTCCCTTTCACCTCTTCAGAATCCCCAGGCTTCGACTGCAGATTTTCCGCTTTCATAAAAAGTCTGTCCCAATAATCTAATGCTCGGGCAGTATCTTTGAGACCTCTGTCTGCGAAATGCGAGAATAGTTTGGCAGCATCCATACTGCTTATGATTGGAGAAAAATTTTCTTCTTGCTGCAAATGTGGCAGAAACATTGTTGGCGAGTAACGGCGCCATACCTTTAGGGGGTGAACGTAGAAGTTCTCTTCAAAATTATAAACATCAATTAACAACTGCGTGGTTTCGCGAATGCGGGCTATTGTCCTGAATGAGTGGTTGCTGCGGAGCAGGGCGAAGTATGCAATGGTGTCTAACTCAAAAAGGTAGGGGCAGGTAATCAAAAAGAAATTGCCAATCATCAGGTCGGTTGCCCAGGCACTAAGCAAATCTGACAGACAATCAAACACATAATAGGTTTCGAGACCTTCATGTGAGATTATCGCGTGGACCTGGCTGGAAAAGCTTTCAAAGCCGCTGCCGGCGTCAAGATTGTATATCTTGATATAAGAGCCTGGTTGAAAAAGAGGCTGATGGTCTGCAAATCTGATATAAACCATTTTTCTGCCATCTTCTAAACCCTTTTTGACGAAGGGGGTAACAAATCGTTGATAATCTTCTATGTTGTCAACCTGCCATACAACATTGTCACCCTTGTTAAGACCAGAAAGGGCTTCATCTAAACCTTTAAGGCCGGTACTTGCCCACGCCGTCATAAATCAACCTCTCTTTCTACGGTATCTTTTATAATCGATTCCTAATTCTTTGACTTTGTACTTTATGATACGTGCTGTAGAACCCAAATCGCGTGCTGTAGCGGCAAGGCTGCCATTACATCGCTTAAGTGCGTCAACAATGAGGTCACGTTCGAACAAATAAACCCTTTCCTTTAGTGAACCCGTGCCAATGGTGTCTGAGGCATCAGATGTTTGCAGTGTCGGCGGTAAATGATGTGCATATATAACGCCTTGCGTGCTCAGGAGCACCGCTCTTTCAATGCAATTTTCAAGCTCTCTTACGTTGCCGGGCCAGTGGTATGCCGCCATCATATTGATTGCGGTCGTGCTTATCCGCCGGACATCTTTGTTCATTTTTTTGGCATACACTTCCACGAAATGGTCAGCCAGGAGGAGAATGTCATCTTTGCGTTCTCGTAACGGCGGCAGAAAAATAGGAAACACGTTTATCCGATAGTAGAGGTCCTGGCGAAAAGCCCCCTGCTCAACAGCATTTTCTAAGTTACGGTTCGTGGCAGATATAATCCTTGCATTGGTTTTCAAGGTCCGATTACTTCCTACTTTTTCAAATTGACGTTCCTGAAGGACTCGAAGCAGCTTGACCTGTGTAGCAGAAGAAAAGTCACCTATCTCATCAAGAAAAAGTGTTCCGCCTTGTGCTTCTTCGATACGACCTTTTCGGCTTTGTATTGCGCCGGTAAAGGCCCCTTTTTCATGTCCGAACAGTTCGCTCTCCAGCAAATTCTCGTTTAATGCTGCGCAGTTGACTCTTACAAACGGGCTGTTAGCCCTTGCGATCGAATAGTGAATGGCGTGCGCAACAAGCTCTTTGCCGGTGCCCGATTCGCCTCGGATAAGCACGGTTGTTTCGCTGCCGGCCACCTGATAAATCTGACGATATACATCGCGCATCGAGCTGGAATTGCCAATGATATTCTCCGGCTTGAACCGGTCTTCCAGCTCCTGTCGCAGCCGCAGATTTTCATCTTCAAGCTCTTTTCTTCTGATTGCAGCCTGACGGCGAATTCTGACGTCATTTGCAATCATACTTGTAACGATGCTGAGAATACGCATGTCCTCTTCGAGCGGCTTTGCTTTATCATAGACCATATCAACCGAAATCGTGCCAATTACCTCCTGCCCGATCGAAATAGGCACACAGATAAAGCTGATCTCTTCCCTTGTAATATTCCAGCGCTCGAAACGGTTAAGGAACAGCGGTTCTTCGGATACCTTCGGGACAATCATTGCCTGCCCGGTTTCCATGACTTTTCCGGTAACACCTTCACCCATTCTGTATCTTACTTTTCGGCTTTGTTCTTCAGACAGATTATGTGCTACTTCGATGACTATCTCATTACTATCGGGTGCCAGAAGTGTGATGGTGCCTCTATTCATACCCAATTGTTGGTTAAGCACACCTAAGACTTCGCTGAGAGCTTGTTTTTGCTGCTTGCCGGAGCTCAGTATGTTGCTGATTCTATAGAGGGTTTGTAATTGCTGAGCACGACGTGTGGCATCAGCTGCGTTTGTTTGCATGGCGAGATTTGTTTTAGCCATCTTCGTTTTCTCCTTTCTCTGGATACGACATTACTATAATACGACATTTTTGTAGCATAAGAAAATTAGTTTTACGAATAAATAATATAACCGAACCGAATAATGGCACAATTAAACGTTATAAATGCTTTTATTACAACCGCTTGCGGCAAATAACGGACAACGCTCTTCTTATTCTCAATTAACTAAGCATTTTAACGTCATATATGACAGGGTTACATATTTGTCATAAACCTCCCAAAAACCGACATTATTGTCGCGTTATAATGAGCGAAGAGTAATAGCTGTTTTTTCATAACTTGCTTTTTAATAAAGACTTAAAACACACAAGTGTTTTTGGTACATGCTTTGCGAGCTTACGGAATAAAAGAGAATTGTGTTTTTATAATTGAAAGGAATTGAATTATGACTCCAAAAGAGTTTTTTGAATTTGCAAAGAAGAACAATGCGAAAATGGCGGACCTGAAATTTACAGACCTTCTGGGCAGCTGGCAGCATTGTACATTCCCGCTAGAGACCTGGGATGAAAGTACGTTTGTCGATGGTGTCGGGTTTGATGGTTCATCAATCCGCGGCTGGCAGGGAATCCATGTCTCAGACATGCTGGCTGTGCCTGAGCCGGATACAGCGGTGATTGACCCGTTTTTTAAGGAACCCACCGTTAGTGTAATAGCAAACATCGTTGACCCAGTCACCAAAGAAGATTACACGCGTGACCCCCGGTACGTTGCGAGAAAAGGTACAGCCTATCTGAAAGAAACGGGAATCGCCGATACCTGCTATATAGGCCCGGAACCGGAATTCTTTATATTTGACGAAGTGCGCTACGAACAGAATCAGCATACGGGGATGTATCAGATTGATTCTGTCGAAGGGGCCTGGAACACAGCCCGTTTCGAGGAGCCGAACCTGGGATACAAACCAAGCTTCAAGGGCGGCTACTTTCCGGTCAGCCCTACTGATACCTATCATGACCTGCGTGGAGAAATGGTGAAAGAAATGCAGAAAGTCGGCATCGTGGTCGAAGCGCACCATCATGAAGTTGCAACGGCAGGTCAGGCTGAGATTGATATGAAGTTTGCAGAACTGTTGAAGATGGCCGACCAGTTTATGTGGTACAAGTACATCATCAAGAACGTTGCGAAAAGAAACGGCAAAACAATAACGTTGATGCCCAAGCCGATATTCCAGGACAACGGCAGCGGGATGCATACTCACTTCTCACTCTGGAAGAATGGAAAGCCGCTGTTTGCAGACAAGGGATATGCCGGACTCAGTGACATCGGCCTTTATTCGATTGGCGGCATCCTCAAATACGCACCGGCGATTTTGGCTTTTGCCGCGCCGACGACCAACACCTATCGTCGTCTTGTGCCCGGCTTCGAGGCACCGGTAAACTTGGTAATGTCAAAGCGAAACCGCTCAGCGGGGATCCGCATCCCGATGTATTCAGAAAGCCCAAAGGCAAAACGTCTTGAGTTCCGCTGCCCCGACCCAACCTGCAACGGGTACTTAGCTTGGACAGCGATGCTTATGGCGGCCATTGATGGTATTCAGAACAAAATCGACCCAGGCGAGCCGTTAGACAGGGATATTTACGAGATGACACCTGAAGAGCTGGAAAAATATCCGAAGACGCCGGGGTCACTCGCCGAGGCAATTGACGCATTAGAGGAAGACCACGACTTTTTGACGGCTGAGCACGTATTCACGGACGATTTGATTGAAAACTGGATTAACTGGAAGCGTGAGAACGAGCTTGAGGAATTGGCGTTGCGGCCACATCCTTACGAGTTCTATTTGTACTACGATAGCTGACATCTGACTTCTAATGGCACAAAGACTGAGAAATCAAGGTCTGTACGAAACAAGGTATGAGCACGATGCCTGTGGAATAGGTGCTGTTGTAAATATCTGCGGAAAGCGCGAACACTCGATTATTGAATATGGCAAGCAGATACTTGTTAACTTGCATCACCGCGGGGCAGCGGGAGCCGATGAGACTACGGGTGATGGTGCTGGTATTCTTATACAGATTCCACACGAGTTTTTCTGTTCTGAATGTGAGAAGCTCGCCTTTGACCTGCCTGAACCGGCTCATTATGGCGCGGGTATGGTCTTTGGTACAAAAGATGTAACACTCCGCCAACGGTGTGATGAAATTCTGGCCTCTGCCCTTGATTATTATGGGATGACGGTACTTGGATGGCGAGATGTCCCAACCGATAGCAGCTGTCTTGGCCAAATAGCTTTGACTGCGGAGCCCTCGATTAAACAAATATTTGTCGATGGAGGCGGCTTAGAAGGCACGGAGCTTGAGCGGCGCCTTTATTTGGCACGCAAACGCTCTGAACGGCTCGTCAGAGAGAATCTCGGTGAAGCGGCACAGGACTTCTATGTAACCAGTCTCTCGTGCAGAACAATCTGCTACAAAGGAATGTTTATGGCCTGGCAGTTGTTTGCCTACTACCCTGATCTTGCTAATAGCCTTCTAAGGTCGGCTCTTGCCATTGTGCACCAGCGTTACAGCACGAATACATTTCCAAACTGGCGTCTTGCCCAGCCATTCCGCTGCATAGCCCACAACGGTGAAATCAACACCCTCAGCGGTAACCGCAATTGGATGCAGGCGCGCGAGCCGATAATGGCAAACGAAATCTTCGGCGACGATATTGACGACCTGCTCCCGGTCCTGACGCCCGAAATGAGCGACTCCGCGTGTTTTGATAGTGTGCTTGAGCTGTTAGTGCACGGTGGCCGAAGTATCCCGCACTCTATGATGATGATACCTGAAGCTTTTGGTACGAAGTATCACATCAGCACTGATAAACGTGCGTTCTATGAGTATCATTCGGCGATAATGGAGCCTTGGGACGGCCCTGCAGCGATTGTGTTTACCGACGGGCGGCTTATCGGGGGAACGCTCGACCGCAATGGCCTGAGACCTTGCCGTTACGTGGTTACAAAGGACGGTCTGGCAGTCCTGGCCAGTGAGACGGGCGTTGTGGAGTTTGCCCCGGAAAATATCCGCCAGAAAGGTCGTTTGCGGCCGGGACACATGTTTCTGGTTGATACGGTTGAAGGCAGAATAATCTCCGACAACGAGGCAAAAAGCAAGATTGCCCGCCAGAAGCCCTACCGCAGGTGGCTGGATGAAAACAGAATAGAGCTTCGTGGCCTTTTCGACACACCCAAGCTTGTAAGAAGTAACCCGGCGACTATATTTCAAAGAATGAGGGTATTTGGTTACAACCGCGAAGAGCTCAAGATGGTTCTGGCGCCAATGGCTGTAAATGGCCAGGAACCAGTCGGTTCGATGGGCAACGACACGCCACTTGCGGTTCTGTCCGACAAGCCCAAGCTTTTGTTTGACTATTTCAAGCAGTTGTTTGCCCAGGTTACCAATCCGGCGATTGACCCGCTTCGCGAAGGACTCGTCATGAGCCTGATGATGTTCACGGGCAAGCGGCGGAACCTGCTTGAGGAGACGCCACAGCATTGCAGACAGCTCAAGCTGCCCCATCCGATTCTTACTAATTGTACTGTCTAATTTATATTATATTACGTAAGGTATTGTCGGCAAATCAGTTAAAACAGATTTCCCTTGGCTTTATTTCGCCTACAAATAGGAACAGAAATTGGTAATTCAGCCAGAAACACTTGTATGGCGGGCATCTGTGAATTTCTTTCAATTTTATGACAAATTCATCGACAGCCATGCTTGCTTATAAGTGTTGTTTATTAAAGAGCTTATGCATGTTCTCAAAGTGAGACAGTACAACTAATGAAGATGTTGAGCGGCTGCGAGCAGTGAGCCGTGCCGTAAGGCATCCTGCGGAGGACGATTTTAAGGTGGCTACCGTCTCAGCAGTCTTTGACACCGACGCACCTGACTGTGCCGATTCTCTTCGGCGCGGAGTGTATTCACTCGTTGAGATGTCGGAGAAAGCAATCAAGGAAGGGGCTTCTTTGATTATCTTAAGTGATTGCGATATTACCGAAAACAGCGCGCCAATTCCATCTCTGCTGGCAACGGCTGCCGTTCACCACGGGCTGCTAAATCGAGGGCTTCGAGGCGAGGTTGGCCTAATCATCGAGAGCGGCGAGCCAAGAGAGGTTATGCACTTTTGCCTGTTGTGTGGCTACGGTGCTAATGCGATAAATCCTTACCTGGCGTTTGAGGCTCTTGACGAGCTGCATGGCTCCGGAGAGCTGCCTGAAACAATGGAACCAAGCCAAATAGCTGATAATTATATTGCCGCACTGAAGAAGGGCATCTTAAAAACGATGAGTAAGATGGGCATTTCAACCCTTCGCAGCTACACGGGGGCACAACTGTTTGAAGCGATAGGGCTAAAACGAGACTTCATAGACGAGTATTTTGCCGGCACAAGCTCGCGAATCGGCGGGATAGGGCACGAAGAAGTAGCGCAAGAAGCTATTGAGCGCCACAGATCTGCTTTTGGGTTCCCGCGAAACGGGGTCCCTCAGCAGCGCCCCGCCGGGGCGCTTGAGCTTGATTTTGGAGGCGAATATCATTTCAGGCGTGGAGGCGAGCAGCACCTTTGGAATCCAACCACGGTGTCACGATTGCAGCACGCAGTCCAAAATGGTAACGAACAGGCATACGCCGATTACGCCAGGGCAGTCAACGACCAGTCGCAAAAGCTGTGTACGCTCCGTGGGCTGTTCGAATTTGTTCCTGGGCAGCCGATAGACATTAACGAGGTCGAGCCTGCAAGCACCATAGTCAAGAGGTTTTGTACGGGTGCCATGAGCCACGGCTCGATTAGTAAAGAGGCGCACGAGTGCATAGCAGTTGCGATGAATCGTCTGGGCGCAATGAGCAATACCGGAGAGGGCGGCGAGGATCCATCACGATATGTGCCTGAAGTGAACGGGGACTCGAAAAATTGTGCAATCAAGCAGGTGGCCAGCGGTAGATTCGGCGTTACCATAAACTACCTTGCTCACGCTAAGGAGCTGCAGATAAAGATAGCGCAGGGGGCAAAGCCCGGTGAAGGGGGCCAATTGCCGGGACACAAAGTAACCGGGGAAATAGCCGGGCTTCGATACTCGACACCAGGAGTTACCCTTATATCACCACCACCTCATCATGATATATATTCGATTGAGGATTTGGCACAGCTAATCTACGACCTCAAGTGCAGCAATCCGGGGGTCAAGGTGTCGGTCAAGCTCGTGGCCGAGGTGGGTGTTGGCACGATTGCGGCGGGGGTTGCCAAGGGCAATGCCGATGAGGTTCTTATCAGCGGCCATGATGGTGGAACCGGTGCCAGCCCGCTTTCTTCGATTAAACATGCCGGCTGTCCCTGGGAGCTGGGCTTGGCCGAAACACAACAGGTGCTCATAATGAACGGTCTGCGGGACCGCATCAAAGTTCAGGTTGACGGCCAGATGAAAACCGGCAGAGACGTCGCGATAGCTGCGCTGCTGGGGGCTGAGCGTTTTGGCTTTGGCACGGCTGCGCTCGTAGCCATAGGCTGCACGCTTTTGCGTAAGTGCCATGAAGGGGCCTGCCCATTTGGAATTGGCACCCAGGACCCTCTGCTTCGCAAGCGATTTGCAGGAAAACCCGAGTATATCGAGCGGTTCATGTACTTTGTGGCAGAAGAAGTGCGACAAGTTATGGCTGAGCTCGGTTTGCGGAAATTCGAGGATATGGTTGGGAGAATTGACCGATTGCAGGTGCGGGGCGGCATCGACCACTGGAAGGCAAAAGGGCTGGACTTCTCGGCCATGTTCTACCAGCCGGACGTCACCGCCCGTATGGCTGTGCGGTCCGCAGGACGCCTAACGGCGCAAATCAATAATCAGCCAAACAAGCTCGAAGACCATCTTGATTGGCAGATTCTCAAAAAGGCTAACGCGGCTGTCGAGAACACAGAGAGAACTGTGATTGAGATGCCAATTCACAATGTCAATCGAACGGTAGGCACTATTCTGAGCAACTACATAGTCAATAGGTGTGGGCCCGCAGGGCTGCCCGACGGTACGCTGGAAATTGTTCTTCGTGGCTCAGCCGGACAAAGCTTTGGCGCGTTTTTGGCACCAGGCGTTACGCTGCGGCTTATAGGAGACAGCAATGATTACCTTGGCAAGGGGCTTTCCGGCGGTCGAATTGTTGTCATAACACCGCAAGCCTCACCGTTCATGGCCCACGAGAATATTATAGTGGGCAACACAGTGCTATATGGGGCAACGGCAGGCGAAGTTTTCATCAATGGAATGGCCGGTGAGCGCTTCTGCGTCCGCAACAGCGGTGCAACGGCGGTAGTCGAGGGGGTAGGCGACCACGGCTGCGAATACATGACAAGGGGAACAGTTGTGGTCCTCGGTAAGACAGGCCGAAATTTTGCGGCCGGTATGAGCGGAGGGATTGCTTATGCTCTCGACGAGATGCAGTTGTTCGACACTCTTTGCAATCTTGACATGGTTGAGCTGGAAAGTGTCTGGCAGGAAACAGATGTGGAGCTGCTTCGAGACCTAATCCGGCAGCACCTAAAGTGGACTGGTGGCGAACGTGCTAAAAGCATCCTGAACGCCTGGCCCGATATGGTCGGCAGGTTCGTCAAAGTTGTCCCGATAGATTATCGCAAGGCTCTGGAGAAGATGCGTGCAGCCGAGCAGCGGGACACTGAAACAACACCTGCAACTGAGGAGGTGTTTGATGGGACAAGTTAAGGGCTTCCTAAAGTATGAACGTGCGAAAGCGGCCTACCGACCGGTAGATGAACGGGTCCGCGACTTCGCAGAATTTGAGATGCCTTTTACTCCTGATGCGATTTACCGGCAGGCTGCGTGGTGTATGGACTGCGGAATACCGTTTTGCCACGGTGTCGGTTGTCCTCTTGAGAGCTGCATACCTGATATCAACGAGCTTATATACACAAACCGTTGGCGGGATGCGTGCGACCAGCTTCATTCGGCGAACAATTTCCCGGAAATCACAGGCCGCGTATGTCCTGCTCCCTGTGAAGCTGCCTGTACCCTTAGCATCAATGATGAGCCTGTTACAATAAGGCAAATTGAGTGTCAGATCGTTGAGCGGGGTTTTGCCGAGGGCTGGATAAGACCAACGGTTGCGGAGCACAAGACGAACAAACGCATTGCGGTCATAGGCTCAGGACCCGCCGGGTTAGCTGCTGCCCAGCAGCTGGCACGAGCAGGACACGATGTAGTCGTTTTTGAAAAAGATGAGCGAATCGGCGGCCTGCTGCGATATGGGATTCCCGACTTTAAGCTTGAAAAACACATTATTGACCGGAGGCTAAAGCAGCTTGCTGCTGAAGGTGTGGAGTTTCAAACCGGCGTGAATGCAGGGGAGGACATCTCTGCTCGATACTTGCGGAAGATGTTTGACTGTATCTGTCTGACAATGGGGGCCGCTCAGCCAAGAGACCTTAATGTGCCGGGCAGGGGTTATGAAAATATCTTATTTGCGATGGAGTTTCTGACTGCACAGAACAAACTAAATGCTTCTGAATCCGTTGCAAGAGGGCGGGGCGAGCCCGAAGTCGTTACAGCGAACAATAAGGTTGTGGTTGTAATGGGTGGAGGCGACACCGGTAGCGATTGCGTGGGCACTGCTCGTCGGCAGGGAGCCAGGCATATATATCAACTGGAGATTCTGCCGGAGCCGCCGGCGACCCGGCCGCAGGACACTCCCTGGCCAATGTGGCCCCGGATTATGCGGACGTCTTCCTCTCACGAAGAGGGTTGCGAGCGATGGTGGGGCGTGATGACGAAGAAGTTCGCCGGTTATGAGACCCGCGTCGGCGAGGTGCATGGATGCAGGATTGAATGGATTAAAGAAGCGAACGCGTGGAAAATAAAGGAGCTGCCGGGCACCGACTTTGTCCTGAAGGCAGACCTTGTGCTTCTGGCGGTGGGATTTCTCCATGTGGTCCATGAGGGGCTGATAAAAGACCTGGGTTTGCAATGTGATGAACGGGGCAATGTAGTTGTGGATAACTGCCGGACAAGCGAGCCGTGGGTATTCGCCGCGGGAGACGCGGTTAACGGGGCTTCATTGGTTGCAAGCGCGATTAAGAGCGGACGGGAGGCAGCGGCGGCAATCGACCGCTGGTTAAAGAGCAGTTAGAGGATAACGCCGCATTAGGCCTCCCAAGATAAAGTTCTGCCGCAAGGCATCCTGCGGAGAGCCTGATTAGAGGGCAAACTTATGGCACTGCGAGTAGCACTTGGGCAGTTCAATGCCTGTGTGGGTGACATTGCAGGTAACATGATGAAGATGCGAGAATTCCACGCTCAAGCTGTAAGGCTTGGCGCAGACCTCATTGTCTTTCCGGAGATGGCCGTTAACGGTTATCCGCCTGAAGACCTGCTTCTCAAAAACCACTTTTATGAGGACAGTATGCAGGCCATCGAACAGATGGCCAAGGACTGCCCTGAAAAGGCCACGATTGTCGGCTTTGCAGAGATGGCCGACAACCGGTACTTTAATTCTCTTGCCGTTCTCGAAAAAGGGACAATAAAAAGAATCTACCGGAAGATGATTCTGCCGAACTATGGTGTATTTGATGAGAAAAGGTACTTTCGGTCGGGCAGCGGGTCTGTAACGGTCGATATCAACGGCCAAGCTGTGATACTCACAATCTGTGAAGATATATGGCATATTGAGTGGATAGACAAGTTTGTCGGGGGAATATACCGCAAAGATTTAATCGTAAACATATCAGCGTCACCCTTCCATGTTGGGAAGATCGGGCAGCGAAGAGATGTTCTCAGCCGTGGTGCACAGTACTTCCACTGTCCGCTTGCATATTGCAATCTTGTCGGCGGTCAGGATTCGACCGATTTTCGCGGAATTGACAATTCGCTTCTCCAGACCCTCAGCGAACACCGACAGCAACGCGGGTGGGCGGTAGATAGTGGGCGTGAGAACTTTGTAAACCTTGACCTCTCTGAGCTTCGCCTCGTTAGCGGAAACATTGTCATCATAGTCTTTCAACCTCTGCTGATAGTCCTTTGCCAGGATTGGCGCAAAGACGGCCGTCAGGACCACACAAACTATTGTCCCCACGGCGAACTTGAACGTCATCAGGTTTAGCAGAAACTCTTTTTGGGCGATTTTCCAGATTATATTGTTTCCCTTTTTTCTTATCTCACGTCGTATCGCATAAACCTCGCAAACGCCGCCACAAAAAACACGACATTAAAAAAAGCGAGTATCCCCCAGTAAGGCAGTGCGGCGCCCAGTTTGCCTTTCAACGACTCCTCCTGGAACACAAAACGAGGGTGGTCACGCAGGTCAAGAAACCAGCCCCCTGGAGGTGAAGGCTCATTCTTGTGTGACGCCACCACTGCCGCCGTGACCTTTGCTCTATACTCCCCGAAGCGCCTGCGATACTTGCCTTTGAATTCCTCGAAGTACTTCAAGCTCCGCAAGCCTGTTCCCGTGAGATCTCTGGCCACATAAACGAAATCCGCCAGAGGCGAGAGGCAGGCCATATTCTTTGCGAGCCGCGTCTGGGCCGCCGCCTTCGTATACAGGTCCCCCCAAAGCTTGTCCTCTTCTTGGCTTTCCGCATCCCGCCACTCCCTCGCAACCCGGTCGAGCTCACCACGAAAGGCATCTACCATGGCCTTGAACTGGGGGTCGGCGGCGGCTAATTGTTGTACCTTTTTTGCATCGCCCCTATCGTCGTACAATATCAGGCCAAAATCTAACGCTTCGAGTTTGGAAAAGAGTTCGCCATACTTGGGCCGGAATTGCTCGACGACCTCTTTTCTACGCTGGTGCCATGTTTCGCGGCAAGCACGGCTGACTTCTTCCGCTCGCCTTGCCGTCGCCGTGATCGAGGGAATGCGCCGAAGCTGGGCGGAGATATAGGGACAGACATTGGGAATGACCAGAATCAGGAGGACCCAAAGAAAAAGGCAGTTCAGAATCGAGATGGCAGAGTGCTTCGAAAACGTAGATACCATAAGGCCCAAAAGATAAAACGACGTGATAAAAGTAATCGAGGCTGCGGTTAATAAGGCAAGTTCCACCCAGGCCGAGCCATCCCATTGGATGTTAGGGTTAAGGTTGATATAAAGCACGCCGACCAAAATAGCCAGGATAAAAGGGATAATCAGGCTGGCGGTGCCCCCGATGAACTTACCCAGGAGAATCGTTGTTCTGGATACGGAATTGGCGATCACTAATCTCAGCGTACCGCTTTGTCGTTCGCCGGTGATAGCATCATAAGAGAATAAAATCGCCAGCAAACTCATAATAATCGTCACAATGAATAAGAAATCAAGAGAAGGAAAGAGGATGGGTAAAGGATTATCATAAAAGGAGTCCTGACTCTCGTTGGTGGGAATGCCGATGATGAGCGGCCGAAACCGTTCCGGGGGCTTCTGCCCGGGAATCAACTGGCCGACCCAACCCTCGAGAGCATACTTGCCCAGGAATTCTTCCTGCAAATTGACTCGATGGTTGTAATCGGCCAGCTCCTGCTGGTAATCATGGGACAGAATGATAATGCAGGCAACGGTGATAATGAGGCATAAGACAAGCCCTATCATAAACCGCAAATTAAGGATATTGTCCAAAAACTCTCTTGCAATAATTGTTTTTAACATCGATATTCTCCTTCGATCAGGTTAACGCGCATCATACCGCAGGAAAGCCACGTAGGTGGCGGCGAAAAACAGGAGGTCAAACAAGACGAGAATCAGGAGGTTGTTCAGCCCTCCCCGGCCCAACACCTCGCGGCAGGAGGTACGCTGGTAACTGAACCTTGGACGACCGCGATCTTCGTCGTTGCCACTTGCGAACATGTATTTCACGATTGCGTTCTTCAACCTGCCTTCCTCTAACATGCCCGTTCCCATCAGGTCGGTTGCAAGGAAGGTGAAGGCCGCCGTTGGGGAGACACGGGTGATACTCTGCGACAGGGTCACCAGGCGATCGAAACGGTTGCGGTATTCTTCCGTGACTTGATCTCCTTCCGAGCGCGCTCGCGCGAGGCGCGCGTTTCTGTCGCGCACCAGCTCCAGTCTGTTGACCTCCTGCCACGCACCCATCGCGATTTCTCGACGTCTCAGCTCAAGCTGTTGAACCGTGGGAATCTCGACGAACTGACGGGCCAGAATATTCCCAAGGTTCGGAATGAGAAACACCAGAATGGTCCAGGCGAACAAAGAGATAACCAAAGACGTGGAAGAACGATGTGTAAGGCACGAGATTAAGAGTCCCAGGGAGAAGAACACGGCCAAATAGATCACACTGCTTGGTAGGAACAGGCCCAGCTTTGCCCAATTCGGGGCGTTCATATCTACCATAGGCGATAAGGTCACGAGAATTGTGCCTAAAAGCACAGCAATAAAGAAAGGCAGGATAAAGCTAATAAATCCGCCGATCCATTTGCCGGCAATAAGGATCGGCCTTCCCAGACTGCCGCTCAGCGATTGGCGCAACGTACCGGCCTCCTTTTCGCCGGAAACCATATCGAAGGCAAACAGCATGGCGCAAAGGGAGAGTATGACCTTGATGACGTACAGCAGATCCGGCACCGTGAAGAGTTTGAAGAGATCATTTACCGACTGCTGTTTACTGCTGGCGCTGATTCGTTGGCCGAAACCCATCTCATGAGCGCGACACAAGTTTTCATCAAGACCCTTGGCAAAGATCGACAACGGCGTGGGCGGGATAACGGCGGCAGCGCTGTCAGATGCCAGGATCTCATAGTTCTCGAGGGCCAGACAGTAATCGCGATACATAACGAATATGCTGACGAGAATCAATATCGTGGAAAGAATAATTATGATGGAAAACTTATAGCTGAGAAGGTTAAGAAGTATCTCTTTTCTGATTATTGACTTAAGCATAGTCTTTCCTCCCATAACTTTTTAAACTCGATAACTCCCTGTGGTTTGCCACAGGGTAAAAAAAATAACGTATTTTTCACCTACTGAAATTTTTACATGCTTTACAGCTTGCTGCAGGATGGTTCATTTCACAATTTAATGGACCGGCAGTACCGACTGTTGAGAATTCCAACAATCGTGTCGGTCTCCACAATTGTTACCTCTGCTTATAAAACAACTATCCAATCATACAGTCTCGGCTTCTTCCATTTCGTGCATGTAGATTTCTTCGAGGTCTGCGTGCTTGAAGTCCTGCCTCTTTCGGATGGCAACCAGGCGGCCCTGCTTCATAATGCCTACCCTATCCGCTATCATCTTGGCTCTGAATATATCGTGGGTAGTAATCAGAATAGCCTTGCCCCGTTCACGCAGACGACGCAGCTGGTCCAGAAATTCCTTAGCGCTGGTAGGGTCGAGTCCGCTGGTCGGCTCGTCCATTAGAATAGCCGGGGGGTCTTTTAGCAGCGCGATAGCGATTCCCAGCTTTTGGCGCATGCCCTTGGAATAATGCTTGAGACGCATACGAAGCGCCCTCTCCGGCAGACCCACTGTGCGCATTACACTGTCGTAATCCTTCTTTTTGAGCCCTTTCTTTCCGGCCAACTCCGCAAAGAAAGCAAGATTCTGCCGTGCCGTGAACATCCCGTAAAGCTGAACATTCTCGGAAACATAAGAGACATACTTTTTGGCCTCCAGCGGAAATTTATTGCAGTCATGTCCATTGATAGTGGCCGAGCCGCTGGTGGGCGGGATGAAATCCAGCATGATGTTGATAGTGGTTGTCTTGCCGGCACCATTTGCGCCCAGCAGGCAGAATATCTCGCCCGGCTCGACTTTGTAGCTGACATGGTCCAGAGCCAAAACGCCATCCTCATACCTTTTTGTCAATTCATTAATCTCAATCATTTTGTTGTTCCTTTCATTAAAAGTTAATATTCTTTGAATCTTCAAATATTTTCTATGGACGCACGTCATATCTGTTGAACGTCGCAAAGGCCAAGGTAAAAAACAAGAAAGTAAAGCCGATCGATAGGATCACGTCGACCAACCCAGCCTCCAAAATTTCTGCCATACTTGCATAATGATAGTGCATATCGGGAACAGTGTCTGGAGGAGTACGAAGTGTAGTCACCTGGGAGCCGCTTTTCCATACCCTTAGTTCATAATTGTCATAGATTGCCTTTTTGACCTCATCCTGAAATTCTTGAGCGTTTTCCATAAATTTGTCAAACTCCCTGGTCCCTGTATTGGACAGTCCAGAGACAAGATATGTGTAACAGCTGGCAGGAGATAGTCTCGAAATATTCATGGCAATAGCATTTTGTATATTCATTTTGTTCTTATGGTTTTGCACAATTTGACCTATTTCATTATTGATTCGCTCCTGGTTCTCTTTTGAAAGAGCAGTTAATTCTGCATCAAGGGGAACTACACTTTGTGTTTCTGTTCGAAGTTCAGGGTGGTCCATTAGAAAGCCCTTTATTGCAAAGTACCTTAAAATCAATTCCTCCGGTATATGCTGATACTTGTTGTGTATTTCCGCACTTTTTAGTTTATATGTTTTTTGAAGGTCATCAAGGGCTATGTGTTTTCTTAAATTTACCACTTGTTCGGTTTCGACCGGATATATGATTCGTGCCAACATAGGACTGACTTTGGGTAACGCCAGCACAATGATCACCCAGACAAACAGCGATACTGTCATAGATGTTATAGGTTTCTGCGTCATTCCCGAGATCAGAACACCGAGAGTCACCATCGTCAGAATGAATGCAAGAGTCACCACGAGGATAATAAGAAAAGAAGGATAGAGTTGCGGCAATAGTATAGAGATATCTTGCGATAGCTCCAGGATGATCGAGGCAATTAAAAGAGACATGACGAAAGGGATTAGGAGCGAAACATAATTTCCAACAATCTTGCTCAAGAGAATATGGCTGCGAGATATGGAATTGGCAAGCATTAATCCCAAAGTGCCTGCTTGTCTTTCGCCGGAGAGGCTGCTGAAGGTGAAGGCCAGCGCAACTAATGATGCAACAAAGCACACATTGAAAAGCAAATCCATCCGACCAAAAAGCAGGGCTGGAGAATCGCCGGCGCGAACATCTTTGTTCGTGCTAAAAATGCCTGACCTCGACGTAATGACTTTGTCGGGTATGTAGTGGTCAAGTCCCGAAGCAAAAATGCTCAGCACTGATGGCGGCCTGAATCCCTGGACTTCGACTTTGGAGGATACTTCCTTTCCATATTTCTGCCGATACATCTGATGTTCCAGGTTGTAATTCGCCAACCTTTGTTCATAATCTTTTCGGCTGACATACATCCCCAAAGGGATCAGCACAAGAAACAACAGAGATGCGATTACAAAGCTAAGATCCAGAACCTTCGTCACGATCTCTTTCTTAATCATTGTTCCTAACATTATAATTTATCCTTTCTGCTCTAACTCATTTCATACTCTCGAAACATCACAAAGGCAAATGCAAACAGAATGATAGGGAATGCCGTCATGATCCAAAAGAGTAAAATCCAGTATTGTTTCAGTAATCTCTTTTTTGATAAGTGTTTTGAGCATTATTTTATTCCTTAGAACAATTACTAAGCCACGGTTCTAACGCACGTCATATCGCAAAAAAGATACAAAAGCCGCTGCAAAGAAAACCAGGTTGAATAGCATTAACAAGCCAATATCCCAGATGGCCAGTTTCAGAGATTGGCCAAGCGCAAGGTCTCGCTCCTGAAATTTCGGCACCGTGTCAAAATCTACAGGTCTATGAGAAATTGTTTGCCAATACTGCGCGCAGCCTTCTTCTGGAAATATTAGATGCAGACTATTGGGGTCTTCCAGGTCTTTACTACGGATATACTCCTTTAAGCTGGCTTGATATTGTTTAGTCTCTTCGTGAAGATTTACGCAGTGGTTAATTCCCGTGCCGGCAACAGCCTCAGAGGCACGTTGATAGATTACGGTCGGTGAAATAGATGTGATATCGCGGCCAGCGAACGCCTGGGCCAGCGTTTTGTTGTGATGACCTTCAAGAGCCGCGTTTTTGGCGTTTGCCCCTGCGGTCTTAAGCCGGGCCCTTGCGGGGGGATTATTACGAGGATCGTTTGGATTGGTACTCATGTAGCCCGCCCTCTCACCAAATTTTCCAGAACGTTCGTCGTTACTCACTTGGTCGCCTACTTCGGCTAACTTTCTCTCCAATTCTTCAGCCGTTGGGGCTCTGGCGGACAAATCGGAGATGATTCTTCCCAAGCTCGGTATCAGGATGACCAGTGCTACCCACACAAGCAAAAGAACCACCATACTATTGGCCGAATGAGCAGTTCTGCTGGAGACAAACATCCCTAACAATACAAATATAGAAAGATACAAAAAAGATAACACGACGATAGCAAAAACTTTCAGCCATATCTCACCATCAAGGACAACGTCTTTGGAAGAGACCACAATGATAAGGTTAACCAAAAGACCGACGAGCAGAGGTATGCCTACGGTGAACGTCACGCCAAAATATTTTGCTATAAGAACCTTGTATCTGGGAATCGATCCGGCAAGCATCAACCGAAGCGTTCCAGTTTCTTTCTCACCACAAATGCAGTCATATGTAAAAACCAGTACCACAAAGCTAAGGACCAAAGAGATAATAAACACCCAATCAATATCACTAAATTGCGGCAGAATAAAACTGCTTTGGCTTTTAACCTCAGGCAAATCACTTGTGAACACATCAAACCTGAGGCAATTGGGGAGAGACTTTTCAAATCCCTCTACACAAAGAGTAAGTGGTTTAGGTTTGCTATAGACTTCCTGTTTATAGAACGCCAATTGGTAAAGACGGTCCGATTGTTCCCTCAAACCAGCCAGGTTTCTATTAGTTTTCCGCCAGTAATCATCCGACTGTTGTCCGTATTTACCCACAAACAGAAAGCCGCTGACTGAAAAGAGGGAGATGATTAGAAGCATCGACAGGATAAAACGAATACTTAACAGATTCTCCAAGAGTTCTTTGCATATAATCGGGCGGATCATGTTATGTCTCCAATGCTTAAATGAAAATACATTTCAATTCATTTTGTATTGATGTTTACATCATCTTACGTCATATCTTACAAATGCTGCGAAGGCCATAGCAAAAAACAGCACGTTCCCAAAGACCAAAAGTGCCAAATCAGGGATTACTCCGCGAAGGATTTCTACAATATCAGCCTTATCAATGAACCGGGGCAAATCACTCAGGTCAAGAGATGGAGGATCTGCGGTATTTTTTGGGGATTGCTCCATTTCTTCTTTAGTATAGGTTGTAAAGAAGGATGTTGCAGAAAAATTATCAGTTTTGGAACGTATATAGTCTATAATCCTGTTTCGATGTGTTTTAACACCCTTTATGAATGACTGAAAGCTGGCGATGTTCGTCCCTGCCAACATAGACATTGCATTGTCATACAAACAAATGGGTGAGAGCCGCGAAAGATTGTCAGCGAGTTGTTTCTGCCCGAAAAGGCTGCTAAGGTAACTGTTTTCCACTTCCCAGAACTTGTCCGCATATTTGATTTCCAAAGGTGTCCTGAAGGAATATCGTTTTTGGTTGTCTTCCATGAAAGCTTTATTACATCGTTTGACATAATAGTTCCCAAAGGCGTCGCCAGTATCAGATTCAGACCAATCGCCGGTTCGTGGTGGCTGCCCCCGGCTTATTTCACTCGACATTGCTTCTCTGATCGATGCGACCTGTCCTTCTATTTTCTCGGCGGTTTCAGGCGGCAGAATTTGTGCGGATAAATAGACGCTTCCGTTGGGAATCACTACGACAAAGACTATCCAGACAAATAACCCTAACACCAGAGAAATAGCGGACCTTCTTGCCAGACAAGAGAACAACAGGCCGATGTTATACATCGCTGAAATGAAAATCAGTGAGGCAAGATACATTAGGCCGATGCGAATCCAATCCGAACCGGCCAAATCCACCATTGGAAAAGAAAGAAGAATTACCAATCCCATGATAAAGGCGATTGTAATGGGAACAACGAGGACCATCAGCCCTGCCAGGAGCTTGCCCAGCAACACCTGATGGCGTGCTGTCCTGTTTGCCAGTATCAGCCTCAATGTCCCATGCTCCCTCTCACCCGATACGGCATCGTACGCTACGAGCATAGCCAGCACACTTATGACAATCTTAAAGATCAGTGATGCGTCAAAGACCGAAAAGATTGACAGGTAGGGATTGCCTCTAGCCGCCGCTGCACTTATCTCAGGAACCTTATCCAGCTCTATTGTAGCTGAGTTACCGACTCGCTTCTCCAGTCCTTCGCTAAAGGCTGACAGCATTGAGGGGGGGCGATATATGGTGGGGATAATATTCTTATAAACCTTGACTTTCCGCAGTTCGGCTTTGTTACGGGCAACGTTACCGTTATAAGTTTTGAGTCTCTCCTCGTAGTCCTTTGCCAGAATGGGCATGAACACAGCCATCAGGACAACGCAGAGTATTGTTCCTACAGCAAACTTGAACGTCATTAGGTTCAGCAGAAACTCTTTCTTGGCAATCTTCCAAATCATAATTCTCCCCAAGCAGTTAGGAATCAGGGTTCGGTCAGCGGTTTTTTCTCTGCCGGTCCCCGACTCCTGCTTCTTATCTTCTACTAAGCTTCACTCCAAAGACAACAATCCCGACAATCAATATTACCAAACCGCCGACCAGCAGGAGTGTGGCCGTAATATTCGTCTCTGCAGTGATTTTCACTTTGAGCCGTTTTTCGATGGCCTCTATTACTTCGCTGCCTGATTGGCCGCGAGCCTCAATCTGGGCCTCATATTCGCCGACGCTGACATCATCACCCGGGCTGAGATGTATTTGTATCGATTGCTTATCGTCCGGCGAGAGTCTTTCTATCAATTTCGGAACGACTTCAGCCGTCCAGCCCAGCGGCGGCGATATCTCCGGAACGATATTAAACAGGGTTAGAGTACCATCATTATGCAGGTCGGCCTTGATGTGGACGTCCTGCTGTGGCTTTATTTCCTCAAAGAGATTGTTTATCATAATCTCCAGCCGGCCGGCTCCTTTGGGAATCAGCGCCAAATCGACCCTGCCCGCCTTTATCTGACCGAGCTTTTCAGCCGGTATAACCTGGCCGGCATACTCTTGTTTCAAAATGTTGAGCAGCTCAACTTGTTTGGTCGTAACCACCCAGGCCTGGAAGCGTATCGTTTCGTCAATCATCTTAACATCGAGCTTCTGCGGAATGGAAACCCGCAGAGCCAGGTCGTGTTTGCTGACTTCTTCGGTAAAACGCACGCTGGTAATGCGGGCCCCGCTGCCTGAATCGATAAATGAAAAGTTGATTTGCGGGGGAAGATTCGTAACCAACAGGGAGAAACTTGTATCGGAAGTGACAAGCATTTCAAGATCAAGGTCGTAACGGATATCAGTGCCAAGCTGGCCCTCCTGGGAAAACTGCGAAGCTACAACGGTTGGTATTTCCTGGAGCGATTCCTTTTCAAGGAAAATCTTTTCTGTTACGGTCTTGTCCAGGTACTGTAATTTTACCCCTGCCTCCTGGACATCCGTGAGCAGTGTAAAGGTAAGCTTTTCCTGCTTATCGTAGTGCAATATGGGTATTATCTTTTCATAGGGTTTGCCTATGCTCGAGGCGGTGTCATTGACGACCGAGACGATTATATTCTCAATGTTAAGCAAGGCTCGTATCTGCTCAGGGTTTTGCCATCCTGATGGAAATTGCGATTCGCTTCCACTTTCAGATAAACCCAGTGCCGATTCGGCCAGCGTCAAATTGGAGTTGTTCTTTAGAACCAGGTCAAGCATTCGCCGGCCTTGGCTGTCGTAGTACTTCTTGGCTTCCATAATTGTAATATGTGTTGCGTTAGCGAGAAAACTCAGCTTCGTTCTATCGAGCTCAATTTCGGCTTGCTTGAGCAGCTGCTGGGCTCGGGTGTAGGCCGACAAAGCTTCATCAAGCTCCTTTTGGGAAATAATACTTTTCTTAAAAAGCCCTTCAGCGGCTTTTAACTGGCTTTCGTAGCGGTCGTGTGTTTCTTTGGCATTTTCGAGGTCAACCAGAGCCGCTCTGAGACTAAGCTCATTCAACAGTTCCGTCCGCGTCTTGGTTGTTTTCTCAGTTTCTTTGGTTGGTGTCTTAGTTTTTTCCTGCTGTGCGTATGCTGAGACCGTCAATAATGACGTAAATATTACCATCAAAACATATCTGAATTTATAGACTCTGCTCATTTCAAATAACCCCTTACTTAAAATAACGTATTGCTAATCGCAGATTTTCCTGACATTCAATCATTATCTCCTGCTGCCGGAATAAGCTGTCTTGAGCAGTAAAGAACTTTCCACGAAAGGTTTCCAGCTCGTCATCAGTGATTCTGCCGACGTCTCTTAGCTCGGTCTTTATAGAGAATCTCTGGTTCTCGATATTGACATTTTCCTGTGCCAATTCAACCTGGAATTTCTGCTCCGCAAGGAACTTGTAACTCTGGCGTACCGCCAGCTCGATTAAATCCTTTTGGTCTTCGAGGGCAGCTTTCAAGCTGTTGAGCATAGCTTTAGCTTCGATTTGTCTTCCTTTGCGTGCCCCACCTTCGGTAATGGGTATTCTCAATTGTAAGCCTGCGAACCACCCGGGGTCGGGCCCGCCTAAAGTTATTTCATTACCAAATAAGCCCAGGTTTTGCGACCTCTCTTCTTTCAATCCCGGGACCTTTGGCTGGCCAAATATGTCTAAACCCCAGTTATCATTCTGGTTAATAAGGTCTGCGCCGACCTTACCATCTTTGTCTTGATAGCCCGTGCTAATACGCAGGTCTGGGATGTATTCGAAACGTAATTGGTCCAGAAACCTCTGCTGCTCGGCCACAATGGCTTCGGCTAATGCCAACTGGCTGTTCTGGGCAAGGGCAAGGCGAATCATTTCATCCATATCAAAATCGCCGAGACCAAAACTATCCATTTGGCCATCGAATTCCACCTGGTCAGCCCCAACCGGCAGACCAATTAGTCGTAATAATTCCATCTTACGATTGAATCTGGCACGCTCCAGAGCATTTATCTCCGACTTTTCATTGAGGACATTTGAGTAGGCCGTCAGAACCTCCATCCTAACACTCAGATTATTCGCGTCCATCCTCTGCTGCTTTATTTGGTATTGCCTCTCGAATTGCTCAAGTAATTCCTGGCGGGTGGCAATCTGTTGTCCCTTTAGCTTTATGATAAAGAATGTTTCGCGTACCTGCGAAAAAATGCCGGCAACCTTATTTTCATAATTGAACAGCGCTGCACGCTGCTCGTCACGCAGGGTCAAATCGAGAGGGTGGTCTTTACCATATTCGAGAATCCTCTGGCTGATTCTTGCACTTATTGATAGCGCATCATCATCAGCATTTTCGGACTCGAAGTTTCTAAGATGTTCATACTGATTGATAATCTCAATGGTGGGTAAAAACCTTGAATTGTTAATCAGCTTACTGCCCCCGACAGCAAGTATTTGCTGGCGTGCTTGATTGATTTCGTTACTGTTGGCGAATGCTAATTGCAGGCATTCTTCGAGCGTCAGAGTACGTTTGGCTTTCATCTGTCTGGGTGATACACCTCGAGCCGGCTTCTCTCCAATCGCCCGCAGGTACGTAAGTGAGTTAGGTTCTGAAAGACCTGTCAAAGTTTCTTCCTCGAGACGCTGTTCAATCTGCACAAGTGAAGGGTCAAGCCTTTCCGCCGCAAAAGCACCCCTCTGCCCCACCTGTAGCCAACCTAATACGATAGCCGTCAGAAACACCGCTCTGTAAGTTTGCCTTATTTCCATTTTACTCTCTCTTTGAATTTTGTATCTTCCCGGCTTGCCGGGATTTGAATTCGTTTCGCCCGTCCTCCGTAGAAGCTCTACTTCGGAGGATGGATATTTCGATACACCTGTGGCAGCGTCCGCCTCTCTGAAAGGAGTCCATAGGCCTGGCGGATTCGAATTTCGCATTTCAATCCTCATCTCACGTCGTATCGGAGGAACGAAACAAAAGATGCTGCGAAAAAAACCAGGTTGAATAGTGCCAACAGCCCGATGTCCCAGATGGCTAATTTCAGGGATTGGCCGAGCGCAAGGTCCCGCTCCTGAAACTTCGGCACGGTATCAAAACTTACAGGCCTTTTGGAAATTGCGTTCCATTCCGCAACCGAATTCTCTTCATCAAAAAGAAGATGGAGACTATCCGGGTCTTGCCGGTCTCTATTGCGTATATACTCTTTGAGTTGCGATTGGTATTGTTTTATCTGCTGGAATAGGCTCACGCAGTGGTTAATTCCCGTGCCGGCAATGGCTTCCGAGGCTCTTTGGTAAATTACAGCCGGGGAGATACACGTCAAATTTCGGCCTGCAAATGCCTGTGCGACCATTTTGTTGTGATGTTCTTTTATGACTCGATTTTCGGCATCTGTCGATGCATTTATGTACCGGGCTCTTGCCGGGGGGTTACACTCCTTGGGGTTGGGAGACCTGCGGCCCGCATTTTCGCCGTACTTGCCTGCTGCTACATCGCTATTCACCTGCTCTTCAGCTTCGGTTAGCCTTCGTCGAAATTCTTCCTGACCGGGACTTCTGGATGTTACGTCAGAGACAATCCTTCCTAAGCTCGGTATGAGGACGACCAGCCCGACCCATACAAGTAAAAGGATTACCATACAATTGGCTGAATGGATGGTTCTGGTGGAGACAAACATTCCCAAGAACACAAAAATAGAGAGGTACAGGAAGGATAAAACGACAATGGTCAGAATCCTCAGCCATTCATCGGTATTGATTGTAATGTCTTTGGAAAGGGCCACAATGATGAGGCTAATCAAAAGACCAATGAGCAGAGGTATGCCTGCGGCGAACATTGCGCCAAGATATTTTGCTATAAGGACATTATGTCTGGGAATTGAGCCGGCCAGCATTAACCGAAGCGTTCCGGCTTCTTTCTCACCACAAAAGCTGTCATAAGTCAACAGCAGAGCAACAAAGCTAAGAATCAGAGAGACAATGAAAACCCAGTCAACGCTGCTGAAGTAAGGAATCGTAAAGTTGCTTTGCCCCTTTACCTGCGGTAAGTTGAATGTAAAGACGTTGAGCCTGAAGTTATTGGGGAGTGATTCCTCGAACGCCTCGGCGCAAAGAGTAAGCAGTTTGGGCTTGCGATAGATTTCCTGCCGGTAAAATGCCAATTCATAGAGCTGTTTGGCTTGTTCGCTAAAAGCGGAGAGGTTCTCGTTTGTCTCATTCCAGTAATCCTGTGTCTGCTGTCTGTACCCGTCCACAAATACGAAACCACCTGCTGCTGAGAGGCAGATGACCAAGAGTAACGAGAGGACAAAACGCAAACTCAAAATTTCTTCGAGAATTTCTTTGAGCATAATATGCAGGATCATAAATACACCTCACGAATTTGATATCGAGACGCTTCAGTAAACTTTTGCCAGGCACTACCTCACGTCATACTTTATAAAGGCAACGAAAGCCAATGTGAAAAATATCACATTCGCAATAATCAACAATGCTATATCGAGAGCTGCTCTCCTCAAGCCTTCTACCACGTCGGGCCTGTAAGCAAACCTGGGGAAGTCCTGCAGGTCAAGAGAAGGGGTATTGTCAATCGTCTTTTGCTTTAATTCGTCGATGGCTTGCCAATTCTCAGCTCGAGCATACTTTTCAAATTGCTCCCGAGCCTCCTGCGTGGATGGGGTGAAGTAGGACAGCGCAGAGAAGTTGTCTGTTTTAGCTCGTATGTAGTCGATGACCTTATTCCTGTGCACCCTAACGTTGTCCGTGAAGTATTGAAGGCTGGCCAGGTCTGTTCCCGCAAGAGTGGATGCTACGTTTTCGTATAAGGAAACTGGTGAGATTCGCGAGAGACTCTTCGCAAGGTAATTTTGCTTGAAGAGATCACCAAGGTAAGTCCGTTCGACCTCCCAAAACTTGTCGGCATACTTGATTTCAAGAGGATTCCTTAGCGTGCTGAGTTTTTGCCAGTATTCCGCCCCCGACGGAGTGCATAGGAGCACATACCACTCGCCAAAAGGCCCATAGTCGTCATACTCCAGCCCCCCAGAGGGAAGTTTCGCTCCGATCTCCTCTCGTTCGCTTTTATACTTTTCTGTAAGGGCTTTAATCTGGCCCTCCCTTTTTTCCTTCGGCTCGAGGAGGTGAGTTCGGCGAGCCAAGTAAATGCTTCCATTGGGAACTACAACCACGAAAACTACCCAAGAGAACAGCCCAAGTATCAGAGAAATGGCAGACCTTTTTGCTAAGCAAGAAAACAAAAGGCTTATGTTGTAAATTGCCGACACAAACACAATAGAGGCAATGTAGGTCAATGCAATACGAGCCCAATCGGACCAGCCCAAATCTACCATGGGAAAGAATTCAAGGACCAGGAGTTCCACTATGAATGTCAACGTTATGGGTACGACAAGGGTCAGCAGACCTGCAATGAGCTTACCGAGCAGCACCTGATGTCGCGCTGCCGTGTTCGACAATATCAGCTTCAGCGTTCCCTGTTCACGCTCCCCGGATATAACATCATAAGCTACCAATAGTGCCAATAGACTTATCACGACCTTAAATATCAACGAGATGTCCAATGCTGGAAAGATAGAAAGATATGGATTGACCTCGGTTGGGGCCGCGTTTAGCTCAGGGATGCTTTTCAACTCTATTTTTGCAGAATTGCCAATTCGCTTCTCCAGACCCTCAGCGAACACCGACAGCAACGTGGGTGGGCGGTAGATAGTGGGCGTGAGAACTTTGTAAACCTTGACCTCTCTGAGCTTCGCCTCGTTAGCGGAAACATTGTCATCATAGTCTTTCAACCTCTGCTGGTAGTCCTTTGCCAAAATGGGCACAAATACAGCCGTCAAAACAACACAGACTACTGTTGCCACTGCGAATTTAAACGTCATAAGATTCAGCAGAAACTCTTTTTTAGCGATTTTCCAAATCATGGGGGGTTCACTTTCTTTATTGTACGTTATATAATATCTCCAGAATTCAACTTCTTGGTTCCTGATTCACTTCGCTGAACCTGTAGATTTGCAAAAAGCGTGCCAAAGGGGGTGTTGTTCTAAACGAATTGCTTAAGTCATTGTATCAAAGGGAGATATGGGCAAAAAATGTTTATGTCAGAGAAGTTACTTTTGGGGTGTCCACTGTGTCAAGGCTGACACACTTGGGTCATCAATGACACATAAATATCAAGCAGAGTCATTATTCTATGCCGTATTGTCTCAACTTTCGGTAAAGAGTTTTTCGGCCGATGCCAAGCAGCTCAGCGGCCTTTTCACGATTGCCGCCGGTTTCCGAAAGGGCCTTATTTATTGCATCCTGTTCAGCTTTGGCCGTGGCCCGGGCTGCTATCTCAGCGAGTAATGTATCCATTACAACACCAGATACCACCGGCTGCTTTGAATCCAGGTAGATTCGTTTTGGCAGGTCATCCGGTTCAATTGTCGAGCTGCTCGTAACCGTAATTGCGCTGTAAATACAATTCTGCAATTCTCTTACGTTACCCGGCCAGTCGTACGCCATCAATAAATCCAGTACTTTCTCAGAAACAACGGGCTGTTCGATCCCCAACGGTGTGGCGTACCTTTCAAGGAAGTGTTCTACCAACAATGGAATGTCTTCTTTGCGCTCACGCAACGGACAGACACTCAAACTCAAAACATTCAGACGCCAGTATAAGTCTTCTCGAAACTTTCTTTCCTGAACCATCGTTGATAAATCCTTATTTGTAGCTGCCATTACACGGACATCGACCGCGATGGATTTGTTACCACCCACACGTGAAAAAGTTCCTTCCTCGATAATTCTCAAAAGCTTCACTTGTGCTTCAAGAGTAAGCTCTCCGATTTCGTCAAGAAACAAAGTGCCGTCGTTAGCAGATTCGAATTTACCTACCCTAAGCTCTTTGGCATCGGTAAAAGAACCTGCCTCGTGGCCAAAAAACTCGCTCTCGATAAGATTTGAAGGTATGGCACCACAGTTGACTACGACAAACGGTCCGGATTTACGTTTACCAGCCTGATGAATTGCCCGTACTATTAATTCCTTCCCTGTGCCGCTCTCACCGTAAACTAATACCGTGCCATCGGTGGCGGCAAATTTTCGCATTAGAGCGAACGTTGATTTCATCTTATCCGAGACACCCATAATATTTTCAAACCGGTAGGTTTCTTCAAGCTGGTCTTCCAGTTGTTTGACCCTCCGCTTGAGTGTTACCATTTCTACCGCCCGAGAAATTATGGCCAAAAGCTCATCATTATCAAAAGGCTTCTGGAGATAGTCGAAGGCCCCTTTCTTCATCGCTTCAACCGCAGAACGAACCTCTCCGTGCGCGGTCATTATTATGATTTTGCAGTCGGCGTTGAGCCGTTTATTAAGTGTTTCCATCACCTTTATCCCATCGATTCCAGGCATCTTAAGGTCCAGCAAGACAACAGCCGGTATAAATTGAGCATATACTTCAAGCCCTGACTCACCGGAATCGGCAACCTCCACCTGGTAACCATTCTTCGTCAGTAGTGCAGACAAAATGGAACGTATGCCGGCTTCATCGTCAATAATAAGCACTTTGGATTTCTTCATGTAACTTGACTCCAGAGAGCTGTGTTTAGCTTATGGGTAATACTATCTTGACTTCTGTTCCGCCGCTTTTAGCTTTCTCCACCCGGATTTCTCCATTATATCGTCTGACGATACTATTGCAAATGGCCAGTCCGAGACCTGTACCGCCGGCTTTTGTTGTAAAAAAAGGCTCAAAAATCTTTTCACGCAGGTTGGGAGGTATCCCAGGACCCTCGTCCTCAACCTCTATCAAAATCCTTTTGCCCTCTGCCCTAAAGTCACGGCTTCCTTCAGCCAGCAGGCGGGCTTTGACCGATAGCGCTCCACCTTCAGGCATAGCTTGCAGTCCGTTCATCATGACATTCAAAAGCAGTTGACGTAACTCGGCTGGGTCAAATGTAAGCTTTGGCAGGTTGTTGTCAAAAACTGTTTGTAACTTGACATTCTGACTTTTAGCTTTAGCCTCAATGAAATTCAGGCAACGGTCGATTTCTTGAGGAACATCTATCTCTTCCGGGTTACTCTCGGCCGGCTGTGCAAGCGAAAGTAGATTACCCACAATATTATTGAGCCTATCGACCTCGCCCAATATGTCATTAGCGAGCTTCTTTTGAACCGTGTCTTCAGCAAAATCGCTCGCAAGGTACTGTACCGTGCTGCGAATCGCCGTCAGGGGATTTCGAAGCTCGTGCGCGATACCGGCGGCGAACTGGCCCATTGTTGCTAATTGCTCAGCCCGGAACATTCGCTCATTCTGGCGTAATCGCTCCTTCAAGAGAAGGGCATTCTCAAACGCTAAACCGGCTTGTTTGCCAAGCACTTGCAAATTTGCGTTCTGATTTTTATTCAGTGACTCCTGACTTAGGTGCAGAAACACTATACCAATTAATCTATCCATCGAAATAAGGGGGAAAGCCAGATTAACGGACAAATCAAGAAATGGTTGAAGCTCTGCACTCAAATAGTTTATTACGTCATTGTTTCCCTCAAAAAATAAGATTTGACGATTTGCACGGAACCATTGTGCTATTTTGCTATTGACGGCGAGATCCGGCAGCCAGGATGCGCCTTCAGAGACCTTATCCACCACAGAGAAAGCTCGAGACGACTCACTCTGATTTACAAGATAGACGAAGGCTTTTTCCACACTTATCAGCTCCTTGAGTTTGCTTAGTAAATTATTAGTTAACTGCTCGGGGTCAACGATGAGCATTAAAGTGTCTTCAAACTCGGCCAGGAGGTTGTCGCTCTCTACGGGCTTACGAAAGAAATGGGCGATTCTCCACCGCATACTGTATTCCTCTAAGCTATCAGAGAACTATCGTAAAATGTGCAAAGCACAAAACATTATACGTTTATCTCAGACGGAGTCAATATGGAGGGAATACGCCGTAAAACATCGTATTTTGTTTTTTTAGTTGAATGGGAGCTGCTCTTTAGTAGGCGGAGAGTTGTTCAAGAGAGTTTACTACTTTTCCACCACAATCTCGGCGGGCTCGGTCCGGTCCCTATATAGGGGTGGAACGGCATGAAAAGGCCAGGCTTTTCTATTAGACAAATCAGAGCAAAACACTCAAGACCACTGCCGCTAAGGCAGGCATATTTTATATGAGAAGCACCTGAGGATTTACTTCGCCTACCGGCCGACGTTCTAAAATTTTCTCGATAGCTTTTTGAGAACATATTAAGTGACTACATTTTGAGGCTTGTCGTTCACAAACGCCCGTACGTTTGCTACTGCAATATCCATCAGACGCTGGCGAGCTGCTCTGGTCGCCCAGGCAATATGGGGAGTTATGTAACAATTCTTCGCCTTCAACAAGGGGTGGTCAGCTTGAGGTGGTTCCCGGCTCAAAACGTCCAATCCTGCGCCGGCGATTTTGCCGGTATTGAGTGCGTCAGCCAGTGCCTTCTCATCAATCAGCGGACCACGACTTGTATTGATGAGAAAGGCCGTCGGCTTCATCAGTTGCAGCCGTTGCTCGTTGACCAATCGAAAGTTGGAATCGTTCAGGGGACAATGCAGACTCACCACGTCGCTTTCCCGGAACAGGGTGTCTAAATCCACTGCCTGGGCATCGACCTGCGGAGTTATCGACTTTTCTACATCGAAATAAACGACCTTCATCCCAAAATCTAAGGCGAGCCTTGCCGTTGTTTGGCCGATACGGCCCAGCCCGATGATACCCATAGTCAGGTATGCCAGCTCAACCAACGGAAAATTCCAGTAGCAGAAATCCTGGCTCCGGCTCCAGGTGCCCGCCTGAACGGATTGCCCATGCTCTGCGACATGCTGGGTTAAGTTCAGCAGATGGGCAAATACCATTTGGGCCACTGAGACTGTGCTATAGGCCGGTACATTGGTAACACAAACGTTCTGTTTGTGTGCCGCCTCCACATCAACAACGTTATATCCGGTTGCTAATACGCCGATGTATCTGAGCTTTGACAACTGCGCGATGGTCTCTTTGGACAATTGCGTTTTGTTGGTTAATACGATTTCGGCTTCTTGTGCGCGCCGAACAATGTCGTCTGATGGTGTGCGGTCGTGGATGTGACATTGGCCAAGCTCGTGCAGCTCGGCCCAGCTCAGGTCGCCGGGGTTTAACGTATGACCATCGAGCACGACGATTTGCATATTTATTATTCTCCCTTTCGATGAAACTTCTCTGCAGCATTTTTATTGAATGCTTTTGCAGACTCATTAAGTTCGCTTAATATCTGGGCAGCCGGTTTTCCTGTGGCGTTCCGGGCGGCGGCAATCATTGTCCGACATTCATTGGCATCCATGAAACGAACAGCCTCATACAATGACTTTTGGTCCTCTTCCGGAATGATTAGGAAGCCATGTTTGTCGGCATGGATGAGGGCTCCCTCACCGATTCTACAGCCGAAGACCTCTACCTCACCGCCCCATTGCACAGGCACACTGTACGCGTGACCAACGCACATCCTTCGCGCGACAGCTTTGAAGCCCGCGTTGCACATTTCATCGATGTCCCTTATGGCACCGTCCGTGATAGTGCCGACACACCCCAGCGCTTTGTGCACGTTCGCGTTGACTTCTCCCCAAAATGAGCCGACAACATTGGGTTTATCCAAGTCCTGAACCACAACGATTTTGGGTCCGGGCACGCCGGCCACGTACTCTTGGTAAGCCTTCCAGGCATCCGGCCTCTTCCGTGTATGGTCAGGATTGCCGGGCTCGATTACAACCGTAACGGCGTAGCCGATCATCGGCCCCATTTGAGGCATAAAGTCACGAGTTTCCTCTAAATTCATGCACCCTTTTGTGCGGTCGTGTTTGGTAATCTGCTCCCAGCCATTGTAAATCGTTGGAGTATTCCAACGCTTCAGTTGCAACAATTCTTCATAACTCAGAGACTGCATCATATCACAATCCTCGTTCTCCCGTGGATTCTCGGAGTACAAATTAGGCCTGAAAAACCTTGTGTACTTCCTTTTGAAATTCGCCCCCGTATCTTCCTGAGCAATAAGCGAACGGCTTCCAAATAGATAATACCGTGCTTGACTTCAAAGGTGGCCAAGGAAGTATCCCGATAGTCAAACATTTTGCTAAGAATACCACAATCGAAGTATCAGTCAAGGCTTTTGCGCCCGATTGTTTACCTGTCCCGCCAAATCGTCATCTGGGGAATGGGAAGCCCCAAGTCTCTTTGCAGTCGCAAACGTCGTCAACCCATTTCCAGAAGCCGCCCGCCAGGTAGAGCTTATTGTCAATCACTCCCGCAACACCGCAGCATCGGCCCCTGGGCATCGGCTCCACTTCACCGAACGTTTCTGTCGCCATATCAAAGTAAGCGGCTCTGTTGCTCCTGGTCTTGGTGACCCTGCTCCAGCCGCCCAGGATAAACAGCTTTGAACCGATTGCTGCGTGTGTGGAATGCTGACTAAGGTACCATTTGCGCTGTTCGATTCGTGGTATGTTCAGCTTCGACCATTTGTCGGCGGCCACATCATATTTGAGCACACCGTCAGCGTATCTCTCGAAGTCGGTTTCGCCGTGGACAGCGTAGATATTTCCGTTGTAGCTGCCATGTACAATGAATCGTGCTCCTTCGGGCATATCCGCCATTCTTTTGTAGCTATTTCTGCGAGGGTCATACCGGAAGGTGCTTCGGTCAGCCTTGCCGTCCGACCGAAGAGTTCGTGCACCAAAGATGTAGATGTAATCTCCTACGGTCACGGCGTAGCAATAGGAGCGTGGGTGGGGTAAAGGAGCGATGTTTTTGTATGTATCCGTCTGCGGGTCGTACACCCACGCCGTGGTTGTCATACTCACGTCGATAGCCTTGTTGTCGCCACCGAACAGATATATTTTGTCTCTATACACGGCTATCGCCGGCCAACCCTTCGCGTCCGGCATCGGGGCCCCTTCACTCCATGTATTTGTCGCCGGGTCGAAAATGTGATGTAATTTCACCGCCTGTGCCCTGTCTTTCCCCTCCGGCGTGTGCAGATTCATGTTGACGCCGCCGAACAAGTGAAGCTTATCTTTCACAACGGCCGCGGCCCCTCCGAAGCGCGGTTCAGGCACATCTGCAAATATCCTCCATGTTCCGGACTCTATGTGCTCATCAAGCATAACTTGCTTTGCATCGGGCTCCTGTTTGACGAGCTGACACCCAGTTACCAGTAGTAAAACTATCAAAAAAGTAGCCAATCTGTTGTATGTTGAATTCATCATTGTTATCCCCTTTCAATAAGATTTATCTCTGTCTTGCCCTATAATAAAAGAAGTCTTTTGCTGATACAAGTATCTGCTGTGAGGAAAACCAGCTCGCGCCATCGGGCAGTTTTCAAAAGTACGTGCTGCCTATCCGAGCTCATGCCCGGCAAATTTGACAATACGGTCGATCTCCTGGGACAGAGCTTCATCAAGTAGCTGCGGGGTGTGTGTTGTTAGGATGCTGTTGACATGTTCGGCGAGCCGTTCTGCGAAGGAGGTAGCTCCTTGACCCTGCCAACCGTCATAGCTTTGTCGTGTCCAGAGCTGGCCGGGCAGCCAGAGTTCCTGGCGAAAGTGTTCGACCGTGTGTGGTTCTGCCAGGAAATTGCCGGCCGGACCTACCGACTTGACAACGTCGATGGCCAGTGTCTCGGCATTTATCTCGAAACCGCGTGCGATTCGCTTGATGTAATTCATAAGCTCGTTGTCTAAAGCCAGCCACAGCAGACTGCCGGCATGGTCGGTTCCGCAAATGCCGCAGTGGCCAAAAGTGTCGGCGCCGGCAAGGACACCCAGAAGCATCGTGCTTGCCTTTTCGATGCCTGCCTGAGCATCGGGCACTTTTGCATCGGTCAGACCCACATTGATATAAACGGGAAAGCCGTAGAAGTGTGCTATCTGGACCATCGCTAAAGCCATGAGTCCCTGCTCCGGCGAGCCGAATGAGCAGATGCTTGTTCGCGGGTCCATAATGTGCGGGATGCCGCCATAGGTTATGGCCGTGCCCGGTGCCAGCAGTTGTGTTACGACGATGCCCGACAATATCTCGGCGTTTTCCTGCGCCAGTGTGCCGGCCAGTGTTGCCGGAGCCGTTGCGGAGGTCATCGCCATAGGGCCGATACTGACGGGCTGTCCCGCCTGTGCGAACTCCTTGACTATATCAAGGCCGTCCCTGGGCAGCTGCAGCGGACTAATGGGTTCGAGAAAGGCTTCGACCATGGGATTTGTCCGCAGGGCGGCATCACCACCTGCGATTGTGCGGTATATTTCCAGAATGTAGCGGGCTGTCTCACCGTTGCGAACCCAGCAGCGGGTTGGTTTTGTGGTTGCCTTGACCAGTTCGCCGGTGAGAAAGACATCGCGATATTTCTCGCAGACCTCATCGGGCTGGGCCATTGCACCGACGATGTTGATATTGTCCAGGGCATCTCCAAGACGGATTGCGTCCCTGGCATCCTGGATGGTTGCAGAGCGTCTCTGGCCGGTCTTTGCATCTATCCAGCCGAATTGTCCGGGACTTGACATTAGAATGAGCTCACCATATCCGAAATTAACTGCCTGGCTCTTGTCCCGGCCATAGAGCACGTATTTTTTGCCGGCCCGTGCGATGCAGTCCATAACGATTTTCTCTGGAAGACGCGCTATTCTGTGGTCCTGGGCTACCTTTGCACCGGCCTCGCCCAGGAGCTGTAATATTTCCTCGTGATGCACCATAACGCCGGTGTCCCGAAGGATTGTTATGCTCGCATCGTGTATGTCTTGAATCTCGCGCTCAGACAGAAAATTAACTTGTATCGTTGCCATTGTTAATTTATTCGGTATGCAGGTCAACAAAACTTTAGCAGAGTTTCCTGTGTGGCCGCAGTTGGGTACCGAACCCTTGGTCCCAAGAGTATTACCCTATCGTAATAGCCGTAATCGACCGTGTACCACTCAACATCACTGCCTGTGGTGAAACTAAGGTCACAGTTTAACGCCTCGGCGAACGGATCGGGTACAGGAGGCGCCGTGACAGGTCGGTACAAACCGGTAAGATAGGTTACAGAATAAACCGGCTACATGGGTAACAGTTTTTGGTTTATGATTGCCTCCGAAAGGAGGCAGATTATGCCATGGACTGAGACCCGAATAATGGACGCAAGAT
>Ga0315296_10000330_pt1 | contig 43789 bp, 37 predicted proteins | sample YL17G14_18_MG_FD_203921 | JGI IMG/M metagenome (GOLD analysis project Ga0315296, IMG submission 203921) | Sediment microbial communities from Yellowstone Lake, YNP, Wyoming, USA - YL17G14_18 | ecosystem: Environmental > Aquatic > Freshwater > Lake > Sediment | place: USA: Wyoming | collected... | reverse complement strand
TTGTGGTGCGGAAGTGTTGATTGCTGGGGTTCAGACGCCCCATCCAGCTCAGAAAGTGAAATGCAGAGCATGCAACGGTCTCGGAAGGCTCGACCTTTGCGTGACATGTGGAGGGAAGGGCGTCTGTAGATGGGCGAAGGCAGTGCAGTACACGGCTTTTGGTCAGCCGCGTCATGTTCAGGCTCACTGTTCTGGTGGGTCGTGCTCGTTATGCAGAGGCAGCGGTAGAGTTGAAGTGGGGCTCATCTCGAGGGTACACTGTCCCGCCTGCGAAGGCACAGGTAAGTGTCCTCAGTGCAACGGGACTGGAAAGTGCCACGCTTGTCAAGGACTCAGTATGTTCCCAAATCCGACCGGGTCTGTGAAATGTTCAGTGTGTGGTGGTGTGGGGTTTGTGGACATAGACAAGGCAGATGGAGCGAGACTCGACAAATGCCCATCATGCGGAAAACCTTGGCCAAGTGGTGCAGAGTTCTGTTCATACTGTGGCCATACGAAAAACTGCCCTCGCTGCGGCGTCTTGTGGGCATCCAATGCAGTTTTCTGTTCACATTGTGGATACAGGAAAGTTTCTACTCGGTAGCCGGATAACTGGAGCTCCGGCTTCAGATAAGACCATAGGGGAGGAAACGGAATCAGAATTACGATACCAAGTCCGCTTTTTGGCCTGCCCCCGATGCTGCCCTCGACCATGGCAATGCTTAAGCTGTCAAGTGTAGCTCAAGTCTGATTGAATGGACAGCAGCTCGATGCAAACGTTAGCCATGATAATTGGAGCATCTTCTGGTTTTGCAGGCCTCTTACTCGCCGCTGAGATATATTGGGTTAGAGAATTGAGGGTTCATTTTGAGGGTCGAGCCTGGATGAAGGACTACCCAGATTACGCCAGGATTTACTATGTTTGGTCGACAATCGAAACGCTGGCATATCTCCTCATCTTTCTCGTGCCTTTCCTAATGGCTATTGGTATCGTCAACTCGGTAGTCTCTATCATTGCTCAAGACCCAACAGATTCAACGGGGAGTATCAGTCGCATCATTAGCAGCTTTCAGAAGTTTCTTGGCATAATGGCCATAACAGTCGGGGGATGGGTTGCTTCTGGCATGACTCTGCATCACCTGACGGATTTCTACATTAGACTCGGCAGAGCAGTCGACGAGTTTACCTCGATATTCCTCCCTGGAATACTGCGAGAAGAAGCCCGCAAGTATCTCGCAAATCTTGCGAAGAACGCGGAAATGCCGCGAAACGTCGACGAATGGAGCCAGGAAGAATACATGAAGGGCAAGAGAAGCCAGTTTTACATGTACGCGTTGCCACACGCGGAAACCGTTTTTCAAAAGGTTAAGGCGAAGCATGGAGTGATTGGGCATCCTTGGTCATCTATAATGGGAGTTGCACTATTGGCTACACTTGTTTCTGGACTAGTCGTGGCCTCGGTCTTTCCGTGAGAGCCGTCGATAGTAATTGAAAGATCTTTCATCGGGTCGACCTAGGCGACATAGACAGATTTGCGTCCCTTAGCTATCGCGAAGCAAGAAGACTCATGTCGCTCACTAAGCCGCAGACCATCGCTCTATCTGTCTAGCGGTAGGCACCGTCCAGCAAGTCAATGGCCCCATCCAACTTCTTGACCAATTCCGCAGTCGCATCTACAATGCCGAGCCCAGGCTTGTACTGGTCCATGGGTACTCTTCCTCCTGGGTAGCGGGTACAGACAGCATGCGGAGAGGCGAAATGCGCGATGTAGAAGACAGGCATGATTGAACTAAGCGAAGAAACTAGCTTCTCAGCTGTGGCCACGTTAGCCATCTTCGCTCCAGACCTCTTCGCCTTCTTGAGCTTGCTAGCTGCATTCCTCGGAAGATCTCTAGCGTACTCTTCACATTTCTTGACCTGCTCGACTATCAGATCGTGCGATGCGATGGCGGGGTCGTCAATCATCCTCTCGACATCCAACACTGCCGCAATACCGACTCCGTTCGGTCCAGGGTCAAAGGGGTCAATCAATTGCAGAAGTCCATCAGCTTTGCCTAGTACTCCGCGAACCATACTGGCGCTTCTGTGACTATAATCCTTGACGTCCTTCTCACTGCATATCCCGAGACATATTAGGAGAGACTTGCATACTTTCTCGGAAGACTGCTGAAGGAAGACTACGGAGCCCCGATACATTCCTTTACTGTAAACGATCCTGCAAATTTCAAGGTCATCTCTTGCATACTCCAGCCACTTTCTCGCTCTCTTCCGATTCTCAGGTGTTATCCTTGCGCCGGAATCTATGACCGCCTGCACGAGGGCCTTAGCAAGCTCATCAGGGTTCATCATATTGACAGGCAAATGAGCTGCATTCATATCAATCCATCTTGCCAGAGCGTCTTGGTCTCATGTAAGAAGACTCACGTTCCTGATGCTTGGCCAGTCAAAAGCTGGAGGACATTAAGGCGTTCATGTCAATGCTACGCATATACACAGGCTCATAGCGATTCGAGTTGGTTCTCGATGGCTTTGGCTCTTGCCTGGATTCGCGCATCAGGAGAATCCTTCAATTTTCGAAGGACATTGAGTAGCACCAGGGCAGATTCGCCCCTGGATATCGTCATGTCGAGAAACGAGCGAAGTGCGTGCGGGATTGACATAGAATCATAAGTCTTGTCATCAATTTTCGGATTCTCGACGGCACTGAAGATGGGCACCAACAAATTCACATCCTGAGTATGTTCTGCTATTGAGAGTAGGGAGTGGACCGACGCTCCTTTGATGAATGCTGGCACTCTATCCGACGTTACGAGGAAGCCTAATGCTAGTGTGAATTGAGGATTCTTGAAAACTAGACTGTCCTTCCTCGTTGCGTTGCAGCTGACTGCGGCAGTTCCCTACTAATAGCCTTCAGCTCAATCGCCGCTCGTGACTTCTCAAAAGCTGCTCGAAACTCCCTCTTGAGGTCCTCGACCTTGTGGATATCATCCCAGTCTTCGGCCAGAACAATCGACTCGAGAGAAAGCATATCGAAGGGCCCTCCCGCGCTGTTCTTGATGCGTATCGGGATGACGCGACATCCTAATGCAGTCGCTATGCCGTACTCGAACGCAACGTTCGCATTTCCTTGGTTGCCCTCCCAGTCGCCTATGACTACAACGATTGCTGCCTCCATCATCGGTCTGCAGATGTTGTTGCAGAAAACAAACCTATTGTATTCCTTGACCTCCGTCGCAAAGATTGGCTCGTATCCAGCTTCTTTGATAATGGATTTCGTCAAGTCCACAAGAGCCTTGAGTTTCAAGGGAGCCGCTATGAATACGCCCTTTTCCGACTTCTCGCGGCTCTGGAAGAATTTGCAGGCTTGACCTGATCCAAGAATGCAATCCTTCTTTTCCGATGGGAATTCATGCTGAGGACTCAAGACGGCGTTCCATCCTTTGGACGCAACGTGTCCAGACTTCTGGAGAGCTTTGAGACTATTAAAGATGGCCGCAAGTCTGCTGGCCTTTGCATATGGGCAGACTTCCTAAGAGTCCATAAGTGAGGGACATAAGCAGATAGAGAGAAAAAGACTGGATGGACCAGCTAGGGGACATAATCAGGGTAGGTAGGGGACATAAAGGGGCTCATGTAGTCTGCCTCAAGCTCCACAGGGTTCGCATCCATCAGCATATGAATCATTGTATCGGGTTTCGAGGCGTTAGGTCGACTGACCGAAAGTAACACTCCACATTGCAGGTTCTTCTAGAAGCGGATGCCTTCTTGATCAGGGCCGCGAGGAATGCGGTTAGCCGATCGAGGGTAGTCGCCCATCTGACGCTCAGCTCTGAGCGGAATGGATGTGACGGTGAATGGAGCAAGCAATGCCATAAGTCAGGAGGACCGCGACGTGCAAGCGGAAGGCTAGGAACAGATTTCGAAAACGCAATATCCCTCAGCGGATTCGGCGACCTTTACGAAAGGAATATCACTCCGGAGACATATTACTAGCTGGGATGCCAGCCCAGATTGAATTTATCTCGAATGTGAAGAGGCTAAGGAGGGGGGAGGAAATGACTGCGCTGACGAGAGGACCGACAGCTAAGGATGTTATACTGATATTGCTAGCCAAATGCCACAGCAATGCTATGAATGGGATAACTAGGATAGAGAAGCTTTCTTTCATTCTGGCGCTTTCCCCTGATTTCAGGGATCTCAGAGAGAAACTTGCCTTTCGTCCTCTTCATTACGGCCCCTACTCTGACCTGATTGCGGAATCGATTGAGATTCTGCATGAGAATGATTACATTGACGCAGAACCCTTGAATTTTGAGCTCCAGATTTCCAATCGAGCAGATGAAGTGTCTATGGAGGAGATGTGTGACACTAAGGAATTCATTGAGACCAGGAATTTTCACTTGACAGCCAAGGGCAAGATTATTGCAGATCACAGATACGGCGAGCTGAGTCTTGGGCAACGCAGAGAAATAGACCGCATCGCAAAACAGTACGGGCAGCTAGACTTGAAGGAATTGATCAGGAGAGTCTATTCGCTGGCACCAGAAGATATGCTCAGATTGTCAAGGATAAGGGAAGAGATGATGTGCAATTGACTTTTCCGTCGAGCGACTGGCTGTTTCCAATATCAATCGCAATTGCGACTGCTGCACTTGCCCTCTCTCTTCACACGAAACCCCCCAAAGTCAGGGCGGAGACTAAGGCCCTCGATGTGGGTGATTGTTCCAAGGAATTCTGGCTCAGCTGTAATCGAGGAAATTTGAGGTCTCTAGATGAGCGAAAGACCGAACACGTTGAGGTGCTCTATACGCGGTACAGAGGATTCGGGAAGAATCATAGACTTTCCCGTGATGACATCGGCGGGATGTTTTCTCAAATGATTGGTGTGGTCAGGGATTCCGTGGAGGCATTTGGAGAGACCTACGACTTCTATGCATTGCAGTCTAGATTGAAAGACGTAATCAACAGGAGTCACTCCGATGTCATGGGAGCTGCGAAGCGCGATTTGAAGAGAGAAATCCAGAGTAATCGACTCTGGGGCCAGAGGAATTGGATTAGGAATGGTAACTTCATTGCCGTGGTGGCCCTTATCGCTCTCGCAGTTTCCTTCTTCCTCGGGTCTGATGCTCGAGTTGTATCCATACGGGATTCATTGATTCTCACTGCTTTCGCCGTGGTGATTGTACTCTTTCTCTTGACTCTATGGATTTGCTTTGAGATTGACCAATTCGAAAGGGAAGTGGCAACGTGATGAATAGGATTTCCGAGGAGGAGTTGCGGGCTCCGGTCAGGAGGTGGGTCAAGGAGCGAGGCCTTGATCCGAAGGATGAAATCCCTACATGGGGGAAAGTACCGGATATTCTCGGATTAGATGGAGATACTGTCGTGGTTGCGATTGAAATGAAGATCTCGAACTGGCAAAGGGCACTCTACCAGGCGCTGATGTATACCATGTTCGCCAGTGAGAGTTATGTGGCTATGCCGGAGAACAAGAGGGGTGTCCTCATCAAGAACCTCTCGCAGTTCGAGAAGTGGAACATCGGAATACTCATTGTCAACAGCGACGATGATGTTATGAGATTAAGGACTCCGAAAAGTCGCAATCAAACCGCCGTTGGATCGAACACTAGCAGATCATTCTTGGGATGATATGGATGACCATCCCCAAACGCTACTACCGATACGGAATCGCTGCGGAAAAAGACCTATTCGACGGAATCCGCGACGAGGATTCCGTCTATGGATTTGTTCTTCCCGCTCAGCTAATAGTTGACCAAAGAATGTCGCTCTCTCCTTGGCTGAGGGAAAGGACATTCTTCATCGATCCGATGACTCATGTGTGGTTTTCTGACTTGTGTGATTTGCGAGCAAGTGATGGAAAGACCTTCAAGAGATCATATGAGAAGCTGAGGCAAGAATACGATTCCCCCTTCTCAGACTTGTCCCCCCCAGGAGGGAAGCTTGACGCTGCCTCCATCCTGAGTTCGCCGGGGAAATTAGAACATTTCATTGCCAGCGCTGAGAGGGTTGTGAGTTTCCAGAGTACGTATGTCCAAGATAGAATTGACGAGGAGATAGTGGAGTACAATCGGATTCTTGCAGAAGAGGGCTATGGAATTCGTGATTTGAACGCGATGGCTCAGGATGAGAGAACGAAACCAGACCGTCTGGTTTTGCCTTATGTCTACTTCACTTCAACTCAGACAAGTGAGTATGAACTCAACAAACGGATTTGGGACTGGTTCGCCAACAAGGACCGCTCCCCCGTCCCATATTGTGCGATGATAGCAACCTCAGAGCCCAGTTCAGACTGGGACGCGATTGTGAGAGATCTCAAGGGTAAAGTCACGCAAGTCATAGTTTGGTTCTCCCAAATCAACGAACAGTCCTCTGGTGCCGATCAGCTAATCAGAGTTAGGAAGGCATGTAGTTCTCTTGCCAAGAATGATTTCCATGTGCACTTGCACTCTGGTGGAGCTTTTGCTATGGGCCTGGGTTTTGATGGAGTCGAGTCGGTTTCAGGGGGCGCGACATATGGAGAAAGACGTCCGATGACCCTGGTCGAAGGGGGACCCGTGCCCCAGCGCTATTTCATTCCTCAGTTGCTGAGAGTCTTTCCTCTGGCTGAGGCGACATTCGCATTCGAGAGACTTGGGTTAGACTGCAACAACAGGTGCTGCGAGGGTCTGGATAGTGATGTTAATGCTTTTGTGGAGAGATTCTTCCCCGGCAAGAAAGACACGTCTTGGGGACCGACGTGGTATACAAAACTGCACTACGCCCTTCGATTTGCCCAGAAAATGGATGAGATTTGGAAGGATGGCAAAAGCACGGGATTGTCACGCTTGACTGAGATGATGCACGCTGCAGAATCAGCTGGTCTCCATGAAGATTATTGGCAGCACCTGAACACTTGGATTGAGGCCTATTCCGATCGCTAGAATGGCCAGAGTGTCGCCTTGCAGATGTCAATTGCGAGCGAATGCTCTGTGCCTTCAATCATGAGCTTCAGGTCGCAAATTGCTAGTATCAGTTGTCCACATGCAATGGGATTTGAACCGGATGGCCGGTCCCGCTGTCAATTGACTCATTGTAGTTGACACTTGCAGGGCGCGGAGAAGACAGACCTCCAAGATCTTCAGCCATTGACATGTCGAAGAATGTGCCAGGCGACACCGGGGACGACGGCAAAATCGATATTCACTATACTGCTGGCGCAGTACAGCTGACGACGCGATCCCTCGCGGTCTCAAGTGTCGCCCCGCATTCGCAAATCCATGACTCAGCAAGGATGTCAGCTCCCCGGAAGCTGACCTCCGAGTGCTGGACGAAGAACATGCTCGCTTCGCATCTCGGGCACATTACTTCGACAAGCCCTCCACTCCTCTCGACGCCTAGGTGCTTGGTGCGGAACACTGGCAAATCCGCAGCTGGTGCTTCGTTGTCGACAGAGTGTTCGATGACGAATATGCTCACGAGATCACATCGTGGGCAGAATCTAGTCTCCGCGGGCATGACCGATCCGCCGCGGCTGAACAGGGTGCTGCCCAGAACTCCCGTGCTAGCGCCACACTCTCTGCATTTCTTCTGCATCTTCCCCGGACCCTCAACTTCATGTAATGACTTCTATTCTTCTAGTTCTTCCAGGCTGCTCTTCACCAGCCTTCACGAGTGCCCTGGGAAATCTGGTCACTCTCGCTTCCTTGACAAGGCTTTCGGGTCCCTATTAGGGGTAAGAAACTTCAGGTGCCCCTTCTCGATAGAAGCGTAGCCTATCTCGCAGAAGAACTGGACGTCCTCCTCGATGTCCTGCGCCTTCCGTCTGACGGTGGTGATCGACCTGGATATGCTCGTGATCGGGGTTCCCTCGAGCTTGCCGATCTCCTTCACGCTCTTGCACTGACGCAGGTACCTGAGTATCTCCTTCTCGCGGGGTGTTAGGATGCCCATAGACTACCATATGGTAGTACACGACACTGGCGTCATTAGTATTACCAACCTTATTGATATAATTAACGCAGTTGCGTTATATTTATTAACTCCCGAACAGATATGATACAATCGAGGGTCTCAATGACAACCAGCAGCCAGCATTCAATTCGGAGAGCAGCAGCAATGATAGCGCTCGTAAGCATTGTGACCGTCGCAGCACAGGCAATGATTGCTGAGCACGCGCTTGCGGCGTCGCAATCTGTATCCTTCGAGATCTCAGACGCGACCATCGGGTTCACCGCCGCGATCTCGACCAATGTCGCGTGGAACAGCGAACAGAGCATCAAAAAGGGCGATGTCGCGACGATCGCGTACACCCTGACATCTGGATCAGGCTCCGCTACGGTGGTCGTCCCTCTTTCAAGTCTTCCCGGCTTGTGGCTGGAAGATAAGTCCGTGACCGTTCCCCTGCCTGAAGCCCCTCTCGGATCAACCTCCATCTCTCTGACCCAGAGTCTTGTCGGCATACCCCAAAGCATTGCATCAATTGACCTGGTCCTTCAGGCCTCAATTCGAATGGCCCAGGTGACTTCGACTTCGAGCTCCATCGGCATGCTGACAGACATCAATGGGCTTGTCTGGACATCGTGGGGCTCCAAGAACATCCAGTTGCTCACATCAGAGAAGGTCGATGCGACAGTTCGAGCTACATTCGAGTATGCCATATCCGTGGGGGTGATGGCCACGGTGTTTGGGCAGTCGTATTCACTCGTCCCCAGCACGCCGATAGCAGCTGTCTCCGGAGCTCCGGACCTGGCGACGCACATCTCCGTCAGTGACAACTCCGCGCTTCTGTTGATAGCGGGCATCGGAGGCGTGGCAGGTTGTGGCGTCGCAGTGGCTGCGTTCTTCCTTCTCAGGCGAAGGTCGCAGAAGGGCAAGGTTGAAAAGACCGGCGGAAGCCAGCATGAATGAACTAGCATTCCTGTCGAACGGCACGGCTGTTGGCGTGGGATGAGCTTCACACCTGGTGAGATGATATGGCTCGAGCCGTGATCAGCGCCCTTCTCGCTCTCGAACGCCAGAATTGCGAGACGAAGAGCCTTGTCAATCCTCATCGCTCACGAGAGTCTCTGGACATCAAGACCCCAGCTGAAGTTCGTGGGCCGCCTCTGAGGATCATTGGCGTGGGCGGAGCAGGATTGAACATACTGTCGCGGATCCCCAAGGTTGAGTTCGAAGATGCTGAGGTGTTCGTTGCAGACACGGATTCCGTCCATCTAGCAGTATCTGGAACGCCGCGAAAGATTCTACTGCCTGCAAGTCCTGGGATGCAATCTGGGTCGGATTGCAATCCTGCCAGCGGCCGGGAGGCCGCTCTTGAAGTCGAGGAAGAGATCCGGGCAGCTCTTGTTGGTGCCCGCTATGTCATCGTACTTTGCGGTCTGGGTGGTGGAACGGGATCAGGCGCAGCGCCAGTCATTGCCCGAATCGCCCGTGATGCGGGCCTCATGACTGCTGCCATATGCGTATGGCCCTTCTCTGGAGAAGGACGGAATATGGAGTTGAATGCCGAGATCAGTGTCAGAAGAATGATGAAGACGGCGGATATCATGGTCCTGGTTCCCAACGACGCGTTGATGGAAGCCGATCCGAAGCTCTCTCTCAACATGGCCTTCGAGGCGATGGACAAGATCATCATCCGCTCTATCAAAAGCATATTCCAGGGTTTTTCAAGTTTGGAACGTCAGCATCGCGATTGACAATCGGAGCCGCTCATCGAACATCGACCGCGGCCAATGGCTGTCATGAATTGAAGCGATTCAAGGCAATGACTGCTTTTAGGAATTAGAAAGCTCTGCTTAAGCAGACAACGTCGGATTTGACAGAAACCGTCTGCTTAGTCACCCTGCGAACATCCCGGCAGACGCAATCCTGTGTTCCTTGCGCGTCAGAACGTCTCCGGGATGTAGAAGGGCCTGCCCGTGCGCTTAATCGCGCGCGCAGCCTCAACAGAATCGGTCGGGTCAAGATTCCGATGGTAGGCAAGGACGCGAACATCGGATGACTTGCTCAACTGGTGCAACTGCCGTGCTTAAGCACTCGAGCGAGGGGAACGTTTTGTGGCCCCCACCTAGATGCCCCACGGAGAGGGAATCCGGAAATCGGGAAATGGCGAAGAGAGGCAGCACGGGATGTCGTGTCCTCGTAGCAGAATTGTGAGTAAGGATGTGCTCAAGAAGTTGAGCAACGCAGCTGTCGAGATCGATGTTTGTCTGCAAGACTTGTCGATGCAATCGTCCGTTGCAGGGATCGGGAGATGCAGGTCGAGACGCTCGTGAAGATCATCAGGAAGGAATGCAAGAAAGGACTCGGGTCCGAGTCGGGTCTTTTCTCGGGTCATACAAGCTCTCGGGTCCTCTCGGGTGTTTCTCGGGTCCCTCTCGGGTCCGAGTCGAGTCCTCAGAAATTCGAAAAACCCGGAAAAAAGACCCGAGAAGACTCGAGTCGGGTCGCTGTCGGGTCTTTCGGGTCCGTCGGAAGAGAGGAATTGCAGTCTCTTTGTGCCGTCGGGCGCCAAGGCGCACCATCCGCGTGGGCGAGTAGGGCAGTCAGTTAAGCAGTTCCTTAGAACCATCAATGTTCGAAGTTGATTGGACCGCAGAGCTGTCTCGTTGTCAGGGATTGAGGGCCGCTTAAGCAGGACCTCGCACAGGGGTCAAGGAAGACAACAGGTTCGTGTTGAAGTCGCACTTGAATTGGGAGGCGCGAATTGAGAAGCTCGCGGAGTCTTCTCATAATCCGCAGATCGAAGTCCGAGCCCTCTCCCGAGTCCCATCCCGAGTCTCGGCCCGAGTCTTTTCCCGAGTCTTACAGAGTCCCGAGCCCCTGCCGAGTCCTCCCCGAGCCCCCACCGAGCCCCGCCCGAGCCCATGCCGAGTCCCCGGAAAGTCGCGAAATCATCGAAAACGACTCGGGAAGACTCGGCCCGAGCCCCTCCCGAGTCCAAGGAGTCCGTCGGAGGTGAGGAATTACAGCCTTTCCCTTGCCTCGCGTTTCTAAATGCCTCCCCCAGCCCGGGCGGATCGAGCGGACAGTTAAGCAGCTCCCTCCGGGGCATCAATCTTCGGAGTTAAGCGGACCGTTCGGGCTGTCTCGCGTCAGGATTTGGGGGCCGCTTAAGCAAGTCATCGCGCCATTGTTGAGGAGGATGCTCATGAGAGGGTACGACGAAGCACCTCAGATAAGAGGATCAAGTTATGAATCCGTCTGATGGCAAAGTTAGGCGTCATGTCCAGCGGAGAAGGATGATCGAGAGAGTTCTATACCGTCAAGAAATACTGGCCTAGTCTCTCCGCCGAGACGTCTGGCAGTCATTCTCATCGCATCGGCTGTTTCGTGTTCAAACTAGCATCCGAACCGGATAATGATCTGAACGATTCTGCAAGTCCTCCGGCGCATCTCTTTGCAGCGTCACTGCGGGGCGGTCTCCGAACTGTCCTGAGCATTCAGCGTCTAAGCGTCTCTCGGTTGCTCATATCCATCCTTGTGTGTATTTCGAGTAGTTGTACTCATCGATAAACTTGAGAACAGTCTTGTCTGAACGGTTTACGTACTTCTTGACCTCAGATGCGAAGGCTTTTGATATCCAGCAGAATGCGACGTATTTCTCGTCTGCCTTCTCGTTGTCATAGCATCCGTAGGCCCGTTCGATACTTGCGTCCCAAAGAGGGAAGAAGTCCGGGGCTAGGAGATGCAAAGCCTTCGCGACCCCCACGGGGCTTCGTCTTCCCTTGTTCTTTCCCGTATCAATCCTCAGCGCATCAAGAAATTCGCTGAATAGCTTCCTGATATTCTCTTCATCGGATCTTGACAGACTTGATATTTCTCTCTTTCTGAAGTTGTCAATCTTCTCGAGATTCTTCGCAATGCACTTCTGCAGTCTACTGAAGTCGAAACTCCCGGCTCTGTAGAATGCCTGATTCCACGTCAGCAACAAGACACCAAGTCCATCTGCCATATCCGAGGGCTTTCCCCAAGAACTGGACACGAGAAAAGTCGCCACCTTGTACATAGCATCGCGCTTTTCGTGCTTCTCGAATTCCTCACATCCCCTAAGAAATTCCTGTCGATCGGGGATGTTCATGTTTCCAATCATGCCTCTGTCAACATATCTAGATTCCGTAGGGCCGGAGAAAGCATTCATAGCAGCTTGGTCCCGGAATTGAAGTCCTGTGTCGCTAGCTTGTTTTTCGTCCACCATCTGGATTTCGACCTAGGGGCACCTCGATGATATCAGGATCATGGATTCTTAGAGATTGCCAGACAATCAGCCATCTGAGAGAGAATACGAAGCGTTCCTTCTCAGAAATCATAAAATCCTTTGGGTCTTCAAAATCCGACTCATAAACTAGGTCTCCATGGTCGGTGCCTGTTGGGTCGAGCGTTGCAGTTTGATCTTCTCCATCATGATCGCGAACTCCATGGTGCCAATTTGACCAGCAAGATAGGCACTCGCGAGGCTCACAACCTCTTTGGACAAGCCACCTTCGAGTTCCACCGTTGGCGGTTCGAGAAGGCCTAGTGGCCCATAAGGTAATCGAGCGGCCTGTTCGTCGAAGATGTCACGGAGCTGAGGATTGTCGTACCAGTCTCGCATAGCCCCACCCTGTGCGGCGTCGTGGCCCATCAGGTAGGCTGTGGCTTGCTTGCTGAGTCCAGCCCGTCTCGAAGTCGTGGCGACCCAATGACGTAGATGAGCGAGAGAGGGCCCAAAAGCATTGCTAGGAGTAGGTTCTTGGTCTGTCCGCGCTTGGAGAGCGCCAGCTGCGCCCCCGTCCACGCAGGGGCGACGAGGATCAGATACGCCAGGAATCGCTATCTCATCAAGGTGGTCTGGAACACGGACAGCTTTCGACCACAAAGGCAACCTCAAGAAGAAGGGCGCAAGTTGCACCATCCTGCATCTCGCCCGAATAGCGCTGCCAAAGGGCTTATGTGTGGCGATGGAGAGCCCTGCGATGTTGGTCCAGTGCTTCCAGACTTGGCGGGTGCTGCCAAGGGCGTCGCTTACGAAGTAGTTCTTGTCCGTGCCCACGAGCTTCGCCTCAAGTCGCTCGCTCACTACACATATTGAGTTCATGTCGTGCCCGACTTCTCGCACGGCGGGTCGTGGCTGCGGGAAAAACCGTGAGGCCGTCGCATCGACCTACAGGGATCCTCGATTGCTTCTCGCAAGGCTCAAGTAATCGGGCGACGATACGGCGTACGGCACCTCCGAACGGGGGGGGGGAATGGAGATGAGCGATGCCGAGCTAGCTTTGGGTCTAACAAAGAGACGAATGCGAGCTACTTTTGCGTGGTTCGCGAGCATGTTGATGTTGCTTGTCGCGTTCAATGTTGTCGTCTCGAACGCTTCTGGAGAGCCAGAGGAGCCGTCGACTTCGGACGACGCGCTATTCTCGACGAGCGATGAACAACCAGACACGGCTTCTCAGGAATCCCCGAACCAGCTACAGCAACCTTTGCCTCTCTACGATCCGGTCCCGGGTGGCGGTGTCGACAGTTATGGCGGGCCCGTCAAACCAACCCTGTCCGCCATAGATCCCCCAGAAGCTGCGCCGCAGCTCCTTCGGGATGAGGAGAGGCTTGCGTACCGGACCTCCTCTGGGGTATTCGTGGTGATGTTGTCGCGCCCGGAATGCCTGTCCTTGGAGAATCATGAAGGTTTCACGCTCGTCCGAGAATCCTACTTCGCATTGAAGGCTCCCACCGTTTCAACAGTCCCGGTCAATGGCCAGATTGCTCACGTCAGTCCCGAATCCATCGTTGTCCGATACGACCTGATGCCCGTTGGAGGCCCTGCAGCTGTGGGCGCCATGGAAGTTGAGACCGATTTCGCGAGAGAGCCTGCTCCGAAGATCACCGCGAGGTTGTTGTGGCTGGATCCCAACATCACTGATTGGCAGGTCGTCTGGCTTGTGTTCCCTTCTGCAGACGCGCGCCTGATTGTCCAGGGACTCAAGGATTTCTACTACCCCTTGTCCATGATGGCCGGTGTCACAGTTCCTACATCCGGTTTGTCGCTCAAGCTCGGAGTGCCCAAGGCAGGTGACTCATCATCTCTCAGCGAGTTTACAGTGGACTGGAGGGATGCCGAGGTCGGGACAGCTTGCGTCAAGAGCGCTGTCACGATCTCCGGTGACTACGCGGATGCTGTCGAGATATCGTTCGAGAAGGGACGAGCGGAGATCGATCCTTACCTCGTCGTGCCCGATGCAGCTCAGAAACCTACCGCCTCATATCAGAGACACACCTTCTGGTATGGCGGCTACTACTGGGTGTTCTACCCGCTATCGACGGGCATCGGCTACAGTCTCAGCCCCGATGGCATGACCTGGGGATGGTCTTCCACGGTGCCGGGCGGAACCGCATTAAGGACCGATTGCGGGTTTGATGTAGCAGCAAGGGACGGGAAGGTAGTGGTCGTCTGGATCACCTCGGACGTGCAGTACCTCTATTCCCAGAAAGGCAGGATACTCGGCAGCAAGATAGCATGGGACGGCCGGGTCACCCTTGCGACCTTGAGCCTTTCGTACGGTACCCCTCCGTCCGCCGCCATCGGTTCGGATGGTTCGTATTGGGTAGCCGCCCAGACCTCGAATGCGGGCACAGCTCCAAATACTGCGACAGTCACGGTGTATCGCTCGCTCGATGGCGTGAGCTTTGGCCAGTCCTGGCAGTTCACGGCAATCTCGGGGTGGGCGAAGGCCTTTGATGTGCTCCTTCCGCTCGGAAACGGAAACATGGCCCTCGTGGAGACCTCCGGGGCTTCGTTCGCGGGCCAGATAAGCACCGAGATCGGCTGGCGGTACTTCAGCGCCTCGTCAAGCCAATGGTCCTCAAGGTCCGTGTCGAACATCAACATCCAGCAGAACGAGAAGGCCAACAGGTTCTCAGCCGTTGCTGGCTCCGACGGAACAATATATGTTGCGTACCTCACCAACGCGGGGGCTCCAGACGTGGGATATCCCCTCAATCTGGCCCGGCTGAAAACCGACGGTCAGGCAGGCACTGAGGAGATTGCACCATCTGGAACCGGGTACCCAGCCATCTCCCTTGACTACAACGGGATGTTACATGTGTTCTACCGCGAAGGCGCCTTGACCATCAAGCACAGACAGTCGTCGTATCCTGCAGACCCCGATGGGGTTTTCTACTGGTACTCAGCAGACACCATCCCATCGCTTGGCGGAACCGTTTCTTATGTCACTTGCACGCTCGCGCCCGTGCAGTTCATCGCCGCGACTTGGTTTGAAGACCTTACGAAGATTGTATTCTGCAGCTTGCCTCTACCTTACGGCACGCCGGGTGCAGGCTCTGATCCCTGGAGCCGCGAAGGGCTCTCGCCCTATGGTTCCTATTTCTCCACAGCAGGAGACTACGTCTCCCCAGGATCGGGAATGCTGACCCTCAGGATGACCGATGTCTCCATACCGAGCAGGGGCGGCCTCGACCTCGGGATCTCCAGGCTGTACATGCAGCCGAAGTACTTCAGGGCGTCCGACGGAAAGCCGTACAACGAGTATTACGATTCGCGCAACATGTTCTCGCTGTGCAAGCTCGGTCAAGGTTGGGGCCTGGACCTGCCCTGGATGGACGACACATATATCGGGCTGCCTGGCGGCCAACGCTTTGTCATACAGTGGGGCAACAACGGCAATGCAACCGAGTTCGTGAACCACGATGGCGTGCACTTCGTCCTGAGCGAGCATCACAACGGGACCGACGTCTACTACCAGCTCACATTAGCATCGGGCGTCAGCTACAAGTTCATGTACTCGACCAACGAGAAAAATCTGGTATCCATCTCCGACGGCCGCGGCTCCGACCCGATGAACGGCTGGACCCCCACCGGGAGCTGTATCAACGTATCCTACAGGGACCAGTACACGAGGCTGTACTATCTCATGGACATGGCTCTCAACAGGTACATCTACTTCGCCTACTACACCTCGGGGACGTACACGGGGTACCTAATGAGCATCACCTCGCCGGACGGAGGGAAGACGACCTTCAACTTCACGACCGGCGCCGACGGCAGGGTGCTCTTGAGAAACGTCACCGACCCCAAGAACAGAGTGACCGCGTTCGAGTATAACACCGCGGCGGACTACTGCCTGGCGAGCATCACCTTCCCGACGAAGGCGAAGATCTCGTACGCCTACATGCAGGACACCTCGGTGGGCACCGAGGTCAGGTCATGGCTCGTCACCCAGCAGGTCCTTCGGGACGACATGGGCGCGCTGATACGGCAGACCGATTACGAGTACAAGATCGTCAGCGGGAGGGTGAAGTTCGCCAAGGTGGTGGAGCGGAACGAGACCGGGCAGGTCCAGGGCAGGACAGAGCATGTCTACCAGTCAGAGACGATGAAGTACCTCGTCGAGACGAAGAAGAACGCGACTGGAACCCAGCTCTCCAAGACGGTCACCTGGTTCGATCTCAACGGTCAGCCCGTCCGGGTGGACATCAACAAGGGGGACTCCACGACCGTGTCGTACTCCGAGTACACGGGGTACGATGACTGGGGCAATGTGATATTCACGAGGAACGCCATGGGCCACGAGTCGTATGCGTCGTACGCCAACACCAACTCCCAGAACGGCTTCTTCGGCTACGGCAAGCTCACGCGCACGAGCGCGGGCAAGATACTCCACGACACCTTCGATGATTGGGACTTTTCGGATTGGAACGCGGTGACGATAGGCGGCACGGTGAGCATGGACGGTTCTGCCGACCCGCCGAACGCACCTGCCGTAATGCTAAACAGGATAACGTCCAAATTTTCGCTGTATGTCCAGCATGGATTCGCCGCGCAGTCCGGTGATTTTGTTGTGCAGTTCTCGATGAGGACGAATGCGGCTGGAATCAGCGCCTCAGCCGACGTGTATCTGTATGCCGGAGGCACTGAGCGGCTTTGGTTTAGTGCCTACAACGGTAACTTCGAATACTTAACGGAAAGTCAGTGTATTGCCATCGGCGCGTATTCGACTGATACGTGGTATGATGTCGGGTTTGTGATTCGCGGTAATGTCTACGACATCTACATCGATGGTGTTCTGAAGTACGCGAATGCCAATTTGTACAACAGCGGGCCGATAGATTCGATTCGGATGTACATGAACGGCCCTGCCGTCGGCAATCTCTTGGTCGACAACGTGCGCATCTACAAGTCGCTCACTCTGACGGTGGCACTGCCCACAGGCTATTCCGCAGAGCTGTTCGACATGAAGGACAACGCCGTCGACAGAACCAGGAACGGGACGCTCTACCTGCCGCGCCTCGCGCAGAACGGACCGCCGTTCTACATGAAGGTGTGGAAGCTCGGTGCCGATTCGTATGATGCACCATTCGTGGACATGTGGGGGGGAGATGTGTACAGCTTCGCCGCGGGCGTCACATCAAGCTCGACGAACAAGACCACTGTGGGGTTCGGCAGGGCCGTCACCTCCATAGCGGATGATTCGTGGCCCTCCGTAACCACCTATTCGTACGCCCCGACGGGCGCACTTGGTGTCGAGGGGGCGTGGGTCACCGATCATGGCTACTCGGTGAGCGAGTCGAAATACCATGAGAGCGCGTACGCACACACGAGCCACTACCACGGCTACTCTGCGGGCACCGCGATGACCGTCGACTCGGACGACATTCTCGCGCAGTACGTGTGGCTCGAGGATGGGAAGACGCCACAGGAGATCATGGTCCAGTACTACTTCGGCGACCAGTGGAGGAGAGCCTACTGGGGCGGGGGAGGAACGGACGAGGACATAATCGAGATGGCATCTCAACACTCAGCCCTCAAGCCGACGACCGTGGTGCGCGTGGGCGATGTTCCTGCGGTCACGGGCAAATGGCTCCAGCTGGTTGTGAGCACCGCCGATCTTGGGCTCGCATCCGGCACGAGCTCCGTCACAGGCATCATATACGGCCTCTACGGCGGCTATGCGAGGTGGGACTTCACTTCCCGCATGGACAGGAGCGTGCAGGTCACTGGACTCACATCTGGACAGGAGGTCCAGCTCGAGGTCACCTCCGGGAGCAGCTGGCGTCTGTCGAAGGGGGGCTCGGGCGGCTACAACTACTGGCTGACCGCCATGTACAACCGCAACTACCTCTACGCATACTCCTCGCCCAACTCGATCCAGCTTTCGTTCAGCAGCGGGCCCGTCAGCTACGACACGGGCACCGGGACGGTCTGGCGCGAGTCGACCGTGTTCCCCGTCTCGACCATATCGCTGCGGATGAAGGTCGACACCTATTCCCACGACGGTAACTCGGGAGACACGATGGATGCGGGGGTGAGGATGCGCCTCTACGATTCTTCCGGGAGCAACTACGCCACCTACACCTACTGGCTCGCCTGCTGGGATCAGGACGATCCGAACGGTCCCAACAACAAGACCCCGGGCGCCAACACCAAGGTGATCTGGGGGAAGCCGCCGTTGAACACCTGGCTGAACCCCGTGCTTCGCCCGTCGTCCGATTGGAGCATCAACTGGGGCAGCTGCGCCAAGATCAGGATAGAGCTCTACTTCTACGCGTCGTATGCCCTGAGCGATTACCTGAATGTGTTCTACGATGATTTGACTGTCACAGACACCTCAGGGAATGCGGAGAGCAACAGGTTCGATGGAGAGAAGGTCATCCTCTCTCGCAAGTGCGCCGCCGGAGCGACGAGCGTGGTCCTGGATCCGTACATGGCAGGCGTGAATGCATGCCCCGCGTCTGGGGAGCTCCGAGTGCTCAGCGCCGGTTCCATGCTCTACGAGAGCCCGCTGACGGAGAAGATGTACAACATGGACGTCTACTCGTACTCCTCGCCCAAGTTCTATCCCAACAAGGTGCGGGATTGCTTCCACGATGCTCTTGTCGGAAGTCTGACTTATCAGGATGCCGCAAGGAGCGTTACGCAGGAGAGCTACGTCAAGTGGGACAACGAGGGGAACGCAATAGAGACGAAATCGAGCCTGGGCAGCGGATGGGTCTACTCCCAGGCTGGTTATGACAAGTACGGCAACCAGCTCTGGAGTACCGACCAGACTGGAAGAGGAACGGTCACGGAGTACAAGATCACAGATAACAGCACATATCCGAAGTCTGTGAGGCAGGGCTGGCGCACAGACACATTCGACACGGACAACAGCTGGGCGTCGTCATCCGACCGCACTTGGATGACCGCATCGTACTCGAGCACACGGTCGTACTCGCCAAATCGCTCCATCAAAGCCTCGTTCTCCGGGGCTCAGGCTGACGGGCAGGACTACGGCACTGCGAGGTCTTGGAAAGAGTATCCGTACGCCGGCAACCCCGTGCAGGAGCTCTCGGTATGGTTGTACCTCGAATCGTGGTATCACAACGGTGCTTCGTCAAGCGAGATCATGGACACTGGCATCAAGATGCGATTGTACAACTCGGGCGGCACGAACTACGCCACGTACACATACTGGCTCGCCTGCTGGTCCGGAGCCTCGCACAACAGATCGGCTCCGGACCAGTACACGAAGGTCGTCTACGGAATCGGCGACCTGCCGACAGGCACCTGGAAGAACGTCGTGCTCTATCCGTCGACCGACTGGCCGAGCGTCGATTGGGCCAATTGTTCCAAGGTCAGGTTCGAGCTCTATGTCTCGACCTCGTATGCGCACGCTGACTACCTCACCATCTACTACGACAACTTCGCCCACAACGATTTCGCGAAGAACGCCACGACAAGATTCGCATACTACCTGTGGACGGGAGCTCCGAGCCGAGTGACGGATGCGCTCGGGAGGGTCACCGCATACGAATACGACGTCCTCGGGCGCCTCACCAGGGTCACCTACCCGAACAGTGCATATGACACTTACGCGTACGATGACAAAAGCAGCAAGCTGACGAAGTGCGTGTACGCGTCCGCTGGCGTGCTGGCAAGCAAAACGGTGTACTCATTTGACAGCATCGGAAGGCTGGTCAAGGCCGAAAGGTACGGGACGGGTACTGCTGTCTACTCGTCGGAGAGCTGGACTTACAACTGGCAGGATCAGGTCGCATCGTACACGGACGAGCTGAATCATGTCACCACCTATGCGTATGACTGTCTCGGCCGGCAGATAAGGATAACAAACCCTGACACGAGCTACAGAACCATTTCATACAACGATCAGAGCAACATGGTGACCTACACCAATGAGCTCGGCCGTCCAGTGGTTCAGATATTCGACGATCTAGGAAGGCTCAATTCAACGCGTGAGCATGCATCTGCGAGCTTGTACTTCGAGACGAGGATGACATACGATGCTGCGGGCAACCTTCTCACAGTCAGAGATGCTAGGACTCAATATGTGCAGGTCACCCGGATGACGTACGATTTGCTCAACAGGCTCACGAGGACGGTATATCCCGACGGGTTCTCCGACTCGGCCACGTATGACGATGCTGGCAGGGCGCTCACGAAGACTGACAGGGAGGGGAATGTCACCACCAGCTCGTACGATGTGGCTGGGAATCTCGTCAAGCTTGTATCACCGAGCGACACGGTGATCTACACATACGACATTGCGGGTCAGAAAACAAAAGCACAGAGCAACCTCGGTTCGCTCTCGTATGTGTATGATTCTCGCGGAAGGGTAGTTCAGGACACTGAAATCATCGGTTCAAATACCTACACGCTGAAGTTCGGATACGATGCAGTCGGCAACAGAAAGTGGGTGCTGTATCCTGACAACACGAATGTGACATACGACTATGACGCGTACGACCGGGCGACGAGCGTCAAGAAGGCTACGAGCACGACTCTGCTGACGATCACGTACAACTTGGATGACTCAGTGGCAACGGAGACGACCGGCCCGAACACCAACAAGAAGCTAGTGACGACATACACATACAACAACCGAGACTGGCCCACGAAGATGGAGACGAAACAGGGCTCGAACATCAAGCTCTCGCTCCAGTACACCTACGACACGGTGGGGAACATCCTCACCCTTACGAGCACCGGCGGAGGCACGGAAACCTTCACGTATGACTGGCTGAACAGGCTGTCTACTGCGTCCGCGCCCAGCGCATACGGCTCAATCGCCTACACCTACGACGAGGTCGGCAACCTGCTAACCAAGGTCGAGGGCAGCACGACCACGACCTACACCTACGCCATGTACAACCTGTTGGTGAGCAACGGAACGTGGACGTTCAGATACGATCCCAACTTGAACCAGAACTGGAAGAACAACACCGCCAATACACAAAAGTGGAGCTACCAGTGGAACTCCTTGGACCAGCTGACCAAAGTAGTGAAGGGCACATACAAGTCGGGCAAATGGACTTGGACGACCACCGGCGAGTACTCGTACGATGCGAACGGTGCCAGGGCCAAGACCGTCGAGAGCGGGACGACAATTGAATATGTCTTCCTCGGGCACAACCCAATGTGTGAGAAGACAGGCACCACGTACACCGACTACGTCTACGTCAACGGCAACGTGATGGAGAAGCTCGTGGGCTCGAACATCTACCATTATCTCAGCGACCCGATGATCGGAAGCACGTGGCAGGTGTGGAAGGACGGAGCCACCTCAGCAACATTCTCAGTGAAATGCTACAAGCCGTTCGGCACCCCCTATACCCCAACCGGAACGGAGAAGGTGAAGTACGCCGGGGAGATCCTTGACACCTCCACGTGCCTATACTATATCTTCGCGAGGTACATGGATCCGGAGCTGGGAAGGTTCATATCGCTCGATCCAGAGCTTGGGAGGCTCAGCCAGCCGCAGTCGCTCAACCGGTATGTCTACTGCGTGAACAACCCGCTGTGGTTCACGGACCCGACAGGAAGACATGCCGGCGGCAAGGTCGCATTCAGAGGGGACTGGCCATTCATATTGCCGATTGCGGGAGATTTGATAGCCGCTGGATTGATGGTGGGATGGGAGGAATTGGCGCTCTATGTGCCAATCATTGTCAAGTATCTGCAGATTGGCTGGCATTACAGAGAGGATATTTGGAACGCGTTGGTAAAGGGGACCTTGTGGACAGCAGAGGGTCTAGAGTCGATTGTTCGGACAGGCATAGGCATAGCTGTGACCACAATTCACATGGGCATGGACCTAGCCAGAGCCTTCGTTCAAACTGGCAAAGCTGTCGTCGGAGCTGCTGTACATGTCGGCATAGCCATAACCAAAGCTGCCATACATATGGGCACGACCATCTTCAGGGAGGTTGTGAAGCGGTCAATCGACATAACGACGGGTTTGGTTCGATGGGGAATCAGCAAGGGGGAAGAACTCTTGGAGTCTGGGTACCACTTCGTGAAAGGAACAATCGACTGGGGGCTCAGTAAGGCCAGCGAGTTGTGGAGGGCACTCGATCCGAGCAATCCCTATGGCCCGTGGAACCCCGTTCCGCCTATTATGCCGCCGAGTCTCTTTTCGTGATTCGGCAACCGCTGCAAATCCCGTAAGCAACGGAGAGCTTACGGCCTTTTTCCCGTTTCTTGGAGCAAACCCACGTCGCCACAACTGTGAGGATTCCTCTTCTCTTTCGCAGCTTAGGAACATGGCGACAACGTGGAGTGGGATGTGATGCGGATCCAATCCTTGTGTAATTGTGCACAAACCTCGAAGTCTTGCACTTCTAGTTTATGCACTACAGGCAGACTTGCTGTGGCTCCATTGATACGGGGGACTTGGATTGTAGGGTTGTTGCGTGCGCAACCAAAGATCGTGGGCACGGAGTGGTGGAGCTGCAATCGGGCGCGATGAAGGCGAACAGTCGTGAGGAATTGCTATTCTGTCGTATCAGGTCGAGATAGGACAACGCTATTGTATGTGACTCTGAAGGATGATTGAAATGCACGTAAGAATCTTGTCGTATTCCTTCATTGTGATATCCTGGTCAAGCGCGACTCTTCTTCCTTGCCCTCCCTCAGCCGAGCTTCCTGCCGCATCTGGGGCAAGCAGCCATATGTGATGGCAACTGCTGACCACAGTGCTGACAGAATACCTCCGTTCCAGCAACATGACGATATTCGAATCTAGAAGGGCCCGAAATGGCTCCGGATTCATCAGATTCCGTCAATCGCACGTCCCTATGCTCTCGCGTTTTTCTCCTGAGCATCCATACCACGAAAGCACACACAGCAGTAGTGACCACAAGAAAAACCGCTGTTACGAGACTATCTAGTTGCCTAGTACTACTCCAGGTACCAAAGCCGGTCAGAACGTAGGTGAGCCAAGGGTCAGATTCAACGCCAGAGTAATAGTCTATTCTCACATTCATTAGTGCGCTCGCGGAATACCAGTACACTGTGATGTTGCCCCTACCATCCGCCATCGATACCTTCATGGTGCTGAAAGAACCAGCATCAGTGACGACTTCTTCATTCTCTGATGCGACTGCAAAGCGAAACGTGACCGTCTCGTCGGAGGGACTACCCCGCTCCTCGCCGTCGAAGTAGGTGGTTGTCACAATGTCCACAGTCTGATTCCACGAATCGCCAAGATCTACGTTGGGTGTCACCGCGGTCGACAATGGGGGAGAGTATGTGACGATTCTCGCATATCTATGCTTCGAGGATATCTGATCCGGCCCTGTTCCGACAGTGGTATTGTCCCAGGAAGAGGTGTTTTCCATGACACTTGCCCCATTGACTGTGGTTCCATAACCGTATCCGAATTCTCCGTAGGTGATCGTGAAAGCCGAGCCATTGCTAATTCCATGGGCAGAGAGTTGTGAACGGCAATTGAATACGTTGACTTCATACCATGTCCCTTCGACAAGAACTCTGTCTTGATTCTCGTATGTCCAGGTTGCATTTCCTGCAAGTGTCACATTCTCGAGAAGTACATTCGAGTATCGCATGTCCGCTTTATATGTCCAGAATGGGCGGTCTGGTTCGCTGCTAGCCACAGTGCTAGGAATGGAGGAAAAGACCAAGGCCGTTCCCAAGATTACTAAGCAAATGCCTTTGTATGTCATGACTAGCATCCTAGGTCCGAATCGCTCTTCATTCTTAATGGCATTTCTTTCATATAGGTCGGCTCAAATCCTTTCTTTTCCACTGCGTCCCTATCAATCATTTCTCGCGAATCATTGCTCCGCTCCAAAGACAAAACGATGCACCTGATGCCACAAGGTGACCGCAATACTGACAGAAGGCAGTCTCGCCTGGACGACTTGAAGGCATTGAGTGTGAAGGGCTTTCCGGGGCCTCTAATCTTGCGCCACACGCAGGACAGGAGTTTGTTCGATGAGCTATTCTCTGGCCACAGTGCTGGCAGAAGTTCGCTGCTCCAGAATCGATAGGAGTCTCGATTCTGTGAAAAACTGGCATGCCTTGAATTGATTTCTGTGTCTCCTCATATATCAGAAGGCCCAATCCTACAGTTGCTATTGTCAAGCCCAAGGCGTTGATCTCTCTAAGCCCATTGGCTTCCTCGTCACTAAGGTTGCCCGAGCTTCTGGCAGCCGAGAAAGCCAGTGCTATCAAGCAGACTCCTGCGAGAATCAGAACGACAGCTAGAACAACCCCATTCCTCTTCATTCGTCTAACCTCTCTCTTGGTGGATTGACGCCCTTTCATCCTCTATGTTGAAGAAAGTCACTCACGCTTCATCCGATTGAGTTTCATCCTCTTTGATTTTGCTTCGCGTTATCGATCCTAACAGGGGTTTTGTCGGACAAACCTCTATTCGCAGTTTCACCTCCCGACGGAGGCGAAGGACCTCTTCTACATAACATTCCTATGGATTTTGCTGCGGCTCCCAATTGCAGAGGATTTGGCCAGCCCCCTTACGCTTTTCCAGGATTGGATTGCCTTCTCAAGCGTATCCGCCGGGCTTTCTTCCGCAGAACCTACAACGTATCATCCACCACGGGTTGCGATGCAAGCACCAGGGACATAGCCAGTGCCAGTCTCTTGCGATTCTCTGAACAGAGGCTGATGAGAGCGGTTCTCCGCAAATCACGCAGTACCTTGCCTCACTCGGGTTCTCAGTTCCACATTTCGAGCATTTCACCGATATCCGAGTCCCCCTAGAGTCCCGACGTCCTTTATTGCCTTTTCTCATTGGCTGCGTTCCTCAGAAGATTGCGTTGAGGATGGGCATTGGTATCTGACCGTTGAGATTCGCAATGCTAGAGGCTACGGAATCATCCACGCGATGCTTGAACGAGCCATGAGCTACTGGTCTATGGTGGATAGCGTTCTCGCGTCAGAGCCTAAGACACGCATTTCTGGGCGTGTTCGCAGAATCCAGAAGATGCTGGACTGGATGGTTCAGAATGCGTGGGATTTGCGTCGCATGAGATTGTCAGACGCTCCGCGCGCACACCGCTCGAGCGGATCAGGGACACGAGGAACTCCACAGTGTCCCTGAGCTCTGCGAAGACTATCACCTTCGAACCGAGCTTCCTTCCGGTCTGCTCTGCAATGACCTTGAGCAGCGGATCGAGCTTCGGGTGCGATGCCCCCTTCCACCGCTTTGCGGCCTTGTAGGCCCTCTGTACCCTCTGATCCTTGACAAAGCTCGCGTCGGATTTGGCCCTGCCTTTCGCCAGCTTGGGCTCGATGAATTTCATGAACGTATCGACGCCTTGACGCTCTATGCACAGGATTGTGTGCAGGGCCATCCTCGCGAGGTTCACCTGCCTGCTGGCCTGGAACAGGTACGGGGCGCGCCCCTGCTTCTGCCGCGCGAACACCTGGCCCGCGACCTCGTTCAGGTCCTTGATCCGGACCTGGGAGTCCTTGCGGCTGCGGAGAAAGCCATACTTGCGTATCTGGTGCAGGCGCTCGTGATAGTACTTCGTCAGATAACCCGAGACCTTGACGATGACCTCGGTAGGCTGCACTTCGATCCATTCGATGGTCATGTCCTGGACATACGGGGCCACATCGGCGTCCTCCCTCGACCTTATCACGACGTTCTCGATGAACAGGTTCTTGCAGACCTCCTCGACAAATGCCGTGTTTCTTGCAGAGCAAAGTAGAAATAGCGCGGCTTCGTCGTTCTTGTTGTGCTACGGGGGAGCTAGAACATGGAGATTTGGGATCTGGCAGATCCGGGAGACTACCACGAGGAAATCGGACAGATAGTCTATTCGAATCCATACAAAAGGCTGGCTCACAAGTCCCAGATAATCATAAAGCCCACAGGAGATCACTTCAGGTCAAGACTGACTCACACAGAAGAGGTCAATCAGATTGCCCTGACACTTGGGCGAAAACTCCGTTTGAACCTTGATCTCATATCCTCGATAGCTCGCGCTCATGACTTGGGGCACACCCCGTATGGCCACGCAGGCGAGATTGCTTTGCAGAATATCGTTGAGCGGGAACTAGGAGCCCGATTCGACCTAAGATGCAAGCCAGCTGAGAACCCAAGCTCTTTCAGAAGAGAGATCTTCCATCATTCGTCCAACTCCGCTAGAATCGTGATGAAGGACGATGATTTCGGCCCTGAAGGACTCCCGCCCATTATTGTTTCCGGGATTCTTACCCACAGTTGGGGACCTTGGAAAGACAACAGTGTCTATAAGGTTCCGGATACGTACGAAGCGCAGGTTGTCGCAATTGCCGATCAGTTGGCTGGGATAAACCACGATACCGAGGATATTCTGGAGGGCAAGAAATACACTGAGTATGACCTGGACAGGTTCAATCAAGAGCTGACAAGTGGCCTCGAGAAGGAATACCCGACATGCTATAGCGGGCTCAGGGATCAGGTCCAATCACTAATTGTGTCCAAGGGATCTGAACGAGGCTATGGCAGACAAAAAAGAGTGGAGAAGTTCCTTGATCAGATTGTTCAGGGAACCCAGACGATGGTTAATCGGGACCGCCCCCAACGAAACCAGGCCTCCAAGTATCCGATTTCTCTAAGTAAGGACTGGTCGGAGGTCCTTCGATACTATGAACGTTTTCTGAGGGAACTTATTGAAGAGCGAGTCCCTTGGTTTGTCATGCGTGATCATGTGGCAGCTGCGTTAATATCCACTGCTTACAATCACATATGGTCTAGAGCCCGAGAATGCCCATCTATATCGACAATGCAGACAAAGCTGACTCACTATGACGACCCGCGATACAGAAGGAGAGCTTCTGAGGAATCGCGGCATCTCGATCATTTCAAGATCTTCTTTGAAGACCATTACTCTGACGACATGAGACCCGGCCCATATGAATCCTATCTGGCCAGGATTGACAAGAGGAAAGTTGATGTCTGGGATACAAACATCATGAAGCGGCTCGATATCGGTCTGCTAGAACCGAGTGACCAAAAAAGAAGGAGGGTTACGAGACTGGTGGCCGTTGTGGATTTTGTGGCTGGGATGACCGATAGATACTGCTTGGATTTGTTCAACGAAGTCTATCAAGAGTTCGTGCTCACTTGATAGAATTTGAGCGCCGCGCGTCTTGTCAAGAAGGACTTTGCACGACGACTTTATTTCTGTGTCAGTGGCCACTCGGTTGTTTCACCTCCTCCTCCATCATTCTTCCCTTCTAAGCCGCAGGATTTGTGGAAAACCACCCGCCATTTAGACGTGGTTCAATTTGCCTCGTGTGGCCCTGAGGATATGTGTTTTGGTTCCGCAGGGATTCGAACCCGCTTTGCTGGCTAGTTTCTAATCTGCAATATTGGGTTCTCAGGGGAGAGCGCCCCAGACCCCTTTGTTCTTCTTTCTCTCAACCACTCCGCGCTAGAACGCGATTCTTGGTGTTTCAAGGGGCCGGCGATGGGTATGAACGAGATCGCGAACGCCGCGCCGTTGATGATCCACTGCTTCAGGCCGGGGTCAAGGTTGTCCCAGGCCTCTCCGGCGACTTTCGAGGGACTACTATTCGAAGTAGACCGTCATCCGGGTAAGCCTGAGCGGTTTTGATGATCACCTCTCTTTCGAGTATTCGGAAGAGTGAACGGGCATTTCGGACCATGAGCCTTTAGTAGCAATCTGTTCGTACACCTCTGCAAGAGATCTCACCCGACCGCTACCGTCTTGCCTTAGCCTCGCGATCTTGATGACAGGGATGAGATTCCCGTTGAGGTTGACATACCACTGGTCATAGAAGAGGGAAAGATCACGAGAAAGGCGGGCTCTCCAGAGCAATCTTCTAGAGGGAAAGACCCATTCTCCTGCCATGTTCCTTATGATGACTTCGCCCAAATAACTCCCCAATCCTTCAAAATACCCCCATGTCTGATTCCTGGTAAGCCTGACACTTTCTTTTTCGCTGAGTTCCTGAAGACTGCCCATGATTGCAGCATCTACTTTCTTGAGGCTAATGGGGGTGTAATCGGTTACAACTCCCCACTCAAGCAAGCCTTGACCAACAGCATTCCTTGTATACTCTAGACTACGCCTCAGCCTTCTCCTCCAGAATAGGATGCAAAAGAACCTGTCGAACAGTTCTTGACGGACATCATGCAGAAATCCTCTGAAAGCGTAAGACGTCATATGCTTTCTCAGATTCCGTCTACGGTGTTTCCTTTCCAGTGGAGCCTGCCAAGTCCTGATTCGTGGAAGTTGCTTTCATCGGTCGTTGAATGGAACAGCCTTTCTTCGCTCCCGTATCGTTGGCTCGTGCTCGCCACATCTTCTCCTCTTCTAAGATGGTAGTGACGTAATCAATATGATAACTTAGTGCATGTTGGAGCGCCAATTATGGCCTTTGAAAAACCTTTCCTGCGCCGATTCTGGCGCTTCAAAATCTGCTGGCTACGGGGCGATTCCTGCCCTCCCTGTCCCCCAAACCCTTTCCTTTCTTCTCTCCGAGGCGCTCCCGTCGAGATTCGAACGCCGACGACCGGCTCAAAATCGATCATAGAGGCTTGCGGGCTGCAATCAAACCCTTTCTTCATTCCGTCCTTATGACCTCTTCCAGTCACTTTCAGAGGACGGCCTGGCAATCATACTTGTGGGATCAAGGTCTATCCAGTCCCGCTAGGCACTCCAAATGCGAAATACAGCAGGGCAACAAGCAGTGCACCTACGATTAGAAAAACAACTGTCAGCACAATGCACATCTTACCCACATGCTGGTACTCAGGCTTCTCTCTCGTGTACAGTATTAATCCAGCTATTGAGCCCACAAATGGAGAGAGTGCCGAAAAGAAGTACAGCAGTGCTCTGATACGTGTTCCCAGCCGTCTCCCTTGTGCCGCACCGCTTGGGGGGATTCCATAGCCTGCTTGAGAGACAGTTGGTGAATCGGGTCGACGGAGCAGAGGTACCCCTTCCACAGGTCTTGGCGACATGTGATAGATCATCATGCCCAAGCCGGCTGCTGCTACAACATAGGCTTGGACGACTACGGATAGAAACAAATCTCGGAGTTCGGAGGAACGGCCGTGCAAATCAGTGATCACGAGCGACGACAATCCGATGGCGCCTGCTCCTGCTGCAACCAGGAATATTGCCATAACAAGACCGGACTTCTTATTCGCGCCGTCTCCAATGTAAGGTCGTGGCAGCGGCGATTCCACGATTCTTTGTTCCGTCATTTGCTGATGCTCAGAACTGGGAGCCATAACTCTTCCGCACATCTGACAGAACCTGGCCCTGTCGGGGTTCTCGGTACCGCAATTCGGGCACTTCATCTCCATTTCCCTCCGGCTGGTATCGCCTTCCCTCCCCTATGGTCTTTTCCCTGACTCGTGCCAGACCTCGTTACTTCTGTTATTCTCAGCGCTGTCGTACCGGTCAATACCAGAGAGACGCGTAGGGCTTGACCGTATTCCACAGCTCGGTTGGGCTCAGTATCCTGATTCGTAGAGATGTCAATTGATGCTTCATTTTCAGAATAGTACGATAGTCTCGAGTACAGAAGCAATCGCACTTGTATGCTAGCGCATGAGCAATTAGTACTCGGTCATTCCTATCCGGAAGAACCTTGAGAATCTCAGGATAAGGTTCACTCAGCCTAGTCTGAGAACGGTCTCCAAGAGTCGGTATCCTCAGCTGCTGCTCATCGACTATAGTCATCCAATATTCCCACAACTGCAGAAACCATCGTTCAACCGAAGCCCTGCGATCTTGCTTGGGTATCTTCTGTACTTCATCATACACCAAAGGAGATACCGCCAGTTGCCAAGAAGCTCTGGAACCCGTCTGGAACAATCCTCGGAAACTCATCACATCATCCATGTCGCGCTTGCTCATTGCTGCAAATGGTCTTTCACCCTCGAAGATCACGTCTCCGTGGTCAAATATGAAATTGACAGAGCAGGTGTCGAGGAATATCCGGCCCGGGATGTCTTTGAAACTCATTCTACCTCAGGAATTCAATGAATCGTATTATTGGGACCAAGCGGCTCCATTCCCATATACTCCATCGCCTTTCCTCCCCTATGGATGTTGTGCTGAGGAGCGAGCGATGCATCAAGAAGTAAGTCTTTTCTGAGTGACAGTCTGAATGCTGATTTGAGCACAAACCCTGGTGTCCTTCAATGTGAGATCCTTCCCATCGCCCCCTCAACAGACATCCTCTGCAACCATTGCGCGATGACTTGCTTAAGCGGCTCATAATTCCTGACCCGAGACAACTCGGGCAGCCTGATTAACTCTGAAAATAGATGCTCCGGAGGGGGCTGCTTAACTTTCCGTCCGACCCGCGCGGGCTTGAGGAGGCATTTAAATACGTGATGGAACGGAGAGGCTACGATTCCTCGCCTCCGAGGGACCCGAGAGACCCGACAGGGACCCGACGGAAGCGGAGACGGGTCGGTCTCGGGTCTTTTTTGCGGATTTTTCAGTTTTTTGAGGACCCGACTCCGACCCGAGGGGCACCCGACTCGGACCCGACAGGACCCGACTCTCTGTATGACCCGAGGGAATACCCGTCTCCGGACCCGACTCAAGACCCGACTCAGACCCGAGACGCTCTTCACGAATTTTTCTGATGTACCCGACAAGTTTGTCCGTATGCCGCTCCCAATCCGTGAGAACTGCGATTGCATCTAGAAGCTTGTGCGGACGCACATCGAAGTCGAAAGCAGCGTTGCTCAACTTCTCATATGCGTCCTTGCTCACAATCCTGCTACGAGAACCCGGCATCCCGCGCTACCCCTTTGCGCTATTTCCCGATTCCCGTATTTCCTCTCCGAGGGGTATCTTGTGCGGGAACCGCAGCGTTCCCCTCGCTCGAGTGCTTAAGCATGGCAGTCGCGCGAGTTGAGTAAGGTATCCGACGTTGCCGACCTCGACGACTATAAGAATCTCGGCTCGACCGATTTCTTTTGAGGCTACGCGCGCGATTGACTACTCGGGCAGGCCCCTCTGCATGCCGGAGACCTTTTGACGCGCAGGCCGCACAGGATTGCGTTTGGCGAGACGTTCGCATGGCGACTCGGCAGAAGGCGGCCGGCAAGATTCACAGGTGTCCGCTTAAGCAGAGTCTTTCAAGTGCGAACAGAAACCGTTGCATTGGCTTGCTGCAACTCATGACGGCCATCGAGCTCGGTTGATGTTCGATGAGCGGCATTGATCGTTTACGGCGATGCCGATGCATCCAAACTGGAAAAGCTCTCGAGTATGCTCTTGATGCCTCGAATGATGATCTTGTCCACCGCCTCGAAGGCCGTGTCGAGAGAGAGTTCCGGATCGGCGTCCAACACCATGTCGTTGGGAATTAGAACCACGATATCCGCCGTCTTCATCAGTCTTCTGACTCCCTGCTCGGCATTCATCTCCATATTCCGTCCTTCTTTCAGGTCCCTACTCCCAAGATATAGCATCATTTCCTCCAATTTTCCTCATCCAATGTTCCCTAGATAACCTTTCGTATTATCCCGAATCCGCAGCAATGGGGAACAAGAAACTTAAGCCCCGCTTGCCAAAAGGACCTCTATGTTGAAGTGTCCCTCGCGCTTCAGCATAATACCCATGGAGTAGGGCAAATCCGAAGGCCTAGGAGTCGCATTCACCCGTACGGAGAGTGATAAGTTGGTCAATGTGTATGAGTGCAATGTGTGCCATGTCCTGTTCGGGAAACATGCCCCTCAGTGTCCGGTTTGCCACCATGGAGCACTGCCCAGGATGCGGAAAGTCTCTTCCCAGGTTCATCGCGACAAAGAACGGCCTCTGGGCGCCAGCTGATTCAAAGGACCCGCACAAGGTCGCCATTGGAAAAGTTGGGAAAAGGGTTTGAGCCTCGCCTCGGAAAAGACCACGGGGAAGGAAAGGCGATTCCTCCTCAGAAGCCCGAAGATACAATTCGGGCAAAAGCGATTCAACTGAATCGGAAGGATATTTGTCTGGCTATGCATGAGTGTGGACCGGGCGAGAATCGAACTCCGCCGAGCCAGACATTCATGTCTTCGATTCAATCAAAGCGGAATTGCACGAGGGCGTCCGCAAACCTCTTTCATTCTTCTTGATTAATCGTAGGGTAGATCAGGATTTGATACCGATTCTAGCCTGAAATCCCACGCCTGTGAACTTGGTTGTCAAAGAACACTACCAATAAACCCATCTAATCCAGAGACTCATGATGTATGGGAGGAATTTGCGACGGCGTCCCGAACGACCTCTGACCCAGAAGTCAAGTCTCAAGGCCATATGATCCGGCAGAAAGCCAGAAGAACCATTGTGCTCTGCCTGACCATTGCAGCAGTAGGCACAATGCTGCTGTGCGGATTTGGAGGCGGTCCCGCGGTGAGTCCTCCGGCCACTCTCGAAGCTGATCCATTGTCTATGACATACGGTCCGCCCGGGAATCGATGGGTTTTTCCAAATTCTACCTTGTCCGAGATCGAGAACGCAAGTCTTCTTGCCGATCATCTTGCATCCGCACTAGGCAGTGGCCCAACGAGCTATTCCTCTGAGAATGGATGGCAACCATTCTCGCCTGTATTCAGAAGAGCGCCTTCCGAGAACGATTTCTTTGACGGATACTACAGTGTCCCCGTGGATTTCTCCAGCAACGATGGGTCTAAGTTCAGACTCTATTACGATCAAATGTATGCTAGCTTCAACCACGATAATAATGGTTCCCTCATAGATGTGGATTTCAGAGATGGCATTTTCCTCGGACTCCAGGCGACCTTGGTCGATTCCAAAATCATCGTACCAAACGCCTCGCAATATGAACCAACAGCTCGCCAGCTAGGTGACGCCCTGGGCATCCCGACGAAGAATCTAACGGTAGTATCCTATCTCGGCAGATGGAACACCACGACGGTGATTCTGTCCACTACGCTCTTTGGATTTGATCTGTCGGGCTGCAACATCATGGCAGCTACATTTGACAATGGCACTGGCAGACTAGTCTCCGTCCAAGCCAGACCGTTCGTTGTTCTTCCGAGCGCCGCCCTCATCACACCGCAAGAGGCAATCGATATTGGAAGGGGGAGAGCGCCCTCCTTGTATCGTGCCGACGAGAAAGCTCAGATTTATTCTGATGGACTTCTAGGAATTCGCCTCCAACCCATCGAAGAAGTTGGAGAACCGACACCTGTTCCGTCCTCGCCGGGCAACTACTCGGTTGAGACTACGCTGAGGTTCGCATTCGGTTATGAATACCGGGCCAACGTCACTAGCAACATGTTCTCAATGAACTATCCGATTCTAGTAGTGGTTGATATCGATTCGGGAGCTGTCCTTGTTGCGCAGCGTTACCCAATCCCGGTGCCATCGCCAGATTCTGGATGGATTGTTCTTAATCCTTGGACTGGTTCTCTCTTGATTCTGTCGTTCGCCTTTCTCATAGTACTTGGCGTGCTTGTCGGACCACCTGAGATCGCTATTGCACTCCTTGGTTCGTTTATGGTGCAGCTTCATGTCAGGCTTGCTGGCATCGATGTTCTGGAGAACTTCAACAGAGGAAAGATCTACGGTTACATCAAAGGCAAACCGGGCTGCTCGTTCACCGAACTAAAAACAGAACTCCGGTTCTTGAATGGCAATCTAGCATACCATCTGATAGTCTTGGAGAAGCTTGAGCTTGTACGGAGTGTGAAGGATGGTCGAACAAGACGATATTTCCTCCAAGAAGATGGCGGTAGAGTAATGAAAACCCAGTTCCTTGGAAAGGCAGAATCCAGGATCTTCAGAGTCCTCAATGAAAAGGGACCTATGTCCGGGATGGAAGTAGCTAAGGAGCTGAGCATTTCGAGGCAACGCGCTCACTACAATCTTAGGCACCTGCAGAAGCGTGGACTCGCAAAGCTGCTGGACTCCCGATGGCAAGCAGTGCAACAAGAAACAAGCCACTTGGATACAGACGGCGATTGATTCGCAGCCTAAAGCGCCCTCTCAATGGTCCAGGCCTTTGCTCGGAATCCGCCTGCCTTCATTGAAGTGGAGCGTGTCAAGGTCCGAAATCGTCTCTTTCCAGACACCTGCTAAATGGTGTTCAATCAAAGGCTGAAAACAAAGCCAGTGGACCGGGCGAGACATGAACTCGCTCGAGCCAGACATCCTTTTTCTTTGTTTCAATCAATTAGGGACTGAGACACCCGAGCTTGGGCTTTGCGCCTAGTCTAATTCCTTGCCGGTAATTATATCTGGCAGCTTTGATCACCGGTAGATTCCGGGCCATGATCCGGGACCTATCATCTGGTTCACACTATTCCCTGGCCCGGTTGGACGAGCCCATTTGATATGACTAGGAGAATGTTGATCCTCCAACACTTAGAACCTGCGAAGACACGAGAGCCGTAAGTGACTCACTTCGAATCGCCTTGTGGGGCCCCAGTTTGTCTCCCGGCAGGGCGAAGCTGCCAATCCGGCAGAAATGTCGCTCAAGCGACAGATGTGGTCATCGGAAGGCTCGGTGCCAGTATTCCTTGGGGGTAAACTCCAGGCCAAGATCCCGGCAGGAGCACTCTTTTGCCGCTGGCCATTTCCCATTCTGAGCGGACGACACACCATGTCCCTGTCTGAGAAATGCCATAGAGGGAACGGCAACCGCTCCTCACACAGGTAAAGTCTTAAGTTGAAATGCAGATTCCAGTTTGAAGGGAATGTCAATGGATTTCTCCCTATGGCCAATGCTCCTTCCACTTGTCATCCCTATTGTCTACTGCGTGAAATACAAGAGGAGATCACTTACACAGGTTTTGGCAATCACGCTTGCGATGTTGCTCATTGTCGGACTCTGGCCGGTATACAGCAGCGGCACTCTTGGCTACAGCACGGGGGCCTATGTTGCCACAAAGATACTACTATTCATCGTGCTTCCAATAATCGTTCTGCTAATACTCAAACGGGACAAGTCTCCTGTTGACCTTAGACAATATGGCGTGAAGAAAGAAGGGTTGAGAAAGAGCCTCTGGCTATGTTTGCTCTTCCTGCCGGTAATGCTAGCTGCGGACTACATTGTGTGGGTCTCGACGAATCCTGTGTCTCATTCCGATTTCTCATACGGAACAATCATGTTTCTTGAAGCTTTCAATGAAGAATTTCTCTTCAGGGGCATATTGTTCATCTTTCTCCTTGGACTGACAAACACCAAGGTCGCATATGTGACTTCCTTCCTGTGTTTCGTTCTTGTGCACCAACAATACTACATGCGCGGACTTGACATCGGCTTGCTCATCGTGTTTGTCCAAGCTCTTCTGACTATCGAGATAGCTCGCCGCTCAGGGAACATCGCTGGGTCTTGGATACTGCATGGTCTCAACAGGTTCTCAACAATTGCAATCTTCCCGCTGATGTGAGCTATTGGCCTCAGCCCCGTGCCGGCTTGGAAAAGATCTATGTCGAAGTTCCCCTTCGCATCAACACAGCAGACGCAGGGAAGGGAAATGGTTTGGGGCAGACCGCACACCTTCGAATTGATTCTGAGCCAGTCGCTCGGGTCCTAATCCCACAAGGTCCACCATGATTCTCGGAAAAGCCTATGAGGGAGGAAAGGCGATGAGTCACCGAGGGAGGAAAGGGTGAGGGATCAGACCAAAGTTAGGAAGGCTTTGTACAGGAACGGTTCGGTGGTCGGAACCTTGGTCGCCTTTGTCATAATCATTGTTTTCCTTGCCTATTTCCGAGATGTCTCTCATCCGATGGATGTCCTCTTGCTTGTGGGAATCCCAATTGGCGTTGCCATAGGGGCCATGATTGGGCTTGCAGTCGAAGGTCCGGCTTTGTCCCGAAAGAGACGAAGCACAATTGCCTTGTCAATACTGTGGGGATTCGCGGTATACGTTATTGTCCTAGTTATCTACCTGATGTCTCGTGTAGGATGAACAAACCCTGTTGTCCCAGGAAAAGACCTCTATGTTGAAGTGTCCCCGCGCATCAGCACAACATCCATAGGGAAGGAAAGGCGACTTGGGTATTGTTTACAGGTAGAAAAGTCTGGACATTGTTCCCCCGTTTTCTATTCGAGGAATATAGCTCCCAGCTTTAATCACCGGTAGATTCCGGGCGGTAATCCGGGCGGGAGGACATCATTTATCCGGAAGCATTGCGGGCAACTGGACGATCTCATGCCAGGCTATGAGAATCAGAATGATAAGTCTCTTCTCTTGAACACAATCATTCCGATTGCGGTTAGCAACAAGAAATAAGACGCGAGCACGATTGCGCTGAGTCCAAGATCTGGATAGAACTGACTGGCCGTGCCCGGCCCAGAGGCGTCATGGGGGTAATAATCGAATTGAAGCGCGTAGAGCGCCGAGTCTCCTGCAAAAGTGGGGAGATACCACGTCTTCACTCCAGCAGCGGTTCCTGCTTCCTCAAGCATGGGAAAAATGGCTAGTAACAGGAGGAAGGTCAGGATTACCGCTCCAGTAGTTCCTTTGGAGACGGAACTCACCGCAAGGGCGAAAGCCAAACAGGCAAGCAGAAATAGGACAGCAAAGCCGAACGAGAGCGAGAGATGAGTCGCGACACTTCCAAGGGCAACATACGAGAAGACAGCTATTGCGGCATAGAACGAGCCAATTGCGGCCAGACCTACCACTCCACTTCCTAGTAATTTCCCCAGGAATATGATTTCCCTTCTGACAGGGTTAGGGAAGAGAAGATAGGCTGTCTTGGCTTGAAGCTCGCCGATCAAGGAGTCTGCTCCTGCAACTGTAACGCAGATGACCACGATAACTGGCAGGAAGTCGAGAAAGCTGCCTGCGAACTGGTCCGGACTGATAGCGAAATCATACAACGCCCGCACCACTGTAGCCGGCGCTGAGAGGTCCTCCTTGAAAAGGACGACGCTGGCATTCTCTACATAAAGCCATTCGGAGCGAGGCAATTCCGAACCATTCACGGCAATCTCAAAGGTCCCAGGGACGATACCAGACCCTCCAAGAAATCCGATAGACTGATACCCTGGGTATCCTTCATAACTGTATGGTTCGACATGAAGGAATTCCTCTCTGCTGCCAGCAAACGGACCACCGTAGCTTCCAGGAAGTACGAATCCATATAGTAGCAGTGCCAAGACAATGACTATCAGGAGAACACCGTAAAGTCGTCTTCCTCTGATGTACTTCGTCAATTCATGTCTGGCTATGATGACGACTTGCGCGGAGTCGGACATTGGAATTCTTTCTATCGGCCCGTTCTCAGTCATACCAGTCACCTTGATCCTTTCACCATCTCCATGTAGACATTCTCGAGCGCGAGACCATGGGGACCAAAAGAAGCGACTTTGAGGCCGGATGCCAGAAGCTCTCTGAGGAGTATATCCCTGTCCTTTGCATTCCCTTCGTAACCAATACTCAACTTCAGGGGTGACGCTAATTGGACATCGCTGACGCCATTGAGGACGGATATTCTCCTCATTATTTCATCACTCGGAGTCTCAGCCAGAACAATCTCAATCCTGCTGGGATTCACCATCGCTGATATTTCATCCACGCTCTTGTGGAGGAGCAATCTGCCAGAATCTATCATTGCGACGTAGTCACATGTTTCCTGAACTTCTGGCAGAAGATGCGAACTCATGAAAATCGTGTAACCGTTGTCTTTCAATGATCTCAAGATCTCTCTCATTTCCACCATTCCGCGAGGATCGAGGCCACTTGTTGGCTCATCGAGAATCAGCAACTTCGGCCGATGGAGAATCGCCTGAACGAGAGCTAGTCTCTGCTTCATGCCCTTGGAGAAGGCTCCTACTTTGGAATTCATCCTGTCGCCAAGCCCCAGAAGCGTGAGCAATTCCCTGCTTCGTCTTCGAGTCTCAGACGCAGTCATGCCTCTGATTCGACCGAGTAGCATCAGCGTCTCATTTGCCGTCAAGAAGGGATAGAACTCCGGTGTCTCAACGACAGCACCAACAGAGGCAAGGGCCTCCTTGGGATGACGGCTGATATCCACTCCATCTATGTAGGCACTTCCAGAAGTGGGAGCCATCAGATTTGTAAGTATCTTGATTGTGGTCGTCTTTCCCGCACCGTTGGGCCCCAAGAATCCAACCATTGTGCCTTTCTTCACGGAAAGGGATAGACTGTCGACGGCGCGAATGGACTTCCCGAAGACCTTGGTAAGTCCCTCAATTCGCAGCATGTTCATCCATCAGTTCCTCCACACCAGCTGGAAGGCCCATTCTCTGTGATAACCAACCAAATATAAAGACAAGTCCTTGGGCGCTACTCGGCGCTCTATGAAGGGGAAATCATACTGAGGACGTATGATAACATGCTTTGCAGAACCCCCCCTCATGCTCCGTAGCGGTCCATCAGACTCATTCGGATGTTGTGCACGATGTCTCGGCAGACCTCCTGATTCCTGCGGCTTGAGCAAAGTCGTCCTCGGATGACCTCCTCGAAGGCCCGCCTTCTTGGAGTGTGTGGCACTTCATGGTTCTCCCGCCTTAGGCTGGTTGTCCAACCGCCACATGGGCGGGGAGCCTCTCTTAGCATGCCATCAAAGCAGGATTCATGGATTTCTTATATATGCTGATTGACAGTACTGAATTCAAGCGCAGGGTGGTGGACGCATGATAGAAGTTCGGAATCTCAGTAAGTACTTTGGGTCAATCAAGGCTCTCGATAACCTCACGCTCTCCATTCCGAAAGGCAGGGCTGTCGGGTTCCTGGGGCCGAACGGTGCGGGCAAGACCACCACAATCAAGATACTTACGAACTTGATTAGGGCCACGAGCGGGAATGCGCTGCTCAACGGTTGTGATGTTGTTATCGACCCCAAGAACGCGCTAGGGGATGTTGGCGCAATCGTCGAGACCCCTGAGTTTTATCCTAATCTCACCCCGCTTGAGATTCTTTCCTACCTCGGGAGCATCAGGGGAATGTGTCGCGTAGACATCAGAAGAAGAAGTGACGAAGTTCTTAGGGAACTGAAATTGGACGCCTGGAAAGATACGCGTGTGGGCAAGTTCTCGAAGGGAATGAAACAGAGGTTAGCGATCGCGCAGGCATTGATTCACGAGCCAGAGATACTAATCTTGGACGAGCCTACGAATGGTCTCGATCCAAGGGGCATGGTTGAGGTCAGGGAGATAATCAGGATGCTCAAGAAACAGCGTCGCACGGTTTTCATGAGCTCCCACTTGCTGTTCGAGGTGCAGGAGACTTGCGATAGCGCAGCCCTAATTGACCATGGCAAGCTCCTCGTGTACGATTCGATTGAGAACCTAGGAAGGCTCACGAAAGTCACCAAGATCGAGGTTACGAGCTTGAACGAAGTCTCCCTTGGCATCATCCAGAAGATTAGAGAAATGAAGAACGCAATGGCGGTGGAGACGGTCAATCCCTACACATTCCTCGTGACTTTCGAAGGCCCGATGGAAGAGCAGAGTGAGCTTCTGCGGGCTATCCAGGCGATGGGCGTTGAAGTCAAGAGCTTCAGCCCAGTGGGCTTGCCCCTCGAGATGCTGTACATGGATCTTGTGAGGGAGTCGAGGTGATTGGAGCGTCCGAAGGAGCTCGCACATATCGAAGGTTACCGGGGAGTCTAGTGCAGATTCGAACCATCTGGAAATACGAACTGCTCAGGTATCTCAGATCTAAGAGATTGCTTGCTTCAGTACTGATTGCAGTCGCTGTTTTAGGGCTCACGTATGCTCTGCCTCTCGCACTGGGAGAATCATATCGTGGCACAGAAACCAATATTGGTGTTACCGTGATAGATGTCGGTTCGCTAGGAATACCTCCCTGGGAACTGCCGTACAACAGCGTTGGAACGTTGGACGACGAGGGCATAGACCGAGGTTCTCTAAAGCTGTACGTGAATGGGACTGAATATCCCTCGGGATCGACTTCCTGGAGTATCGCAGGCGCCGAAGACCGAGTCCCCGAACAAGTATCAGACTCGCCCACCATCATCATGTTCACGGGCAACGTCTCAGGAAGACTGGTAACTGCCAGCTACACTTGGGCGATGTCCGAACAGGATTTCGATATGAAGTTCATCAACTTCGCGAGTCTCTTGGTCATAGTGTCTGCCGCACTCTTTGGTGCGGATGCTCTGGCCGGGGAATATCAGAACAGGACGGGTTACTTGATCCTCCCGAACCCATTGAAGAGAGAGGCACTGTTCTTTGGGAAATTCGCATCCTGCATGACGATGGGGCTCGTAATGCTTAGCATACTCTACGCAGGGGTGGCATTGCTGTCAGTGATGACAGTGGACGGAATTGATGACGACTTGGCTACATCGTTTGCCTTGGCTGTGGAGTATCTGTTGGCGGCGATGGCGGTGGCGTTCCTTGTCAGCTCAATCATGAATGGAACGACAGGAGCAACCGTTTTCACATTATTACTGTTTCTTATGGTAATGCCAGCAATCGATGGTGTATCGAGCCTCGCGGGGCAGAGGATAGAAGCATCTCTCACATACGCAGCGAGCACAGTGATCTACATTCTCGTAGATCCTTACATTGAAAATTCTGCCGATTCACTTGGCAATTATCCAGATCCGCATACTGCAGTGATTGTGATGTTCGCGTACGCACTGGTAGCAATCCTTATCGGTCTTAGACTGTTCAAGAGGAGGCAACTCGTAGGCTAGATTAACGGAGAGGGGTCGCTTGAACGACGAAGCCCCTAGAAACGCACAGGACCGCGTTGCCGCGCAAAGTGATCTCAGCAGGAGTAAAGGGTTTGTAGGACAACGGGGTGCCAGTTTCTATACCCCTCCCTGATTGACGACCTAGCTAGACATAGAAAAATCAGTGGCAACAGCAACCCATTCTTTACCGACAAGGAATCCACAGGCGGAAGAACCTCTTTTCAGCTAATGGATTCTAGCTCCTAGCTTTAATCACCATCAAATTCGAGGTCATAATCCGGGCCCTCGCACATTTTAATTCTTAGTCATGGATTAATGTCCAGAACTCTTACCGGAGGTCGAGGTCATAGGCGTCCCTCCTGTTGTTGAATTCTGGAAGGCGCGGCCGTGGCGGGACTACAGACACAGTCCGAGAGTGAATTTCAAAGAAGAGGGTGGCAATCTGCCAGACCTCAGGCGAGCAGCCAAATCCAGCACCTTCTCCCTGATCACTTTGACCATCTCACGGTACTTCTCGGCAGGCCCTCCGGCGGGATCCTCGACTCCCCAATCCTCACTGGGAATGCCAGGCACAATCAGACACATCCCCGGCGCTCCGCACCCCATGTGAACGACAAGATCCAACGACGCCAGAGTCTCTGCTGGAAGTTGCTTGGGACGTGCTTGCGATATGTCGATGCCGAGTTCCTTCATCGCTTCAACGGCGCCTGGGTCGACTTCTTCCGCGGGATCTGTGCCTCCGCTCACGGGATCAATGATATCGGGAGCGAGACTCTTGGCGAGGGCCTCTGCGACCTGGCTTCTGCATGAGTTCTTGACGCAGATGAAAGCCACACGGTATTTTCCGCTCGATTCGGTTTTCATGTCATCTGCCACTAGGCCCTCCGCATAGATTTGAGTTGTGCCGACTCGGCTCAACTAGCATCCTTATGCTCTATGGCTTGCCCAGCAGCTTGCCTGCGAGTTCTGACATCGACTCGTCACCCGCCTTGCTGATGGCCTTCGCAAGCGCGACAGCTGCGCGAACATCCCTCTTCTCGATTCCGAGCTTCTTCGCCGCGCTCATGTGATATCGCAGGCAGGGCTGACAATGGCCCGCAACAGAAGCTGCGATCCCAACCAATTCGATGGTCTTCTCATCCATGTTCATTCCTCCTTCTTTCCAGCTTCCTTCGGATCTCCAGACGTGTGCGTGCGCTCCAGCTTGCCCATCGCCCTCCGAAGGCCTCGCAGACCGGAGATCACCTCTTCTACTCTTGCCCTCGGGATTCCCACATACATCTCGTCGTCCTTCAGCTTCCCTGCAGAGCGGCATCCGTAGCAGCCGAGGCTGAAGTTGACTTTGCCTGTGAGGATGGGGAGGGCGGTCACGTCACCGCACGATGCCTGCATCCCCGCGAAGTTCGCCGTTATCCTCGGTCCCCCCGTCTCAAACAGCAACGAATTGGCAACCCACATCGCCTGCTTTGGCGAGCAAGTCAGCACTACGACCTCTGGAGGAGGCTTGAAGCAAGCCAGAGGCGCGACCACGGTACCGGTGCAAGTTCCTACGGGGAGTTTGGGTATTTCCGCCATTGTGCGTGCGGCAGCTGGCTCGGTCGATGCGAGTCCGTGCATGTAGGGGACCTTGCCAGACTTGACTTTTTCGGGCAGCTCTGCGATACCGAGAGCTGCTTTCCCGGCGGAGCACGCATGCTGCTGCGCTGGGACATAGATAGCCGCTCCGAGCGATGCCATGTGGATGGAGACGCAGTGTCTAATTGGGAAATCCATCGTTTGGAATCCAAGCGGCACATCGTCTGCGCTCCTTACGAGGCCTATCCCCACAGGTGGTTTCGCCAGGCCGAGCAGGGACACCATCTGCTCTGACGCCGCGACCCACCTAGAATCTCCTGAGGGTTTCGCTCCGGGCATCTTCAACTGTTGGCGACGGAGAACGGTGATCGACCGCGACGGGCACTGGTCTTCGCACACGCCGCACTCCGTGCACAGCTCAGGATGCGTCAGCTCGGGTTCGTCGTCTCGGAGTTCGAGCGCGTTGTTTGGGCAGATGTCAATGCATATGCCGCATTTCGTACACTTCGAGCGATCTATGTTGAGTTTCGCCATTGCGTGCGCCTTCCTTGTCAACCTTACTCTGTCCGAACTTCCATTGTTCTTCTATTCTTTGACGGCCTGGATAATGAGCTCCTTTGCCTTCCTGACGTCCTCTGGAGAGACGTAGTCCATCATGCCCTTCAGATCTCCTCCGATGTCCTCATGAAACGGCTTCTTCTTCATTCCGATGTCTCTTGCAAGCACGATGCTTCTTGCGATCTTGAACCCAGCCCGTTCGACGACCTTCTTGCTGCATTCAAATGGGCAGCCGTCGACCGTTATGATCTTCTTTGCTGCCTTGGTCTTGCCAAGAACCGGCCCCACTTCGATGGGAAGTCCCGCAAGACATCCGATTCCCAATTTCTTCAAACCCAATTCGTTGACGGCTTCCATGCTGGCTAGGGTAGCCGTTATCCCGGTGTTCGACAACCCTCCGAAGCACGCGTATATCAAGTTCTCATGTGTGTTCTCTCCAGCTCTCCATTCCATCTGTTTTTCCTCTGGCATTCAATCACCTTTTCCTTTCCCTTCATGTCTGCTTTCCGTACCATTCACCTCTGCTCATGTTCCCCTCACATGAACCCCAGGAGCTTCAGCACGAGCTGGACTGCGAACAGCCACATTATGAGTCCGAACCCGACTTTGATCATCTCCGATTTCGCCTTGACCATGAGACGCGCGCCTATCTGTGCTCCCACAAACACCACCACAACAGTCGCCAGTATGAGGCCCATGTCCAGATTGCCGACGGCCGAGTGTCCGATAATGCCGAACACGGAGGAGAAGATCACTACGAATGCTGCCGTGCCAGCAGCGCCCTTGGTCGGACGCT
>Ga0315296_10000329_pt1 | contig 43836 bp, 39 predicted proteins | sample YL17G14_18_MG_FD_203921 | JGI IMG/M metagenome (GOLD analysis project Ga0315296, IMG submission 203921) | Sediment microbial communities from Yellowstone Lake, YNP, Wyoming, USA - YL17G14_18 | ecosystem: Environmental > Aquatic > Freshwater > Lake > Sediment | place: USA: Wyoming | collected... | reverse complement strand
CGTCGGCACCGTTCCCGTTTCTGAGGTCGAAGGCCTCCCCATATACTGGGTCGATGGGCTCGGTCGATGGCACGAGGAGGAGGGGAGGTGCCACGAACCTTGATTGGCCGCTCGGTCGGTCGTAGTATTGTCATGCGGCGTGTGCGCGTCAATCCACTCGACTTGCCTCGTCGGCCTCGGACTCCGACCGAGAGGGTCGATTGGATTTGGGCTCGGATACGGCGGTATCCATACCGGAATGGGTTCGAGTCTACGACCAAAATAGTGAATCTGGGCTTTTCTTGCGATTCTTTGACCCAATCGCGCATTTTCGAATACTGGGGACCAGCGAGATATGACGTGGCAAGAGAATGGGAGGCGCTGATCCCACACAAGCTCCCGAAGATGGGATTCGAAGAAGACTAGCCTTACGTGCGACACGTGAAGGCTTGTGGTTGCTGATTAACGCGCGTGGGAACCACTCAAGAGAGGTTGAGGAGCACGTGTGCTTTGTCGGGGTGCACCGCTATGCGGTCACCGCTCGTCGGATGACTCAAACGTCGGAGGTTCATCAGATTCGCCAGAACGCCGGAGCAAGGCCTCGCGGCATTCGCCGACTGCAGTCACGATTAACATGACGGTATCTCCCATTCTATTCGAGTCGTCACAAAGCGGGCCATACTCGCCTGCCCACTTACGGAGATCTGAGAGTCCCCTCAGATGGTTGTAGCGTTTGCGGAGCTCTATGTAACGCCCTTCTATGACAGAGGCAGTCTTGTGACATTCGTCTTCACGAAGGATAGGTAGTGTAAGCTCGATCAACTCGAGGGCTTTGCCCAAGACGGTATTGCCAGCTTCTAGATAACGATCGAGGTCACCCTCTGTCTTAGCGTCTTCGAGCATCTTTGAGTATGCCGATAGCTCGCCAAGGACTTCGCTGTAACGGCTTAATATGTCCACCAACCTGTTGAGCTCATCTGCGTCATTCAATGGCTGACTGCAGATCCGTGGAAGCGAGATAAGAGTTATCCTTACGATGATCTCACCTTCATGAGGCTGCTCCCTGCTGCATACGCGCGAGGTAGGTCGCCGCACGAGGTTTCAGTGCGCTAATTATGAGCTATATTAGGCGATGATAAAGAGGTCAGATAGAGGATTTTAGGAGTTATGTAAGCCTTATCAGAAATTGTGTGGCTCGAGAGGGAGGAACAGTTGTTGAAATGTGTCAGAATGTGCATACATAAGTACTTGATGTGGGGGGCCTTTCGGGGAGTCGTGCGGATGCTAGCGCTGGTGAGGAGGTTGTGGGGTTGGCTGCTCGCGTTGAGAGCCATGCTCGTGGGGGCCTGTGTTGGGGGGAGAGAAGTGCAGGTCTCGGCGGAGGTCTGTCGGGACAAGAGTGGAGACGCTGTAACGCTGTCCCAAGGGACGACAACTATACCGGTTCCTGTTGTGGAAGGGGCGGATCGGGTGGAGGACAGTCCTGTCATTAGGCTCGTCGCGTCGCCGAACATCGGGGAGGAGGCTATCGGATTAGCGAGTAGGTCGGGGAAACGCTTCTGGGTAGTCGCGAGATACATCTCCTATGGAGTTCTCAAGGAACTGCTGGATAGTCTTGATTCTGAGACGGAAGTAAGGATAATTGTGGGAGATTCAAAATCATGGCGAGAAGCCGAGAAAATCCTCAGTTCCATGTCCGGCGATGTGTCGCTGATTTTCAGGTCTAGGGTTCACTGCAAGTTGTACCTGAATGATACGGAAGTGATGATCACGTCTGCCAATGCCACCGAGGCCGGGTTCAGGACGCAGAAGGAACTGGGGGTTCTAACAAACGATCCATCCATAGTAGGTAAGGTACAAGAGTTCTTCGACTATCTCTGCGAACGACGCCCTAAGTATGAGGAGAATCCCCTTCTTCCAACGGACAAGGTCAACTCCCCTACCGAGTCCATGTTCGGGACGAGTTTTGGGAATCTCCCTCCCGTAGAGCTACTTCGGGCGGCCAAACACAAGATCGTTGTTGTCTCGCCATTCGTCAGCTACGGAGCGGCCCTAAAGTTGTTCGAACTCGTTGAGAGGGGTGTCGAAATTGTCTTTGTGACAGCAATTGCGGAAGATTGGGACAGGAATTTCGATCCGCATGGTGTGAGTGAGTTACTTAAGAGGGGGGTCAAGGTCTGGAACAACCCGAGGCTGCACGCGAAAGCAATCATGGTCGACGATGATCGTGCGCTAGTGTCCTCTATGAACCTAACGAACTATGGGCTTAGGCAAAACGTGGAAGCAGGTTTGTTGACACAACATCGCGATATGATCTCTCAGTTAAGCGATTACGTGGAGTCGCTGAAGGAAGAGGAGGTGGATAGAGACGAGTTCAACAGAAGAGTCGACGGATTCGTCAAACGTCGCGGCCCGAAGATTCTGGATACGGTTGATGACGCGATTGAAGAGGAAGAGATAGGATCAATAGACTTGGGTGAGAGGCCGACCGACGACTTTGCCTACCCTGAGCTCAAGGGAGCAGACCTTAGGCTTGAAGGTTCTAGTGGGCCGTACCCTCCGCCTAGGCGTCCGAAGAAGATGCCTCATGGGTCTACAAGACCAAAGATGCCGGGGAAAAAGGACAAGAAGACGGGCCCTAGGGTGGAAGGACCCGGATATGACTGGGGGAGGTTTTCTGGGGTTATTCTTGCTCGACTTGAACTCAAAGGCATTAAGAGGTCCCGAGTTGTCGCCAGTGTTGTACACAATCGGGGAGCCCGAAACCCAAGCCTCGTCTTCGAGACGAAGCATAGATTCATTGAAGTGGGAAGCAAGAAACCTAGAGGGAAGCTACTCACCATAATGTCGAACCTAGGACTCGCACTGGGGGATATACAGCGCATTGTGAGCTGGTTGCGGCAGGTTCCAGGTCGTCCACTGAAACACAGGGTTGTCAGTGAGCACACAGCCGATGTGCCAACGCCCATTCCTTTGTCCTCTCCTGATGAATTGGAGGAGATAGTCAGGGGAGAACTCAAACAGGGGCATCATGCATTCGCCTTGGAATTCTCTTGGGATCAAAGGGCAGGCTTTGAGAGAACACTGAGGCGAGTTGAGATGGATCTCTCATTGGGTCGAGTTGAGACACTAGATACCGTAGGTGGGGCTGGCACTCGAAGAGTCACCTATCGAAGAGACCCCAGCCAAAGCGAGCGAATCGGGTAGTGACGAATAGATAGCAGATAGCGGAGTTGGAGCGTCATCACTGGGGATAGTACGCAAGCGGCGCAATGGCCACGGCTTCGATGCCTTGGGCTACAGTCGCCAAGGATCTCTTCACCAACTGTACGCGCGAGTTCTGAGTCGAGGTCGACGTGGACGGGGCGGCTTCCATACCGGAACGAGTTTGAGTCCTGACAGAAGCGGCGAATCTGCGCTATTCATGCGATTCTTTGACTCAATCATGCGTTTTGGGATTCGGCAAATCGATGCAACATAGCGGCGCTGGGAAGTCGGAGTCCAGCTCTGAATCATGTGAACGTACCGAGCCAAAGGCTCGTCGCGCCAATGCGCCGCTGGCTATCCTTTGTTCTTGTTTTGTGGTCATCTTAAATCCCTAGTTCCTGCTCGTGTCTGTTCAGCTCGGTGATTCACATGGTGCTCTCTTTCACTGGTTACTCGCCCTTCCACAACCACGCAGAGGCTCTTCTGTCCGATTCCGGCGGTATTCTACCTTGGGCCATGTAGAAGGCCAAGATACGATGGACTACCATTTTCTCTGACCACTATCCTTCGTTCAATCACCAGTCGCTACATTATCGCGTTATAGTAACCATGTACACTGCATAAACGTTATATTGCTTCATAGCACGTGTCCTAGGTGCGCTATGGCTCGTGTTATGTTTGCCCCCGTGGGTCTGTACTATCAACGGGTTCTCAAGGATATTGAAGATTTTGTGCCAGAAAGACTATACCTTCTAGTGGAAAAGGATCCAAACGATGTCTGGTACCAAGCAACCCGCGATAACAAAGACAGGATAGTGAAAGAGTTAGGCGGGGTCTACCTCAAGAGAACGGAGGTAATAGCTGTGGACACCAACGACTTCATCGAAGTATTCAAAGTGGTCCAAGACAGAATCACGAAGGAAGCAGAGAGGGCGAATAGGAAGGCAGAAGGGAAGAGTACACAAGTCGAGGAGAACAGGAAGATGAGATTGAGATTCGATATCACTTCCGCTACCCTTCTTGCGAGGGTAGCCTTGATTAATCTGGCGATGCTGAACGAAGGGTCGGAAGTAATCTATGTGGATCCCGAGGCGCCGTCCGGTCCTGAAGACTACCCTCCCAGAAGAGCGGAAGACCCAGGACGGAGTCTGGTCCCGATCCCCGTATGTCAGTCCGCAATATACTCAACTGTCAGAAAGGAACCTATCTACAGAGATGCACTCGTAGCTATCTACGGCCAACCTAACAAAGGAGTGGACAGCCATTCCGGGCTCCTCGAGCTAATGCGTCTAAAAAAAGGTCAAGCCAACCAGATGTCGCTCACGAGAGCCTTGAAGGATCTTGCTACTCACGGAGTAGTCATGCAATGGGAGGAAAACAGGAAGAAACATGTGAGGCTGACCTTACTGGGCGAGGCTATTGCTGCGAGTGTTATGTTCGAATCTTCCATGCACTCCCAAGAGGTATAAGCGGTCGGTCATAATTCTGGTCAGTGTAACAGGTCAATACGAAAGGCGTTCGACTAACTCGGACAAGGAACTATAGTAATAATATATATGTGCCTACCTTGGATTGTTAGCACTGCAAAGCTTAATAGGTAGAATGAACTCTGAGATGCCGGTTCACCGATGTCGGAGGCCTCTTCCTGCTCTTTGCTTCAGGCTTTTCTGAGGGCTGTGCTGATTTTTGCACAGGAGATAGCAGGTGGGCCCTTAGGGAGGATCGCGTTCATGAAGTTGGCCGCATCCATAGCCCATCACAAGTTCAGGGAGGTCGGGTTACCGGAGTCCATTTGCATCAACTTGGACGCATTCGGTGTCCACCCGATCGACTTCGGGAGGATTCTGTCACAGGACCCGGTATTCAAATTGACGGATGATGGTGTCTACATTCCAGTCGGGCTTCAGGCAGGAATCTTGGAACAATGCGAAGAGCTGCTAGGAGGGGACAAGCTAGACCTCATTCGGTCAGAGGTGGAGCGACGGTCAAGGATTCTCGGTCGTGGGTTCGGCCTAAGTATTCCCTTCATAGGATGCTTCAAGAAAGAATATCGGAGCCTCGCAGACCTCCAACTTGAGTCCTTCATTCTCTCACGGTCTGAGAACATCCTCTATTGGATATTCAACCCTGAATGGTTAAGAAATGAGATTGCACCTAATTCGACCTCGCTGTCGATGGGGACATCATTCCCAACTGGACCTAGCTTAAAGTGGGAGAAGACAATGTCCTCTTCAGAGATGGAGGTGACCCATAGGAAGCTTCACAGGAAGGTGCTTTTCATCCTAAGGATTAAAGGAGAGTTTCTCAGGACTAGGCAGACGTGGCGACTAAGAATTCACAGGACAGCACTAAGTAAGAAGTTTCAGAATTTGGATGGGGTAGATGTCATGTACGTAGGTCGATGCCAACTCAGTGACAGGGGTGATTTCTTCGTCGACACCGTGTATACGACGGAAGGCTGCGATTTCATAAGAATGAGAGTCAGTGAAGAGCTGAAGAAACAACTACCTGTGAACAGCTCGGCGCGTATGCTGGTGGTAGGGACTCTGCTACGAGAAGATGATCAATACATTTTGTTCCCCTACGGGTTCCTGAGGCTAAACTGACGATTGTGTGGCCACGATGATAAACACACGCTGAGAGCACTAAGCGTTATAAACACTCATCATATTGCGGTCAGTCCAGAACAGAATGTTGGGTGAATGCTGCAAAGTATCTCGGGGTTGTGCACAACTAAAGGGTAACTGCTCAGGCGATGACATGGTGGCGGTTGGCGCAACTGCGTTTGCCGTAATTCCCTTGGCCTTCTAGTTCCCACCAGTGAGAGACATTGTCGGAAGCTGAGAAGAGGAAAGACATCATCATATTCACTGGCCAGTCGGGAATGGATGTGAAAGAGTGCTTGAACAGGCTAAACCAGCGTGAGAACCTAAGTAGACATGAACCGATCGATGTGGAGAGGGAAATGGAGAAATCTTCTGGCGAAGACTTTGCGGGAGAGCTACTCAGGGCGCCTCCGAAGGCGCAAGAGAAGATGTGGAGACAGACGTTGAAAAGAGTCCAAGGGGATATGGAGACGTCTGATGACGACGAGTATGTCTTTCTGAGTTTTCATGCGTCATACTATCACCCCTCCAAGACAGAATTCGCCTGCGCGGCGGATCTGGGGGCTCTCGCCGAGTTGAGAGACAGAACCAAGATGGTTATTGTGCTGGTAGATGACTGTTACAACATATACAAGCGGCTGATGGCACCCGGGAAGATGTTTCATAAAGTGACAGAGGAAAAGGATGACAGAGGAGAGAGCGTCGATCCTCTCGATGCCCTGCTGAAGTCTATCTGGAACCTGTCTACGATCCTCACTTGGAGAGAGGTGGAAATAGCATTCTCACGCAAGATCGCCACCTTCTTAGACGTACCGTTCTATGTGATTGCGGTCAGACACCCAACTCCTGTATTCTCGAGACTGATCAAAGGATCCTCGCGTGGAAGTCAAGGAGACATTAAGCTTCTATACCTGGCCCACAGCATTTCTGAAATCAGAGAAGCTGGTTCAGATAGGTACTCGTACTTTATCCATGAGCTGAGTGACTTCATCAGAGAACTGACGAAACATGACGATGTCGTCCTTTTCGTTCCCGATGCCATTGACGAAAAGAGAATAAAGAAGGACGGCCGTGGTAGATTTCTGCCAGAAACGTTGGATGGTTGGCAGCTCCCTTTTCATAATGATGAGATGCTATTCGTTCCACTGGAGACTTCAGTTAGGAAGATCCCTCCCCTCAACCCGAGGAGCTATGAATTTGGGAGGGCTAGCGATCAGATTTGTTCCTCGGTTTCATATCTACTAGCAGATCTCACCAACAGAATAACCCAACAGATTAACTCCCGGGACCGGACACTGGTTGAACAGAGTGAAGATGGTCTTGTTGTCTACAGACCATATCCTGACGGGGCCTATCCGTCAGCAGGTGTGGACAGGGAGATCGAATACAGCTCCATTCTCAGAGACGAATACAGTGACGACTACAGCGGAACGAGAAGGAAAGTGATTCTATTGTCTACTGCTGAGGACTTGGGAAGATTGAGGATCACAATGGCATTCGACAAGCTGAGGTATAATGTTGGTGGTCTCGGAAATGCATGGGGTTCGTTCGAAGACGAAAAGCAGAGGTGGCAGAACGACTTATCCCTAGTAGACCAATTCTTCCAGGGGACATGGGATTTGTCCGCGGTGAGGAATCAGCTGGAGCCTATGCTCTTGGCAAACTGGAAGGACTATGTTTTCGATTCGGATTTCGTCTCACAAGAGGAATCCTCTCTACAGGGGGAGGACATAGACAAGAAGTTTGACAATCGAGAAAGAGGCTGGAAGGCTATTCGCCGGGCTGTTGTAACGAGCACTCCCTATGATGAAAAGGTTAAAAAGACTGATCTGTACATGTTCGTTCACCAAGGCGAACTGACTCAAGCAATGAAGGACGTTGCGGATGTGGCGGCGGGGCAATCAAGTGAAGGTGCTAAATAAGCATGAATTCGAGTCGTATTAGGTTGTATCACAACGACGGTAAGGAGCATCTTGATGCATATCACATCCTGCTACACTCTGGAATTCCCTTTGAGCAGAGACCTCACGCGCCTGTTGAAAGGCCCGTGCTTTCTGAGGGCCTTTCAGATTACATCGGGTTGGAAGAGATACAAGAGTTCATAGAAAAGCACAGAAGAAGCGGAAGTGCCGGGAAGTAAGGGTAACTCCGCCGGCAGCTTCTGGTAGGATCAGAACCTTACACAAAGCATAAGCGACTACACTGTCAAGGAGGAGTGAAAGACGCAAGGTAGCAGCGCGGGAAACGCTTGGTTCCGGACCAAACCTGATGCGAATTGGGCGGTGTCCATACCGGAATGGGTTTGAGTCTACGACCAAAACAGTGAAACTGGACTTCTCACGCGATCTCTTGACCTAATGCCAGCTTCCTGAATTCAGCGGGTCAACACATTATGATGGCGTGAGGGAAACACAGTACACTTCGAACTGGAAATCCAATACCGGATAGCGGGTCAGGTTGCTGTCCGAAGCCCGGGACAAAAGGACATTGAAGATTCCCTCATTGTATGCTAGTGTTGAGACTGTACGGTCCTAATCAGATCATCCAGATCCTCGGCATTCAGGACGATTTCCTCTGCAAAAAGTCTAGCCATTTGCTCACCAAGCTTTCTTCTATATTCCAATGTCGGAAGGACTTCATTTGTTTTTGTCATCAGGATGTTGCTGAACTCTTCGATCTGATCCTTGAGCCTTCTGTAATCTGTGATGTCAACTATTTCGAATCCCATATCCTTTCTCAGAGCCTCTCTAATTTCGGGCTCAGCCTGTCTGACTCCTTCTTTGAGTCTGTCAGAACCGTGGTCGAGAAGAGAATCAAGTTCCATTCTTCTCATTACGACTGGGATTCTATGTAATTGGGAAATGAGCACCCTAGCTGCATCCTGAGGAGAGATACTGCCCATAAGATTCTCAAGGTCTCTCGTGAAACGCATGTTGAACTTCATGGATAACACCTCGTGTCGTTTGATGACGAATGCTATGTAGGCGAACGTGGGTTTCTGGAGCCGTCTGAAACTGTATCGCTCTGCCAGCTCATTCCATTCTTGTCTGACTCTTGGAATGATTACTTCTTCGACGAAATCCTTGGGAGCTAGCCTGTATCGCTCAGGCAGTCTGTCTATAGGAAGCAAGAATGTAAAATACTCACGTCTACTGGGCTGTATGAAACCTAGATCGAGCAAGACCTTCTTGAATGGGGTCCTTTCAATCCCATCCTTGAACATCTTCAACGAACTAGATAGACCTCCTTCGAACTTCATGATGCAAAGAATATCATGTTCAGTCCTAACCAACGATAGCAGTCCTGTTGAGGATACGTACCCCTCACCCATGAATCTTGCCAGAAGGCGCTGGAGAGTCAAAAGTCTCCTCTCACTCTCGGATTTCTCAAGTATCTTCTTGTATAGCGCGGACTGGCCACTCATCCCGGCTATCGACGCATCCACTTCCTCTTTCTTAGGCGATGTGATCTCTTCCAACATCTCGCTGACCTTTAGGCCCTGACCTCTTTGCCAGAGAACTTGCAATCGCGCAAACTCCCATTCTGGGGTTCCTTCGATGTCGAGCTTGCTCTTGTCTAGCCTGTTGAAGAAGGCGGTAACAAGGACTGGGGCATATTTGCTAAGATAGACATATTCCAATAGCATCCTAACCCCCTCTCTCAATTGGCGAGTCCTCTTTATCTCATCAAAGAGGGAAGAGATCATTTCGAATTCCATATTCGAATCGACATTCTGTGAAAGTTGGTATTCAGGCCAGAATCTTGAGAATGTTCTGTCGATCGTGACTTCCACTAACTCAGGGGGCAGGCCGATCAGGTCGTGTGTCGCTTCTTCGACTTCTTGGAACCTCCGGCTGATTTCTGCCCTGAGGGCTTGTCTCAGGGTCTCTCTTTGCCGGTGAGTCTGGCGTTCCCTATACGAGATGCTCACCACAGTGAAGATGGAGACTATTCCAGCGAATACGTTCAAGAAATCTACGATTCCTGAGTACGGCTCCAAGCCAATGAGTGTCCTAGCCAAGTTTGAGAAGAAGGCTATCACAATTAAGGCCCCTACAGTGGATAGGTTGGCCAGTACAATATCGACAATCTTCCCGAACAGAGTGCCCCCCCGCATAGTGAGATTACCGTCTCGGGTACAATAAAAGCCTGAATTCCTGAGAAGCAGCGAGGGCTCTAATCCTAACTAGGCGTGCACTAAGGGGACTGACTATGTCCGCTATGCCTGCCAACTATCGATATTCGTGTGCGGCCAATTCGATAGTCGCTTCCGAATAGTGTTCTCCGCCGCGGTGAACTCATGTACCAAGAGACAAGTCGCACGCGTAGACGCCGCAAACTGAAGGACCGGAAGACGACCTCAAGCTGGGAACATGGGCACAAGTGAACGGGTGCGGCGGTATCCGCGCCCGAATGGGTTCAAGTCCACCACCCAAGGAGGCGATTCCTCGCATTTCATAGGGTTCTGTGTCCATGGAAGCAGTTCTCGGGTCGGTGAATCAGCGAAACATCGCGGCGTGGTTAGTCCGGAGGTCACATCTGAGGTGGACTTCACTGACTGCAAGCTGCAGCGGTCAACACGCGCGGACGATTAGACATATTCCCAATCCACCCCCAACTCCTCACCATCGTGCCACATCCACACGCAGATGACCTTGACCCCATTTGTAGTGCGCCAACTACCACGGCGCTTCCTAGTGCCACAAAGCCGTGTCAAACAACCATCACACTTGCGTGCATTCAAGTACTCGAAGGCCAGAACGAATCGGCCGCCCTCAGGATTGGGGATCTTCGCCAACTTTTGGATGTCTTCCTTTATCCCTCTTAACCGCCTCTGCTTCTGTGCGGGATTGAACCCTCGTGCAAGTAGTTTGATCTCAACGATCATCGTGGGTTCTTTGATGTATGGTCTGCTTTCGCCCACGCCATCTGTGACTTCACCGACAACCAAATCATATTTCCTATGTTCATTCTCGGGATCTCCACAAAGCCGAGTACTCAGGTGTAGGCAAGCAGCGCTGCCAACTCTGGAAGCTAGGACGTGATACAGATGGCCCGCTATGTCTGATTCGAGGATGGGATTAAACCTCCCTTTTCTCCAGTCTTCATCGATCTGCTTCAGGCAGCCCTCAACATCCTCTATCGGTGAACCAAGGCGCATGTGTACGTTGTCGGGCCGCTTCTACCCAATTAATGGTTTGTGTGCTGAGGGCGCACGAGTGCCGCTCCCGAGCGAGACGATGTTTGTGCTGATGCTAGTTCACTTGAAGGCTAAGATCAACGAACTTGAGGAAAGGATGCGAGAATAGTTGTTTCCTTTGCCAAGGATTGTAGGAAACACCCGGAAACAGGCACGGTTTCTCTCAGTCCTGAATCAATCCAAGAGACTTCAACTGGTCGAGGAACTCCGGTTCTATCATGCTCCGGTGGTTCGAGAATACCTGACGAAGTTGCTTCTTAGTTGCCCAGGCTCCGTTTATCTGGCCATTCTCGATTGCGCTTTTTGCAATGCTGTTGATTTGCTCTTGAGAAAAAGTAGTGGTAGCCTTCATGAGGAACCCGATTCTCGTATCCGCGGTGTCATAGTGAGGACTCTTGGCAAAGCTTTGTATGAGTGCATCGATAGAGATGAGTTGCTTGTCAATCAGCAGTTCAATGAGCCTCCTTATGTTGTCTGTTGAATCATCGCCCCATGAAAGTGCCTGGTATTTGCTGATGAATCCATAAGGTTCAATGTCGATCTTAACAGGAATGAGGAGCTTTTTCAGGGCCATGGCGAAACCGGTTTCTTGATCAGTCCAAAAGGAATTCTTGAAACTATCTGTCAGCAAGAGCAGAAGAGCATCACATTGCTCAAGTTTCTCCAAGATGGCCTCCTGCCATTCTTCCGTTGGGTTAATGTCCTCATGAGCGACGAACACATCTACCCCAAAGTCGTTCAATTCCGACTTTATTAGAGACGCAATACCTCTATCTTTGTGAGAGTGACTAACGAAAAGCAGCATCTCGCGCTCCTCCTTCTTTATCTGGTGGTTCCCGCCAGTATTTATCCAATTCTTCCCCCCCGCGCACGCAATCGCGAACAGATTGACGATGGAGACAAGAGCATGAGGCTTGCACACGATGACTTTAGTACTGTGCACAAGAGACCGCACGGCGTAAAGATACTACTCGCGCGTGGGCGAGGCCATAGGGATTGTCCAGATCTTAGCGCATAGGCTCGTGGATCTTTACCATGACTTAATCAGTTTCCGGTCAACGGTTGCTATGGTAATATCAGCTGTGGAAGAGGTATACGGGTACTTTCTATCTCGGCAGGCAGAATGCCATCGAGACTAGGACGAAAGGAAAGAGATTTCCATTTCTCCAAGTCTAGGACAGTACTAAGAAGGCCGGCGCGCATGTCTGCTCAGAATTTTGTCTTCTAGTTCCCCTATCTCAGGAGTGTGTCCTTCGATGCGGACGGAGATTAATAACCGCTTTTTGCGGAGTTCCCAGACAGAATGGACCGTGCATCTGAATCGAGAGGATGGGATCTTTGCGATTGGGAACGATTTCCAAGAGATCAGGGGGGTCATAATGAGATTGTGCGCCAACTTAGAAACACCCTTATTCTTGAGTATGGACTCAAAGTCGAGAAGTTCGATCTCAAGGAGGCAGCAATAGCTTGGCGGGTCGGATTGAAGGGTCGGCCGTACGTTCCACATAAACCCGACCTCATAGTAAATGTTGGGAACGGACCAGAAGACAGAATCTTCATGGAATACGTCAACACCCTCGGCAAAGGGCTTCAGAACTATCTAAGGGACCTCAGGGGTATGCTAGCCCTTTCAGCAGTAATAAGGCGCTATCGGGGATTCCTTCTAGTCATAAGGGACAGCTGCTTTGTTCAATCCTACACTATTCTCAGAAAGGATAGTCCAGTAGAACCCATGTCCCTCAAATCCTTCTTCCATTCACTTGACAGAAAGGACTACGACTGGCTGGTAGGAAAGAGGAGAGTCAGTGAGGCTAGGGGAGAATGTCGAAGCTAAGATCAAGATCAGAGAGCCATAGCATGGGGGGACAGAATAGTGTCGCGGGCTCTCAAGAGAAGGCTATCGTGGGCTCAATGTCAGTGTGGGCTAAGGTTCATAACCGTGATGTAGATAGACATACCAAGCACAACCATTGGTTCTAGTTGTCTGCATGTCGCAGAAAGAACGAAGATCATATTTCAATTCCTGCGTAAAGCGGGCTAGGTCAGTTCTAAGAGGTTTTCCCACGCTGAATCGTCTATTGGACGGGTTCAGCAGTATGACTAATCTCCGCGCGTTAGATACCGGCAATGCCATATTCTGGAAGTGCAAATGGGGTTATGGTAGACGCATTGAAGAACTCACTGAGTTGAACCGACTCGAAGACAACTTGCGGAAGCTCAGAGTTTCGAAATGGTCAAGCCATAGACAGAGAGAACTTCTGCCGAGACTGCGGAGTCACAAAGGTGAACAAGTCGCATCGGTCTTGGCGGAGATAGAAGTCGGCGCGTACTACAACAACAGGTTGGGGAAAGGGGGTGTGATATTCTACCCGCTTGCCCCAAAGAAGGGACCTGATCTGAAGGTAAAGCTGGTCAGACAATCCATTCTCTTTGAAATCACTACGGTCAACACAGGCATTGTAGAGAGCCAGATCAAAGTGATTTACGATGCAATTGCCAAGGAGGTGTTTCGCCGATCTCGCAAGCGGCGGACATTGAAAATGGAGATTGAGTCAAGCAGACTGGTGAGGGACCATCTAGAGCACATAGATGTAAACGGCTCCGTGAGGAAGATAGCGGAGTTTATGGATAGGGTCGGTCTATGGTCGCTTCTCGATAGTATCGATTCATTGGACCTTCTGTCATTGTCCAGGATTCCAAGCAACAACACACTATACGAATCTAAGGACATGTTAGCGGACTATTCTCCAGAATTTCTGGGTAGCCTGAAAAGGACGGAGGTAGCAGCCTTTGCCAAGCGGGTCAAGCCTTTGGATCTGGCAGAGTCGCCTATAGTGAACTTGTATTCTTGGAAGGCCAAGAAGAGAATGGTAGAGGTGAGTTCCAAGATGCAGTATCCATCGGAGTCCTCCGTTGCTGAGCAAGGGTCCTTCTTGGACCGGCTAGCGCGGAGTATCCGCTGCAAGACCCAAGGAGGTCAGCTGCAGACTGGACATCCCAACATAATCGTAGTCAAGGCCTCAAATTGGATAACGTCAGGATATGAACATGGAGAGGGTCTAACTGCGGACATATCATACGAACCCATTCAGAAGGCTATTGAGAACACTCTCATCAACACCAATCCCGACCTGTCGGCAGTCATGGTTTACGAACACGATTTTGACAGGTCAAGAATATTCCTGAATAGGAGAGCCAGCCCCGCTTCGTCACTGAGCAAGGCAGAGAAACTCAAACTCTACGGGAGGGCCAGAATCAGAGAATTCAAGGACAGGAAGTCAGCACTGAGAGTCAGGAGAAGGGCAGACCCAAGAAAGGTCTCATATTGCAGAAACTCAATCAAGGAGGAGTACGAATCATCATCCAGAACAAGAGAGGTGTTCAGAACTAGGATGTTTGATCCCATTAGGGATGCAGGTAAAGAGTTCAAGACGATCGGAATCCGACTTCAAGTAGACAGGGATTGGTTCAGAGATCCAACCTTCATCCCAGACTTTATGGCCATTGGTAGGGAGCTGGCAATAGCGGAGGAACGTTACATAGTTTCAGGAATCGCGTCCAATTCAGAGAGGATGGTATTGCCGAAACTCGACCGTGGTTCGCTTGAGCAGGCAATAAGGGAGTTCTCGAAGGAGGCAGGGCCACCATCGCGCTTGTTCTCTCCGTTTTCTTTCTATGTGGAGATTCACGGCTGGAGAACATCGACAGGGAGACCCTTTGTGCAATATGATGACGGTCACTCCCAGTTGTTGTTGAGCGATGGCTCTCGCATCGGACTGGAATTCACAAAGGCACTTGGCGACAGAGTGTGCCTTGTCTACAACATGCGGTCGCATGGGGAACTCGTGTACAAGCCGGGATCCTCGGGGGGCGCGTTGTCGCTAAGCCTTAATCCAAATCGGAAGAACCGTAGCAAAGTCAACCTCTATGCGAGGACGTGCCACTCGTACCGCGTCGAGCATCCAAAAGCAGCGAGGGTGTTGGAGATGGCTCGGCCCCAAGGTCTGACAGGAGCGCAATTAAGAATCTGCGGATGATCATGACGCTAAGGAGCAAGAAGTATCCGATTCATGGAGACGACCCTGCTCTGCTTGATGCGCTGAACTACTTTGGATTCACGAGAATACCGCCTGATTGACAGGATCTTTGGGTGGCTGTGCTGCAAAGATACCAGGATAGTCTTGAGAGCCTAATCTCCACAATGGTGAATACTGCGTAGACAAGAACTCCCTCAAGCTGTAGGCTGGACATAAGGCCGTGCTTGAAGGCTTATAGTTGCTGGTTCAACTCATGACATGGGGAACCGCCATACAGGGAACCTGGTGGAGCGCAAGTGAAATCTGAGGGAGAGAAACAGACTCGCAGAGACTTGATAGACAAGCAACTGGAGAAGGCCGGATGGGACCCGGAGGACCACACCAAGGTCATTCAGGAAGTGGATACCAAGAAATCCGATTTCAAAGCCAGAGACTACAGGACAAGAGATGAGACGCTACGAGAGGAGGGAGAGCGCGCCTACGCAGATTACCTCCTGCTAGACAACAGTGGCTCACCATTGGCGGTAATCGAGGCAAAGAAGACGACCAAAGATCCCATCTTGGGGCAGAAACAGGCGGAGGATTATGCAGATGACATCAAGAAGCAGACAGGCAAAGATGTCTTCATATTCCTGACCAACGGGTATGAGATCTGGTTCTGGAACAGGCCACACGAGAATCCGCGAATGGTGAAGGGTTTTCACAAGTTAGAGGCCTTGGAGAGGATAGAATTTCAGAACTACGCGCGGAAGGACTTCAGCGAGGTTGGGATCAAGGAAGAGATCGTTGACAGACCGTACCAGATAGAGGCAGTGAAGCGGGTCCTCGAGGGGATAGACAAAGGCAAACGCAAGTTTCTGGTTGTTTTGGCCACGGGGACAGGTAAGACTAGGGTCGCGATGGCCATAATAGATGTGCTGCTCCGTTCGAACAGAGGGAAGAAGATACTATTCCTTGCGGACAGGAAGGCCCTGAGAGACCAAGCTTTCGACGAGAATTTCAAGGTATTCTTTCCGAACGAATACAAGAACAAAGTCTTCTCTGGCAAGCTCGAGAAGAATGCTAGGCTATTTGCCTCAACGATCCAGACCTTCATGGAGTGCTACCAGGAGTTCTCTGTGGGGGATTTCGACGTCATCATATCTGATGAGTGTCACAGGTCAATATATGAGAAGTGGAGGGATGTCTTCACATATTTCGATGCCGTGGAAATCGGTCTAACGGCCACACCTTCCGAACTGATAGAAAGAGATACGTTTAGGTTCTTTGGTTGCGAGAACAGGATTCCTACAGTTCTCTACACCTACGAAGAGGCAGTCAAGGACGGTTGGCTCGTGCCCTTTGAATTGTACAAGGCGCTGACTCACTTTCAGATACGAGGGATCAAACCGGAGGATGTGCCGTATCATGTGATGAGCGAGCTCGTTCAGAAGGGCATAGAGCCCGAAGGGATAGACTTCGAGGGGACTGACATAGAGAAGAAAGTAGTGGTGACAGGTACCAATGAAGCAATCGTGAAAGAATTCATGGAGAACTGCCTGACGGATGGCACCGGCACACTGCCAGCGAAAACGATATTCTTCGCGATCACCAAGAAACACGCGAGACGCCTATGGGAAGCATTCGAGAAGCTCTATCCTGAATATAGGGGTCGAATGGCTCGGATCATAGTATCAGAGGATCAGAGGGCTCAAAGCATGTTGAAGGAGTTCAAGAACGAGGAGATGCCCAGAGTGGCGATCTCGGTGGACATGCTGGACACCGGAGTGGACATACCAGAAGTCTGTAATCTCGTGTTTGCAAAGCCCGTGTTCTCCAAGATCAGATTCTGGCAGATGATTGGCAGAGGAACGAGAAGCGACGCAACGTGCCACCACAAGGAGTGGTTGCCAAACATGCAGAAGGAGAAGTTTCTGATATTTGATTGCTGGAGAGTCTTTGATTGGTTTGACATACATCCAGAAGGCAAAGAGGTTGAGCCAGCAGAGGCTATCCCGGCGAAGATTTTCCTCTGTAGGATAAGGCTGCTAGATCACTTCACCAGGGTCAACGACCAGAGAAGGGCAGACGAGACTAGGAGCAGGATAGTCGAGGACATAAGAGCACTGCCACAGGAATCTGTTTCAGTCAAAGAGCACCTCAGAGATGTTGAATTGGCTTTGTCTCCGAAACTGTGGGATAGAATCGGAATTGATCCGCTAGATTTCCTGAAGAACAAGATCACGCCTTTAATGAGATACAAGACAGGTGTGGAACTCAATGAGGCATCGTTCACGCTGAAGGTAGAACAGCTCAGTCTGGCTATCCTCAAGCACGATAAGGCGGAATTCGATAGGCTGAAAGAAGAAATCGCCGAGGATCTCAACTCTCTTCCTCTGACAATTCGCGAAGTGAAGGATAAGGAATCCCTATTGGATAGGGTATTGAGTCCACTGTTCTGGCAGAACATAACGTTTGACGATGCCCAAAGCTTGTTGAGAGAGATTGCCCCTCTAATGAAGTACAGCCTACCTGAGCCAAGACCACAGATAATCCTTGACATAGATGACATAGTTGAGCAAAGGGAATTGATTGAATATGGCCCGACTATCGCCCCCAAATCAGAATATGTAGTTGACTACAGAACGAAGGTCGAGAACAGGATAAAGGTGCTCGCGGAGCAGCATCCAACGATCCTGAAAATCAAGCGCGACGAGGTTTTGACAGAAGAGGACCTACGCAGCCTAGAGGAGACGTTGAACAGCCCAGAACTATATGTGACAGAGGAGATTCTGCAGAAGATCTACAAGCAGCATAAGGGTACTCTGGTGCAGTTCATCAAGAAGACACTGGGGCTCTACGAGTTCCCTGATCCAGAGAAAGAGATAGAGGAGGCCTTCAAGACCTTCATGATCGAGAGGAACTACCTCAATGCGGACCAAGTGAATTTCCTTAGGACCATCCAAACCGTCTTCACGAAGAAGCGCCACATAGAATATACAGACCTATTCGAGCCGCCGTTCACGAGCTTCGGACCCAAAGCTCCAGTCCCGCTCTTCCAGAAGGAAGAACTTATAGAAGTGATAGACATGTGTAGAAATCTCGAACAAGAGGTGGTTGCACGTGCTAGATCCTGAGATCAAATCAAAGATAGACAAGCTCTGGAACATGTTCTGGGCTGGTGGGCTAGCCAATCCTTTGACCGCGATCGAGCAAATGTCCTACCTGATTTTCATGAAGCGTTTGGAAGACCTTGACAACTCCAACAGAGCGCGTGCCGAAGCGCGGGGAGAAGAGCATAGGTCGATTTTCGCTGGGCACGAGAACTGTAGGTGGTCCAGCTGGAAACACATGAATGCGGAGTCGATGTATAAGCATGTCGGCGAAGTCGTGTTCCCGTTCATCAAGAACCTGACCAACGGGGGCGAAGTACTCTATTCACAGTACATGAAGGATGCTACCTTCATGATTCCGAAAGCCTCTCTGCTGCAGGAGGCGGTGTCGATAATCGATGAGATTGAGATTGCGGATCGCCCGGATATCCAAGGGGATGTGTACGAGCATCTTCTCGGTGAACTCAAGACATCAGGCAAGAATGGTCAATTCAGGACACCCCGCCATATCATACGGATGATGGTTGAACTTGTCGACCCCGATATAGGGCAGAAGATATGCGACCCTGCCTGTGGAACTGGTGGTTTTCTCATAGCAGCATACCAACACATACTGAGCAAGTATACGACCAAGGATATAGTCAAGGTAGACCAAGATGGAACGCCCCATAACCTAATTGGCGACAAGATAGTCAAGAGGGAGCACTGGCAGCTTCTATGGAATGAGACGTTCTATGGCTTTGACTTCGACATCACCATGATTCGCATAGCGCTGATGAACATGATACTCCACGGCATAACGCAACCAAACATAAGGCAGATAGATACGCTGTCAAAGAGATTCGAGCAGAAGCCGACCTATGATGTTGTGATTGCTAATCCTCCCTTCGCTGGGTATGTGGACAAGTCGGACATCAACGACGGCTTCGTGCTGGATACGACTAAAACCGAACTCCTATTCCTTGAGCTGTTCTTCAAGCTCTTGAGAGTCGGAGGCAGGGCTGCTGTCGTTGTACCTGAGGGGATTCTCTCTGATACCTCCAGAGCTCACGTCAAAGCCAGACAAATGATTCTTGAGAAGTGTGACCTTCAAGCTGTCATCTCCATGCCATCGGGGGTTTTTCAGCCATACTCAGGAGTCAGTACTGCAGTACTGGTGTTCGTGAAGGGAGGTAAGACCGAGAATGTCTGGTTCTATGAGATGAAGGCAGACGGCTACAGTTTAGACCAGAAGCGTGACTTCATTGACGGCAAGGGGGACATTCCTAGTATTGTTGGAGGATTCAGGGTGGAGAGGATTGAATCAAGTCAGAGTGCAATCGTCCCCTTTGAACAGATAAGGAAGAACAAGTACAGCCTTTCGATTTCCCGGTACAAGAAGGTAGAGTATGAAGAGGTCAAGTACGAGGAACCTAGGATTCTGATCGAGAGCATCTCACGGCTAGAGGAGGAGATCGCGAGGCGATTGCAGGAGCTGAAGGAGATGATATGAGTGGCACGATTTCCATTGCCAAGTGATTGGACTCTGATGAAGATCAGCGACGTAGCACTAGTGGTCGATTCAGGGGTGAGCAGATTCAGAGGAGAGAAAGAGTATGTGAAGACTGGGAACGTTCTCAATAACGTGATAGTCGCTACGGATGCGGTCACCTATGAGAACCGACCTAGCCGGGCAAACATGGAAGTCAGAAAGGGCGACGTACTATGTGCCAAAATGCGGGAAACTAAGAAGGTTCTGTTGATCACGGCAAGTGAACAGGAGTACCTCTTCTCCACTGGGTTTGCGGTTCTTAGACCCAAGACTGAGGTAATTCTACCCGGATTCCTGCTGTACTATTTGAGATCGAGAGACTTTCAAACCCGAAAGGATAGGGTAGCCAAAGGCGCCACCCAGAAGGCGGCCAACAATTCAGCTCTTGGTGAATTGCCGATTCCTGTTCCTCCATTAGGCGTTCAGGAACGGATTGTCCCCATCCTAGAACGCTTGGACAGCCTCGAGGTCACGCGAGAACGAGCAAACAAGCTGACAAACGAGCTCATTCAGTCGCTCTTTCTCGACATGTTTGGAGACCCTGCGGTGAATCCGATGGAGTGGGAGGTAGCGACCGTAGGCGATATCGTGATAGAGACCCAATATGGTCTGTCCAAAGCCATTGATGATGACCCTGGACATATTCCGATAGTACGCATGAATAACATCACACCTGATGGTAGATTGGACCTGAATGATCTTAGATACGTTGACATCGGTTCCAATGAACTTGCGAAGTATGGGTTGGCAAAGGGCGATGTACTGTTCAATAGGACCAATAGCCGGGAGCTTGTAGGAAAGACGGGCCTCTTCAGTGGTGAGGGGGAGTTTGTCTTCGCATCATACTTGATTCGCGTAAGGGTCGAAGAGAAGAAGGCTGTTCCAGAGTATCTATGGGCGTTCCTGAACTCCTATTACGGCAAGCGGACTCTGCTGAAAAGAGCACGAGGCGCTATTGGACAAGCCAATATTAACGCGCAGGAGCTCAGATCAATTGACTTGCCTCTTCCGCCGATTGAGCTACAACTCCGATTCGCGTCCTTGATGGAAAGAGTAAAGTCGCTTACTGACAAACAGACTCGATCGGAGCATGAAATCGCCGCACTATCTAGTGCTCTGACAGAAAGGACTTTCAGTAGAAAAGAAGGAGAACCGGTCGCCTGAACAGCCGTGTGAACTAGCCATGAAGGATTAGAGTAGGTGTATGCACTGGTCTCTGCTGGCCTTATCTATTAGGTAACTCCTCAGGGCCGAGCCTTATCCTGTCGATGATCTGCCTGAGTCGCTTCTTGATTCTCTGCTTCCTCACTACTGAAGCTGCGGCGACGGCATCAGCAGCGCGCTCAGGGCTAGGACCAGGCCAACCTAAGGGAAGGACCCGGTGAGGAAGACATTGCCTCGGTCCTGATCGATAAATCTCCTCAGTCGTTCTCTAACGCGCTCTACTCTCGATGTATGATTTCGGGTATGAATGGCACCATTGCCACAATAAGCAAAACCAGATAGACTAAGGCAAAGGGAAGTCCAAAACCATACAGCTGTAATATGAACCCCGTGTTGGATGCAACTCCATACAGGCGAATCAGGATAAGCCCAAGGACAAAGACCAACAGCGCGGGTTTCAGGGACTCTATAGAAATCTTCTTCGAGCAAAAGAACAGAAGTCCAAGGATACCAACGGTGAAATAGTACCACTGGCCAACTAACCAGTCTAGGAAAGTCTGGAGGCTCGGATTCTCGAACAGTGCCCGCTGAGACACATTCTGCTCTGCCCATGAATAGCCTTTGAGAATGAAGAAGGCCGAGGTGACAAAATCGATCGTCCAGACTAACCAGAACAGGATTATGCCTTTCCTCCCAAGCCGATGTATCAGTGAGCCATTCATGTCAGGCATGATGTCTTACATCACACTTTTTTAAACTGAAGCATCAGATCAGTCTCGCGCATGCTCACGGCCAAGATCAGGCCAACAAGCATGGCTCCCAACGCGAATACGGAAGCTAGAGCAACAAGAACCAAGACGCCATCTCAGGAGGAGGCCCTGAGGTCCCTGCGGTCTGTGCAAGCAGCGTGAGGAACGAGAGGATCATGCACGCGAGCGCGCCTAGGGCCTGAGTGGTCCTGTTGCGGAAGATGGTCGCGCGCGGGGCTACAATCCAATATAAAGGGGGGTCTCGGAGCACTACAACGAAGCGAGGGGTTCCTTCACGGTCGTAAGAAAACATACACGTGCAACACATGCACATTGTCCGGTAGGTCATTTCACTCAAAACACCAGATCCGCTGGAAGAATGGGCAGGTGAATGACAACAACCCTGGGAGAATAGAGAAGACCGCTTCTCGGGTAATCGCTAGGCACTATGGCGATCGTCCTGAGCGGGTCGTTCGTCCATGCACCTCCAAGAAGCATTAAGGTCAGAAGGGCACAATAGAGATAGCAACTCTATTATAGCTACAACATGAACACATGAGCCAATGAGAGAGAAGAGAGTGAGCGACAGAACAAACCCGAAGACAGGAACTCTGCCATTTGTGGCGGGTTCGGAGGTGGTCAAACACTTGAGCGTGGGGTTGTACAGAAACTTCGCGCGGGCTGCCAAGGAGCTGGTGTCGAATTCCTACGACGCTGACGCGACAGAAGTCAAGATCAAGCTTGACCTAGAAGATGCAAAGATAGTAGTGAGGGATAATGGCAAAGGGATGAACATAGATGAGATAAGAGATAGACTCCTCCACATCGCCAGCCGCACACTGCCCACAGATAGAAAGAGTGAGCTCGGCAGAAGGCGTATAGGGACATTCGGCATTGGATGGCTCTCGGTATTCCCATATTGTGACAATCTACAGATTATCACCAAGCGCAAAGGGCAGGATGAGGTCATAGAGCTAGTCGTCGATACCGGCCGCTTCTTCGACGAAAGTGGGGTATTCAGATCGATTGAAGAGGCAAAGGCATCCTACACCATAGAGACTAGCGACCTCCCCACCAGTGTAGGTGAGACGATAGTGATTCTCAACAACATCAAACCACACATCATTCAGGAGCTGCGACAGAAGGAATTGCTGGGAACGTCAAGCATTGACAAGTTCACTGGTTTCGAGAGGTTCAAGTGGACGCTATGTCAGTATGCACCAATTCAATTCTCGCCAGATAGGCAAGACTTGAGCAACTTCTTCCATGGCTCAAGCAAAGACCTGGTTGTCCCGCTGAGGCTATTCCTCGATGGGGAGGAGCTTTTCAGAAACGTACCGGAGGACGCGGTTGTTCTAGAGAAAGAAGGGCATCAATTCGGTGAAATCTCACTGAAATACGCGATCATGACAACAATGAAGCCGATCCTACCAGAGGAAGCGAGAGGGCTGCAAATCAGGCTCAGGGACGTGGCAATAGGAATACCTAGGGATTTCGATGTCACTAAGTTCACGGGGAAAGTGCTCGGGAAAATGAACTATGTATGTGGGGAGATACAAATCCTAAGTGGCTTAGACTCCTCACTAATGGTTAGCAGAGACAACTTCTACTATACCCAAGACGTTGCCAATCTCGAGAATTTCTTCAGGAAGCTATTGATCAAATGGAATGATACATTAGAAGAATGGGCTTCCGAAGACAGGCAAATCTACAGGTCTTTGGCTGGAATCAGTGGGGCCGAGAGGATCATAGATGCACTGAGAGATGCGGGAGTGATTCGCTTCTCTAAGGAAAGACTCCGATTGCCAAGGATGCCAACATTGAGAAGAAAAGGAAAGGGGCTGCTGTCGCAGGTTCAGAAGTTGAACGAAGCGCTTTCGGGAGTGAGAGGGTACACCGTAGTCATTAAGAAAGGAAGAATACCTACCGACGAACCCTGGGTCGAGATTGCCCCAGAAGCCAAGACAATCACGATACATGCAGACCACCCTGATCTCGAGGAATTCGTCAAGGTTGAAGGCAAAAGACTAAGAGTCTCTTATGATCATTGGGACACCAAAAGGACTCCCTACTCCCTATGCAGGTTATCTGATGACCAGAATGTGGTTACCTTCAACGTCGCACACCCTCTGTTCAAGAGTGAGCTAAGTGACGAAGTCATAAAGCAATTAGCATTGGGAATCCTCCTCATATCAAAGGGCAGGAAAGATTCAGACACGCTAGTGACGCAGCTGAATCGCCTTCTGGAGCAGGCAATTCTGGGCTGAGACCATGTTGGGTGTCCTTCTAGCCAAGAACCAGTTGGTGAGCGACCTGTGGCTTCCTGCTGCACAACAGCTGGGGGGAATGCTCTATCCGATGCTAAGAAAGAACAAAAAAATGAAACTGCTTACCCTGACAACATGCGAGAATTACCAAGAGGTGGTGGTCCTCGAACAGAACAACCTGACGAGAAAGGAATACATCGTAGCTTGGGAACAAAGTCGGTTCGGGGCGCTGAGACTCCAAACTGAGATACCCCTCAAAGTTCTTGGTGCGACAAGATATGAGAGCGCTGTCCTAACCGGTACCCATTCCATAGGAAGCTATTTCCCCTTCGACATCGTGAATCTAGATTTCTCTTCTCAACAGCCAGTCTTGGGGACGGGACGGATAGAGAATGAAATCCATGGTCTGGAGAAGACGGTCAAGTTGCAGAGAGACAAGAATGTGAAAACATTCGTGTTGATATACACGACGTTGATAAACTCCCACTCGCTGTCCTATGAAACGATCGCTGGCGTATCCAATGCAGAAGTAGTCAAAGGATGGCCAGGCCTCTCGCTGAGTGACTATCCTTCAACCGTGGGGGATAGTGATATGAAAGAGACCTGCTTGGACTACGTCTTGATGAAGGTGTATTCGAAATACGGATATGTGGCTCATAGCAAGAAGAAGATAGTGCCGCTCAGCACGGAGAAGGGAGTGTACTCGACTGCCTCTCTGATCAGACCGAAGGAAGATGCAACATGACCAAAGTGAAGAAGGCGAGACTTAGTTCACTTGTCAGGGCCATGCACCAAGGTCAGGAAAAATGGCGAAAAACTGCTTGGAAGACAACTCTTGCGAGACACGATGATGAACTCAATAGAGCGCTCAAACAGGTAAATCTACTGGACATATGGTCAGACAAACTGACCGGCAAAGATTTCGCTGATAGATTAATGCCGGAAATCTGGATGGACGCGTATATATCTGTCCATCTTGCAGGCTATGGCCTCTACAAGTATGCAAATGCTTGCCTCAGGTCTGAACTAGAAACAGCGCTCCGGCTTATATTCTTCTCAAGCCATCCGAACGAATTCGAGTGGTGGCTAGAGAACCACCAATCATACGTGAAAAGCCAGGGCTATACGGACGTATGGGGGAAGGATTTCTCCTACTTCGAGAAACTGAAACAAGTCCGCAAGTTCGTGAAAAGTCAGAGAAAAGGGTCGAACTTGTTCAAGGGCAAGGGATCGGTACCCGACATCTATGGGAAGCTATCTAAATACGTTCATAGTGTTGTTTTCTGTCTTCAAACGGACCCGGAATCATTCTCGCCGGTATACAAGGTCGGGGAATTCAAGAAATGGCACGGCAACTTCCGCGCAATCCAGAACACTGTCAACCTACTCTTGGTCCTGACGTTTGCGAACGAGTTCAAAACCATGTACAGACAAAACCAGTGCAGCATCTTGGCAGACGGTGTCAAACCATCGCATAGGGATAAACTAGCCGAACTACTGAGGAACTGACATGGGAGCCTATGCCGTAAGTGACCTAGAGAACGCGTTACCCAACTTAGCACCATCGACACGGTATCAGGGGAGCAAGAGGCGGATACTTCCTTGGTTGCACAGGATATTCAAGGGGCTTGAGTTCGAGACATGTCTGGACGGTTTTGGAGGCACGGCAAGTGTCAGCTATCTTCTCAAGTTGATGGGAAAACATGTGGCTTTTAACGACTACCTCAGAGCCAACTACCAGACAGGCATAGCCATCATAGAAAACGATAGGACAACACTCGACCAGTCAGACTTGGATTTCCTACTGGGCGACAATGATCTTGAATACGAGTCGTTCATCCAAGATACGTTCAAGAACATATACTACACGTCTAGGGAAAATGCTTGGTTAGACAGGACAACATGCAACATCCAGATGTTGTCTCAGCTATATCGTGGCGATATTCTTCGGAAGAAAAGGGCATTAGCATATCATGCTCTCTGTCAAGCTTGTCTGTGCAAGAGACCCTTCAACCTCTTCCACAGAAAGAATCTATATCTCAGAAGAGGCAAGGTCGATAGAACTTTCGGAAACAAGACCACATGGGACACCGATTTCACTGCGTTGTTCATCAGATTTGCGGAGGAAGCATCAAGCAAGGTCTTTGGGAATGGAAGAAAGAATAGGGCGACATGCAAAGACATAGCTGCCGTGCGAAACGATGGGTTCGACTTAGTCTACTTGGATCCCCCCTACACGAGACCCGGAGAAGAATACGCTGTAGACTATTTTGGGCTTTATCATTTCCTTGAGGGCATAGCTGATTACCCCAACTGGCGCACAAGGATAGACTGGTCGACACCCAACAGGCGCCTGAAATATAGAGGAAGAAAAATACGAGTGGTTTCATCAGAAGAGTCCTTCCGTGAGCTTTTCGAGCAATTCCAGGATTCAGTGATAGCTGTCTCCTACGGACATCCTGGAAGTCCTTCTGTCCCAAGAATCAGGCGACTGCTAAGACGCTTCAAGCCGAAAGTTGAAGTCTTCAAGAAGGCACACAACTACAGTCTTAGTAACAGAAACGGAGAAGGAACATATGAGGTTCTGATAGTGGGCAGATGAACTGTGTTGTCTGCGCGGCGCCAGCGAATCTCATTCCCTGGTAGATTTGAGATCCCAACTGTTCGAGCCGGTTTGTATTTTGAACTCTTGGCCTCACCTTTATGACGTCTCGCAAGCTCTTCTTCGAAGATGCTGAGCAGGGCCGAGACGGACTTACTGAGGGACGAAAAACAGACCAAGCCGAACCAGCTGAGGTATCTCAGGCATTGCGTGAAGAGGAAGATCATGGGAACCCAGATCAGAACGGTGATGATGCCAAGGACGAGCGGAGAGAGCGATGAATACCTGGACCCGGTGAGCATCCACTTGAGCGGCATGGCTGCGTAGGCTTTCTCAAGGCTGGTCTCCTCAGTTTGCCTCGGCATCAGCTCGAGCTCCGTGACACTGCCGAACGGTATGGCCTTCACTGTCACCATAGCGACCTGAACCGGAGACTCTACCCTCCTCTTGGACACGACCTTCAGGCCAAACAACCCTAGAACCACGATCGCCACCAATGCTATCTCGGTGATCATGTCAGCTCTCCCCCTTCGGCTGCTCTACCTGCGTATGTGGTTGTGCGATTGCCTTCACCACGTCAACAAGCTCTCTCATGACCTTCTGGTTGGAGGACTCCACTTCTGTGAACCCATTCCTCATCTGGGAGAGTTCCTCACGCAGTCGCGAGAGTTCCGCTGCCTGACCTCTGTAAGATTCCTTCAGGTCCAAGATCATATCCGCAAAAGACTCCTTGACTTCCACCGAGTACGGGTGCGACCCATCGACGCCGATCTCCTTGATGCCGTTCCCAGCGTAGTCGGTGATGCTGAATCTGGGCAGAAGCCTTCCGATGTAGAACTCCCTATGCAGCTCATTAATGAACTCGACTGAGTTCGCCTCTTGATCGGATAGGTTCAGCGCCTTAAGCCACCCCCCAAGACTTGGGGCTCTCTACCTACTCAATGGTATTAGTTAATTAAAAGTAAAGTAACTATAGGGAGACCGCAATCCGTTGCGGTTGGCCATGCCCGAATGGAGCTATCCGTTAGAGAGATCTGCAGGTTTCGCAATCCTCCAAGCCCAAAACCGCTGAAATCTCGAAATCGCCCACTTTTGTTAGAAGTGGGCGAAATGTTGCGGTGGGGGGTATATCTTTTGCGGTTGGTTGCGGTGGGTGGCATTTCCATTGCTGTTGGTTGCTGTCCACTGTATCTGCGCAAGGGTGGGATTTAAGAAACCGTTTTCAGAATGGCCCCTTTGAGTTCCTCCGAGGGTATCTTCTCCAAGAACTTCCTCAGCTCTTCTCGCGAGTGCTCGTAAGTATGGACCATCCTCTTCAGCTTGGGGTCATACTGACTGAGTACGATCACAATACTGGTCGGTAGCAAGCCGTCTGCCAATCTAGTCTGACCGATGCCTTTCAAGAAGTTGACGACGGAGTCAACATACTGACCAATCGTCTCTTCCGTAGCACCTCGGACGACGGCCTCACCTTCTTCTATCAAGTTGTCCTCCACAAGTTGTTTCAGGTCTTGTGATAGTCGTGGAGATAGGACGCCAGCGAATATGTAGGTGTTGAGATCTGGATCCCAAGCCACCACAGAGTTCACGAGTGCTCTTCCTTTGGGGCCCTCTGTTCGAATCGATGTGTCAACTGCATCTTGGACGATTCTGATCACAGCGTTCTTACGGCCCTGTGGGAGATCCAAGAACCTCAGGCTTGCCTCGTCTGTCAGACCAACGATTATGGCAACTCTTCTTGTAGATTCTCCCTTAGGTTCTACATTCACCGCGAGAGTATACGGTCTGTTCCTTGGGACTAAGGCCCTCTCAGCTATGCCTCGGATGAGAGCACTGGTGTAGGCGACATCGTCCGGAAGTCTGCCCACGAAACACTCGTGTATGAACTCCATGGTCTCAAATTCCGTAAGCTTCACTACCCCACTCTTTGTGATCTTGTGAAGGTGACCCTGTTCTCCAGATATTTCTCTTGACACGTAGCCTCCCTTGACCAACTCGTTCAGTTCTCTCCTGAAGGGGCGCATTGAGACAGCTATGGAAGTATTCGTTTTTCTGAAGAGCTGATTGTGCCTTAGGCCGGTTTCTTCCCCCACTAGCGCCTGCATTATCACTCTCTGGATTCTTTGGCTCGAGTATTGACGCCTCTCTTCTATTGCCCCAGGCCTAACCATTCTCAAACCATTGTCATCTGGATACCGTCATAAGCCTTGACGCAGGCTAGGATCTGTCGTGAGCATGATGGAGAATTGCAGAATCTGGCGCGTCAAGGAAAACGCGAGTGCCCAGACGAAGGAGGAAAAAAGCGTTGCCTGATACACGAGATCGTGCCAAAGGGCTAGGGCCTAGGGATGAAGTCACGAGCTTCGTCAAGAAAGACCACTGCAGTGGCCCCGACACGCCTCCTGGCGGTTCCATCACCGTGGACCTGACAGGGCCGTCCAAGACAGATTGGGTGCTCGTCAAGGTCAATCTTCCAACCAAGCTGTATGAGGAGATAGTAGAAATCATCACGTACTTGGGGCTGTGGAAGAATCTTAGCGAGTTCATCCGCTTCGCGCTTCTGATCGCCAGAAATCAGTGGATTGACGAGATGCGCCGAGCCAAGAGGCAAGTGGAAGAGGGGAGATAGTCACGGCTGGGCGCGCGGAGGTACCTGGGCAGGAGGCACCAACGAGGGCGAGGGTCAAGGCTTGGTCGGGGAACCGTTGAAGGGCACAATCGAAGGGCCGCAGGTCTTGGGCGAGCAACCTAGGCGCGTGACACCGAAGGTCTCCCCTAAGGTGAGGATCATAAGGGTCAAGGAATTCGCAGCCCGGAACTTGCCCGAGGCATCAGTATTGAGATGTCTCCTGCTGGAGGAAAGGGATGAGATAGACAGGGAAGAGTTCCTCGCTAAGATGGACCTCTGGCTAAAGTTACTCAAGATGGACTTCTAATAACGGCCACGTTCACGCGGGATTAGTCAGATGGAAGCTTCATGATCGCCCTATCGTTTGAGAGGGGCGCTACAAACTCCCATCCCATTCTCACGTGTTTCTCGACCTCGCTGAGGCTGATCACCTTCTGTCTAGCGCCATTATTCGCCATCTTCCCCAGAAGTCGTTCCCTGACCAGGCCCTGAAACTCCTCATCGCTCTTGCTCATCACATCCATCTTCTCAACCTCCTCCTGCTTGAACCCTGCAACTAGCAGGAGCTGCTTCCTGAACTCCTCCTTTAGCTTCTCCTCGCTCGTCCTTTCCACCTCGACGGTCTGCAGGAATTCTTGGGATCTCCTGTACGCTTCTCTCATGTCCTCGATGACCTGATCCGGTAGCCTCTGCTTGTTCGTGGTGTACCTGTTCTCTATGTCCCCTCTATGTCCCATCCAGAAAGTCCTGTAGTCCCTGAGCACCAAACCCTTCGACTCTGCGAGCATGAGCTGGGTATCAAAGTAGGATCTCAGGACATAGGGTCGCCACTTGAAGCCCCCCCTGCGAATGGCTGACCTTATCGTGTCGCCGACATTCGCAGTTGATATGAAGGGCTTCGTCCTGTCATTCTTCGGGGTGACGATTGGGGAGTCTTGGTTGAGCTTCTCACCCTCCCTCATTCTCTCCTCCAGATAGTCCTTCAAGTAGCCGCACCCCTCTTCGCTGAGGAAGGTGAAGTACTGGTGCCTGGCCTTGCTGAGTTCTCGTCTCACAACCACCAATGTAGGGACCTTTTCGAATTCGATTGTCTGCTCCTTAGTGGTCATCTCGGGCAGGTCCCTCACCCTGAGGCCATCGTCGCCGTCGTAGCTGCCGAGCACCCCGATCCTCAAACCGCTGTTGGCCACAAGAATGGAGGCCGCTCTGGCCTTCTTGTCCCCAGAGAGCAAGACACGCCTCAGTTCATCCTTGGAAGGAACCCTCTCGTCTCTCAACGAGGGTGTGTCCTGCATCCCCTTGATCTTAATCCTGCCCCTGAGTTCTTTGTGGTTGTGCGCTAGCCATGACTTCAACGCCTTCAACACCGATTGCACGTAGCTGCCCGCATGACCCTCCTTCTCGGCCTCCGAGACGAAGTCCATCAACATATTGCGGAGTCGAGTCTCGCTCATCTTCGCGAGATTCTTCGGGCTGAGTTCGTGGGCTTCGCAAAAGTTGCCGAGTCTCCTGAGGTAAACATCTGCTGTGACCTCAGATCCCCTAGCCACATTCTCGTGCCAACGTCTCACATCTTCGTCCTTCAGCAGCCCGGTGTACTCGGTTCCCCTCGCCATGCCGAAAACAGCAGAACTACGCCTGGGAACGATATAAATCTATGGTTCCGGACCCATAAGGGAGCGGGCCCGGCGGGATTCGAACCCACGGTTATCGGCTCCGGAGGCCGACGCCTTGATCCGTACTTGGCCACGGCCCGCACTCCATCTCGTCAGCTCTGCGCTGGAGCAATTCCCAGGAGCATCTTGTTGAAGTCGGGACTCTTGAGAAGGTCACCAGGCTTTCCTTCGGCTATCTTCCTGCCACTCCCCATGATGAAGGCGTGGTCAGATAGATCAAGTGCGAGCTTCGCGTTCTGCTCGACGAGTATCACGGTCAGCTTGAGGTCGTCCCTGAGCATCTTGACGTTGTTGACCAACTGCTTCGCCATCTTCGGGGCCAGATTCGCGGTCGGCTCATCGAGCATTATGACCTGAGGTTTGCGAATCAGTGCCATGCAAAGGGCGAGCATCTGTCTCTCACCGCCGCTGAGCAACCCGGCGGACTTGCCCATGAAATCATTCAGAACCGGGAAGAGCGACACGACGTTGCGGATGGTCTCCTTTGATGACCCGGGGTCCAAGGTGTAGGAAGCGAGCCACAAGTTCTCCGCAACCGACAGGTTGCCAAAGACGTTGTCAGTCTGGGGCAGGTAGGCAATGCCCCTTCTGGCTATCTCATGCGGCGGAAGCTTCGTGATGACCGAGTCCCCGCAGCGAATCGTGCCGGAGTAGACAGCGGTGAGACCGAATATCGTCTTCAGGAGAGTAGATTTGCCGCTGCCGTTTGGTCCGACGATGCAAGTGACCTCTTTGTCCTTGAATGTCATGTCGATGTCGAAAATGATGTGGAGCGGGCCGTATCCCGCGTTGATCCCTTTGACCTCTATCACGCAGACTCCCCGCCCATGTAGGCCTCGATCACAACAGGGTCGTTGATCACGTCGTCCGGACAGCCGGAGCAAATGATCTTACCGTTCGCCATGGCAAACACCTTGTCCACATACTGCAGCGCCACGTCGAGCCTGTGCTCTACGATCAGGAATGAGAGGTCCATCTTGTCTTTGAGGTGGACCAGCCTTTCGAAGATCATGTGTGACAGCAAGGGGTTCACGCCCGCGACTGGCTCGTCCAACATCACGAGCTTCGCTCGCATCATCAGTGCCCTTCCTATCTCAAGGAGCTTGAGCTGCCCACCGCTCAGCTTTTCGGCTTGGGTGTCTCGGACCTTATCCAAAGACAGCGTATCCAGGACCGACAATGCTCGTTCGGCTCTTTCTCTGTCGCTCTTTGCCCAGAGGTTTTCGAAGGTTGAGAAGAGGAAGCTTTCGCCTCTGCCGTTTCCGGATGCGACGAGCATGTTCTCGAGGACTGTGAGCTTGGAGAAAGGAATGGGTATCTGAAAACTCCTAGTCAGTCCCAGCTCGGCTACCTTGAAGGCCGGCTTTCCGGTTATGTCCTTGCCGTCGAACATGATCTTCCCGCCGTCCGGTGGGTATACGCCCCCGCAAACGTTCACGAGCGTTGTCTTGCCGCTACCATTGGGACCGATGATGAGAACCATTTCGCCTCGTCCCACTGAGAGAGAGACTCCGCCAAGGGCGCTGACTCCACCGAAGCTCTTCGTTACGTCAACCACTTGCAGCAACTTTCTTTCTCCGTCATCCAGAAAAAGGAGGTCGGGCGTGACCTAGAAGCCTGGGTTCCATGATATTGAGTCTGATGCGAAGAAGTAGGTCCCCGCCCTTGCCCAGTCGAATCCTGCACCTTTTGGCACCACTGCGTAGATTGCGTAGTCTCCTCCCGCTCTGTCGCCCGCGTCGTTCAGTTGAGTCCAGCCGCTAGCGCCGAAGAAGGTATCGGCCACTGACGGAAGAGCCGCTTTGATGGCCGCCCCGTCGTAGCTGTTTGCGCCGAGGATTGAGAGCGCTAAGACCCAAGTGCAGTCGTATGCGATGTAGGAGTATTCGTCGGGTTCTTCACTCATGTTCGCGATCATCCTTGCACGCAGTGAGGCCCACTTTGCGCTGTGGGCGGCTGAGAATATCGTGCTGTACAGCCCGACTTGTACGGCCTGCGCACCTGCCTGGCTTGCTATCCTTGAGCTCATCGCGCCACCATCGCATCCCCACCACTTGATGCTCAGCAGTGCCGGGTAGTCTACTGCCTGCAGGAGGATTTGTGCTGCTTCTTCGAAGGATATGAGTTCGATCGCCACGTGATCTGCACCGTACTGTTGGATGGCCTGTTGAACCTTCGGGTTCAGTGCGTTGAGCTCCGCTGAGAAGGTGGTCGCAGCGTAGTTGTACCTCACCGAGTCTATGACCACCCCCCCAAGAGATGTGAATGTCTGACTGAACACCAGTGCCAGACCATCGCCGTACGTATCACCTCTGTACATTAGAAAAGCGGCCTTGATGCCCTTCTCCCAAAGCGCCTTTCCGAGCACTCTGCCCTGTGGGTTGTCGTCAGTCACAAGTCTGAACACGTAGTCGCCTGGTATCGAGAGGTCGGTCGCGGTCGATGATTGGCTGACGACGACGATATGGTTTGTATCGCAGTAGCCCTTGATGTTCCTGATCTCGCCGCTTGAGAGTGGCCCGATCACTGCCTTGACCCCACGCGCAGCGAGTGACTGGAGCTTGGTCAGGCAGACTGCCGGGTCGGTTTCTGTATCCTCGACCAGTACCTTGATCGTGAAGTTGGCCCCCACTGCCCTCAGGTATGCGTTGATGTCTTCTTGAGCGAACATGATGGCAATCCTCTCTCTTGCGCCGTAAGTGCCCAGGTCTCCCGTAAGGGCTAGTATCGCCCCTACTTGGATCTCGCCGTTGAGGACCTGATGGACGGCCGGTTGAGGTTTCATGTACCAGCCACCAGCGAAACTGCCGACCAGCAGAACGGCGACTACCGCACCCCAGAACAGCCTTGAGGTCAGGAGCGCTGGCAGGACAGCTTTTTCCTCTCTCGAGAGGAGCCGGATTATGAGGAGGAAGCCGAGCAAGACTGCGAGGGCCGTCACGACGATGAGCACTGGAGAGAAGAGTATTGCGATGTCTTCATTTGTGATCCATGTTGCACGTGCAGATAGAGTTATTAGTCCCATTTCTGATGACATTCTTATTTATGGCTGAAAAGTAGCTGGTCTATTTAAACGTTTCTGGAAAAACCCTTATAAAGATTACTGCCAGGCATTTGGGGCGCTTACTTGGATGCTTGATCCTCTGGTTCGCGACGCGTTGCTCTACGGCAACCTTCTGTCCATGATGTCGTTGGGCCTCACACTGACGTATATCACGACCAAAGTGCCGAACTTCGCCCACAGCGCGTTCATCAGCATAGGTGCCTACGTATCACTTGCTGTTGCCAGCGTCCTAGACTTGGACCCCTACATTGGCTTGCCCCTTGCCTTTCTTATGGGCGGGCTGGCATCGACGGCGGTCTATGCATTTGCTATCAGGCCGATCTCCAAGAGGGGAGGCTCGCTCGTACATCTGATGATGGCCACGCTCGCTGCAGAAGTCGTCTTCTCCGGGGTCGTCAACGCCTTCGCGGACTACTTGCAGAAGTCGTTCCGAATATACTCGAGGGCTTTCACGCTGAGGGACTTGGACTTTTCCTTTCTCGACTTGCCCGGGGTCTTCGTGGTCTCCTATCTCCTGTGCGCTGTGCTTTTCATATCGTTGTTGCTGATCCTCACGAAGACAAAGTTCGGGGTCGCGATGAGAGCCACTGTGGAGAACCCTCCGCTGGCCAGCGTGTTGGGAGTGAACACTGACCTGGTGTACACTGTATCGTGGTTCATATCTGGTGGCCTTGCCGGCGTGTCCGGGGCCCTCCTTCCATTCTGGATCCAGACTGGTCCCAGCACAGGAGAAATGTACCTGCTGAGCATTTTCTGCGCGAGTGTGCTGGGTGGGCTGGGAAGTCTCGCTGGAGCCATAGTAGGTGGGCTTGTGCTCGGAGTAGGCGAGATAATGATCACTGGTTTCCTAGCGGGGGCAGTTGGATACTGGGTCATCCCTTACAGACCCGCAATACCGTTGATCGTCATGTCACTCGTGCTCCTCTTAGCGCCCGAGGGAATCGTTAGCAAGCTTCAAGGTCAAGTGAGGCGGAAGGCGTAGTCACGATGACACCCGAGCTGCTGTTCCTCTTTGACCTGATGGCGATGTTCGCAGTCTACCTCATATTGAACCTCAGTCTATGTCTGGAGTTTGGCTACGGCGGGATACCGAACTTCGGCAAGGTGCTGTTTGTAGCCGGCGGCGCTTACGTGGTAGGTGGCTTCACTGGGAGGTTCGCCTCGTGGCTCATGGGCGTTGTCGGATATGACTACATTCGCAGCAACGCGCTGGTGATCTTCATGATAAACTCACGCCTTTCCAGCGATGTCTGGACGTCTCTGGTCATCTTCGTCCCCTCGATACTACTCGCTATGGCGGTGGGAGGAGCGCTCGGGTACCTAGCGTCCTTTCCGGCGATCAGATTGAGAGAGGACTACTTGGGGATGACGCTGCTCTCAATGGGAGAGGTGGCGAAGGTCATAGCGCACAACTACCCGGACTTGGTCGGAGGATCATTGGGTGTACAGGTCCCAGATCCGCTGGCATGGGCAGGCGAGTGGAGGTTCGCACTAGCGAGTCTGGTGATCTTGGCTTTCGCGGGGCTGGTCTGGATCTACGTGGACAGGGTCGGCCGCTCTCCGCTTGGAAGAACGCTGAGGGCGATAAGAGACAACGAAACGACGGCTGAGTCATTGGGCAAGAACATATCTGACTACAGGATGAGGACCTTGGTCGTCTCGTCAGCGATCGCAGCATTGTGTGGCGGACTGTACGCGTTCTACACCTGCGGGGTGGTCGCGACGACATACAGCAGGATGTGGTGGACGTTCTGGCCTTGGTTGATGGTGATGCTGGGAGGTGCCTCCAGCAGCAGGGGAGTTCTCGTGGGCACGTTGCTTGCGACCTCTACTATCAAACTCATCAACGTGTTCAAAGATGTCCTTCAGCCGTTCATTCCGTTTGACGTCGTGTGGGCCGAGAGCATGATGATCGGGGCCACGATGATTCTGGTGCTGATCCGGAGACCGGGAGGGATATTCCCTGAGGAGCCTCAGGTGACATCAGACATGATTACAGCGAAGCCAGTCGAGGTTCAAGTGAGTGGTACCAAGTCCTAACTGCGTTCGCTGAGAAGTGAGAATGAATGTCGGAGCCGCGAAGTGGCGCGAACCTGCTGTCCGTGGTGAGAAGGTTTGGAATCTTCGTCCTCGTAACGGACGTAATGGTGGTGGTGCTAGACTATCTCCTCATTAGATACGTTGACTTGTCCTTTCTGTGGAGTTGGCTGCCAGGCTCATCAGTAACCGGAAGACTTTCCACGCTTCTGTTCCTTGAAGGCGGGATCACGGCCGCCATCGGGGCGTTCGTCTGTGGAGGCGTGGCGGAATCACAGGCTGTGAGTTCGCTGCCGTCGGGAGGTGTCACGGCGGGACCAGAATTGCAGGGCAAGTTGGCGAAGGAGAGGATGCTGATGAGAGACAAGCAGGTGGGGTTTGGCCTGAAGGCCCTCATAGTCGGTTTCTCACTGGTTGTTCTGTCCATAGCTGTCGTGCTGCTTTGATGTGCGCGGTCACTGGCCGACGAACGGGTTCCCGAACTTCTCCAAGCTCACGATCTCTTCGAGCCTCTTCTTTTTCTTGACGAGTCGAAGTGCCCTTGAGGACAGATCCTCCTTCTCGCGGGCGTACCCAAGGGCCAGAAGAGATATGACCACAAACTCATCAGGGATTTTGAGAAGCTTCTTGACCTGTTCCTGATTAAAGCTTCCGATCCAACATGTTCCAAGGCCTTCGCCCGTGGCTGCTATGACCATATTCTGCATCGCTATAGAGGTGTCGATCACGTGCCACTTGGACGAGGATCTTTTGTTACCACAGCCGACTATCACGACCGGACACTCAGAGAGGAACCAGGCAAATCTCCCGCCCCTCGAAAGCTGTTTCCGTTTCCGTGGGTCAGTGACCACAATGAAGTGCCACGGTTGTCGGCCCGCGGCAGAGGGTGCCAGTCGAGCTGCCTCCAGCACCCTCTCCAGCTTCTCTTTTGGAACTGCATTAGGTAGATAGGATCTGATTGAACGCCTCTTCTTGATGGCCTCAAACACTTCCATTTCCCGGAGACACCTGCTCACCGAACTTCCGTCTGACTCTCCGCGAGTATTATTGTTTTGCTGGATCACGTTGGCGAAGCTGCTAGACCAGTTCAAGAGTAGTCACCACATGCCAACTTGGTTCGCAACTCTTATTACTCGGAAAATCAATTCAACCGCATGAGGTATGAGATCAAGTACAGGCCGTCATACAGTCTCCTAGTTGTCAACATGGATCCCGGCGAGACCATCGTTGCTGAAGCCGGTGCCATGACTTACATGACCCCGACGATCGAGATGAGGACGAGGGGGAGGGGACAAAGCGTATGGGACACCCTGAAGGTTGGACTGCTCGGCGGTCAGTCGTTCTTCGTTAACGACTACGTCGCTGCCACTGGGCCAGGAGAAATCGGGCTGGTTGCGGCACCCGTTGGAGACATCGAGAAGCTGCCGATGGACGGAACAATAGGGTACATCATCCAGAAGTCGTCGTACATTGCATCGAGCCCCGGGATCAACTTGGACATTCAGTGGCAGGGCTTCACGAAAGGGATATTCGGCCAAGGCTTGTTCATGATCAAGACGTCTGGAACGGGAGACCTCTTCATCAACACGTTCGGAGCCATAGACAAGCACAGCCTTTTGCCAGGTGAAAAGCTGATAGTCGACAACTTCCACTTGGTGGGCTTCACAGACACGTGCTCATATGAGGTCAAACAGCTGGGAGGACTGAAGGAATTGGTGCTCAGCGGCGAAGGGCTCGTTGTCGAGGTAACGGGTCCAGGAGAGGTGTACCTTCAGACGAAGAACTTGGCCGAGTTCGCGGACTGGCTGTGGTACGTGATGGAGCCCAAGGTCAGAGCGGTCAGGGGTTCAAGGTAGAAGGCTGACAGGCCCACTTGGCGTGGGATTCTTCCACCTAATTACACATTCTCTGAATACGACAGGTCAGTGAAACGTCGTAGCGTGAGGGAATTGGAGCCAGACTCCAGATCGGATGTCTCTCATATGTGCACCATGTGGGCAGACTAGCGCGGACGATCCAAACTGGCCTTGGTAGAACCACAGCCCAATGGAAAGGGATATCTCTGTGCGGGGCCGTGGAGTCTGCGAAGCTGCGTATGGGTACAATCAACATTTCATTGCCGGATGAGATGATAGAAGAGCTCGATGGAGTGGTCAAAGAACAACACTATGCCAGTCGTTCGGAGATCGTGCGGGATGCCCTGAGGACCCTATTCAGCGAAGTCGAATGGACATCAAGGCAGGCAGGAACCGCCTTGGCTGTGGTAACGATGACGTTCAACGTAGAGAGGAGAGGCGTATTCGAAGAAATCAATCGGCTGCAGCATGAGTACGAGGACATTGTTGCCACAATTTTGCACAATCATATGAGCGGGTCGTGCCTTGAGGTCATCCTAACAAGAGGAGACATTTCCAGAATAAGAGAGCTTGCTGAGAGGCTCAAGGCGATTAGGGGCATAGAAGTGGTCAGGGTCACAGTCGCTTAGGCGTCGACGAACTCCAATCCGATATTGGCAATCTTTGCCAACAACACTATTATCCGGCACGCTCAGGGGTCTCAAGAGAGGACGAAGGCATTTTGAAAGCTGAAGAGGCTGCCAATCAGGATCTACCTTTGAGACTTCTACTCATCGCAGGCGTCGGCCTGATGATCTTGATCAGTTGGTTAGGGGTTCTGCGTCATTTCGTTTCTCTCGACATTGCCGGGCTTCTGGCAGCCCTTCTTGGGGGTCTGCCCCTTTTCAGGAGGGCCTACCTTGATCTCAGAGCCGGGTCGATAACATCTGAAGTGGCGATGACCATCGGCATGATCGCAGCTTTGTCGATCGGCGAGTTCACATCAGCAGCTGTCATAGCGTTCTTCATGCTGATAGCTGAGGCTCTAGATGAGTTCACCATCAGCAAGAGCAGATCAGCGATACGCGAGTTGGTAGAGACATCGCCTAAGAAGGCTGTCGTAAGGAGGAACGATCTCGAAGAAGAGGTCGACATCAGCGAGGTGAAGCGGGATGATATCGTCGTCATAAAATCTGGAGAGAGGGTGCCAGTAGACGGGATCGTGGTAGCTGGGCAAGCCTCTGTAAACCAGGCTCCAATCACTGGGGAATCCATGCCAGTAGAGAAAGGGGTCGGCGACGAAGTCTTCACAGGCACTATCAATGAGTTGGGGCTGATTCAGGTCAAGACGGCAAAGATCGGTGTTGACACAATCTTGGCAAGGATTGTGGAGCTGGTCGAGGAGGCTGAACACTCGAAGGCGCCGATCGAAAAGATCGCTGATCGCTTTGCAGCCTACTTCGTACCCCTTGTCTTGGGTGTTGCTCTCATGACCTTCATGATCACCGGGAGCATCAACTCTTCAATCGCTGTCGTTGTGGTTGCCTGTCCATGTGCGGTAGCGTTGGCAACACCTCTAGCCGTGGTAGCTAGTGTGGGGAAGGCGGCAAGGAAGGGGATCGTCATCAAAGGCGGTGTCTACTTAGAGGAGCTGGGGCAGGTGGACACGGTTGTGATGGACAAGACCGGAACCCTTACCACAGGGGAGCCCAGAGTCACAGACATCAAGGGCTTCCATGCCCATAACGAGAAGGAGATACTCACCTTGGCGGCCATCGCCGAGGAACACTCCGAGCATCCCATGGCCAGGTCCATCCTAGAAGCCGCGGAGAAGTACGGGATCAAGATACCGGAGCACCAAGAATGCCAAGTGATACGAGGTAAGGGTGTCATCGCCGAATGCGACGGCCAAACCTTGCTCATAGGCAACAGAGAGCTGCTCAGGGAGAGGGCTGTCGACATCCCGCCGGACGTAGAGAATTACGTGACTCATGAAGAAGAGAATGCGAAAACAGCGATGCTGGTGGCGCACGACGACGAAGTCTGCGGGGTCATCTCTGTATCAGATGAACTGAGGGAGGGTGCCATTCAGGCGATGAACGAGTTGAAGAACAGAGGTGTGAATCTGGTCATGCTCACTGGAGACAATCCCCGGACTGCCTCAGCCATAGCGAAACGGATCGGCATTGACGAAGTCTTCGCTGAGATGCTCCCCCAAGGAAAGGTGGATGTAGTAAGAAAGCTCGTGGAAGCAGGAAGGAAAGTGGTGATGGTGGGGGACGGCATCAACGATGCTCCAGCCTTGGCCCAAGCCTCTGTGGGCATTGCCATGGGAGTCGCAGGGACCGACGCGGCCATAGAAGCAGCAAATGTGGCTCTGATGACCGACGATCTGACGAAGATTCCGGAGGCCATCAACATTGGAGATCGGGCCTTCAAAGTGATCAAGCAGAACATCGCGGCGAGCATCGTTTTCAACATCACCGGGATTGCACTGGCCTCGATGGGCTTCTTGAGTCCCACGATGGCTGCTGTGGCTCACGCGCTTCCCGATTTCGTCCTGTTCCTAAACTCCTCTCGACTGATTCGCGAGTAGCTAGGGGTTCAGAATCTGATCCAACTCAAGCCCGGGATCAACGCGGCCTCAAAGGTATCCGACGCCCATGCGGGATAAGGGCGAACCCAGTAGATGGCCCATGACAGAGGCAGTATCACCCCTTCCGCTTGGTGTGTCAACGCCGCGCGCGAAAGCGTTAAATGATACCGGGTACCCCCAAGATGGCGAGAAATACAATGGCAGAATCAGAAGGACCAAAACCAGAAGCTCCTAGGATCCCCTCGAACGTCATCTTCATCGGCAAGAAGAGCCCGTTAGTATATGCGACAGCAGCATTCATGCAGATCACCAGCGGGAACGATGCAATACTGAGAGCAAGAGGAAGAGCCATATCGACGGCGGTAGACTCGGTCGAGATCCTGAAGCACAGGTTCCTGAAGGACGCCTTGGTCATAAAGGAGATCAAGATCGGAACCGAAGTGATGCCCGCCAGAGAGGAGGGCTTCAGAGACCGAAACGTATCCACCATCGAGATAACTCTGCAGAAGAGCGGATAGACCGGCCGTTGGCGTGCTGGTCGCGGTTCTGAGACTGAAGTGTAGTCCTTTCCACTGGGATTTCAAGGTGCGCTACACATATCACGAGCTATCTCCAAGGACAGCGCGGCGCCTTGAGCATCTGTATTTCGTCAAAGATGATGCGGACTTGCAGAGGAAATACGATGGGGCGAGCCTGTGTTTGCGCAAGCTTCTATCTGAGATTGGCGAGAATGATGTCAGCGGGACAATGATGTCGGCCGGCATAGGCAAATGCACAGGAGCGGAATGACGCTCTGGTCTGGACTTAGTTGCTCTTGACCGGACCGAGGATCCTCTGCGGAAAGTGTCGCTACGACCGCTCCAAAAAGGCCGGCGCGAGGTTTCAGCTTTCGTCGCACGCTTATATGCGAATTTCCGAGACGGCATTGCTGTGACCGTGTGTTGAGGAAACTGCTGGTTGTGCTTCTGTTGTTGGCCGTCTCTCTTTCGAGCATATATGCAGCACAGGTTCCACAGAGTGGCTCAGTTTCTATCGACGCCCCTGTGGACCACGATCTCTTCCTGACTGGCGAGACAATAACAATCAACGCCAGAGTGAATGGTGATGTCCTTGCAGCAGGAGGCACGGTGATCATCAATGCCCCTGTGAACGGGGATCTCCTCGTCCTTGCCCAGGAGGTGACAGTCAACGCACCTATAAGCGGAACAGTCACCGCGGTCGGCTGGCAGGTCAGAATAAGGGCTGATGTCGGCGATAGAATCCTTGCTTTCGGTTGGACCGTGAACGTCGGGAGCAGAGCGCTGAAGCTAGTTGCTCTGGGTGGGACGGTGCAGATCAGCGTGGCCACAGTCATCGAGGAGTACGCGTATGTCGCGGCAGGCACGGTCGAGCACAACGGTGCCGTCATGGGAGAGCTTAGGGTGGTCACGAATGACTTTCAGGGCTCCGGAATCGCCGGCAAGACGATTCAGGAAGGATTTGGGGGGCAATTGCCCATCTGGTTGTCAGTGATCTTCAGGGACGTCACAGGACCGTACGCAAGCGTACTCGTGACATTCAATGTCCTGATCACGCTCGGATTCCTCGTGTTGGGGCTGGCCCTTCTTGTGACGTTCCCGAGACAATTCTCATCGATTCACGGCATGGTTCTCAGATCTCCGGTCAGGAACGTGGTGACGGGCTTTCTGCTCATCTTCGGGGCCGGAGTCACGTGTGTCTTGTTTGCAGTAACGTTGGTCGGGTTGCCGCTTGCGGCAATCTTGGGCATGCTCCTCTTTGCATCTACAATGGTCTCCAATCTCTTCGTCTCTCTCGCCATAGGGAAGAAAGTGGTGGGAACCATCAACCTCAAGGCTCATGACGCTTGGGCCTTCGTCCTGGGCTTCCTCATTCTGAGCGTGCTGTCCTCCCTCGCCGTCATCGGTTGGGTCATATACGTCGTTGCAGTCAGCCTAGGCTTGGGGGCGATTTTCTACACGGTGCGCGAGAACTGGGACCTCCTCAAAGGGCATTCCGTGGATCACGAGAAGAGCAACGAAGCGCATTCAGATTGATTGTCTGCGCTACGGTAGTGAAGAACGGAATGGTTCTATTGGTGAAGCACTCAGATCCAAGGAAACCAGACTACGACAAGTGGCTTCTGCCAGCTGGGAAGGTCGAATCACTGGAGGCGCCGGAGGAAGCACTGCATCGCGAAATCATGGAGGAGACTGGTCTGAAGATCAAGATAGTCCGGAGAGTAGCCGAACACGTCGATCCCTACACCGGCGACAGACTGCTCAATTTCCTCTGTCTTCCAGTGACATCGAGGATCAAGGCGTCCTCCGAACTGGCTGAGACGATGTGGTTCGACAGGCGAGAGATCCAAATGCTGAGGGACATACACCCTGGGTTGAGACGATTCCTCATCAATGGGCTGAAAGGCGATGCCTTCAGAGGCTGATGATCCTGGCCACCAACCCTCGAAGATACGCTTAAAGGAGGCATCGATGTCGTCCGGAATCGAAGCATGCAGGCTGATGCCCCAAGCGTGGTGACAAGGAATCTGGTGAAAGATTTCGGCAAACTCAGAGCCGTCAATGGTCTGAGTTTCGAGGTCAGGCCCGGGGAAGTAGTAGGTCTTCTGGGCCCGAACGGCGCGGGGAAGACTACGACGATAAGGATCTTGAGCACTTTGCTTCAGCCCACATCGGGGGAGGCGTCAGTGCTTGGTCATGACGTGGTAAGGGAACCGGAAAAGGTGAGGTCATCTGAGGGAATAGTGTTCGAGAACACGAACTTGTACGGCAGGCTCACGGGGTCAGAGAATCTGGAGTACTACGGGCATCTTTACGGGATGAATGGGAATGCCCTGCGCTCCAGAATGCAGGAGCTGCTCAGCATCGTGGGGTTAAGTGACAGAGCACATGACAAGGTTCAGGACTTCTCGAGAGGCATGAAGCAGAGACTGTCAATCGCGAGGGCACTCATCCATGATGCTCCTGTGTTGATATTGGACGAGCCGACCGCTTCCCTCGACGTGCCGGCCGCAAGATCCATTAGAGATTTGGTGAAGACAACCACGGCCTCAGAAAGGAAGGCCACTATCCTGTGCACCCACAACATGCTTGAGGCTCAATATCTATGCAGCAGAGTTGTGATCCTCAACAGGGGGATGAAGGTCGCGGAGGGCACGCCCGAGGAGCTGGAGCGGATCTCAGACACGCATGGCCTGGAGGATGTCTTCCTGCAGCTGATCAGGAGTGAGGCTCAGCCATGAACCTGAGCAGAACGATCTGGATCATGAGGAAGGAAGCACTCGAGGTTACTAGGGATCGCCGCGCCCTCCTCGGGGCCGTCTTGCTTCCGCTGGTCCTGATGCCCCTCGTGAGCCAGCTGTCACTGTTGGGAATGTCTCCGGCGATTGCGAAGTACAAGCTGGCCGTCGTCAACGACGATGATGGTCCTGTAGCTGCATCGATAGTGCAGATGTTCATGATGACCAACGGGACAGAAGTCGTGATTCTTGACACCATCCCCGCCGACATTCAGCAGAAGCTGATGGATTCGACGTACGATGTTGCGA
>Ga0315296_10000328_pt1 | contig 43862 bp, 36 predicted proteins | sample YL17G14_18_MG_FD_203921 | JGI IMG/M metagenome (GOLD analysis project Ga0315296, IMG submission 203921) | Sediment microbial communities from Yellowstone Lake, YNP, Wyoming, USA - YL17G14_18 | ecosystem: Environmental > Aquatic > Freshwater > Lake > Sediment | place: USA: Wyoming | collected... | reverse complement strand
AGAATTCGGATACCTTGTTCTTTGCTGGATGCACCTTCGCATTGTCTCCGGAGCTGGTGGCAGTCCCAATGGCGGCAACGGAACTCCTCATGATGGCCGGGAGTGATTTCTCCATACTCGGCAGGGCTGAACTGTGTTGTGGTTCGACCGCGCTGAGACTCGGAGACCGCAAGCTGTTTGGAGAGCTGGCCGAGGAGAACCTCAAGAAACTCAGCCCATACAAGCGAGTCGTGACCTCGTGTGCGGGCTGCTACAAGACTATGAGCCAGGACTACCCTCCTAAGAAGGAGTCTCCTGAGATAGTCCATACCACCCAATTGTTCTCCGAGTTGCTGGCGTCAGGAAGACTCAGGCCTCATATTCTCAGGGCAAGGGTAACCTATCACGATCCATGTCACTTAGGTAGGCATTCGAAGTTCTATGACTATCCGAGGCGAGTCATAACCCAAATCCCAGGAATTGAGTTCGTAGAAATGAGGAACAGCCGAGAGCGCTCTAGATGCTGCGGCGCTGGCGCCGGTGTCAAGACCGCCAATCCCCGGGTCTCACTTGAGATTGCCAAGGGGAGGGTTGAGGAGGCTGCCCAGACTGGAGCTGACATCCTCGTTTCTGCATGCCCTTTCTGCGAACAGAGCCTCAAAGAGGCCGCCAAATCAATCGAAAGCAAGATAGCAGTAATGGATGTCTCCGAATTGCTGCTCGCGGCCTGCAAATAGCCCATAGGGAAGGAAAGACACAATGGCACGTCTCAGTGCATTATCCTTGTCTATGGAAATCAGAAAAGGATGTCTGGCTCGGAGTGGGTGCGCGGACCGGCAGCCGCATGCATTGTTCACTCGCTGTTAATCAACACATTCTATGAGTGCTAGCAGAGGCTTCAGGAGTTGTCCCGGTTAACAAGGTGAACAAAAACAAAGCAAGAGGTTTGGGGACGCCTTGGTGCATTGTCGACTTGATTGAACCGAAATGATGAATGTCTGGCTCGAGCGAGTTCAAGGCTCGCCCGGTCCACCAGCATCTTCTCGGAAAAGACCATATGATAAGAGGCCATGTTGGCCCCGAGGAGAAGACGATGAAGGTGCTTGTAGCATACATGACATCGACAGGGAACACAAAGAAGGTCGCTGAGGCCATCTACGGAGAGATAGAAGCCCAGAAGGAGATCAAGCCGATAAATGAAGTCCAAGACGTCGGTTCATATGACCTGGCGTTCCTTGGTTTTCCGATTCACGGGTACGGTCCGGACAAGAAGACCCAGAAGATACTTGGCAACCTCTGCACGACTGGCAGGAAGGTGGCGTTGTTCGTGACACACGGAGCTCCAGAGAGCGCGCCCGAGGTCCCGCAGTGGATGGCGAAGTTCAAGGACGCGGCCAAGGGGGCCGAGGTAGTCGGGGTGTTCGATTGTCAAGGCCAGATGGCGGCAGGCGTCAAGTTCGTCATGAAACTGATGGGCAAGAAGCAGAGAGACGAGGCTCGGCGGGACAACAGCCAGGGTCAGCCAGACCAGGCGCGACTCGAGAGGGCAAGAGCATTCGCAAGAGACATCATGAACAACACGGCCGTCGCCAGAAGATAATGGCTTGGTGAAGAAGAAAAGCGGTCTGAGCCTCCCCTCGGAAAAGACCATATTGAGGAAAAGTGATGCTGACCGGCATGAAAATCGAATACTTCCATGCTTCGAAGTACGGCAACGGGGCTATGGTCGCGGAGGAATTCAAGAAGATTATGGCCGCCAAAGGAGTTGCGGTGAACGTTCATCACATCCGAGACGCGCGGCCTAAGGAGCTCATGTCGGCGGACCTATACGTTTTCAGCTCGCCCGGCCGAATGGGCAAGCCAATCGGCAGCATGCGCCGGTTTCTGAAGAAGATGCAGCTACCGCCTGGGACCAGGTATGCCATCTTGACGACCGAGGGGGCTCCCCAGCCCGACAAGAAGACCGGCAAGATGCCCACTGAGGAGGAAATCGCGAAGTGGGAGCGCGTCAGGCCGATAATGAATGAGCTGCTCCAGACCAAGGGCATGAAGAAGGTTGCGGAAGGGAATGTCCTGGTGACTGGCATGAAGGGGCCGCTGGAAGTGGGCTGGCAGAAGAAGGTGGAGACCCTCGCGGCCCAGATCCTGGCAGGGAATTGACAGCGACTTCGGCAGTGACCATTGGAAAGGGATTTGGGAACCCCCTGGTGCATAATCCGCAAAATTGAACCAAGCCTCTCGATGCCGGGCCGGAGCGAGTTCAAAGCTCGCCTAGTCCACGTAAGTTCGAATCAGAACAGCCGCTCTATCCCTATGTCAGGAATCAGCTTCTGAGCCTCTTCACTCTCTTTGCCACCAACTTCCTTATCTTCTTGTAGGATGGCGGAGGACCGGTTCTGACCTGCTTCTCGTCTATGAACAGACCGTCTTGGATTCCGTACTCCTCCACCACGTTCCTATCGAAGGTCGAGATCTCTCTGAAGACGACTCTGTCTCCAAGTTCTCCCGCGGCTCTTCTGGCTCTCTCGCAAACCATATTCGCCGCCGGACACCAACCGTTGACGAACGCCGTGACTGTGACCCTGCCTGGAGTCTGGGCTGGTTTCTTCTTCAGCCTGATCCATCTCGGCGGTTCCGCGTCGGCAGTGAACGGTTTCCACATCAGCACCACACCGCCGTTGTTGTCGACCTCCACAAAACCTTGCTTCTTGAACCATTTCGCACGCATCCACACAGGCATTGAGACGCCCCAAGCCACAATCCCTTTCCGACCGAGGCTTTTCACGTCCTCTTCTGCGGCCTTCAACAGAGCCTTTCCCATCCCTCGCTTCTGGAAGTCTCCTACGCCTCGTTTGTGTCCATGAACCCAGATGCAATTCACGAAGTAGAGATCCCTTCCTTCAGCTAGTGAGTGCTCAATCGGCACGTAATGTATCATCCCTCCGACGATGCCCCTGTCGTCTAGCGCAAGCTTGACCCTCAATCCCTTGTCCTTCATCTTGTGATACCACAGCTTCTTGTGGTCGCCGCCTTCTGCAATATCTTCCGACCACTCCTGAAGACAGGCCAAGTACAGATGCTCATGTTCCTTGGTCAGATCCACGACTCGCAACTCAGACCCTCAAGTCGACAGATGGATAGCAGAGCTCAAATCTCTTACGGAAGGAATTGCCGAGCCTGTCATCAATCTGATGATGGCAACGCGCAATGCGCAGTCGGCCGAGGGGACACTCCCGAGATGTTTCAGGAAGTATGATTGAGAGTGGCAAGGGTGCTGCAGTGCGATCTCTCTGTGATTGAATCAAGGACATAGATGTCTGGCTCGGACAAGTTCAATGCTCGCCCGGTCCACTGGCTTTGTTTTTCGACTCGTATTGATTGCCACAAATAGTGATTATGAACAATGCGAGTGCAATTCTGGACAGGTCCTCGTTCCTCGATATATTGACTCGGGACATGTAGGATTAGTCTAGCTCGGTGCAATAGCACACTGTTCGAAGAACGATTAGACCTCCGAGTATGCACACGGCTCCCACAAAGGATACGAGGCAGGGCAAGTCCAGAACCTTCACGTCCATGGCAGATGATCCGACTCGTCAGACTGGCCTGCTCTCGACGATATCCCAGCCGCTCGAGACGCTCTCAGACGCGGTGTCACTTGTGGCGGGGGAAGTGTATTCCCACCCGATCTTCTGGTAGGTGAAACTCACGTCCTCCATATGGGTCATGCTCACTCCGTCCATTGCCGAGTGCACATGCACGCCCGTAATCTTGGCATCACCCAACAGATAGGTCATGTTGGTCCCGTTGCTGGAGACTATCTCGAGTCTCACCTCACGGAATAGCTCCCCAGTGTTCATCGCCTCTGCCAGCTTCGGGGACGATTTGTCCACGTACTTCGTTATTGAGAAGGCACCATACTCAGGCGCGGCAACGTCCGATTCCTTGGCACCCTCGTAGGAGTACGACATGATCAAGATCCAGTCCTTGTGATCTACTTCCTCGGAACCACCAGGAATGTCGGGGAGCAGGAGATACATACCGCATGCCAGCTGCTCGAGCGGCTCCCCACCGGTGATCGAGCTTTCTATCAGATCGGTCTTGTTTTGCATGCTCGCGAGTTCCTGCTCAAGGTCGCCAACACGCTGTTCGATTTCGGAGGTGTCATCCTCGGGGCTGAGAAGATAGCCCAGGACGACACCAAGCACAAGGCTCACCACTACGCTAAAGGCCAGCCACGCGCGCGTGGCCGGGAGATTGCTGCCACTGTTCTTAGGGTTCGACATTTTACCACCCGCTGTCCTCATGACTAGAACGAGGTAATAAGGCTTCCCTTGGGAACTCACTTCCCTGCTGCCCGTCGCGAGTCTGACCAAGGCTTCGTCCATTGGAGGCAAAGAATGAGTCTAGCTCGGTGCAACAATCCTCTAATTGACAAACAGTCAGACTTCTCGGTTCACACACGGCTCCCTTCGATCCTGGCGAATTGCAATGCGAAATGAAAAAGAAGGAGTTTGTGGACGTCTGGTGCAATTTGGTTTTGATTGAACCGAAGACTTGAATGTCTGGCTTGAGCAAGTTCAATTCTCGCCCGGTCCACACTCACGCATAGAGCCGGAATCATTCATACTTTCCTTCTCGGCGGTCTCTCCTGACATATTGTATCAGAGCTGAATCGGGGCTCGCGCACGATTCGTCGGGCAATAGGAAGACGAATGACTCGATCCCCGACTTCACAACGACCTGCGAGCAGTATGCTCGATATGCTTATGTCCTTCGACCATTTCACATGGCCGATGGCAGGGGAGAAGGTCGCCGGTCAAGAGAAGGGCTCCGGTGCGAATCGGATCCATGTTTCCGCAAGAGATGTGATCGTCAGCTTCGGTCCAGTGATGGCTCTTGACGGATTCACTGCGGACATTCCCCGAGGCATCGTCGGCCTTTTGGGACCGAACGGGGCAGGAAAGAGCACTTTCATCAAGGCTTCTCTGGGACTCCTCAGCCTCAACAAAGGGACAATATCAGTCGGAGGATTGGACTCCCAGACTCAAAGCCTCCAGATTCGAGACCGCATCGGCTACATGCCCGAACATGATTGCCTGATACAGTCCGTCAATGCGGTGGAACTCGTCTGCTACATGGGAATGATATCGGGCATGGCGTCACTTGACGCGATGCAGCGCAGCCATGAGATGCTGGATTTCGTTGGAATCGGTGAGGAGAGGTACAGACCGATTAAGTCATATTCAACTGGGATGAAGCAGAAGGTGAAGCTAGCGCAAGCGATAGTCCACGACCCCAGCCTCATGTTCTTGGACGAGCCGACCAGTGGCATGGACCCACAGGGCCGGGAGGAGCTTCTTGGCCTTGTGACGAAGATGGCGTCTTCCGAGAAGACGATCATAGTTTCGTCTCATATCCTTCAGGATGTCGAGCGGATTTGTGACTACGCAGTCATAATCGACAGCGGGAAGCTGGTTCGTGCTGGCGAGATGAAGACTCTATTGGCTGGCGAGCAAGGTGTCCGGAGCCTTACTGTTAGGGGCAGCGCGGAGGCTTTGTCACAATACGTCCAGGCTCTGGAGCATGTGTGCCAGATAAATGAAAGGAAGGACGAATCTGGAACTCAGATCACATTGCTCCTCCGGGGATGTGAGGATGGAAGGAAGGTCTTCCAGTTGGCCGCAGAGAACGGCGTCCAAGTGAGGAGTTTCCACCCGGAGATGCTGGATCTCGAAGAAGTGTTCCTGCGCGCTTTCAGAGGAGGCGAAAGAGATGGGCATTAGTCCTATCGAGTATCACGCTTGGAAGGGTGAGAGGACCGCCCAGAACCTTCGGCTCTACGTCATCGCTCGAAGCGTATTCAGACACAAGATCCGGTCGCTCGGAGTAATCATACTTCTCGTCATCGGATTTCTGATAGTCCATGCATTTAGTCTGATAACGATTATTCTGATGTCCCACGAGGAGTTGAAGGCCTCCGACATGAACTCTTACCTGGGAGGAGGCTTGTTCGTGATCTTCTCCATGCTGCTCGCCGCTATCGTAACGTCTGACCTCATATCGGAGGATTTGGCCAGCAGTTCTTTTGTGCTCTACTTCTCAAGAGCTCTCAAGGTCAGGGACTATCTTGCTGGCAAGGCTGCCGGCGCTCTGCTGGTGATGAGCCTCTTTTGCGCATTACCTCCAGTCATTGTTGCATTCGTCTCGATTGCGACTCAGACCGGAGGTGACTATTGGGGCAGCTTCGGGGTATTGGGGAAAACCGCTTTGGTTGGAGCCCTTGTCACAATATTCTTCGTGCCGTTCGGCATGATGATCTCGTGCTTCACCAGGAGGAAGAGCTATGCAGCGGTTGGCACCTTCATGTCTTTCTTCGTCTTGGTCGTAGTCGCGGCCTTATTCTCTCAGTTTTCCCGGGGATGGAGGGTCATAAGCCCGATCGATGCGCTGACGTATCTCTTCAGCTGGTTTTTCGGCGAACCGGTTCCAAGCTATGTCGACAAGGGAGCCCTTGGGTTGATCTTGGCATCCCTAATCATCGTTCCGGCCATTGTCGTATACTATAGACTTACGAGGCAGGTGGTGGGCAAATGAAAGCCGAAGAGAACGTTCCCTCGCCCATCATTCAGGCACAATCCCTCAGCAAATGGTACGGGCAGGTGATAGGCCTCAACGGCTTCGAGCTGAGAGTGATGCCAGGGATAACTGGCATAGTCGGCCCAAATGGTTCCGGCAAGAGCACATTCTTCAAGCTCGTCCTGGGCCTGATCAAACCCAATGCTGGCAACATAACCGTGCTCGGCAGTAGCCCGTGGAAGAATTCTGACCTGCACTCATCAATCGGTTTCTGTCCGGACTACGAATCACTTCCTGGGGATTCGACAGGTCGAGAGTTTCTGACCCTTGTCGGAAGACTCCACATGATGCACGGAACCGCACTGTCAAAGCGCATCCAAGAGGTCGTCAAACTGGTAGAGATGGAGAAGGCCCTAGACAGGAAGACTGGAGTCTACAGCAAGGGAATGAAGCAGAGAATGAAGATCGCCGGAGCGATGCTACACGACCCTAAGCTGCTCATACTCGACGAGCCGCTCAGCGGAACCGACCCGCTGGTGCGGAAGGATTTAATCGACCTCATCAAGAAGCTCCACAATGAACACGGACACGACGTCATCGTTAGTTCTCACGTCTTGTTCGAGATCGAGCGGATGACACACAATGTTGCTTTGGTCTACAAGGGGAGAGCGGTGGCGTCTGGGGACATATCGGAGATAAGGAATCTCATGGACAGCCACCCTCACAACATCATCATAGAGGGTAGTAGGATCACTGCTCTGGCAAAGACCCTGCTTGACCAGACCTATGTCGTGTCCGTATCGTTCAACGACGGCAAAGATAGTGTGACTGTCCAGGTGTCCAAACCTGAGGATTTCTTCAACGACCTTCCGGCGCTCATCGACAAGGCCCAGTGCTCAGTGAACAAGATGTACAGTCTGGACGACAACCTGGAAGCCGTCTTCAGATATCTCGTGGGGAGGTAGATGCATGGATCTGAAGAGAGTCCTCGTTGGGATATTCGCGCTGTCACTACATTCGACAAAGAAACTTCTCTACGGCAAGAAAGTGATCATCACGGTCCTCGTCGCCCTGTTCGTTGCCGCAGTCATGGGCTATGCGGGGTCACAGAGCAATGATCCACTTGATGATGGCACGAACCTGATGGACACCCTGATTCTCTTCTTCTTCATGCCGGTAATGGCGATGATCTTTGGCTCATCTCTGATTCGCGACGAGATCGACGACAAGAGCATCACGCACGTTGCGACCGCGCCTCTGGACCGTGCATTCTCATATTTGGGATACTACTTGCCTTTGGCAATAGTCGTTGCCTTGTCGATGGTGGCCGTCAGCTCCGTTGGCATGCTCGCCTTCTTCGGACAGCATGGCTTTGGTACTGAGTCGCTCGAGATCTACCTGGCATTCATCGCCCTCGTAGTCATAGGTTCCTTCGTGTATTCGTCGCTGTTCCTTGCGATCAGTGTGCTGTTCAACAAGCCAGTCATGGTCGGCCTCTTCTATGCGTTCATTTGGGAAGGATACATCGGATCGCTACCGGGTGCGATTCAGAATGCATCTGTCAAACACTATCTGAGGAGCCTGGGATCCGGATGGGTGGATTTCGGGGACATCAGCAGATGGGATCAGGCGTCTAGCGTGTGGGGCTCTGCCGCGCTGTTGCTCGGGCTGACGCTTTTCCTCCTAGTACTAGGAGCTTATCTCTTCAGGGAGAAGGAACTCGCCTAGCGGTTCGAGCAGAGTGTGAAGGTGTAGTTACAGCAGGAGGGAAGATTCGAATGAAGGCCGTTGTATGTACTAGATATGGACCGCCGGAGGTTCTTCAGATCAGGGAAGTGGAGACGCCTAGACCCAGAGATAATGAGATACAAGTGAAGGTGCGCGCGACAACAGTAACCGTAATGGATTCTAGGATGCGCGGTTTCAGAGTACCTCTCTCTTACTGGCTTCCTGCTCGAATGGCAATCGGCCTCACAAGACCAAAGAAGGCCATACTGGGAGCGGAGCTGGCCGGGGAAGTTGAGTCGGTGGGCAGAGATGTGAAGCTGTTCAAGAAAGGAGACCAGGTCTTCGCGCTCACCGGGCACGGTGGCTCCGGGACCTATGCAGAATACACAAGCCTGCCTGAAACCGGGGTTGTGACTATAAAGCCCTCAAACATGACCTTCGAAGAATCTGCTGCCATTCCCTTGGGTGGACTCACGGCGCTTCATTTTGTAAGAAAAGGAAATGTCCAGAGCGGACAGAAAGTCCTGATCTATGGAGCTTCAGGAAGTGTGGGTACGTTCGCTGTTCAGCTTGCCAAGTACTTCGGAGCAGAAGTCACCGGAGTATGCAGTACCACGAATCTGGAACTGGTCAAGTCCCTGGGAGCCGACAAGGTCATTGACTACACCAAAGAAGACTTCACAAAGAATGGTGAGACCTACGATGTCATCTTCGATACCGTTGGAAAGAGCCCGTATTCAGGCTCTGTGAAATCATTGAAGAAAGGAGGCATCTATCTACATGCTGTTGCCACCCCAGCGGTCAGTATTCGAATGCGATGGACTTCAATGACAAGCGGCAAGAGACTAGTGGGTGGGACGACGAGCGGAACGAAGGAAGATCTGGTCTTTCTCTCAGAACTCGCTGAAGCGGGCAAGTTAAGGCCTGTCATCGACAGACGCTATCCACTGGAACAGATTGTCGAAGCCCATCGGTACGTAGACAAAGGACACAAGAAGGGAAACGTGGTCATAACAGTGAAATCTGACGATCGATGAAGAATGAAGGAAACCGAATTATGGAAGACCGGCCGATAATCCTTGCCGCATTATGGATAGCTGTAATGTTAACCTATCTCTTGGGGGATGTGCTGCGAATATACAGCGGCGATTTTGTAGCCGGAAAATTAGGAAGCATGCAAGTCTCTAAGGGAATGTGGTTGGGAATGGCAGTATTGATGATGATTCCGATTTTCATGGTTTTGCTGTCCTTGACATTGCAGAATCCTGTGAATCGCTGGGCTAACATCATCGTAGCCATATTCTTTTTCGGTTTTAATGTCATTGGATCACCTGCCTACCCTTCCGCTTATGACAAATTTCTGATAGTTGTAGGGCTCGTGTTTAATTCACTGACTGTTTGGTATGCGTGGCAATGGACTTGAACATCTGGTTAATTCTCAAACAGTGGGCAAGGCACCGAGATGCAAACTCAAATGAATCCCGACAAATCAGCTCTCTCATGTGCTGGATCTGATGACATCGCACGAGTATATTCAATTTGATTCATTTACAATAGACGAGGTCAAGGGACGAGGTCGGGTTTGACTCCCAAGAGACGAGAAAAGTCGAGGAAGAACGAGATTCTGAAAATGGGTAAATGCTTGACGGAATTCCGAAAAAACCTCGTCGCTATGAGAAGACGAGGATGAGACGAGGTGACGAGGTCGGCGTGTCTTGCCCTGCTGACCAATCCGCTCATGTTCATTTATAGGGAAAAAGGAAGAAAAGTGGTTTGCAGGATGCCTTGATGCGTCTTTGTTTTAATTGAATCAGATTAATCAATGTCTGGCTCAGGCGAGTTCAATGCTCGCCCGGTCCACTAGCTTTGTTTTTCGACCTGAATTGACACCTCGATGCTCTGAAGCTGGGATGTACGAGTTCAATTCTGGATAGGTCCTATGACTGAGAAAGAGCCAGGCGTTCAAGTTCACACACGGCTCATGATGAGAAAAGACAATAGGAGAGCAAGACCTTGAAGGAGTCCGCGGCTCATCATGACAGACGACTCTCCGGTGCAGTTTGACCGCAATCCTCACGAGATTGTTGTCGCTCGAAGCAGAACCTCTAGGTTACTGTGGAACATAGCAGGTACATTCTTCCTGTCTCTTGGTGCAGTCGGCATCGTTATGCCATTGCTTCCAACGACTCCCTTTCTTCTGCTCGCTGCAGCGTGCTATCTCAGAGGATCAGCAAGAATGTATAACTGGATGTTGACCAACAGATACTTTGGAAGCTATCTGAGGAACTACATAGAGGGAAAGGGAATACCACCTAGGGTCAGAATCGCGACCATCGTGCTTCTGTGGATGGTCATCGGATTCTCGGCTGCTTTCATGACCGACAGTATCCTTGTCCGGATCGCGCTTCTGCTGGTGGCATTCGGAGTCTCAATCCACATACTGACACTAAAAGGAAAGTAGGCCTGCGTAAATCCAAGAGCGGCGAGATTGATAGCGGGTTGGGTTCTCGAGTTCGGTCTCGGCTCATGGTTCGGGAACGGACATGGAGATGAAATGAGTAGGGCTCGGTGCAATAATCCTCTGATCGAACAAGAGCCGGATGTTCGAGTTCACACACGGCTCCCTCCACAACCCAGATTCCTATTGCACCGTCACCCCCACACGGGATTGACGACAAAGGAAAGAATCCACTGCCAGAGGCATGAAGATGCTGGACTACATCATGCATAGATTGACCAAGGTGACCTAGAGTGACTCTCCCAAGAATACCTCGAGAGCAGCGATGAACTGATCCTGAGCCACGATGTGGCACGCGTGACCGTCTGGAAGAACGAGCATCTGAGCCTTGACTCCCGATCGGTCGTCTGGACCGGCACTAGCAAGACACGAATTCCGCTCCCTGCTCCAGCTTCGCCCTTCGCAACGCGTTGTAGACTCCCTCGAGTATGCACGCCTCGGTCACATACCCATAGAAGTCACCCTTGTCAAACACGGCGATGGTCGATATGCCAGAATTGGCCATAGCTTTTGCGACCCATCTCAGGTCAAGGGTCAGGTTCGTGAGTATCACCAGGGGTTTCGTCATCACTTCCTTGAGCTTGACTTTCTTAGGGTCCCTTCCTTCAGCAATGACCTTTGACACAATGTCCTTCTTGGTGACTATCCCGTACGCATCGTGTTTGTTCTTCCTCGGGACCAGGAGGGTGAACAGGTTCTTGTCAAGCATCTTCTGAATCGCGGCCTGCACCGTCTCCTCCGGTCCAATGGTCTCCAACTCCCATGTCTTCACAACGTCCCTTAGGATCAATGGGTGCGTAGTCAATGCCCAGCCCCCTTGTCTGCCCCCGAGGCCAACGCTCGAAGGATATCGACGTCCGAAACGAAACCGAGGAACTTTTCCTTGTCAAAGACCGCGATTCTTGACACACCCTCGTTCGTCATCTTCTTTGCCACCCACCGAACATCTAGATCGAGATTGTTCATGACAACCAGGGGCTTTCTAGCTATGTCGAGGACCGACGTGCTTGCAAGGTCCTTGCCATTGGCCAGAGGTCCGGCCACGATGTCCCACCTCGTGATGATTCCATAGGCATCATTCGGGCTGACTCTGTCAACAAGGAGATAGTCCGTCCTGTTTTCCATCATAGACACAAGCGCGTCACTTCCAGTCGCGGTCGGTTGTATCTTCGTCGGTTCTGAACCGCCAATCAGGTCTCTCAAGTTCATCTAGTCCCCCCTAGGCCAGACGCTAAACGTTGTTATTGCACTAACCGTATATGAACATGCTGGGCTCAGATTCCTACTCATTCCACTCGATCGACCCTCCCGTCTTTGAGGACGAGGGCCCAGTATCCTCGGTCCTCGACATTGCACGTCCCGATGGATAATAGATAATCAAGAGCATGACAGCTCGAGGGCTCTTGGCGCCCATTTTCCCAAAGTGATAATGGAACGACTACGCGCCAGACGTCTGGGTACGCATGCTGCTCCCTGCAATCCTGGTGAATCGAACGAATGTGGAAGGAAGGTGGGTTTGCTGGCGCCTTGGCGCAGCTCCCTTTTGTCAGAACGAATGGACCAACTGTCTGGCCGTTCCATTATCAATATTGAAAACTGAGTGGGCATCCATATATATCGTATACTCCCAAGTTTACCCGAAGGTGTCCATATGGGATTCCTCGACAAGATGAAGGACATGGGATCCGCCATGACTGGCGGCGCAGCCCGAGTGAGCATTGAGTATCCGCACCAGCCGATGAGGCCGGGAGATTCCATCCAGGTAACGGTGACCGCCGTCTCGACCGGAAAAGAGGTCAAATCGGGTGGCGTCTACGTTGACATACATGCAACGGAACACGGACAGGTCAAGTGCAAGATCTGCCAGAAGATGACTTCAGTTAGCAACGAGACGGTCAAGCAGGCCATTTCGATCGCTCCTGCTTTCGTCCTGCAACCAAACGAATCGAAATCATTCCAGGCGACGATACAGATACCTATGGGGAACCCGTCGTACAACGGCACAATCAGGCACGAATGGAAGATCCGGGGAAGGCTGGATGCCTTCGGCAACGACCCCGATTCAGGATTCCAGACCATTGAAGTAAGGTAGTCTTCCGTGCTGCAGCGAAAGAAACGCTAGCAGCCACTTGAAGAACCCTTTCACAGGAGGACAATCAGGAATCATACTTCCTTGCGCACGTTCGCCAGGTTCTCGAGCGCGACCGCGCGCGCACCTTTGTTGCCAGCGGCGTCAGCGTGTCGAATGGCTTCCTCATAGTGCCGTTCGGCATCTGAGTACCTTCCCAGCTTCTCCTCGACGATTCCCTCACGCATATGAACCGCGATCAATCCCTCACTGTTGCCCGTGCTCCTGAGGACCGACTCCGCCTCTGCCAGCGATCGAACAGCGGATTCGAGATCCCCAGCATCCTCGGAGATCATGGCTGACATTAGTCTGCCTTTTGCGACCAGGTTCTGATCGGATAGCGAATTTGAGATGTCCGTGTACCGGTCCAGTGCATGACTGGCCTTCTTGAGTTCCCCCGATCTTCTGTACAAATCAACAAGTGAAGATGAGAGAGCGACATCTCCATAGTCGTATACTGGCCCCCTCTGAAACAGGCCCCTGCGCTTTCTCAATTCAGGGGTTCTAAGAGAACTCTCGCAGAGCTGGATCGCCTCCGGGTACCTCCCCTGATCACCAAGGGCGTCAGCACATGCCGCTCGCACGCGCTTCGACTCTGACAGTTCACCGGCACGTCTATACGCCTCATATGCTTCCAAGAGGAGGTCAGTCATCTTGGTTTGTCTCATCTGCGACCCGTGCAGGAAGGCGAGGTTTTCGAGTCCCTCAGCCTCGCCTCTATGATCGTTGACGGTATGAGACAGGTTCACTGACTCCTTCAATCTCGCTTCAGCTTCCTTCAGATTGCCCTCATCCCACTCAAGAAGGCCCATGTTGTTCAAGCATGCAGCCTGTGCTGAGCGGTCTTCCCGCATCGATGCCAGTGCCATCGCCTTGGAGTAGGCGTCTCTCGCTCCGCGGAAATCTCCCTTTCTTCGAAGCACGCCGCCGATGCTCATCCACTCACGAGTCTGTCCGGCCTTGTCACCAGATTTCTCATGCAGGAGGAGAGCCTTCTTGTGAACGCCAAGTGACTCGGACCACCGCTCAATTTCCGACTGCAGCCTTCCCACGGCTTCCAGAACGACTGCTCTCCTGTCTGAATCTCGATCGCTTCTGAGCAAAGCCAGGCTCTCCTCGAAGTCCGAGAAGGCCTGTTCGCGACTGCCAAGGGCCTCGTTGAGCTGCCCGCGCATGAAGAGGATCTCCGCCCGATCCGCATCTGCGAGAGCGTTGCGTGGGATCTCAGAGATCAAAGAAAGCGTCTGTTCTGGGAACTCTCGACCAAGTTCGGAGGCATCGGAGAGCGCGACCGTCTTGGCCCCATTCCAGTCTCCTCCCTCAACGGAATGGTACAAGCTCTCCAACGCCCACTCGATGCCTGTCTTGCGTCCGCAGTAAGCTGCCGCAGATAGGTGAGCAGTCTGCTTGCTATCAGGACTCATGTGTGACTGAAAGTATTCTCTCAGGAGGTCATGTATCCAAACACCTTCCTCCTCTTCGAGAATCAAGGCCTTCTGTTTCAGGCCTGCAACAACTGAGTTCTCTACACCTGGTAGGGAGTCTAGAGAAACAGGATGCCTGAACACACACAACAGTTCCAGTGCTACTCGCTCGTCCCTAGACAGACTCGAATAGACCTCTCTTTCTATGAACGATGTGACATCTCCTCTAGATGCTCCGACACCAGACCGGGACATCAGGCTGAGGAGAAGCGGATGGCCGCGGCTCTCCTCGACGACCTTAAGGGTGTCCTTCGCGTGCAGGCTACTTGCCAGATGCCAGGCTGATTCTCTATCGAGCCCTGACAACTCCAGTGACATGTTCCCGGGTGCAGCCCTTGAGAAGAAATCTGGGATTGCTCTTGAAACGAGGAGGAGCTTGGCGCTCGCACTGGACCGGGCCGCCTCAGACAGTATGGACAGTAGCATCGTAGGTGGTTTCTGAGGTTTCTGGACATCATCCAAGATCACAACGACATCAGACCCTGCAAGATCGTCGGCCAGAGGCTGATAGAGTTCTGCGATACCAGCGCCCCTGGCCATCGCAGATGATGTACCGTTGCGACGAATGGCTGCTAGGAATTCAGCGAGGAGGGTTAGAAACGAGACCTCGGAGTCCCACTCGTGGAAGGTGTACCAGAAAAGAGAGTGCTTGCCCGATAGTCCGTTGAACAACTTCGATGCAACGGTGGACTTGCCTATTCCCGGAAGACCCCATATCAAAATCACTGAGGTCTCCCGATTCGAGACCGCATCCTCCAGCAGCTTGAGTTCCCGATCCCGTCCGAAGAAGACATCGACCCTTGGGCGACCATGCGACCTCTCCACATATTGCCTTTCTCTATCCTCCTTAGCCGCGGGCTTCGGGAGTTCAGATGTCCTGATTGTGTCATTCGCCCTCGCCACGTTCGTGATGTCGACTAGACTCGGAGCAGTTCCCATAAGCGAGAAGATCTTGCGAGTGGCTTCCTCGAGGGTCATCTCCTCGACAACTCCAGAGTGTTCTAGAGTCACTCTCCTCTTTGCAATATCAGACCTGATGTTCTGAGCCATCTGTCTGCCTTTCTCCGTTAGGAAGTACGCCCTGCGCCTCTTGGGCGCGCCGCGGACATGGGCAAGTCGGTCATACACGATGCCCTCGATCTGCAGAGAGGCAAGGGAACGGGAGATGCTATGGACCTGGATATCCAGCCTCTGCACCATCCCTTCCTGGCTAGCATCGATCGGCACTTCCAGGCTGTCTCGGTGCTTGTCGATCTCAAGGAGGTGGAGTATTATCCTCTCGTTGGGGGAGATTACCAGGCGTACCATTCATACCTCGAAAGACTCCCGAGGCTAATACCCCTTTCGGAGCGGTTCTCTAGGACCTGGCCACTGCAAAACTGACGCAAAACACCCGTTAGGGTTCAAATACGGCAGTTCTCAGTAATTACATCCACAGAAAAACACTCGGAGGTTAATCGAATGACAAGAACGGCAACAAGAGATTTTGGCGCGATGTTCGCGGTGCTCCTGATGGTGCTGGGCATCTTCACGATACCAGCATCGGTGTCGGCAGCCCCGCTGACGCAGAGCGACGGGTTGACAACTGCTTCGGGCACAACGACCGACTTCGGTGGCGGCGACTACTTCTATGTCAAGTTCGGAAGCGACGCCGCATTCGGCGTTGTCTGGGGAACTGACGCGAATGTGAACAACTTATATTTCGTTGCCATCAAGGCGAGATACCTTGGCATGGCGCAGGTCTACGACAGCGAGGACAACTTGGTGTCCAAGAATGAGACTATCAAGATCTGGACTCTATATGCTGTGAAGCTCGAGGACCTGCTCGAGTTCAACGACACGAACGGCAATGGGCTACTACAAGGCCACAGAGTGTACCAGAACGGCAATTTCACAGGCGACTATGTGCACTGGGAGCCGATGTTCAAGAAGGTGGACCTGAAGACGGCCTGGGAACAATCAACGGTGACCGACTCTCAGACCGATGACACGAGGACTTGGAGCTTCGACCTGACCGCAAAGGACCTTCCCTACGTTCCTTTGGACAACTACACTGGAGCTACGGGAGACGACCGCCTGAACAACCTGACATTGACCTTCCATCTGTCGGCCAGGCTGATGCAGGTCGACAATGTCTCGCTTCCACAATGGAGGATCACCGTCCAGAGAGGGATGATGGGCAACATGATGTGGTTCACGGATGTCAATCGGCTCGAGGACATGAGAGTGAGCGGACAGACTGTCGCCTACAATGTCAAGTGGGACCAAATGATATCAGGCTGGGACTACGATTCCGCTGACGCCAATCCCTCGCTGTTGATGGAGTTCGGAGCCATCGTAGGCAACGTGATCCCCAGCGGCATGGCCGTCTGGATGGGCATGACCATGATCCGGGCGATGAACGAGGCCGGAATCATGACATGCGCATCGTCCACGGGCGATGTTGCAGTTGATGGAGCCACCGGGACCTACTCAACCCCCAGGCCTTTGGCCAGCCCAAGGATGACCTTCGGCGGAGACAGGACCAGGATCGGAGCCCTCGAGTGGGTCTCGAACGTCTCAGTCGATGGCAACCAGATGCTGCTTCACGCTCAGATCATGGGCGGAGTGCCTGTCTGGGGAATCGGGGCCAACGGCGCGGTCTTCATGGGCTTCGCCGTCTTGGGAGGCATAACCTATCCCGGTGGCGACCTCATAGTCCATGACCCGACATTCTCCTCGGAGGCGTTTGTCATCGGCGACGGGAGTTCAGGGCTACCAGGAGTGCTTCTTCTCGTAGCAGCCATGGTGGCGTTCATCGTGGTGATCGTGGCAGTTGCACTCGTGCTCACCGACAACAAGAAGCCTGGGCAGAAGGCGCAACAGAACTACGAGCGGACTGTCAGCTCGCAGCCTGGCGAGTGGGCCAAGTACTACAACAAGAAGTGACTGGCCCTGTGAAAACCCCTTACTTCTTTCGCTTTTTTCCTTTCTTCTTCCCCTTTTCGGCCTTCTTCTCTTCCTTTGCTGATCTCTTCTCCGGCTTGCTCCGTCTCCTCTTTGGACGCGGCTTCGCCTCCTTTCCCGAGGCGATTTCGTGGAGGGCTTCCAGTAGGGCCACCACCTCTTCTCTCGTGTTGTAGTGGACGAAAGTCGCCCTGAGCATCGTCTTCACCTTGTACAGCGAGGGAACTCTGGAGTAGTAGTCCTCTGCACCGACTGCTAGGGCGTACTTGTCCCAGAGGATCTTTGACACGTCGTGATCATCGCGACCTTCCAACTTGAAAGCGAAAGTCGGATCCCTACCAATCCGAGGCTGAATCTCCCTTGGACCGTACATCTTCAGTCCGGGTATGTATCTCAGACCGTTGACACTCCCGTATCCGTCGAGGACCATCCTGGTCAGTTCCTTCTCGTACGCTTCGATGGCCTCCATGACCTTCTTCAGGTGCGCACTTCTCTGAGGCCCAGGGTTCGGAGGTGTCTTGGATGAAGGATGACCCAGCCAGACAAGGTAATCGATGGCTCCTGAAATCGCGGCGAACATAGCCTGATCCCTGGTTCCCAGCTCCCATCTCTCGGGGCCGAATTTCGGGGACGGATCGACCTTGTAAGGTTGCAGTTTGTCAACTAGTTCGGGCTTGAGATACATGAAGCTCCCGTGTCTAGAGAAGAGCTTGTAGCCGGAGAAGACCAGCGCATCGCAGCCTATCTTCCTGACATCGGTGGGTCCATGGGCGGCGTGATGGACTGCGTCGATGACGAAGTATGCATCCACTTCCTTTGCGATTTTTCCCAGCTCAACCAGGTCGGAACGCGTCCCAAGAACGTTGGATGCCGCGGTCACGGTCACGATCTTGGTCTTCTTGTCCACGAGCTTCTTGAAATCCTCAATGTCCAACAGGCCAGTATCGAGATTGAACTTCGCGAACCTGAGTTCGTTGATAAGCCCTTGACCTCCAAGCTCCAGCCACGGATTGATGTTCGCGTAGTGCTCGTAGCCCGTGGTGACGACGTTCTCGTCGCCCTTCAAGTTTCGGCTTATCGCATAGCTGAGCCCAAACAGTAGGCTCGTGCATGACTCTCCAGAGATGATTGTTTCCGGTCCCTCAGCCCTGAGGAAATCGGAGACCGCGCGTCTGCCCTCGAGGATTGTCTCCCCAGCCCCTTTGGACTCCAGAAAGACATTGCCGACGTTGGCACTCCAGTCGATCCGCGCCCGGTTCTCTCGCTCGGCGGATCGACGAGTCACAAGAGTTCCGGCACCATTGTCAAGAAACGCTCTTCTCCTTCCGTTGGGAGCCCTCTCAGCAGTGGGGAACTCGTTGCGAATTCTGCTCAGGAGCTTGGCATCGATAGACATGGTAAGGTGAACGTCGAACAGGTTGATAAGAATTAAGCTCTGGATGTCTCAGCTGACATCAGTATGTGTCGCACACGCGCTCATCGTGCCCTCGGTGCAGAGCAAGAGAAACGGTGGACTCCGCCTTCATTGGCGAGGCAGACGACGAATCACCCCGATTTCGATCAACCTAACAACGAAGGCGAAGAGGATATCACTCGCAGATCCATGACCTGCGAAGGAGAATAGAGAATGGGCAAGTACAGAGTCGAGATAGTAAGGCCGGAATGCAGCGGATGCGAGCTTTGCACGACAATCTGCGAGGATATCTTCGAAATGGCGAGCGATGGCCTTTCGACTCTGAAGGATGGACGAAGGATCGGAGACAACGACGAGCTCGATCTAGATGATGCCGAATGTGCCAAGCAGGCAGCGGCGGATTGCCCGGTCAACTGCATCCATGTCTACGAGGGCGACAATAAGCTCCTCTAGCGGTCCGACAAGTCATCGTGTCAGAGTATCTTCTTGAGCCTGAAGAACGCCCACAAGCCGACCACAGCCACGGCCGACAGTCCCGCAACCATCCAGAAGGCGAACGGGTCCAATTCGTCGAAGGGCAGCGCGAGGTTCATGCTGAACAGCGCGGTGATCATCAGCGGCAGTATCAGGATGAGGCTTATGGTTGTCAAGGTCTTCATCACTACCTGCAGGCTGTTAGCTAGTGCTGACTCGTATGCGTCAAGGACGTTGGACATGATCTCGCGGTAGATCGTCGTCATCTCGTACAGCTGGGCGATGTCGTTCTCGAGGTCCTCGGCGATATCGAGCTTCTCCTTCGTGAGATGCAGCTTCTTCGCCCTCGAGAGCATGGACATCGCGTTGAGGTTGGACAGCAGGGTCGTGTTCAGAACAATCAGGCCATTGCTGAGGGTGAAGGCGTCGTCGGCGATCTCGTCCGCCTCGTCCTCCAGGATCTTCTCCTGGATGTTCGCGATGATCCTCTCCATAGGCCTAACCCTACGCTCGATATCCCTGTTGACCTTTCGGACGAGCAGAAGGAACAGGTCTTCCTTGGATTCGGTCTTGGGCTTCCGCTTCAAATCCACCGTCAGCTCGTCGTAGTTGAACGAAGTGCCGATACGGACCGTTATGATTTTATTCTTGACCACGAAAATGCCGATAGGCATCGTCTCGATCCGGCTGACCACCCTCTTCCCGTTCTTCTGCTCTGCGAGAACGCTCCTGAGGACAAGAAGGTCGTAGGACTCGTCTATCTCGACCCTTGCCCGCTCGTTCGGGTCGAGACAGTCCGCCACATCCTGCAGGTCTATGTCAAACTCCTCGTGAAGCCGTTCGACCTCCTCGGTCGAAGGCGCTATGACGTCGATCCAGAGTGCGTCCTTGAAGTTGGAGCTTTCAGCGGCTTTGAGCTCCCCGCCCTCCGCATTGTAGAGTCTGAGCATGACGTGCACATCCTGGTTCTTACCCCGGAGCACCTCCAGTCAGATATACGCTTTTGCAGGATGTACAGAAATGTCCATGGGGCGGGTCTGGCCGCATCACTTGTATGGGTTTCCCCACTTGTCCACATAGATGTTCTCTCCGATAGGCTTCCGCTCCGGCCTGCTCGGCTCGATAGCCTTCTGTTTGTCGGATAGAAGGGAATCGTCGGTCCCTGGGTACCCACAAATCACGAATGTGATGACGATGTGGTCCTGGGGTATTCCGAGCAATTCCTTTGCCTTGATCGGATCGAACCCGGCTATGGGATGGGCTACTAGGCCGAGCTCTGTGGCCCTCAGCTCGAGCTGGCCTATGGCCAGACCGGTTGAGAATAGGAAGTAGTTGCGGTTGTCGCTGAGCCGACAGTCGTCAGAATCCTTGGCAGCGACGACTATTACCAGTGGAGAGCGTGTGGCCCAGGCATTCCCCCTCGGGAGAGCACTCTTCGCGGCATCGAGAGAATCCTTGCCGCGCGCAAGAACGAGTCTCCACGGCTGGTTGTTGTTGCAGGATGCCGAAAGCCTTACGGCATCGACGAGAGCGTCAACCTTGTCATCCTCAATCGGCCTGTCAGAGATCACTCGCCGCGCGCGCCTAGTCCTAATCGCGTCGACCACGTCCACCGTCTCACCTGCGAGGAGAAATGGTATCGCTGCATTTAGACTTGACACCTGCTTCCTGACCAAGTCGATACATAGTGTCTATGCCCTGTAAGATTTCCAGTGAATCCCGTATCCAGTCTCCTTCTTCAGGGCTGCGACCGCGTCCAGCATCTGATCGATGGATTCCCGGGTTCCGCAGAACACGACGTCCACACCCTTGCTCAGTGCGCTCATGGCCGACTCGATTGGGGCATGAACGGTGAAGAGCTCCTCAGTCGATTTGGACAAGAGGGCCGCCCCGACCGTATCTCCAGCCGCTATCAGTCCAGGGGACATCGACTCGATTCGCTCCGTAACTAGCTCCGTGTTCACACCCTTGGAGCCCCCCTCTTTCTCCGACGGCGCCTCGATCAGGAGAAGTTCCCCGAGCTCCATGTCAACGATCCCCTCTAGCTGACCAACGTGAATATCGTCGCCTTCATCGGCTGATTCCAACGCCACGCCTTTTGAGGATGACTTCTCCTCGGGATACGCCATCAGCATTCCATCTTCCATGACAAGACCAACAGACTGACCCTTCGCAATCGATTTTCCAGCTATGGCTACGCACGTGTCGACCACAGCAATCCTGCGAAGAACCGTATCCACGTCGTGCTTCAACTTGGTGAAATGCTCTTGGAGTATCTGCATCCCCCTTCGGGTGGGCCTCAGGCCACCACTCCTTTCAGACAGGAGGCCTTCCTTCCGCATCGCCGCGACGTACTGGCTCACTGCCTGGACCGTGATGTCCAGCTCATCAGCTATGTCTTTCAGCTTCGTCTTCGGAGATCTCAGGATTTCGACCAATATCAACAGCTCTGTGTTCCGCTTGAGGTCGCGCAAACGGTTATCCTTCATCCGACACCAACCCCTTTCAACGCAGACAGAAGGTCATGAATGTTTCGAACCCGGATCGCCCCTGACGCGACCAGCCTCTCAACGAGGGTTTCCGCCTTCCCGCCAACAAAATCATAATCCTTCCCGTCAGGAGGAGTGAGAATGAACACTTTCTTGCTGCCAGCGATAGCGTGCATCGCTGCCTCAAGATTCTTGAGGTTCCCAGGGCCAACCGGGAACCGAGTGACAACTACCGCAGATGATTCGTCGATCATACTCAGGTTGCTCGAGTGAGCTTCATCGCTTATCTGAGCGAACGGGATTTCTGCGACGGTCGGGATGTGCAGGTCCGTGGCGTTCTCGAAATCGGTGTCAAGGACGTTCAAAACGCCTGTTGACACGCTGAAACCCCGGTCGTGCAGGGCCTTCAGGACGGGACCGCCAGTGCCTCCACCCGAAAGGACATGCACTCTCGTCCCGTGTCTGTGGATGGGTCCTCCCGGCGAACTCGGAATGACATAGACCGCGTTCGTGAACGGATCCTTCCTGATGACTACATCGACACCGTATACCGCCTGAACCGTGGCAGGGGTTATGACTTCGGACGGAGGGCCGATTGTCTCCAGCGTTCCGTTGCTGAGAAGTGCTATTCTGTCGCAGTATCTAGCAGCGAGATTGACATCGTGTAGCACAGCGACAACAGTGATGCCCGTCTCCTTGTTGAGCCTGCGAATCAGATCCATGATCTCGATCTGCCCGCTGATGTCAAGGTAAACTGTTGGTTCATCGAGAAGCAGCGCCTTGGGCTGCTGGGCCAGTGCTCTTGCGATGATGACTCTCTGCCTCTCACCACCGCTGAGCGCAGAAAACTGCCGTCCGGCGAACTGCCAGGTATTCGTCCTCTCCATCGCCGTTCTCACAGCCATAATATCTTCTTTCGTGGTTCCGGTCAGCCTGCTACTCATGTGTGGTATCCTGCCCATCATCACGATGTCATAGGCCGAGAAAGTGAAGTCAGTGGCCGAGCTCTGAGGAACGACCGCGAATGTCCTTGCGACCTGTCCTGCGGAGAGTTCACTCAACATCTTCCCGTCGATGGATATCGTACCCGATTTCGGACTGAGGTAGTTCATAAGACATCTCAACAGGGTCGTCTTGCCTGATCCGTTCGGCCCCATCAGTCCCAGGAACTCGCCGTCGCCCACCTCGAAGGAGATGTCCTTCAAGACGGGCTTGTTCCCGAACGAGAAACTGAGCCCACTCACGTCTATCTTCAAACCGGCTCACCTCTGGTCCTGCTTCTCCTGAGAAGATAGAGGAAGAAAGGCCCTCCACAGAGCGCTGTGATGATCCCCACAGGCAGCTCGATGGGGGCTATCACTGAACGTGCGAGCGAGTCCGCAAATATCAGAAATATCGCGCCCGACATGGTAGCCGCTGGCACCAGGATACGGTGGTCGGCACCGACGACAAGTCTGACCATGTGAGGGATAATCAGGCCCACGAACCCAATGACACCCGTGAACGCCACCGCAGCAGAGGTCATCACCGCGGCCATGACAAGCATGAGTGTTTTGAGAAACTCCGGATCGGTTCCGAGGTTATGGGCAGTCTCCTCGCCGAGCAAGAGAGCGTTCAGGTCTCGGCTGTAGAGGAAGATGCAGACAACTCCTACAGCAACTGCCAACGTGAGGACTCCGACCGAAGTCCATGTTGCCAGCGAGAGGCTGCCCAGAAGCCAGAAGATGATTCGGTGATATTCCTGCCTGAAGAAATAGATCATGAAGGAGACTATAGCTCCGATGAAAGCGGCGACCGCGACACCCGACAGTAGCAGAGTGTCGACGTATACTCGTCCCTTGACCGTTCCGAGGGAGTAGACGAAGAAGACCGTCACCAGGGCAGACACAAACGCAAGCAGAGGAGATATGACCGAGCCGATGACCGCGATTGTTGAGAGTGTCGACAATCCGGCAACTACCGCTCCAAGAGATGCCCCTGACGAGACTCCAACAATGAATGGATCCGCCATAGGGTTTCTGAAGACGGCCTGCATCGCGGTTCCTGCACACGCCAAGGCGGCGCCGACGAGCCCAGCGAGCAACACGCGCGGAATCCTCACTGACCAGAATATGGCGTGGTAGTCCGCAGGCCAGTCCCCATGACCGTGGAGGATCGCATCCACAGCTTCTCCCCAGGTGATGCGCACTGGATCTCCAGGTCCAATTGGCCCAATCGTCCCTATGAATACCGCCAGCAGGGCCGTGCCCAACAGCACAATCGGGAGGGCAAGGAGGATGAGATAGCGTCGCCTCCGCACCCGCTGGAAGTCCTTGTCCCAGCCCTTCTCAGAGCTGACCGATTTCGAGTTCATACTCCTCAGCCGCTTCAGCTGAACAGCTCAGGATGGAGTATCTCGGCGAGCTGCTCAAGGCCATCGATGATCCTTGGACCATATCTGCTCAACAGGTTGTCGTCAATGGAGTGTATGTCATCTCCCGAGATGGCTGCGATGCTCGTCCAGCCAGGCCTAGCAGCAATCGTCTCAGCCGTCGTCGAGGACATGACTCCAGAGGTGTAGACGATGATCTCCGGATTTTGGGCAATCACGAACTCGTCCGTCACCATCGGGTACTCTGTGCTGGTGTTGTGCGCTATGTTCTCTCCACCTGCGAGGGAGATGAGGTCATCGCCGAAGGATCCCGGGCCGTACGTCCACATAGGGTAGTACTCGACATAGACCGTGGGTTTGCTCACGCCCACAGCTAGGGTCTTGTTCGTAACGGCTTCGAGCCTGGCCGTCAGGGTGGATGCCAGTTGATCGGCCTCGTCAACATGCCCAGTCACGACTCCCGCCAACCTGATGGTCTTGAAGATGTCTTCGAGAGTCCGATCTGCGAATATAATGTACGGTATCCCTCGGTCACCGAGCAGCTCAAGCTGCTGGAGCGGAACCAAGTCGCTGGCTACAATGAGATCCGGGTTGAGGGCGAGAATAGCCTCGATGTTCAGAGTGAATGATCCGACCTTCGGCAGTGATACTGCAGCAGCTGGGTAGTCACTGTAGTTGTCCACCCCGACCACTTGCTGTCCTGCGCCGACCGCGAACAGAATCTCAGTGGGTGTTGGCGCCACCGAGACTATCCTCTCAGGCGTTCCGCCCAGCTTGACAGTCCTGCCATAGTCGTCGACGACCACGAAGCTGCTGTCCTCAACAACCACCGACCCTACATAGAATCCGGAGACGAACGAGGCAACGGCCAGAACGACCATCACCAGTACTATCCAAATCATCTTCACGCCTAGACTTGACCTCGTCGAACTCATTCTCAGACCTCCCTCTCCGGGCAATCATATCCCCCGCGAACAATGGCAAAGGACGGCGCCCGAGTGCGATTTAAGTAAACTTGAAAGTATGAAAGTGTATTTTATACTTTGCCTAGAAAGCCCGAGAAAACATCGTTCAAGAGTCAATTCTAGCTGGAAAATGGAAATGGAAGAATAGAATGGAAGGGGTTTCAGAGAAACGAATCTCAGCTCTTGGTTCCCTCTTCGATGCTGGCTTCGAGGATGTCCATCGCCTGCTCCAGGAGCTCGTCAGGCATGACCATCGACGGATGCATCCTGATGACATTGTCGTACGTCCCGCAGGTGAGCAAGACCATGCCCTTCTTGAACGCCGCTCCCTTGATCGCCTTGGTCTCCTTGGCAGCCGGCGTTTTCGCCTTCTGGTCCGACACCATCTCGATCGCCATCATGGCGCCCATGCCCCTGAGGTCGCCGATTATCGGGAATCTCTGTTTCATTTCCTTCAAGCGCTTGGTCAGGTAGGCGTTGATCTTGACGACATTCTTCATGTTCTTCTCGATGACATCCAGCTGAGCCAGCGCCGCAGCACACCCTATCGGGTTTCCTCCGAAGGTGCCTCCGAGACCGCCTGGCTGGACAACGTCCATTATCTCCGCTCTACCGGTCGTGGCGGATATCGGGAACCCGCCTCCGATGCCCTTGCCGCTGACTAGAATATCCGGCTCAACGCCTGACCAGTGCTGTATGCACCACATCTTGCCAGTCCTACCGGCGCCCGTCTGAATCTCGTCGTCGACGTAGAGAGCACCGTGCTTCTTGCAGATTTTCGTGATCTTGGCATAGAACTCCTTCGGCGGCACGATGAAGCCGCCTTCTCCAGCAATCGGCTCGCCGATGATGCAGGCGACCTTGCCCTGGAACTGGGGCGTCGACCACAACTCGTCGATCTTGTCTGCACAAGCAACACCACAGTTCGGATACTCAAGCTTGAATGGGCATCTGTAGCAATAGGCAAATTCAACCTTGTAGGTCTCAGGAAGTGGCCCGAACCCGGCCTTGTACGGCATCTCCTTTGACGTCAACGCCATGGCCAACATGGTCCTGCCGTGGAATGCGTGCACGAACGAGAACGCTGCTGGCCTCTTCGTGAACGACCTCGAAATCTTGACTGAGTTCTCGACTGCCTCGGCACCCGAGTTGAAGATGGCGGACTTCGTAAGGGCCGCGTGCGGCGCCAATTGTGCCAGTTTCTCTGCCAGGCGAACGTAGCCTTCATATGGAGTGACCATGAAGCAGAGGTGGTTGAACTTCTCCGCCTGCTTCTTGATCGCGGACACGACCTGCGGCACCGAGTGCCCGACGTTCATCACACCAATCCCGCTGCCCATGTCGATGAACGTGTTGCCATCGATGTCATGGAACAACGATCCCTCGGCCTTCTCGATGAACACAGGTTGGCCGATGCTCACGGCCTTGGAGATATACTTCTCTTTCAGTTTCATCAGCTCTTGCGACTTCGGTCCGGGGACCTCCGCCGTCTTGATTGAAGCCTTTTTCGATGCCATGTGCATACCTCGAACTTCGTGCAACAATATGCGCTCTTGTTCGTGGATAGTTGAAATCATAGATAGTCTTTTGGAACAGACTTCAAGAGCGTTCGCATCGACAATGGATGCGCTGAATGGCTCTACCAGACCCGCAGGTCTTCAGAAGTAGCCTTCGACATTCTGCCCGTGCGCCTTGCTCTGCTTCTGCGCATCGGCGTGCAGCACCTTGAGCTGTGCCTCGAGCCGTTCGGCCTCTTTGCACAATGGCTCGACGTTCAGGTTCATGTGGAGCACCATCTGGTCTATCGCAGCGAGTATCAGGGCGGCGGCTCTCGCGTCTGCAGTCTCGGGCCGTGCCTCTGAGAGAAGGGTTATCACATCGATTCCGCGCCTCTTGCCCTCGTTCAGCAGGACCCCAGCGGTCCCGGAAATGACACCCTCAACGAAGGGCTCAGCATCCGCCTTCATCAACAGCTCCTGGGCCGAGTCCGTGCTTCCGACGCCGTAGACTGCGATCTCGCCGCCTTCCTCCGGCACTTCGCCTTCCTCCCTCTCGATCAGTAGTCCGCCGGCTGATATGATCAGCTTGCACTTCTGGGCCAAGGCGAAATCGATTATTGCGGTCCCGATGTCCCTGAGCAGGTTCGCCCCGGGCTGCAGCTCCGTCGAGAAGACCACTATCTGCGTCTCGCCAGGCTTGACGTCGGGCCGGGCATAGATCCTAGCAGGACCCATGGGTTCGGAGTTCTTTATCAATGAGAGCGATGGGAAGGCATCGGAATCCATCACCGCGATGTACTCGAGTTTCAGAAGGGCGATGAGGTAGTTGGCCACTATGGAGCTGACCAATCCGACGCTCGGAAAACCATCGATGATGATCGCGTCCCGAAGGTCCATTCTTCTGAGCTCAACAATCTCAACAGTAGCCATGATAGACCATGATGAGGCACGTAGAATATAGAACTTCACCGCTCGCTATTAGGTTGTGGTGAGCTGGGCACGCGAATCGACGAATCACCAGACCAAACAAGGTTTAATAGAAGTGTGCATCATGTGGAGAGCTACCAGATGGGCCGGTGGCTTAGACTGGATATAGCACTGGCCTTCTAAGCCCCTCTGGGGCCGAAGAGAGCCAGTGGTCTCGGGTTCGAAAGGCGCTCCATGCGCCCGAAACTCCCGACCGGCCCGCTGGACCCGCCCAAAGTAATATAAAAAGGAAGCGAGGTACGCCAAACGCGCAAGGGAGTCCTAACTCATGAAGAGAAGCTCACGTGCCTGGAAGAAGAGAGGCAAACAGCGCTGGAAATGGCGCAAGAAGAAGATGAGAAGGCGAAAGAGAGCTCAGAAGATGCGCAAGAAGTAGACTCACCTGGCGCTAAGCAATGTGGGGGTATGGGGTAGTCTGGTATCCTTACGGGCTCCAGTTATGGGAATGATTTCCGTTGGGTTTGCTGACCAGTGATGACTAACTGGAGCGATGACCCATGTTCAAGTCGCGCGGAGTCGCTCTCCGCGTGGTGGAAACCCGTCGATGGGGGTTCAAATCCCCCTGCCCCCACTCATTATTATTTTCATTTCTTTGATAATAATAGGTGGGGCCTTATCTCAACTGAAAGAGATCTATCGGAAGCCTATCTCAGCTCCTCAAATTGATTTTCAGCCAGCAATGGAAGGTCGTTTTCGTCGGTGACCCTGGCTCATTTCCGAGGGAAATGGGGAAAGGCTTTATCTTAATGAGTCACTACTATGACCAAGGTGGTTGGTAACTGGAGGTTAGGCACATGCCATCCAGAAGGTTCAGACTTGCTTATGCGGCAATTGTCGCAATCTGTTTTGTCCTTTCCCCGTTGGCAGTCATAGACTTAGGAAAAGATGCCCCTCATTCCGAATCGCCCGCTCGGATCATGTATACGTCTCATTCTCCGATTTGGATCTACGGCGACGGCCAGTTCAATAATACACTGTATCCATCTAATGGAGTAGCATCGGGCAACGGTTCCGCTTCGAATCAGTACATCATAGAGGGTTGGGACATAGATGCGGTATCTGGTGATGGGATACACATACTGAATACGAATGCATTTTTCTTAATCAGGAACTGCTATGTCCATGGCAACGGTATCAACTCTGTCGGCATCTGTCTCTTCAATTGCGTGAATGGTACTCTTAGTAACAACACCTGCTCGAACAATGGTTACGGCATATATCTGGACTCATCGGTCAACAACGCTCTGATCAACAACACCTGCAACTCGAACGCGCATGGCATAATTCTCGTATCTTCGGGGGGCAACACTCTGATCAACAACACTTGTAGTTCGAGCCTCTGGAATGGTATTTATGTTTCCTCGTCGAACACCAACACTCTAATCAACAACACTTGCAGTTCGAGCTTCCAGGGTATTCTTGTTTCCTCCTCGAACACCAACACTCTAGTCAACAACACCTGCAACTCGAACTTTCGTGGCATACGTCTCGAAACATCGGAGAGCAACACTCTAATCAGTAACACCTGCACGGACAATGAGGAAGGCGTATTTTTCGACTCGGGGAGCAACGGTAACGCTCTGATCAACAACACCTGCTCGGACAATCAGTTAGGCATGAATCTCGAGGCATCGTACGGCAACACCATATCCTGGAACCAGTTGTGCAATAACGCACGTCAAGGAGTGTACATCTCTTCAGGGTCAAACAACAGGATCTGGAACAACACATTTGCCTATAACACTCAATCAGGCGATTACTGCACCCAAATCAATGCGCAGGGATATGACGATGGGGCCGCAAATCGTTGGAACTCATCAGGCTACGGCAACTACTGGAGTGATTGGAGTCTTCCTGACGCCGATTCGGACGGATTCGTGGACGTTCCATGTCCGCTCTCGGGTTCTGCGTCTGCAATCGATCACTATCCTATCTCCAGGAAGGCCATGCAGGATAGCGATGGCGACGGGATGATAGACTTATGGGAGATGCACTATCTATTGAACTGCCTCGATCCGAATGATAAGTTCTCCGACGCCGATGCGGATGGATTGACCAACTTCGCTGAATATGAGAACTTGACTAGTCCCCAACTCACGGATACGGATTCCGACGGAATGCCTGATGGTTGGGAAGTGACCTACGGCCTCGATCCAACTCTGGCGTCAGATTCCAGCATAGACTCCGATTCCGATGGCCTGGCCAATTTGGAGGAATATGCCAGAAACACAGATCCGACTCGGCCCGATACAGATAGGGATAGTATGCCCGACGGTTGGGAAGTCGGCAATGGGTTGAACCCCTCAAATGCATCTGATGCATCTCTAGATGCTGACACTGACGGCCTGACGAACCTGCAGGATTACCTCAACGGAACGAACCCGAACAACCCTGATACCGACAATGATGGAATGCCTGACGGATGGGAAGTCACAAACGGATTGAACCCGCTCGAATCATCTGATGCGTCCCTTGATCCAGATTCGGACGGCTTGACAAATCTTCAGGAGTATCTGCTTCGTAGCAATATCCTTGATTCTGATACCGATGGCGACACGATGCCGGATGCATGGGAAGCGACCTATGGCCTGAACCTCACGTGGGCCGGTGACGCCGATATCGATTCCGATGGAGATAATCTGACCAATATTGAGGAGTTCTCGAACAGCACGAATCCGAAGTCATCCGATACCGACTCCGATGGTATGCCCGACGGCTGGGAGGTCGATAACGGATTCAATCCTTTGAGCGCAGCAGACGCAGCTTTTGACGATGATTCAGATGGTCTACCAAACCTGGGGGAGTATCAACAAGGGAGCGACGCGCATGATTCCGATACCGACGACGACACGATGCCCGATGGCTGGGAAGCGACCTACGGCCTCAATCCAACTCTATCATCAGATGCCGACATAGATTCCGATTCCGATGGTTTGACTAACGCGGAAGAGTACGCCAACGGCACGAATCCGAATTCAATCGACTCAGATTCCGATACGATGCCGGACAGCTGGGAACTCGAGAATGGGCTTGATCCAGCCAATCCGTCAGATGGGGCCGGAGATATGGACGGAGACGGTCTTACGAATGTCTACGAATATTCCATTGGCACAAGCTTAGCATCGGCCGATTCCGATGGAGATCAAATGTCAGATAGCTGGGAAGACCATAATGACTTGGATCCTCTCAATCCAGAAGATGCTTCATCGGATTCGGACTTGGACGGCCTTGACAATTTAGGTGAGTATCTGAATGGGACCAATCCGCAGAATTGGGACACCGATGGAGACGATCTGAGTGACAGCGTTGAGCTGATATTCTCCAATACGGACCCTACGAAGGGTGACACTGATGGTAACGGGGTCGGAGATGGACTTCAGTTCATCGGCGCCGGCGGATACAGCGCGCTGATCCAACTCCTGCCTGACAATTGGATCGGAATGCAGATCTTCTGGTCGAGTTACACAATATCTGTAAAGACAAATTCGTCCGTCCTCAGCGCGACTTTCAACAAAGACAACAAGACTCTGACAATCGGCGTCAGCGGACCGATCGGTTCTATGGGAGCATGTCAGATTGTGGTGCCCAAGGCCATGATCAACTCCTCGTCCAACATCTCCGTCTTCCTCGACGATCAGGCGGTAGAATTCACTCTGACCCAGAACGACACCTACTACACCATCAACATAACGTACGCTCATAGCAATCACGAACTGATGACGGATTTTGCACACTCTTCCGGAACCCCGCCGCCAGAGACTCCAACGCCGGCGATTCCGTTGGAACTGATTGCGGCTGCTGTGGCCGCGATTGCGGCGATTTTGGCCATCGCCCTGGTAGCGAGGCGCAAGAAGGGAAAGAACGGAAAGAAGGCGAACGAGAAAAACATCAAGATTGACGATGAATCAGACGAGAACAAGAGGGAAAAGCCCTAGAAGGGGGTTGACCCCGGTACGAAATCCCGCTTGATATTCGCGGACAGGTGACATACTGGCATGGCAAAGGTTCAAATCCCCCTGCCCCCACTCCCATGCATCGTCGTGCAGCAGGGCATGCTATGACTACGAAAACCTCTTCTGCGACAAGGAAGGACCTGGATGAACTCATCAGCATCTTTGCTGCTCCAAACCTCAAAGCAAGCGTTGAAGAATCGACTTGGTTTGTCAACTGCTACTTCGACTATCACCACGTTCTAGTCGCCAAGGCCGACGGCAAGATCTTCGGAGCCTGCTTCTGGCGAATCGAAGGTGAGCGAATCTGCGGCCTGGGATGGATTGAGAACATCTGGGTTAAGGAGACGCACCGGGGTAAGGGTATTGGGGAGCAATTGCTGAGCAAAGCGATCCTGGACATGAAATCGTTCTTCGACAGAGGCGGGGGAACGCTCCGGAAAGTGATTCTCACGACCCAAGAATCGAAGCAGAGCGCCAGAAGGCTCTATGAAAAAGTAGGATTCAAGAACGCCGCGGTGGTCCAAGAAGCATACGGTCCTGGAGACAGCGACATCATATACGTTCTAGATGTGCATGATTGAAACCAATCAGCACGCATACATTGCGCATCTGCCCGCGAACACCGTGACCATGAAACATCCGCTCGTCATGGTGATGAAGAAGAAAAACCGAATGGAAAAGGGTTTAGTTTCTGCCTTGTCTAGACCAGCGGCATCCCGTTGATGCTCAGCGTAGCACCAGTCAGGTCGGACTTCTCCGTCAGCACGGACACTTTCAGGCCATATGTCGGCAAGTCCATTCCGATGAACCGGAAGCTTCCCTTGTAGAACTGCGTGAAGTAGAAAGCATTGCTGTCATCGAATGTTGGTTGAGCCGGCAGAGACGGGAATGTCGTCGGCACGCCCACGAGCGTGATCGTGTTTGCGATCGAGGGCCTGAGGCCGAAGGTCGCGTCCATCAGCTGTATGCGCTGCCTGACGAAGTATCCGTTCGCCATGTATGTTGGCAGTGGATGTGCGTCGACCAGTCCGATTGCCACATGGCCGGGGTGCAATCCCGCGTCGTTGTCGCCCATGGACATGTCGCGGTACCAGATCAACAGACCGGGCGTGTGCGACCAGAATTTGACATAGAGTCCGACGTACTGATAGCAGTTGTAGAGCGCCTTGTCGTATCCGATGAAGTTCTTCCACTCCATGATGTAGTAGTGTCTGAAGCTTCCGCCGGTTGAACCAGACGCCACGCTCCATCCCGAGCCCATATCGTCGGTGGCCGTGATCTTCCACATTGCCACGGAGGTCGGTGTCACGAGGTCCTCGAACGCCACGCTGCCATCGGCGCCCTTGACAGTGATGTCATCAACGGTCCATCCGAGCCCATAGACGCCTCCGTCCTGGCTCAGGCGGAACCGGAGCTGAATGTTGGCCATGCCACCGTATGCGCTCATGTCCATCTCTTCCGGGACTACCTTCTTCGCTGTGCCCGTGATGCCGTTGCCGGGGTTGCTGCCAATCGGGTCGGCAGTCGTGGTGTACTTTCCGGCCAAGGTCGTCCAGGTCATGCCGTCGTCAGAAGATACCTCGACGCATCCCCAGTCGTAGTACGCCTCTATGTCCCACCACTCGTAGAACGAAAGCTTCGCTCCCATGGGCACGCTGGCAATCGTGGTTGTCATCATGTAGGATGACCACTCTCCGCCGATGACATCCGTGACATCGGGCTTGTAGCCCGAATACCACTGATACAGACCCGTATGTGGGTCCGACAGAGGCAGAGTGACTGGCTTCTTGGGCAGTTCGACTTTGGCTGCGCGGATACCTCTACTTCCCTCTGACTGAAGCAGACTGACAGTACCCTGCATCGGCTCTCCGCTGGAATAGTCAAAGTACGCCGTCGCGCCGTTCTCCCAGCCGAGGACATACTTGCTCCAGACGTTCATGTGTGATGGTGATACACCAAGTGCGATCCGGCCATCGGGTGTCGGGCCAGGGTTCCACATGCCAGAGGACATCAGTGTCCAGAAACCTGTGGAGCTCTCTCCGATGTAGGTCCTGTCGTACTCGTCGGGCAGTCCCAGCTGGTGCGCGTACTCGTGCGCGTACAGTCCGAGCGTGCCGTCCTCAGCCTCGCATGTGTACGAACCGACCTTCAGACCGGGGACGATCTCGTACCCAGTGGGCCAGTTCGCGAACCAGCTGTGGCCCCAAATCAGCCAAGCGGGTCCAGGTTCCTGCTCCTGTCCTGCGCGGATGACCATTATGCTGTCAATCCAGCCGTCCTTGTCAGCGTCGAAGTCGTACCACGGGATAGACATGCCATACTGGTCGTATGCCGCTATTGCGGCATCGATGGCGATGCGCCACACCGGGCCGTTGAGGTCATCGGACCCTGCGCCACCCGTCCGGGTGTCGGCTCCGTAGTACCACTGCGAGTGGTCCTTGATCTGGACCCAGTCAGTGACGAATCCGTCAACCGTGTACTGTCCACCGGACTGCTCCTTCAGGTAGTTGGCGAGTGATCCCGTCTTCTTCCCGAACAGCAGATCCTTGTAGTGAGCTGGGCTGAAGTCCGCTCTCCAGTAGTCCACATTATTCTCTGGAGACGGCTGTGGAATCGTGTTGTGCATCGGACCAGTGTAGGTCACTCCCTTGTATGTGTCCGAGCCGGCGAATTCCAGCAGTATGACCAGGATCTTGCCGGTCCCGGTCACCGCCGGTGGCTCGGATGCGCTGCCCGACGCAGCTTCTCGCTCCGCCACCTTCTTGGCGTTCAAGGGGTTCACATAGCTCGTCTTGACCTTCTCGCTCATCCCAGCGATGCGATCCGCCAGCCAATTCTTCACTTCGGCTGAGGATGCGTCACCTGGTAGGTCGCCCCTCTCCAACGCACTGTTCACAACCTTCTGCCACTGCAACGGCACATCGGACAACACATCCGCCCGTGACCGCTGCACGATTTGTCCCGTTACCGCGAACGCCGTCGCGACCATGACGAACACCACAAACATGGCGATCAAAGCTCGACGACTCCGCGTATTCCTATCGTTCTCAGAACCGCTCATTGTTTACTCCCTCCCCCTCTACGAACCTCATGAGGGTCAGTATAGGATTCGAGATACTGACTCGAATCGACTCACCCCCATCTTGTTTCCCGCTATAAGAGTCATTTCCTATACAGAAAACGCGGCCGTTCTGGGAATGGAATTAAGAAAAGATAACTCAAGGCCCCGGGCGTCCGGGGCAATTCTAGGGTTTTCAGGCCGACTTGGAGTCCTTCATGTCCGAGGTCTTCTTGCTCTTGTCCGTCTTGATGCCCTCGACCATCTGCCCGAACTCGGTGAAACCAAGGTCGTTCGGCCTCGCGAGCCTGTTGAGGACGGAACTCATGGAGCCTTGGCTGCTCACGCCGATAGCCTCGAGCATCCTCCCGACATCGAAGCCGGCCTGGCCGGCCCCGCCTCCGGCGAACACTCTGAGCTCAGCGTTGGACAAGGCCTTCGCGCCCTCGACGCCGATCGCCCTGTTCATCTCGATCATCTTCTCGGCCGTGAGCGCCCTTATTGCGGAATCGTCGAACCTTGTCAGGGCCTCCTGTAGCTTCATCTTACCCTCGGCCTCGGCGAGCAGCTGCTCCCTGATGATGGCGGCCTCACCCTTGGCCTTCTCGGTCAGCATGAGGTTGTCACCCTGTCCTTCGAGCAGCTTCTTCTGCTTGTTGATCTCCTCGACCGCTCTCGTCTGCTCGGCCTGGACCACAGCCTTCTCCTTCTGGATCTCGGCGGTCCTCACCTGCTCCACTCGAGTGACCTCCAGCTGCTGGAGCCTGGCGAGCCTTTCCTGCTCAGCGACCATCTTGTCCTTGAGCTGGACACGCTTGCTGACTTCCTCCTGCCTCTGGATCTCTCTTATGGACGCGGTCTCGTCCGCCTCGGCTTCTTTCAACCTGGCGGCCTTGATCTGCTCCGCATTCTTCTGCCTGGCCTCGGAGTGGATCTGAGTCTCGATGATTGACGATATGTCTCTGATGACATGCGGAGGCTCAGTCTCGCCGTACTCCGCCTCGGTCGGGTCCTTGAAGTCGACCAGCTCGATGTCCTTGAGGTCGATACCCCAGTACTTTATCGTGTCCTTCAGGGGTTGGTCGATCATGCGGATGATCATCGCTCTGTCGTTGATGATCTCCTTGACCGTCGATTTCGTGCAGACATCTCTCGTGGTCGCCTGGACGATCTTGCCGATCTGGAGGGAGAGTTCGTTGAGATTGCCGGCGAACCTCTTCGCCGCCTCAACAGGGTCCTTGACTGCGATATAGGCAATGATGTCACACAGGAACCTGGCTCTGTCCTTGTCGAAGGATAAGAAGTTCGGCACGTCGATTGCAAGTATTCTCAGCGGTATCCTGTGCACGGTCATGCCCAGGCCGCCTATGAAGAACCAACTCGGAATCCTGAAATAGGCCGATTTGCCCATCGGATTGTATTCCCTGTGAGGGGAGAACACGCGCATCCTGCCCTTCTGAATCACAACATCCGCGTAGTCCGCGGGGACTATCGTGTACAGATGGGCTAGCACGGCAATCAATATCAGTGCAAATATCACGATTATCAGAATCAAAACCAAGATGTCATCTAGTACAATTGCCAAACCAATCACTCCTCCTGTCGCGTGCTGGGACTTACCCTGGCGCTGAGAACGATGGTGCCGTCATATATCTTGCTGGTCAGCATGGGCTGAAGCAGCTTGGTGACCACGCCGTCCTTCTCGATGTAGATATCTCTTCCGTTGTCGATGTCCTTGTACGCCTGTTCCATGTCCTCAAGGGAGGCAAAAACAATCTGGTCCCCTTGGGACTTGCTCCCTATCCGGAAACTTTCGATCCTGTATGTCTTCTGAGCCATCGGTCTTCCCCCCAGCCCATCCTCCAGATTGGGTTTGTCCTTTTTAAAGACCACCCTGGATTTCCACTGGATTGGCCAGAGAGAGACATCGGAGACATGTCTCTTCTCGGCAGACCGATGATTGATGGCGTTCATGCAGACGTATCGAAAGCAATCGTCATCGCAGCTGCGACCATCCTTATGAAAGAAGTCCTGGTTGTCGTAGAACCCGCTTGTCCCCCGAATCCAGTTATTCGAGCGCACATTGGCCAAGTTGAGCCGAAAAGGTTATTCTGACAAGCCGTTCTCCAGCATTCATGCACAAGGTCGTGACCGTCGATCTCGAGAAAGACATACTCTCGGAAAACCGGAGAATAGCGGACGAGAACAAGAAGCATCTCGAGGATCACGGGATTGTGGCATTCGATTTCCTAGGAGCAATCGGCTCGGGGAAGACCCTGATCATAGAGAAGCTCGTCGACATCCTGAAAGCGAAGGGGAAGAAGGCTGCGGCCATAGCGGGGGACGTCTCAGGAGACGATGACTACCAGAGATTCGTCTCACACGGAATTCCCGCTGCCAACATCAACACGGGGAAAGAATGCCACTTGGACGCGCACTTGGTTGACCACGCCCTCGAGGACCTGCCGCTCGACGATATCGATTACTTGTTTGTGGAGAACGTCGGCAACCTGGTATGTCCTGTCGACTTCCCGCTCGGCTCTCACAAGAGAGTCGTAGTCATCAGCGTCACGGAGGGGGACGACATGGTCAGGAAGCATCCTGCGATATTCGCGTTCTCCGACGTGATCATAGTCAACAAGATCGACCTCGCCAAGGCCATGGAGGTCGACCCCAGGATACTCGAGAGGGATGGCCGGCGCACCAACCCTGGAGCAAAGATTATCATGATGGATGCTCGCCACGGCATCGGGATGGAAGAGCTCGTGAAGGCGCTAGGACTGTAGAGGACAAGCAGATGAAGATCACGGTCTACGGAATCGTGCAAGGCGTTGGGTTCCGGCCAACTGTCTACAGGGTCGCCAAGGTCATGGGTCTGAAAGGGTTCGTTCTCAACAACGGTTCGAACGTGGAGATACACGTAGATAGAGACGCGGACAGGTTCCTCTCAGAGCTGAAGAAGGCGCTGCCGGCTCTCGCGCGAATAGACAGAGCCGAGTTGGATGACGTCTCCGAGGAGCTCGAGGATTTCACGATTGCTCAGAGCCACGATGGACGACGGGTGTCGCTGATACCCACGGACACTGCGATATGCGAAAACTGTGTTGGTGACTTCAACCGGCCAAGGGACCGGAGACATCTGTTTCCCTTCACTAACTGCACGGAGTGCGGTGCTCGGTTTACGGTCATCGCAGACCTGCCTTTTGACCGTGCCCGGACCAGCATGACGGATTTCCCGATGTGCGAGGAATGCACTAAGGACTATTCGTCCCCGGACGATAGGAGGTTCCACGCGCAGACGATCTCTTGCCCCAAGTGCGGTCCGAAATATGCCCTGTACGACAAGCAGCGCAGGAAGATCAAGGGGGATCCATTCAAGGAGTTCGCAGCCCGAATCGATGGTGAACACGTCGGGCTTCTGAAAGGCTGGGGCGGAATGCACATCATCTGCACCTTCGACAACGCATCGAGATTGAGGAAGGTCTACCGTCGAGGGGACAAGCCCTACGCGGTGATGATGAGGGACCTCGAGACTGCGGCGAAATATGCTGCGATCAGAAAGGCGGAGAGAGAGCTGCTGACATCGCCCCAGCGGCCAATCGTGCTCCTGCACAAGAGGCCGGAGGCAATGGAGCCGCTGGAGAAGGTGTCTCCAGGGCTCGCGAACCTGGGAGTGATGCTTCCCTATTCGGGAGCTCATCTGTTGTTGTTCCATCACCTCAAGGCCGATGGGGTGATCATGACTTCAGCGAACCCGCCCGGAGAGCCGATGGTCATCGAGAACCAGCACGCGTTCGACCTTGGCCTCGATTTCTACCTGATGCACAACAGGAGAATCATACAGAGGTGCGACGACTCCGTTGTCAAGGTAAACTCCGGAAAGGCCAACTTCACCCGCAAGTCCAGAGGATTCGTTCCCGTTCCTGTGGAGGCGAACCACAAGCATGCGGTCATCGGCGTGGGGGCGCAATGGGATGTCACAGGCTCCGTATCCAGGAACGCGGAGATCTTCCTGACGCAGTACGTGGGGGAATCGCAGCAATACCCAACGCTTCAGTACCTAGACGACGCCATCCATCATCTATCAGGCCTTCTGGGAATGAAAGCCTTCGACGCCATTGCGCTCGACAGACATCCAAAATACTCCACACGAATAGTTGCCAAGAGGCTGGCCAAGGAGTTCGGCTGCAGAACGATCGAGACGCAGCATTACCATGCGCACGCAGCCTCGCTCATGATCGACCGAAGGGTTAAGGATCCGTTGGTCTGCCTTACGTGGGACGGGACTGGATACGGCGATGATGGGACCTCATGGGGCGGGGAAACGCTCTTGGCCGAGTTCTCGAAATACAAACGCATCGGCTCCCTGGAGAGCATCCCGCTGCTTGGCGGAGACAGGGCGGTTGTGGACCCCAAGAGAGTGGTCACAGCGATCCAACTCAAGCTCAAGATGGAACCGACACTGGTTTCGGGAGAGGAGATCGATCTGTATTCGAAGATGCTTGACAGGAGCCCCTCGGCCTCCAGCATGGGGAGGGTGCTCGACGCCGTGTCGTGCATACTCGGCGTCTGCTGCAAGAGATCCTACGAGGGCGAACCAGCAATCAAGCTCGAGAGGTGGCTCGAACTTGGCGAGCCCAAGTATGATTTCCCCCTGAGATTCGACAGAAGGGACGGGCTCGAAATCGCGAGGACCATTCCGATGTTCCGCGAACTGCTCGAACTGAGCATACGCTCTGACCGAGAGAGGGCAGATGCGGCCACTTCGTTTGTTAGGACGCTCGTGTCGGGGATTGCGGATGTTGCCTGCTCATGTGCCGAAAACGAAGGCCTGAGGCAGGTCGGTCTGACGGGTGGCGTCTCCTTTAGCGGGCCCATTACTTCTTGGGTCAAAGACCGAGTCGAGAAGACAGGGCTGGAGTTCGTCGGCCATAAACGCATCTCGAACGGCGATGGGGGCATCTCGACGGGCCAGAACGCCATTGCTGGCTCGCTAATCGGGTAAGGATTTATAGCAGGCCCCCGCTTACTCGCCAATCGATGTGCCTCGCCGTTCCAGCAGAAGTGAAATCCATAGAGGGCCACATGGCGACCGTCGACTACGGGGGCGTTTCGAGAAAAGCCAACATCTCGCTCGTGGACGCCAAAGTCGGGGACTTCGTGATCGTTCACGCGGGGTACGCGATCCAGGTCATGGACAAACAGGAGGCCGAGAAGACCCTCGAGCTGTTCCAGGAGATGCTCGACCTTGAAGACGCTGGAGCGTAGAGCATGCACGAGTACTCGGTCATGAGCCAGATCGTCGACAGTATTCTATCAGAGGCGAACAAGAGGAAGGCGAAGAGAGTCGAGGAGGTCGAGCTGCAAATAGGCGAGTACACGATGCTCGGCGAGGAGCAACTGAAGTTCGCCTACGAAGTGCTCTCGAAGGACACCCTGCTCCAGGGCTCGAAGCTCAAGGTCGGGCACATCAAGGGCAAGATTAGATGTGCGTGCGGATACGAGGGGGAGATTGCTCCGGATCCTGACTCGCCGCACAAGGTGATTCCGATACTGGAGTGTCCCAAGTGCCAAGGACCTGCACAAATCGTAGAGGGCAGGGAGTGCGTGATCAGAAACATCAGGATGGTGGTTCCAGACGTTTAGGCTAAGGAACAAAGGGATGTCGAGGAAGATACTTGACAGACTCCGGGACATGGACCTCGACCTGACCTTGATGCATGTCTGTGGGACACATCAGGACACCCTGATCCGGTTCGGATTGGACAGCGAGTTCGAAAGAGTGGGAGTTGACATCAGGCAGGGGCCAGGATGTCCTGTATGCGTGACGCCGCCTGGTGAGATCGAGGAGATCCTTGCTCTGGCGAGAGCGAGACTCACCGTCGCCGTGTTCGGGGACGTGATGAAGGTCCCAGGCGAGAGCGGATCCCTCAACGACGCAAAAGCGGAGGGGGCAGACATCAGGATTGTCTTCGGGGTCGATGACGCCGTCAATATTGCCAGGAGGACGAAGAAGGATGTCGTCTTCATGGGAATCGGCTTCGAGACGACGGCTCCAACGACTGCGTCCGCACTGCTTTCGGATCCGCCCGACAACTTCTCAGTGCTGAGCTGCCATAGGACAGTCCCACCCGCTCTCGAAGCGATTGCAAACATGGGAGAAATACGCCTGGACGGAATGATAGAGCCGGGACACGTAAGCACGATCATCGGCACGAGACCTTACGAGTTCCTTTCAAAGAAGTACCACATTCCGCAGGTGGTGGCGGGGTTCGAACCCCTGGACCTCTTGATGGGCGTCTTCATGCTGGCATCCCAGGTCCAAGAAGGGAGAGCAGTCGTGGAGAACGAGTACACGAGAGTCGTCCACAGGGACGGGAATCCTACTGCAATCAAGGCCATGAAAGGGGCGTTCGCACCCGCGGATGTGGTGTGGAGGGGTTTCCCGGTCATCAGGGGGAGCGGGCTGGCGATCAGGAAGAAGTTCGAGCGGCAAGACGCAAGAAAGAGATTCGAGGATATTCTGGTGCCTATCCAGTCTCAGGAACATGGGGAGGCGAAAGGCTGCAGATGTGGCGAGATGCTCAGAGGGATACTAACGAGCGAGGAGTGTCCCCTCTTCGCGAAGAAGTGCGCACCGAACAGCCCAGTGGGACCTTGCATGGTATCCAGAGAGGGGAGCTGCTACATCGCCTACAGGTACCTGAAGAAATGACGCTTCCTCGAACAGACCTGTTGGCCGCAACTCGACGAAGATCGGCGGGAGCGAACGACTCCCACCACCCAGATGTGTCAATAGGAACAAGATTCGACGAAATGACAAGCAATCAGGTAAATCGCGAAGCAGCAGGCTTAACAATTGGAAGGGAATAGCCGCCTTGGAAGTACTTCGACCTGCAAGCATCCAATGCTCTTTGTCAGACACCAGCAATACATACTCCCAATTCGTTTATCAAAGGGTGGAAATCGACAGCTTCGAAAAACGCCGATTAGTCGATTTTCGAATTTCGTAGGCAATAACTGTAAGAAAATCAACAGCCCTCCCAACGACTCAAATGATAATCGCCATCGACCCCTCGCTTTTCGAAGAATGCGCAACGAAACGTATATAAATGGGGGGTTTATTATCCACAATTGCAAGACCACTCAATGGACCGAGTGGGTGCGCCAGATAGCCGAAAAAGGCGAGCCTTCGCGGGGTCACTCGGGCCGGTCGAGGTACGTCTAGCCTGTTAGGAAGGGAGGTGGACTGATGACCGCACCCGTACTTCAGGAAAAGGATACTAGAACGAGCGCTCCGAAGAAGGAAAACGGCAACACCACCGGACCAAAGATTGGTGTATTCGTCTGCCACTGCGGTAGCAACATTGCTGGGGTGGTAGACTGCGGCAAGGTCAGGGAAGCGGCTGAACACCTCCCTGGTGTCACCGTCGCCAAGGAGAACAAGTATATTTGTTCTGACCAGGGTCAGGAAGAGATCATCAAGGCCATCAAGGAGAACGGTATAGAACGCGTTGTTGTCGCTTCATGCTCTCCAAGGCTCCACGAACCCACATTCAGGAACTGCATTCGAGAGGCCGGCCTCAACCCCTATCTCCTGCACATGGTGAACATCCGGGAGCAGTGCTCCTGGGTTCACAGTCACGAGAAGGAGAGGGCCACGGAGAAGGCTATCGATCTTATCAGGATGGGCGTTTCGAAGGCGGCAAGGCTCGAGCCCCTGGAAGCCAGAGAGGTCGCCGTGGAACCAACGGCCCTCGTCATCGGCGGTGGGGTGGCGGGGATCCAATCCGCGCTCGATCTCGCTAACATGGGATTCAAAGTCTATCTAGTGGAGACTCAGCCAAGCATCGGCGGAAAGATGGCCATGTTGGACAAGACCTTCCCAACAGGTGACTGCGCGATCTGCATCCTTGCCCCAAAGATGGTTGAGCTGTCCAGGAATCCGAACATAACTCTCCTTTCCTACTCGGACGTGGAGGAGGTCAAGGGGTACATAGGCAGCTACGAGGTCAAGGTCAGAAGAAAGGCCAGGTTCGTTGTCGAGGACAAGTGCGTCGGGTGCGGGCTGTGTTCCGATGTCTGCCCGGTCAAGGTGGACAACGAATTCGACCTCGGATTCGGGAAGAGGAAGGCGATCTATGTCCCGTTCCCTCAGGCAGTACCCCTGAAGTACACGATCGACAAGGAGAACTGCTTGCACTTCAAGAGCGGCAAGTGCCTCATATGCGTGAAGGCCTGCTCTAACCAGGCGATAGACCACTCGATGCAGGACGAGGTCATCACCATCAAGGTCGGGACCATAATCGTCGCGACCGGCTACGACACCTACACGCCGTTGAAGAAAGGCGTCTACAAGTACTGGGAATACGACGATGTCATAACCGCACTGGAGCTGGAGAGGCTCCTGAACGCTTCGGGCCCGACGGGCGGTCACCTTGTGAGGCCTTCCGACGGATCGACACCGAAGAGAGTGGCTTTCATCCAGTGCGTCGGTTCGAGGAACAAAAAGATTGGAAACAACTATTGCTCAAGGGTTTGCTGCATGTATGCGATCAAGAATGCGCAGATCATCTTGGAACACGAGCCCGAAACGGAGATTGCGATATACTACAACGATATCAGAGCTTTCGGGAAGGGGTTCGAGGAGCTCTATCACAGAATCAGAGAAGACTACAGAGTTGAGTTCATCAGGGGACGGCCGGCAAAACTGCGCCTGGACCCGAAAACGAAAGACATCAAGATCAGGGCAGAGGAGACTCTCCTCAACAGAATCACGGAGAGGGAGTTCGATCTCGTCGTGCTGTCAACCGGCCTCGTCCCGTCAGAAGGAAGCAAGAAGATCGGGAAGATCCTGAGCCTGACGGTGAGCCCAGACGGCTTCTTCATGGAAGCTCATCCGAAGCTGCGACCAGTCGACACCGCGATGGACGGGATATATCTGGCCGGATGCGCCCAGAGTCCCAAGGACATCCCCGACAGCGTCGCGCAGGCAAAAGCGGCAGCCTCGTCTGCCGCAGCTCCAATGTTCGCCAGGAAAGTTACGATCGAGCCGCTGACAGCGCTTGTGAACGAAGACCTGTGCCTCGGTTGCGGCCTTTGCGTTGAGCTCTGTCCATACGGCGCTCCGGAGCTCGTTCAGGGGCAGAAGGGCGGGATGAGGGCGCATGTCATCGAGGCGCTCTGCCACGGGTGCGGGACGTGCGCAGCATCGTGCCCGCAGAAGGCCATCGCACCGTACCAATTCACTGACGATCAAGTGTACTCAGAAATCGAGGCGGCTCTCTTGG
>Ga0315296_10000327_pt1 | contig 43869 bp, 42 predicted proteins | sample YL17G14_18_MG_FD_203921 | JGI IMG/M metagenome (GOLD analysis project Ga0315296, IMG submission 203921) | Sediment microbial communities from Yellowstone Lake, YNP, Wyoming, USA - YL17G14_18 | ecosystem: Environmental > Aquatic > Freshwater > Lake > Sediment | place: USA: Wyoming | collected... | reverse complement strand
CCGGCTGCGACTAGACCACGAAAACTGGCATCTAGCGGCTATCTTTGAACCGCGGCCAGATTCCTCCCGCCGCGTGTTAGCAGTTACTGGGGGGGGCGGGGGGTTGACCGGAGGGGGGAGGGTTGGTAGAATCGGCGGGTCCGCGCGATGGGAGAGCAGGCCGAGAGATGGCCCCGCTGGGCGTTTCGCACGAGGGAATTGCTGGAGCAGTTCTCAGCCTCGCAGGACATGCCCCAGTCTTTCGGGTGGCTCGACGGCAGCAAGCCGTTGATTGCGTTTTTTGTCGGCGTCACATGGCATGACACGGGCGGGGGGCAGCGCCCGGTTCAGTTGGCGAAGGCGCTGATGCAGCTGGGGTGCCAGGTTCTTTTTCTGACGATGCGCAAGGCTGATAATGTCGGCGTGCGGGATCTTGCTTGCGTGGGGAATCTGCCGTTCCCGGACGCCCGGTTATCAGAGCAGCAGGACATGGGGTTGATTGACGAGTTGCTGCGAAGGGCGTCTGTCGCAGAGCAGCGCGCGGCGGTTTTCGAGTTTCCGTGTCGGCGGTTCGACAAGTTGATGCGCATCGCAAAATCGTTGGGTTATGTTACGGCCTATGACATCATTGACCTGTGGCGCGATTTCCCGGACGTTGATTGGTATGACCGCGATGCCGAGACTGCGCTGACTGCGGGAGCCGATCACATTTTCTACTCCGCGAGGGCGCTGGCGGTTCAGCGCGGGGTCTATCTGCCGAATGCGGGCGAGGTCGAGATGTTCCGGCGCCCGTCTTCCCAGGAGCCGGATGACCTTGTGCGAGGAGAGGTAACGCTTGGATACTGGGGGTCGTTGGATCCGAACCTGGGAGCAAAGTGGTTCGACTGGGACCTGGTGGCATATGTCGCGAAGCAGCGGCCGTCGTGGCGGATTGTCCTGCTGGGGCCGACGCGCGCGGACTTTCGCAAGCCGCCGGGACTTGAGAATGTGGACGTGCTTGGTGTGCGGCCAATCGAGCGTCTGGCTGATTACTTGCCGTGGTTCGATGTCTGCCTGATACCATTCAAGAACACGCGGATGACTCGGGCCGTGAACCCGGTGAAGGTTTACGAATACCTGGCGGGCTACAAGCCGGTGGTTGCGAGCATGCTGCCGGAGATCGAGGGGTTTCCCCATGTGCGGGTTACGAGGAATGCGGCTGACTTCCTGGCGGCGATAGAGCAAGCGCGCTCAGCAGCGATTGACCGGCGGGCGGTTGACGATTTCCTGGCCTCGAACACCTGGACTGCGCGGGCGCAGAGATTCCTGGAGGTGTTAGGGGTCAGAGCCCATGCTGGAAATGCTGATGTGTGATGCTGAGCGGAGTGGGATTCTGCTGGTTCAGGTGAGATTCTTCATCCGCCGGCTGGCGGATTCAGAACGACAAACGAGGGGAGCGGTTCGCTTATCTGTCACCCTGAGCGAAGCGACTCGTGCTACGCAGCGAAGCGCTGCTTCGCAGAGTAGCAAGGGTCTCACCCATGACGCGATGCGTCCCGCGGGGTGGTATGAGTAACATAGTGGGATTCTTCATCCGTCCGTCGGCTGACGGACGGATTCAGAATGACAGGCGGAGGGTTTGGTCTGAGTTGGGGTGGGATTCTTCGCGGAGTTTACCCTGAGCGAACAGAGAGATTCTTCGTCCGTCCGCCGGTTGGCGGACTGGCGGACTCAGAATGACAGCGAGCGAAGGGCTCAGAATGACAGGATCGCCACGCTGTGATTATTCGGGTGGGGGATCAGGCGCGGCGGCGGGAGATCCACTGGCGGAAAGCAAGATACTGCTTGACAACCGGCAGATCGGTGAATTTGCGGAAGCGCCTGTAAAGGTCGTCTTTCTCGGCGCGCTCGCGCGCGAGTTCCTCTTCGTGGTGTCGCTTCATCATCGCGACGCCTGGCTCGATCAGCCTGTCGCAGATCTCTGCCAGGCTGAGATGCAAGCGCTCGCGAGCAACTGGGCCGGCGGCCGCTATTGCCTCGCATAGGTCGCGCAGCGAGTCGGCGGAGGCGGGCACGTGCTGCACGTAAAGGCGGGGTGAGCCGATCTCAGCGGCAATCCAGCCGGAACCTGCCAGTTGGTTGCGCTGCGACTCGGATGTGAAGATGACGGCGGCTGCGAGGGACATGGCGGCCTGCGCTGCAAGAGCGGCGCCGTGTTCGATGAGGGCCTCACCCTCCAGGGCACCGGGATCGGGGGCGGGCGGCGCGGAGGGCATTTGCACGGGCCAGAGGGCGACGGGCTTGCCCTGAAGGCTTGCGCTTGCGACCTGCCAGGCAGCCCAGGGCCAGTCGGTTCCGGCGAAGACGTGCACCAGGTCGCACTCGCCGACGTCGGGCTCGGTGCTGAGGGTGAAGTGGCAGTCCACGCCGTGTTCGCGCAGGGAATCGAAGACCTGTGCTGCGACAAGGTAGTCGTCCCGGCGTTGATAAGACGATTGCACGCAGCACTGGATCAAGATGCGCATTTGCTTTGAGCCATGTCAGCCGCCAACGAGGCGGCGATAAATTGCATACAGGCGGCTGGTCGCCATTCGCTGATATAGCCTGAACGCCCTGAGGTTTTCGAGCGCCTGGATGCGGCTGCAGGCTGCCTGAAGCAGGCTGTGCAGGTGCCCCGCGAGCGCGGCGGCTTCTGCGGATGGGGGCTGCGAGAGCACCGCGTCGTAGGCCGCCAGTGTTTGTTTCGCCGTGTTGCGCCAGGTGAAGTTGGATGCGATGAGGTTGCGCAGCGATTCGCTGCGCGGCGAAGCAAGCGCTTGCTCTACAGCCGAGCGGACGGATTGCACATCGCCGGGATCACAATACCGGGCCATGTCGCCGAAATAGTCGCGCGTGCCGCCGCGGTCGGTGGTAACGATGTTGCAGCCCGCCAGCGCTGCTTCCAGGCTCGCCAGGCCGGGGGTTTCGAACCACGAGGGAAGCGCATGAACCTTCGCTGCCGCGTAGGCGGCCATGATGTCGGGACGCGGCAGCGGGCCGTGAAATCGAACGTTGGCATCTGCAGTCTTCTTGCAGAGACGGAGGTAGGGTTCGAATGTCGCTGGGCCGATCAGCACGAGTGGAACATTCATTCCTCGCATCGCCGCGATGAGGGTCAACTGGTTCTTGCGGTCCTCGATGCGTGCCACGCACAAGACGAAGTTCCTGCCAAAGGCACGCTGCATGTTCTTCGCAACCAGGTCTGCGATCGGTCCTTCAGGGCCTTCATGCTCTGCCGCGTTCGCAACGACAGCGATGCGGTCGCAGTTGAGAGCGAAGTCCCGGGCTAGGAGGTCGGCCTCGGCCTGTGTGTTGGGAAGCAGCATCCCCGCTTGCGAGTAAGCAAGCGCCAGTTCGGCGCGCATTGGCTCGCGGGTGGCTTCGAGCGATTCGACCATCGCGCGCAATCGCCAGTCGGCGTCGGGGCGCTGCAGGAGCGAGTTGCGGTAAGCGGAGAGTTGGGAGTCGTTCCAGTAAATCGTGGAGACGGCGAGAGGCTTGCTTTGCGCGGCGGCACTCAAGCACAGCAATGCCGTCTCGAAAGGCCGCGCGCTGCGGAAGACGTGGACGAGATCCCAACCCGACAGGTCTTTCTGCTGCGGCAGAATGTCAACTTCGACGCCCAGTGTGCGCAGGTGGTCGGCGGTCTTTCGGATCTGGATTTCGCTGCCGCCGACGACGCTCTCGTAGTCTGCGCGGCACTGAAAAAGGACCCTCACGGGGCCATGCTAGCACCGCTGGAGGATGTCCGTCAACGAGGACCTGGGCGAACAGAGAGATTCCCTTCGGCTTCGCTCCCTTCGATCCGCCGGCTGGCGGACTCAGGGCAGGCAGGGCGGGCTGAGAATGACAGGCGAAGGGGTTACGCTGAAGGGAATGAGATCCTTCGCTTCGCTCAGGATGACAGAGGGGGAAGCGCTCAGAATGACAATGGCGCAGGCGCCGGGCCGCCGCTAGAAGGCTCGGTGGAAGGCGGAGATGAGGGCGCGGGCGGAGTTGGCCCAGGTGAATGAGCGGGCGCGAGCGAGGCCTTTGTCGCGCAGGGCGATGCGCAGGCTTTCGTCGGATAGTATTCGCGACAGGCCCTGCGCGATGTCCTCGACGCTGGTGGGTTCGACGAGCAGGGCGGCATCGCCGGCGACTTCGGGCAGCGAGGATGTCTTCGATGTGAGCACGGGCACCCCGCAGGCCATGGCCTCAAGCACTGGCAGGCCGAAGCCCTCGTAGAGAGACGGGAAGGCAAGCGCATCGGCTGCGCTGTAGAGGGCGGGGAGCATTTCCTCGGGAACGTAATCCACGAATCTGACGCGATGCTCTACGCCGAACTTGTGTGGGGCGTTCATACTTTCTTCGGCCAGCCAGCCCTTCTGACCCGCGATGACGAGTTCGTGCGGAATGCCCTGGTCGCGAACGACGCGCGCGAACGCCTCGATCAGGCGCGGGAGGTTCTTGCGCGGCTGGACTGTTCCGACGAACAAGACATAGGGGCGCTCAATGCCGATGCGCGCGCGCACTTTCTCGCGCGCATCGGGAAGCGGCGTGAACTCCGCGCCGACGCCGTGATACACGACGCTGATATTGTCGGCGGTGATTCCGAAGAGTTCGACCAGGTCGCGCTTCGTGCTCTCCGAGACTGCAACAAGGTGCGTTGCGCGCGTGGCAGCGGAGCGCATCGGGCCAACCAGGTTGCGCAGCATGACGGCGGGGTAGTGTTCGGGGAAGCGGACGAATCCCAGGTCGTGGATCATTGCGACGGTTGGGATTGGCCGATAGGGCGGGAGGATGGGATAGGGAAAATAGATGACATCGCAGCGGTCGCGGCGGGCGGCAAGCGGCAGGGCAATCGTCAGCCAGCCGAAGCGCGCGTTCAGCGCGCGCCAGCCCGCACAGGGCGGCAGGTCGAGCGGCCCGCCATGTTCTCCTCGTGTGTAGAGAAGGATTTCGGGCGGGTCGGGTATCTCGCGCAAGCCTTGCAGGAGGCCGAGCAAGGGGCGCTCGATGCCAGTGCGCCTGGGATTGGAGAGTATCCTGGCCTCTATGCCGACGCGCATGGGGCCTTCACTTGCGGTAGTGCCCAGCTACCTTGTGGACAATGGCCGCGATGTCAGCGATGTCGCGCTCGGAGAACTTCTCGGTCCAGAAGGTGCGAAAGACAGAGTTCAAGTGGGCGCGCGCTTTGGGGCACATGTCTGGGTTGTAGTTCGGTATTGCATCGGCTGGAAAGTAGTCGAATGGGAACTTGCTCTTGCCGTAGAGGTGGCCGCGGTCAGTCAGGAAGGTGTGGCTCTCAGGCAGCAGATAGTAGCGGCCAGGCCCGCCGGCTAGTCCCTCCGCATTGAGGGCGGCGGACAGGGTGTCGAGGTCTGCTGTGAACTGGTCGAGATCGAAGCGGAGGTAATACAGCCACCATGTTGGCTTCGTGTCGGGGATGACGTGGGGAGGATGGACCCCTGGTATTTGCGCGATCTTCTGCGAGAGAAGGTCTGCCATGCGCTGCCGCTGAGCAGTATGCTCGGGCAGCAACTCCAGGTTGCCAAGCGCCAGCGCCGACAGCAAGATGCCAAACCGATAATTCAGGCCGATGGAATCGTGCAGGCGGCCGTATCCCGGCTTGGGGGTTGCGCCGCGGGCGAGGCCGAACTTGCGAACTGCGGCATCAATCTGCTCGTCGTTGGTGGTCACTGCGCCGCCGTGATCGGCGGGCATGTTCTTCTCGCCATCGAAGGAGAAGGCGGCGCAGTCAGCGAGCGAGCCGGTGCGCCGCCCGCGATATTCCGCCATTATGGCCTGGCAGGCGTCCTCTATCACAGGAATCCCGCGCTTGCGGGCGAGGGCCATGATCGGGTCCATGTCGCACGGCATCCCGTAGAAATGAACGACGATTATCGCGCGCGTGCGCGGAGTGAGAACCTTTTCGATTTCTTCAGCAGTGATGTTGCCCGTTCTAATGTCCACGTCGGGGAAAAGGGGCAGGGCATTTTGCCACAGGACGCCGGCGACAGAGCCGTAATCGGTGATCGGGCTGACGACCACGTGATCTCCCGGCTCGACTCCCACAGCAGCGGTCGCGGCGTGAACGGAGGCGGTGCAGTTGTCCAGCGTGGCGGCGTATTTGGTGCCGCACAATTCGGCGAATGCTTTCTCAAAGCGGCCGATCATGTCGGACAGGAGGCCGCTGGCCAGGACCTCCTCGACGTAGCGCCTGACGTTGGGGCCTATCGTGCGTGGGAAGACCTGCGGCAACGGGTTGTCCTTGCCGCGAACAGGGGCCCCTCCGTCAATTGCTAGTTTTTCTTGCGTTTTCACTTTCGTTCCCTGACCGTGATCTCAAGGCCGTCGCGGGCCGGCAGCGTGATCAGCACGTCCTTGCCGATCACGGAGACCTTCTCGACGGGCCTGCCGTCCGCAAGTATCTGGGCGGATGGTGGCATTCCCTCGCACCGCAAGGTCAATTCGCGATTCTGCACGCCGTCGGGCAGACCCTCCACTTTCAGGCGGAAGCGATCATTCGCTATGGCCTCGATGCTGGCCGCCCTGTGCACGATGATGTAATCCACGACATCTACAGGATCGGCTTTCCAGACCTGGTCGCCGCCGACCTGCTCGACCTTCTCGAAGCGCCTGATCAGCGTCTCGACGCGCACCTCTTTCTGCGCCGAGACGACGGGGGTGCGCGCGATGTGAGTGTATTCGCAGATCCAACCTCCGCGTTCAAGCGCCTCATGCAGGCGGCAGTAGGGATCGTAAGCGCTTCCAAATGGATCGAAGCCCTCCTCGATCAGAGGAGTGCGGTGCAGGCGCAGCAGGTCGGTGTCATGGTCATTGAGCGCGTCCCAGATAGTGAGTATGGAGAGGTAACCCGCTTCTTCGGCCACAGCGCGCGAAGCAGGATATGAGTTGTTGTTGCCGGGCACTATGAACATCGTGATCGGGATGCCGAGCGCGTCCTCGAGCACCTTGCGGGCCTCCACCACCTCCTCGCGCGCGCTTTCGGGCGTGATCGCGTGGTGGTTCATGCCGTGGCAACTGACGCCCCAGCCGAGAGCGCGCAGTTCGTGGATCTGCTTGGCGCTCAAATGCATCATCCCCTCGAAGGTGCTGCCTTTCACGGTGCGCACCTTGCCGACCTGGGCGGATACCATCGAGACGTGGCCCGGTATCCCGAACCGCTGGTGAATCGCCAGCGTGTCGCCCAGCAGGGCCTCAAGCCCTTCGTCGTAGGTTACCGAATACACGAACCGCCTCCCGAACTTCCACTTTTCCTTCAGCAGTTCCATCGCCGCACCGCCCCCTTTCTTCCGCGAGACCGCACCCGATCCCTGGCACCTCCCTCCACCGCAACTGTAGGGCGCGGGCTCCGCCCCGCGCCGCAGCGGGGGATCAAACCCCCGCTCTACAGCCCTCGTGCAACAGCAATCTCGCAAGAGAGCACTAGGCACACGCCTACGCCCGCTGCATCATGCGAGGACCGCTTCGCGGACGCGGGTTCAATTCCCGCCGCCTCCACCAGCACCAAGACATCCCGGCCTCGAAATCCCCTGCCTCGCCCGAACCTCCTACGCTGCAGTGAACCGATGGGGCAGGAGGCAAGGTCTTGCCAAGAGAAGAGTAACCTCGCAGGGGAGAGCGCGCACAAACGATTCGTGAGACGACGCAGGTGCGGGAGATGTCACGGCTGGAGATGGCGATCGTTCGTGTCGCACTGGTGACGCTGATCAGTGTCACCGTTTTCTACATCTTCTGGATCTCAGGATTCCTCTTGTTCGGTCCGGGTGCTGAGGGCTACATCAAGTGGACAGCGCTCATCGGCCTCGCGCTCGGAGTGGTCGCAGGGCTGCTTCTCCAGACCTGGCTGGCACCACTGTTCTATCTGCTCCCCGCGTCGCTCTCTGTCGTAGGATACTTGGTGCTGTTGGTCTTCGGGATCGGGCTTGGCATGGGTGTTCCGGTCGGAATACCCGTGCTAGGCGTGTTGGTGGGTCTCTACCTGGCGCGCCGTGCAGCTCTTCTTGGCTCGTCCGGACCATCGTTCCTGCTGAGGCTGCACTGCACGATGGTGTGGACGGTCGGAGCCAGTTTTGCCATCTTGGCCGCACTCTGGTCGGTGACCGCCGCGCGTGCAGCAAGGGGCCTCGAGACGGGAGTCCCCGACTTCATGGGGAACCGGGCGTTGAGCCACGTTATGTTCCTGATTGGCGTGGTGCTGTTAGCCCCGGCGCTGCAGGGCCTGCTTACGGAGCTAGCGGGGCGGTTGGCCTTCGCGCGCTGGCGCCTAGGTCAACACCACTACACCAGCCCCATTGGCTCCTGAAGTGTGTTGCCTGTTATCGGCCTTGGCTTCGTTGGGTAGTTTGCTGCCGATGCGCTTGCCGTTTCGATGTGGGTGGAGTTTGCCCACCAAAACGCTCTGGCATCGAAATCCAGCACCTCGTCCGCATCTCCGCAGTTTCGACTCGTGGTGAGCCCTTCGACTTCCCTTCCGCTGGGCTCAGGCTAAACGCTCAGGGTAAACTCCGCCGAACCATGCCAGGCGGGTTTCCTCCACCAGCATCATCTATCGAAACATTCTCTGTCGCTCTGGAGCCTGCCGTAATCCCGCGGCAGGCTCCGCTCCTCTGTGCTCGTGTTCGACAGTTTGATCTTCATCAGGCATTCTGACTTTCAACGTCCATGAAGTTTGTCAATGATCCTCACTCCCTGTGGTAGGGTGAACTCGAAAGTTCCCGGAGGCACTGGAACATCATACTCGAAGTTCAGGTCCATAAGCTTCACTTCTCTGCCCCCGACCTTCCCGAACCGCTCCGCCCGGAGAACGAGCTGGCGGTCGGGATCAACCCATAGGACTACCTTCGGGTCTGCCGGGAGGGACACAATATCAACAGGCTTGCCATTCAGTTCGTCACGGCGTTCCACCTTAAGCTGCTCCTCGCCCCCGGCAAGCGACTTCCACCCCTGCAGCGTCGTGATCTCGTCCATGAACTCGACCTTGAAGGGTCTGCTGATCGTAACGGTCTGATGCGCTGGAAAATACCAGTAGGACTTCTCGGCATCCGAGACAACCGTCCAGCGACAACGCTCGGCTCCAGGAGCGTTCGGGTCGGCCGGAGTCACATCTTCACGCATTCCGAACGGCTCGCGGCGTATCCACTTGTCCGTGTACCCCTGCCATTCGTCCATGTGCCCCCCCTCCCGTCCGGACTCCATTGCGATCTTGGTGCCCGTGATATGCACGGTCTGCACCTTCTCCAGCGCGGCGGACATCTTCGCGAAAGCGACCGTTCCGTGTCCACCGCCTATGAAAACCCACGCCAGCGCCGCTGCGATGATTACGGCACCGACAGCTAGGCTGCGGACGAACGCCGGCCGGCGCGCCCCCTTGCCGCGCGCATGTGCGATACTCCTGGATTCCTGCATCTGCGTGCCATGTTCCATTGATTCTCTCCTTGCGTTCTGGATTGCCTGCAGGAGGCCGTCAGGTAGAGGATGGCGAGGAACTGCGGCCAGGAAGTGGGCCGTAGCGACTTGTTGCGCCTGCCACTCCCGACATGCGCGACAGGTGCAAAGGTGCAGACCGGCCTGGGCGCGGGTAATGGCGCTTCTGCCCACGAACACGTCCTTGCGAGCAGCGTCACATCTCATCGCCGGTCACCCCCTTCCGTTGTAAGATCGCTCGTAGCGAATACAAGCCCTGAGCAATCTGCCACTTCACCGTCCCCAGCGGCCGGTTGAGGAGATGAGCCACTTCAGCATGGGAAAGCCCGCTCAGCTTGTTCAAGACAAGCGCTTCCCGCTGCTCCTGTGGCAGCTCCGCCAGCGCCTCCCGGACCGTACGCTGGAGCATCTCTCGCTCGGCCAGGCGTGCCGCTTCCTCGCCCGCTGGCTCGGTCGCGGCACTGTCGAGGGGAACCGTGTCGGGAAGCCGCTTGCGGGCATGCTGCAACGCGACGTTCCTTGCGATGCGATGAATCCACGTGCAGATGTCCGCCTCCCCGCGGAAGCTCTCGATGCCACGCCAGGCTGCAAGGAAGGTTTCCTGGGTCAGGTCTTCTGCAACCTGGGGCTCGCCCGTCAGCCAGCAGAGCAAGTCGTAAACCCCCGGCCCGTGCTCTCGCGCCACCGCTTCGAACGCGGCGCTGTCGCGCCTCCCGAGACGTTGCAGCATAGCTTCCTGAGATGACACGTTCCCCTCGGTTCCACCTATCCCTATCTAGTTAGATGCAGGCCGGAGCAATTTGGATGGTGGGATGACTGCTGGGGGTGAGTTCGACGGCTCCGCCTCCCCCTTTCCGCTGCCAAAGGCGCCTTGGTCTGTCACGCCAAGGCAAGGGCTCTGTCAGAATTGGCGACTCACACTGACAAGTGGTATTCTTTCACATAAAATAGGTAGAAATCAAGCGGCTATTTGCTCCTTACACTTGCCAGCATCAACCGGACAGCGATTCAGGCTCCACAGGCGGCGTCCGGAGAGCAGACGGGGCTGGGGTTTCGATGCCAACATCTCCCAGGCCAAACCCTCCTGGCATCGAAATCCGCCACCTCGTCCACATTCCATTAGACTCCGCTTGCCTGCTGAGGGTCGCAGTCAGCACCTGGAGCGCGACCGGGCCCGTCACGCCTGCCGCTCGGAGAACACGAGCCAGCCGAAACGCGAAGGGATGTGGAACGCGGGCGGCTCGCGCAGCGTCGGCGACCAGCACGAATATTCGTCCTTCTCGCCGCGATCTATGCGATAGAGGTTGCCCCGCCATCGCTCCCCGTCGCCCGGCGTCTTGCGGTCAATCGAAGCAAACGGAATCGCCATCTCCACCGTCCAGCACTCATCAACATCGGTGCGGTCGTCCACCGTGCCGACGACCCGCACGCCAGTGAGCAGCCCCTGGCAGTTCCATTTGTCGTCATAGCGGTAGTTCGGGCCTGGCCTGCCGTCCGGGTTGTGGATCTTGCCGTCCCAGATCACATTGCGCGGGCTGACTTGGAACTCGAAGTAGTCGGCCAGGTCGCAGGCGGGGTTGAGGAAGATCTCGACCACCTCCTGGTCATAGATCGGCTCGTCGCGCTTCGTGTAGGTGCCCCAGATGTCCGGGTCTATGCAGAAAAAGGCGACATAGAGATACTTGTCATCCCAGCACAGTTTGGCCTCGGTCTCGTATGTTACCGGTTTGCCGTTATACTGCAGGAAGGGCCCAACCGGTTCGATGCGCCCCCAGACGGGTTCGTTGAGCGCGCCATCGGCGGCGATGGGCTGGGAGGTGCGCAAGACGGTGTATGTCGAGGGTTCCAATTTCATTGCCTCCTTTCGGGCGGCGACTGCCTGCGTGAGGCCGAAGACCACGGATTCAGCGAACCCAGAGACGACTTCTTCTCTATATTGCCCTCGGGCCCCTCCTGAGCCCGCCGCTTTCCCCCGTCGCCCTGGCGAGTCATCTCCATCCGCAACCGCGGTCCATCGTGCGCAGTCTATGCGAGAGACCTGTGGCGTCAGGAAGGCGAATCGCCGTGCAAGCCGTAAAGTAGTTTCATCGCTATCTGGCCGGGGCGTCCTGCCTCGGCGGAGATGGAGAGTGGCATGAAGCGTCTGGCGCGGCTGTTCCTCGTCGCATTGCTGCTGGCCTGCGCCGCCCCCAGTTGGGGCGCTGACACCTGGCAGATCACGGTCCTGCACGGCAACGATTTGCACGGCATGATGCGGCCCTTCGACTATCAGGGCAACTACCCCGGGCTTGCCGGCAGACATGCGAACCTCGGCGGGATGGCCCGGCGCGCCACGCTCATCAAGCGGCTGCGCAGAGAGGTGAAGGGCCCGATGCTGGCTGTGGATGCCGGAGATACCTTCACGCGTGGGCCCTGGCACACTCGCTGGTACGGCGTGCCGGAGATCGAAGCGATGAATCTCATGGGCTACGATCTGCTCTGCGTCGGCAATAACGAGTTGAAGGCCACGGCGGATACGGAGTCGCAGGAGAAGATGCTGCTGCTCGTGCGGCGCAGCCGTTTCCCCTGGGTGTCGGCGAACCTGACGGTGGATGGAACGGCGACCGCCGAACGCCCGGCGCTGCCGGTGCAGGGCGTGCAGCCGTTCGTGGTGCGCGCGTTCGGACGGGTGCGGGTTGGCCTGCTGGGACTGACCGCGCCGCGGGCCGATACTTATCCGCAGGTCAAAGGGCGGCGGGTGGGGGATCCTATCGAAGCAGCCAAGCGTTGGGTGCCGCTGGCCCGCAAGGAATGCGACATACTGATCGCCGTTACGCACATCGGCGAGGCATTGGACCGGCAACTCGCCCAACAGGTGGAGGGCATTGATGCCATTATCGGCGGGGATTCCCATACGTTTTTCCCGCAGCCAGTGTCGGTGAAGAATCCCGCCGGAGTGGACGTAGCCATCGCGCAGGCGGGAGAGATGGGCGTCGTCCTGGGACGGCTGGATTTGACTTTCGAGTATCGCAGCGGCTGGCATCTGAAGGCCGCGGAGGGACACCTGCTGCCGATCACCGCGGCGCTTCCAGAGGACCCGGAGTTGAGGCGCTTGCTCGCGTCGTACCTCGATGAACCTGCATTGAGTGCCGTGCCGCGGCTGGCGCCCGCCTGGGCCTTCGGCGGATGAGACGAAGGCTGCTCTCCCTTCGACTACACTCAGGGCAAGCAGGGTAAATGGAGCCGAGGCATGGATCCATGCAGGCAACCCCGGAGAACGCCGCTTGCCGCCGATTCCTCAGGTGCTACTACCTGACGGAGTTCTGGTATGATTTTGTGTTCGCCTACGCGATCTATACGGTCTATTTCAGCCTTCGCGGCCTGACAGTATTCGACATCTCCCTGCTGCTGTCTTGGTGGGCCTTTGCCGCGATGGCGCTGGAGGTCCCCACAGGGGCGCTGGCTGATTCCTGGAGCCGACGCAAGATGCTCGCCGTGGCGCCGCTCATCAAGTCGCTCTGCTTCGCGACGTGGTTCCTGGCGGGCGGACGATTCTGGCTCTTCGCGCTCGGGTTTCTCCTGTGGGCACTGGGCAGTTCGTTCGTCTCGGGCACCTCCGAAGCGCTCCTATACGACACGCTGGCGCATTATGGGAAGCGCGAGCAGTACGAGAAGGCCCTCGGCAAGCGCGAGTTCTACTTCCACATCGCCCTGGCGATCTCGACCATCACCGGCGGGTTGATAGCGGCCTACGACCTCGACCTGGCGATTCTGCTGTCGGTCATCCCGCTGCTGCTTTCGGCGGCCTTCGCGTGGCTGATTCAGGAGATGCCCAGGGCGAAGTCAACGGAGGAGATCCACTACCTGAGCCACATACGGCTTGCCCTTCGTGAGATGAAGACCAACAGGATACTCCTCTACCTTATCGTGTACCTGCTGGGTGTAACCATCTTCGCAGACCTGGAGGAGTTCGACCAACTCTACTATCGGCTGGCAGGGCTCCCGATTGCCGCGTTCGGGGTCGCGTCGTTCGCGGGGTCCGCGCTCAGCGGTCTGGCGGCGCGGTTAGGTTACAAAATGAAGGAGCGCCACTTCGTCATGTATGCGCTGCCGGTCGGGAGCGCGGCCCTGCTGGTGCTTGTCTCGAGGCACCCCAGCATCCTGGCTATCGGCTTGCTTCTGGTGTCTTACGCCGTGACTGTTCCGGCCCGAGTGCTCGCAGAGAGCCGGATTCAGCACAGCATCACGGGCGTGAGCCGGGCCACTCTCACATCCGGCACGGTGCTGGTTCGAAACGCATTTGGCGTCGTCATCCCCGTGATCTTCGGGCTGATCAGCCGCGTGTGGAACCTGCAGGCGATATACCTCTCGGGAGCAATCGTTCTGCTCGCGGCTTCAGCGTGGGCTTTCGGCGTGCGCAATCGCATCGCCGTTAGGACAGCCGAGGCCTCGACCCAGGGGTAGGTCCAGCGACACGCACGCGCTGCATAACGCGATCGCGGAAGCCGCGGCGCAGCGCGCCGCCGGAGCAGGTCTGTGGGGGGCCAGGCGAATCGGGCTTCGGCGCCGAAGCACCGAAGCAACGGAGGAAGAGGGAGTGCGAAGCGTGAGCGCATCGAAGGAAAAGGTCGCCCTGGTGACGGGAGCGAGCAGGGGGATCGGGCGCGCCATAGCGTCGAGGCTTGCAAGTGATGGCGTTCTTGTCGTTGTCCATTACGGTCGTAACCAGAAAGCCGCCGCGGCCACTGTCCGCGAGATCGAGAAGAAGGGCGGGAGGGCGTCCCCCGTCCAGGCGGACTTGAGCAGCCTGGAGGGCGTTCGTGCTCTCTTTCGAGCGATGGACAAGCGCCTTCAGGATTTGCTGGGAACGCGCAAATTCGACATCCTCGTGAACAATGCCGGGATACCCCTCGCAGCCGGGATCGGGCAGACCACCGAAGGAGAGTTCGACAAGTTGGTCGCCGTCAACATGAAGGCCCCGTTCTTCATCATCCAGCAGGCCCTGCCGCGTCTGCGCGATGGAGGGAGGATCATCAACATCTCTTCCGGCACGTCGCGAATCGCCTTTCCGGAAGAGGTCGCCTACGCCATGACCAAAGCGGCTCTGAACAGTTTCACGCTCTCCCTCGCGAAGCAACTGGGTCCGCGGGGGATTACCGTCAATGCGGTGGCTCCCGGCATAATCGCCACGGATTTCCACGGAGACTGGCTTCGGAGTCCCAAAGCGCGGAAGTTCGCTGCCTCGGTCGCAGCGTTGGGTCGTGTTGGCCTGCCTGAGGACATCGCCGACGTTGTCGCTTTCCTTGCATCATCCGACGCTCGCTGGATAACGGGAGCATTCATTGATGCGACCGGCGGCTCGCTGCTCGGTTGAGGCGATTACGGCATGATTGTGGCCACTGCCAAAGCGCCGTGGTGTTTCGATGTGGGTGAACCTCGCTGACCAAAACGCCCTGGCGTAGAAATCCCGCAGTTCGCCCAGATCTGCGCCGTTTCCATGCCAGATCGGCCTGGTGAGCAGGAGGTAATCTCCTGACCAACGAACACCTTCTGGGCCGCCACGTGCGGCCTCGCCCATGGGCAGAGCCAGAGCGGCACCCAGAGACGCTGAAAATGGGTGACTGTCCCTACTTGTCTATCTGCCGGCTAGCCATAGATAGCTTTGCGCAGGTTGCGGACGGATGCATACCATGGACGCACACAAGGCCCGGCCCGAAGACGAAGAGACGCCCATATTTCACCTGACCAAGGCCCAGCTTTGGCCTATTGTCGAAGCCGCGCTTGGTGATCGGGTGACGTCATTTGACATCAGCATCGAGCACCAGGTCGAAGGATACTACGGCTACGCGGCCGAGAAGGTGATCCCGACGTTCGCCTACGAGACTGGGGCTGGGCACACGGGTAGGATCACCGTCTTCGGCAAGTGGTTCCATCGAACCGGATCTGCGGAGTCACAGCAGTATCGTTTCCTCCATGCGCATAAGGCGCCCGTGCCGCGGATGTACGGCGTGCTGTACGACGGAGATGGGCGCGAGATGCTCTTCCTCGAGCATCTGGACGCGAGTCCGGCAGCACAGTCTCACCGCCCCGTCGAGAGGTTTCGCGAGTTCCTGGCCCTGATGGCGCGGTTCAATGCTATCCAACCCAGCCAGGAGTATCTCCGCTGGTTGGATGAACACCCGTGGTGGGGCATTGACGCTATCAACGAATCGGGATTGGCGCTTGAGCGGATCTGGGTTGCAGCACGAACGGGAGACCTCGGCCCCGATCTTCAGGAGTTCTGCTCAAGCTCTGGGCAGGCGCTTACCCGGCTTCAGGGACTTGCACGGCAAGTCGCGGCGCAGGTGTCGCAGATGCCGAGGGGGTTGATTCACACCGATTTCTCAAGAGAGAACACCGGGCGTCGCGAGAATGGCGACCTGCTGGTGCTGGATGTCGAGCACATAGGCCTCGGTCCGCGCTTCTTCGATGTTGGCGGCTGTCTGGGCCGGCCCACCCGTGCCTGGCGTCCCGATCTCAACCAATTGGATCTGTCGAGGCATTACGTGGAGCAGTATGCCTATTGGGGCGGCTCCGCCCCGTCGCTGGAACAGTTCCTCGAGGACGTCCGCGTGCTCTGGATAGCCGATATCCTCAGGTACCTTGAATTGCGGCTCGATGGGGGCCTTGATCGCCCGAGCGCCTCGCCTGCTGATTGCGAAGAACGCTGTGCCTGTCGCCGCCACCTTCATGCAACCCTCAACCTGTTCCTCGAGCACTACTGCTAGGAACCGCACACGTGATAAGGGCGTGCTTCCGGTAGGCGTCTGCAGATGCCATCTCTACAACCATCACTGCGGCGAGCGGATCGAGCAGCGGGGGACTGGGGGCGGTCACCTATTTCCTCTTGCCGGCAGTCTGCTGCCGAAGCGAGGCTTGTTTCGACCGACGTGATGCCTGCTGGCCAAACCGCTCTGGCATCGAAATGCACCGCCTCGTCCGTACGCGGAGTTTGGATCTCGGAGCGGCGCGATGAGCAGGAGGGAGCGTCCCGACCAACGAACATTCTCTTCTTGCAGGTGCAGCACTTGGCGCACTTGAGAAGAGGCGGCCCCGTGGTCGAACGGGAGTGGCGAATGGCAGCGATACTCGTGGTCATAGGTGCACTCGTCTTGAAACTCGTTACGGGCTGCGGTTCGACCTTCACGACGAGTGGCCCGGAAGCGCAATTCACGAAAGAAGGCGAATTGTCTTTCTTCCGGCAAGCAACCACAGAGAAGATTACTCAGATTGACATCGAGATAGCCGATACGCCGGCCGAGCGCACGCAGGGGTTGATGAACAGGCATTCTCTGCCCCAGAATGGCGGCATGTTGTTCATCTTCGATTCGGCCCAACTCCTGTCATTTTGGATGAAGGACACGTTCATCTCGCTCGACATGGTATTCGTCAACGATCTCAAGGAAATCGTGTCTATCGCGAAACACACGACCCCTCTGTCGGAAGCGCTCATAAGTTCACAGAAGCCCGCAATGTATGTTGTCGAAGTGAACGCGGGTTTCTGTGACACTCACGGCATTAAAGAAGGCGACCGTATAGATTTCACGAGAGATGCCAAGGGCTGACCGAGACGGGCAGAATGGGGGATAGTTGCCTGTGCCATCATCCGGCACCAGAACGTGCTGCCGCCGGAACCTGCCATGTCGCCCGCACTTCCGCAGTTTCGACTTGTGGTGAGCGTTCACCCTGCCTGCCCTGAGCGGGCCGAAGGGAGCGTGGCCGAAGCGAAGCCGAACCATGCCAGGCCAGTTCTCTGCAGTCATTGGGTATTGACATCTGTTCGGGAAAAGCGGACAATTGTTCGGGATATGCGAACAGTGAAGACGCGAATCGGACTGGCTGAGGCCTTATGGCCGGCTGCTCGCCGGGCGGTCCTCGGTCTGCTGTTGCCAGATCCCCAGAAAGAGTGGCATCTGAGGGAGATCGCTCGCCGCACTTCCCTGTCTCCTGCCACAGTGCACGCGGAAGTGCGCTCGCTCGTGGCGGCCGGCATCCTCGAGCGGAGGGTAGAGTCGCGGCGTTCCTATTATCGGGCGAATACCCGCTGTCCCATTTTCCCAGAACTCCGCCAGATCGCCCTGAAGACAGTCGGCCTTGTTGATGTTCTCCGAGACGCTTTGGCGGATGTGCCTAATATCGAGGTCGCCTTCATCTACGGCTCTCTTGCGCGAGGCGACGCTACCACAGGAAGCGACGTTGACCTGATCGTCGTGGGCGAGGTGAGCATACAGGAACTGATGGGCAGGCTTCACGATGCCCAGCAGGCACTGGCCCGGGAAATCAACCCCACGGTATATGACCTGGCGGAGTTCCGCCAGAAGATGGCGGAGAGGCATCATTTCCTGACTCGCGTGCTCGAAGGCCCCAAGTTTTTCGTCGTCGGAGATGCCGATGTCCTTGAACGACTGGCTGAGTTGGGGATGGGTCACAGAACATAAGGCGTCTCGGGAAGAGATCGCTGATCTCTTGGCGGTGGCGGATCGAGACCTCCAGCAGTCTCAGACTGAAGGCCTCGGCCCTGACTGGCGACTGGCAATCGCATACAACGCCGCGCTCCAGTACGCCACAGCCGCGCTTGCCGCTGCTGGGTACCGCGCTGTTCGGGAGGCTCACCACTATCGAGTGATACAGTCGCTGGAACTCACCGTAGGTTGGGGCCTCGAAGAGGTGCGTGCTCTGGACACATATCGCACAAAGCGCCATGCCGCCGGGTACCAGCGCCCCGGCCTGGTGTCCGAACGCGATGCCCAAGAGATTCTCCGCCTGGCACAGAAACTCCGGGGAGACGTCGCCGCCTGGCTTCGCGCCGAACATCCAGAACTGCTGCCGGGCTAATCAGAACTGCCTCGCCTGATGTCCACCATTGATGGGCGTGCCAAAGGCTGCGCTGTTTCGGTGGCGGCAATCGTCTGTCGCCCGAAGCGACAGCCGACGATCAGGCAAGGCTAACCGTCAGAGCACGATCGTCCGGCTCGCCTTCGACCCACCGGTTCTTCCACTGCGGAACCAGGGATGATTGCCGGAACGACGCATCATTCAGGCCAACCGCAGTAACAGACATCACCCGATCATCAATCTCAACCAGGCGCATTTCGAAGGGGAACTCGATCAACGATGCAGCCTGGCAGTGCAGGATGCCGTTGCTGATCGTGGCGTCGTTGATGTGCCAGTGCCCGGCAAACACCGCCTTGACGTTCAGCGCGCGGCCGATAGTGTGGAGCAGCGTCTCATGGCGCAGACTCAGCGGAATCGCGCACGGCGTGAGCGGCGCATCCAACAGCGGCCGGTCTGGCGGGGTTGACTCGATCTGGGCACAGGACGGCAATGAGCCGATCGGGTAGCCGGGTTTGGCGCATATCGGGGGGTGGGTAACGACGAACGTCGGCATCTCGGTTGCATCATCCATTTCCCGCCTAAGCCAATCAATCTCCTCGCGCGACGGCCCGATGCCCAAGCGTTCATCAGGCCCGGGCAGTTGCTCGCTCTCGCCGCCGTCGCGCGTCATCCAATATGCGCAATCCAGGAAGACGAATCTGAAGCCTGCCAGGTCGCGACGGTAGTAGAACTTCCCTTCGCTGAGCCTGAACAGCCGTGCAACGGCCTTCCGGGTGCCCCTGCGGAATGTGTCATGGTTTCCGAGCACGATGTAGAAAGGACAGCCGAGGCGGTCCATGACTTCTCGGCCGAAGAGGAAACTCTCCACATCGCCGCGGTTCGTGAAATCGCCGCAGTGGATGACGAAGTCCGGGGCGAGATTGGTTACCGTGGCAACGAGCGATTGCGCGATCTCCTCTTGCCGCGAAAACAGCATCCGGTTCCACCACGACAGGTCCGTGGCTCGCCTGGACCTGTGCGCTTGCGGCGCCTCAAAATGCGTATCGCTCAATACCACGAATCGAATCAGCGTAGCGATCTCCTGGCGGCAGGCTTCGGCACTGAAGTACCGAAGCAACCGAAAATCCCCTACCTCGCCGCTGGCCGCTGTGTGTTCGGGCCGACCTTCCAGATCAGGCTGATGGGCACGACGGCGAGCAGGGCAGCCGAGCCAAACACTACGAAGGTGAGATCGTATCCCCGGGACTCGATCAGCAGCCCCGCCCCCCAGCCCGCCGCGCTGGCGCCGATATAGCCGAAGGCGTCAATGAACCCGGCCGCCCCGGCTGCTCCCGACTTCCTGCCGAAATCCTGGGCCGCGTGGCCCACCATCAGAATATGCGGCCCGTAGGTGCAGAAGCCAATCAACGCCACCACGAGGATCATCAGGGCCGAGTTGTGAGGATCCAGGAAGGGAAAGGTGATCGAGAAAATCCCCAGCAGTCCCAGCAGCACGGCGATCACCGGCGCTCGCCGCCCCCCAAAGAAGCGATCGGTAGCCCACCCCGCCGCCACCGCCCCCACCGATCCGGCGAGAGGATGAATGCACCGCTTGATCATCTCCGAGAAGTGGGCCATCAAGCCTGACCCCGCCTTCGCGCCCCGCTCGTCCAGAAACGACGGCAGCCAGTTCACGAAGCCATAGCGGTTGAGGTCGAGCAGGAAGAAAGTGAAGGCCACGATCCAGACGTAGGGGTTCCTGAGCGTGGCGGCGACATTCTGCAGGATAGTGCGCCGGGCCCCGGGGGCCAGGCCCGGGCCGGGCTCCTCATCCGGCACGACTGTGGGCAGCCCAACCTCCTCGGGGGTGTCCCGCACCAGCAGGAAGAAAAAGACGCCCACCACAGCGAACAGGACCGCCGGCACCCAGAAGACGGCCCGCCAATCGCCGCCCAGCGCCTGCACGAAGTAGCCGGTAAGAAAGAAAGCCAGCGCCCACGAGAAGGCCCCGCCCAACTGGTAGGACGCGCCCATCACCCCCATCACCTTGCCCCGGCTGCTCACGGGGAACCAGTGGGTCAACATGCGCACCATGGGCGACCACCCCATCGCCTGGAAGAACCCGTTGGCCGCCCAGAAGACGATTACCAGTATGAGCACCGTGCTCGCTCCGGGGGCCGCGGTGCTGGCAGAGGCGGTGGCTGCAAACACGGCCAGGTTCATCGCCACCGACCCCACCACCCCGATGCTCGCGATCAGCCTGCTCCCGAACCGGTCGGCGAGTTGCCCATTGACAAACTGGCCCACCGCATACATCACCGTCAGGGCGGTGAATATCATGCCGACCTGAGCGTCGTCCCAGCCGAAGGTCTTGCCCAGATGGCCCTTGGTCATGGGCATGTTGTAGCGGCACAGGTAGTATGCGAAGTAGGTGATCCACGCCCCGGCGAAGACCCTCCGCTGCCAGCGGGGCAGCGTGCGGGGCTGATGGCTCGGATCGGATGGATGGCCCAGGTCGCGCGGCTTGCTGGGCTCGGATGGATGGCTCGCGTTGCGCGGATTGCTGGAGTCGGGTTGCATGGACATATTCCTGTTGGGGGGCTTGCCAGCCGATTGCCCCCGCATGATTCCACCCACCCCCGCGCACACCCTGCTCCCATCCGGGCAGCGCGCTGGTTCTGCGTCGGGAGTGCTGCGAGGTTGCTGGGCGTCCGCGGTCAGGGGGCGGTTGCGCGGCGCAGGGGGTAGGTTCCAAATTCGCGCCAGGCTTCGATCGCCCATTCCACGTGCGACCAGGGAACGCTGCCGTCCACGGCATCCACCGGAAAGAGCACGAACCCGCCGCCGGGGGCAAGCAGGTTGATGGCCTGCCTCACAGCCTCTCGCACCTCGTTCCTGTCGCCCCGACCGATGGTGACGTAGGAATTGACTCCTCCGATAAAGCACACTCTGTCGCCCCAATCGCGCTTGAGCAGCGCCAGGTCAGCCCCGCCCTGGACTGGGTCAACGCCCCACAGCACATCCACGCCCAACTCGACCAGGTCTGCGAGCCTGTCCTGGGGGCGGACGGTTTGCCCGTACGCGTGCTTACAGCCAGCCTGGTGAACGAGTTCGATGTCGCTCCTGAGATCCTCGAACAGTAACTCCCGAAAAACAGGGGGAGAGAAGAAGGCGGGCGATTCATACCACGCTCGCCGAAAGACGATGTCGCATACGCCCGTGTCGAGCAGAAGCCCGATTCGGCGGGCGTCCCGCTCATGGATACTCTGCAGCACAGCGCGGGCGAAGGCGGGGCGCTCGTGGCAGGCGATCATGAAATTCTCCACCCCGCACAGCCACATCGCCATATCGGCGCCTGCGCCGCAGTGGCCCACGAGCGCGACGCCCAGGCGCTGCGCCTCCTTCTTCAACTGCGAAGCCTGCTCGCGGAACTCGCGCACCTGGTCGTCCGAGGGAGCGCCGAGAACGAATGGAAGGCGCTCGAGGTCCTCCTCGTTTTCCACCAGGAAGCGCACCGAGCGGGGGATGTTGAAATCCGAGATCACCTCCACGTTATCGCCGTGCGGCCAGTCATCGGTCTGCCTGACCGCCTGGCGCAGCGGCCCCCTGGGGGTCTCATAGACCTTGTGGATGATGGGATAGCGCTCGTGCGCGGGCTGCTCCTTCCACGTCCTGGTGCGCACATCGGGGTGCATGCGCCACGGCACGCCGAGGCCCAGAATGTCATCCAGGCCCGCTGCCAGGAAACGCTCGACTCGCTCCACCTGGTCCCCATGTCGCAGGTGGGCTGGCAGCGCCTCCTGGGGGAACTCGAAGAGAGACAGCATGAAGGGCACGCGGTCGGGTTCGCAGTGATTGATGGTAAGCAGCAGTCGCTCGCGCGAAGAGGGACTTGCCAAGAACACTCCTTTCAGGGGCGAAATCGCGGACGCTGGCCCGCGCCCGCTGCGCCGTTCGGCATCGCACGCCAGGATACTCAAACCTGCCGAGCGCAGTCAACATGAGTCTCCACCGCGCCCACCCCGACCTGGTAACAGTTCACGGCATCGCTCAGCAGAGAAGGGCCGATCGCCTGCCCAGCACAAGCAAGCAGGCTGAACCGTGTAGCCGGGGTGCTCGGTAATCAGCGTTACCCGCCGCCCGGCCTTTGCTGCTCTTGCACCCCAGGGGCTGTCTCACAATCCGCTCGGAGAAATTCGCAGGGCAGGATCTTGCCTCCTGCCCCAGAGCGCGGCAACGCGGGCAGAAGACAAGCTTCTGCCCTACGCAGCTTGTTCTCGCGGCAGTGGCGCTGGCGGCGGGCGGCTACTTTTCGGTGATCGCACCTTTCATCAACTCACCCACATACCCCGCTGCGCCTGGGCCCATGAGCGGATTGCGCAACAGCCTCCAAGCTACCGAAGGAACAGGCCTGAGCGTCAAACGGGGGGTCACTGCTTGGCGCCATGACTGCGCAGCAGGGCGACTATGTCATGATTCCCTTCTATCTTCGCTATCCCTAATGGTGTCGTACCTTTTGGTATGAGATACCACCTAGTCTGCATCATCCCCACCACTTCGCTGACTCGTACATCGCCAGCGCTTCTAGCGCCGATGTCGGCTCCCTCGCCAATAAGCAGTTCCACGATATCCTCTTGTCCGTCGAAGACCGCCCAGTGCAGCGCCGTCCAACCTCTGCTGCATGAATCGAACCTGGCTCCGTTCCTGATTAACAGTTCCAGCATAGCCTTATCGCGAGACAAGACCGCCGCTTCCATTGGCCAGTCGTCTCCTCCATGATAGTAAACCACTGCTGGGTTGGCTCTTATCAACTTCTTAACCTCTTCCGTGTCCCGTCTATTGATGGCTGCCATGACGGCCTTCCGTTCGGCCTCGCTAACCGGCCTGTATCCGCAGCCGGTGAACGTGAGTGCGCCTAGAACACAGACCAAAGCGAGGATTCGACGAGTTCTCAATGGTTCGACCATCCAGGGGGCGATGATACATCGGCACGCTCGCACAACGATGAGCCGGAAAAACCGACGGTCGCCGTGATCATCTAGCAATCCCCTTCTTTCGGGACACATGAGGGCTATCCTACCTCCCACGTCTCCTAACCCCTTCACTAGGCCTTCAGGGTATGCTATTCGTTGGGCAGGAGCTTGTCTCCTGCCCCGGCAGGCCCATCTACCATCACAACGACCTGGTTACCCTGAGCGCAGTGGAAGGGAGCAACATGGAAGGGTCTCCTGCCCTCGCTGCTACCTGTGCGCCGTCAGGATGCGCTCGATGATGCGCGTGGTGGAACTTTTGGGAAGCGCCGGGATCAGAAACACCTCGCCGCCGTAGGACTCGACGAAGTTCTTCTCCTCCTGGTTCATCGTCGTCTTCGTGTAATCGCCGCCCTTCACGAATATCTCCGGCCTGAGCACGTCCAGCAGCGCCAGCGAAGTCATTTCCGAGAAAATCACGACCAGCCCCACGCTCTCCAGCGCCGCCAGCAGTTGCGCGCGCTCCCTCTCCCCCACGATTGGCCGGTTCGGGCCCTTGATCGCGGACACCGATTGATCGCTATTCAGCCCCACGATCAGAAAGTCGCCCAGCGCACGCGCCTGCTCCAGCGCCAGCGCGTGGTCGCGGCGGCAGCTACTATGCGCGCCAGGGGGTGGCGGCGCAAGAGGCGCTGGACAGTGCTGCGAGAGCACTCGTGGTGTCTGGCGGCATGGCTGATGCCTTGTTCCAGTGCAGTTTGCACGATCCGGTAGCGCGCCAGGGCTACCGCTTCCTGTCTGTGATTCCTCACCTTTCCTCCTCTCAAGACCGGGCTAAACCCGTCTCATTTTGGAGTTACAATTTCGACCCATCTCGAGAGTTACACAACAGCGCCAACACGACAGGACTTCTTCGAGGCGGTGCCGAAATGCTGATCATCTGCGGGCATCGAGGGGGATATGATGAAAACGATGAAAGCGGCAGTGCTGCACGGCATCGGCGACATGCGCGTTGAGCAAACGCCGGTGCCGCAACTTGCGGCACCTGAAGACATCCTGGTGCGCGTCAAGGCGGTGGGAATCTGCGGCTCCGACATCCACTTCTTCGAGGATGGCCGCATCGGGACTTACGTCGTCGAGAAGCCGATCGTGCTGGGCCACGAGTTGGCCGGGGAAGTGGTGGAGGTAGGCCCTGATGTCAAGGACCTGAAGCCTGGCGATCGAGTAGCCCTTGAGCCGGGCGTGCCCTGTCGAAAGTGCTCGTTCTGCAAGTCGGGGCGCTACAATCTGTGCGCGACCGTTCCCTTCATGGGCACCCCGCCCACGGACGGGGCGTTCCGCGAATACATCACCTGGCCGGCGGATTTCGCGTTCCGGCTGCCGGATAATGCGTCCTGGGAGGAGGGGGCGATGATCGAGCCGCTGGCGGTGGGTGTGCAGGCTTGCCAGCGCGCGCAGGTTGCCGGCGGGCACACGGTGGCCGTGCTGGGGTGTGGGCCAATCGGGTTGACCGCGCTGCAGGCGGCAGCCTGCTTCGGGGCGACCAAGATCATTGCCACGGATGTCATCCCCTCGCGCCTCGCGCTGGCCGAGCAGTTGGGCGCTGGAATCGTTGTGAATGCGGCCCGGAGCGACCCGGTGCACGCTGTCATGGCTGCGACCGGCGGCAACGGGGTGGACGTCGCGCTCGAGACGGCGGGGACGGCGCAAACCGTGAGACAGGCCTGCGCGATGGTCAGAAGAGGCGGCGTGGTCGTGCTGGTGGGCATGCATTCGCAGGACGAATTCGCGATCCCGGTGATGGACGTGATATGCAGGGAATACGACCTGCGCGGGGTGTTTCGCTACTGCAACGCATTCGGCCCGGCGATCGCCATGCTGGCTGCGAACCGCGTGCAACTGAAGCCCTTGCTGACGCAAGTTTTCCCGCTTGACCAGATCAACGCTGCGTTCGATCTGGCTAGGAAGCACAAGGATACGTCAATCAAGGTGCAGATTCACCCCTGAGTGATCCCGATGACCGACCCGGCGGCTGAGGCGCGCAAGCGCATGGTGGATTCTCAGTTGCGTGCGCGCGGAATTGCCGATCCGCGCGTGCTGGCCGCGATGGAAAAGGTGCCCAGGCACCTCTTCACCCAGGAGCGCGATATCCGGGAGGCCTATGATGACCACGCCATGTCCATCGGCGAGGGGCAGACGATCTCCCAGCCTTACATAGTCGCGACAATGACCGAATCCCTGGCCTTGAAAGGGCACGAGCGAGTGCTGGAGGTGGGAACAGGCTCCGGTTACCAGGCCGCAGTGCTGGCGGAACTGTGCGCAGAGGTTTACAGCATGGAGAGGCACGCGAGCCTGGCCGAGCGCGCCCGCCAGCGGCTGGAGAACCTGGGCTACCAGAACGTGCACGTCTGCGTCGGCGACGGAACCCTGGGCCTGCCGGAGCACGCTCCCTACCAGGGCATCATCGTTACCGCAGGCGCGCCGAAGATAGCGGATGCGTGGGCTCAGCAACTCGATGAGGGTTACCGGCTGGTGGTCCCGGTCGGAGATCGCTGGAGCCAGCAGTTGATCTGCGCCACCAAGAAGGGCGGAAAACTTCACGAGCGCTACGTGTGCGGCTGCGTGTTCGTGCCGCTGGTCGGCAAGGATGGCTGGCCGGGCGATTGATCCGGGCAGGAAGCGCAATGGCCCGCGTTCACGGCTACCTGATACTCTTTCAGACAACCGATGAGGTGGCAGCAAGTTTCATCACCTCCACCCTTGACCAGGTGGGCATCCGCCACATCGTGGAGAAGGAGCCCCAAACTATCCTGCAGCCGCGTCCGACGATTGTGATACTGGTTCACGAATCCCAATTCGCTGAAGCCAGGCAGATTCTCGCCGAACAGCAGATCGAGGCCGGCGGCGAAGCCCCGCCTGGGGCGTGCCCTTTTTGCGGAGCGCCGCTCCCGCCGTCGGGAGGTTACTGCACCACCTGCGGCCGCGAGGTCCTGGCCTGGGCTGCTCCCCCGGCGCGGCCAGCGCCTGCTACCGCAGCCGCCCCCCGCCTGCCTCGGGAGGAAAGCAACACATGGCGTTTCCTGATACTCCTGCTGATCGCGATCGTCGTCATGTTGATTCTCAGCCCCGCAGTGCGAAGGTGGATATCGCGGCACCTGCGCGTCCAGCGCGTCGCGTCCGTCGCAGTGGAACGATGCTCAGTGGGTAGCATACAGACGATGTAGAGGAGGAGAAAAACGCGAGGAGGCTGTTTTCTGCGAAGGTCAGCAGCGCTCACGGCGCGCCTTCGCCCTGCTTGCGCTGGCGGGCGCGCTCGAGCGCGTGCGCTATCCTGTCGCGCACGACGCGCGCCTGCTCGACGATCTCGCGCATGCGCGTGCGCAGTTGTTCATCTTCAGGCGCAGCCTCCAGGGCCCGCTCCAGGTATTCAACCATGCGCTGCGCCTCGTCCAGCAGGCGCCGCTCGGTCTCCTCGTGCGTCGCTCTCTCGGCCGCCTCACGATCGCCTTGATTGCCGGACCCCATGTCTCTGCGTCCCAATCGTGCCTTCCATCCGGCGCGGCCAAAGACCTGCAACATGGTTTGACATTCCGGGGCTGCGGTTGTAGAGTTCGGGCGGAGCAGCGATCATGGCCAGCGTGCGCCTTGGGCACAGCCCGGATGCCGATGATGCGTTCCTTTTCTGGGGCCTTGCCACGGGCAAGGTGACCGTGCCCGGTCTCCAGTTCAGGCACTACGTGCGCGACATCGAGACCCTGAACCGCTGGGCAATCAGAGGCTGGATCGAGGTTACCGCCATGTCGGCCCACGCATACGCCCACGTGTGGGACCGCTACGATCTGCTGCGCAGCGGGATGAGCCTGGGGCGGGGTTACGGCCCTCTGGTGGTTGCGAACGAAAAGCGTTCCCTGAAGTCCCTGGCGGGCCAGACGATTGCAGTTCCCGGGCGGCTGACAACTGCGTATCTTGTCCTCCGCCTCGCGCTCGCCGATTTCAAGCCGCTCTTCGTTCGTTACGACAGGGTGATGGAATCGGTGCGCGACGGCACGGCGCAGGCAGGCGTGCTGATCCACGAGGGCCAGTTGACATACGGCGAACACGGCCTGCAGAAAGTAGCCGACCTGGGCGCGTGGTGGAAGAGGCGGACCGGATTGCCTTTGCCTCTGGGCGTGATCGGCGTCAAGCGCGGAATCGCCGACTCTACTCGCAAACAGATCGCGCAGGCCATCTGCAGCAGCATCGTCCTTGCCCATCGCAATCCGCAGGAAGCATTGGGTTACGCGATGAGGTTCGCCTCAGGGATGGACGATAGACAAGTCGAGCGCTTCGTGAAGATGTATTCCGGCCCCGATGCGGTTGACTGCGGCAGGGAAGGCAGGCTGGCAGTGCAGGAGTTGATGAAAGCAGCGTATCAGGCCAACCTGCTGCGCTGCCCGGCCAAGGTTTCGTTTGTGCGCTAGAGGCTCTCCGAAAACCCACACCCCGCGAGGATGTCATTCTGAGCGAAGCGAAGAATCCCACTACAATCAGCATCGTCAGGATGGGATGCTCACTATGAGAAGGGCTGCACGGGCTGCAAGGCCGAACGTCAGGCGCGAGACTGCTGCGCAGAAGTCTGCGCGCGTCCTCGAGATCCTGAAGCGGCTGCGGCGCGCCCGTCCCGGCGCGAAGATTGAACTCAACCATTCCAACGCGCTCGAACTTCTCGTGGCCACGATCCTCGCCGCCCAGTGCACGGATAAACGGGTCAACGAGGTGACGAAAACGCTGTTCAGGAAATACCCGAACCCAATCGCCTACGCCTCGGCTGATCGCGCCGTCCTTGAGCAGGAGATCAAATCAACCGGCTTCTTCCGCAACAAGACCAAGAGCATCATCGCCGCCTGCCAGAAGATCGTCGCCGACCACGGCGGCGAAGTGCCTGCCACGATGGACGAGTTGCTCACCCTGCCTGGCGTGGCTCGCAAGACGGCGAACGTCGTGCTCGGAAATGTGTTCGGCATTCCTTCCGGCATCGTCGTGGACACTCACATCCAGCGCGTGGCTTATCGGCTGGGGCTGACAACTGCAAGAACCCCCGAGCAGATCGAGCAATACCTGATGGCGCTGCTGCCGAAGAGAAACTGGATAGAGTTCTCAACCCACGTCGTGCTTCACGGCCGCTACGTCTGCACCGCGCGAAACCCTGACTGCCCCCACTGCCCGGTCGAGCCGCTGTGCCCCAAAATCGGCCTCTAGCGGCCCCCGCGGGGTCCCCGCTGTGAACCAAAGTGAAGTCAACATGAGGCGCTGGGGCGAACCTTTTCCTGGTTGCTACTCCACCAGGATGATGGAGCGCGGCGTGACGGAATCTGAGGCGAGCGTCGCCAGGCTGGAAGGCCGCGGCGGCTCGACAAAGTCGGGCCCAGGCGACGGCGAACTGGTGGGCCGATGCCGGGGCGGCGACCTGAGCGCGTTTGATCGCCTGGTGCGCAGGCACCGAGAGCGGGCGTTGGCTGCTGCCCGGCGGCAGGTTGCAGATGACGCCGAAGCAGAGGACCTGGTGCAGGAGGCGTTTATCGAGGCATTCCGCTCGCTGCCGACTCTGCGCGACGGGGCGAAGTTCGGCCCGTGGCTGGGCGTTATCCTGCAGAGAGTTGCGGCGCGTCATCACAAGGCGCACGCTCGCGGGCGAGAGGCGCTCTCGGCCGTTTCTCTGGATGGGCCGGGGTTTGTTACCCATCTGGCTTCACCACAGGAGGATGCTGCCACGGCTCAGGTGCGAGAGCGAGTGCGCGCGAGCCTGGCGGAACTGACGCGCCAGAATCGCCAGATTCTCAGCCTCTTTTACCTGGAAGGCCTTCGCTGCCGCGAGATCGCCGAACGGCTGCGCCTGCCCCTCGGAACCGTCAAGCGCCGGCTCCACGATTCGCGAAACCGGTTTCGAAAGGAGTGGAGAAAAATGGCGATGCCAGCAACTGCGGCAGGTGTTGGGCGAAGGCTCAACACATGGGTCTGGGGGCAAGGCAACAACGAATCTTTCCCGTTGATGTCCTCGCTGCTGGCGCAGAGCATCGCGCTTGCAATCAACAAGCGCGCAAAGGCCGTAGCGCAAATAGCCGACGAGGTGGGGGCTGATGCCGCCTATGTGGGCGATGTTCTCGACAGGATGGCGCGGCTCGAACTCGCGCAAAAGCAGCGATCAGATCGTTATGTGCTCGACTTCATCGCGCTCGACCGAGATGACCACGAAAAACTTCGGGTGCACACGAGGGCGGTTGGCAAGAAGATTGCCGAGCAACTCGCGGCCAAGATCCCGGAAGTGCGCGCCGCCTACGAGCGCAGCGATGTCGCAGCGCGCGGATGGGACTGGGAAGGTGCTCAGTGGATCGTGGTTCCCGTGTTCGTCTGCAATGCTGCCATTCGCTATCGCGCCCCGGAAATCTTTCAGATGCAACCTCCGCTGCGCCCGGATGGTCAGCGCTACTGGTTCATGGGCTCGGAAGCGGGCATGCACGCATCCGAATCGTGGGTGACGGGCTGCAATATGTGCACCTCCGAACGCGGGGGAACGGCTCATTTCTGGACGCCACAAGTGAAGAAGGCATCCACCGACCCTCTGGGCCTGACAGCGGTTGCGCTGATGCGGGCTCTGGTCAAAGGCCCAAAGACCCTGCGCGAAGTCCTGGCGGAGTGGAAGGAGACCCACTGCGCGACGCCAGACGCGCTCAGCAAGATGGTCGAGGGCGGCTACGCCAGGCGAAGGGGCTCGCGGTTCCAACTGCTGTTCCCTGTGTATCAGAAGAAGGATTTCGACGTTCTCATGCCAGCGTTGAAAGAGGCCGTGGAACAGCCAACCCGCAGCATCTTCCTGCCGGGCGCGCTCGCGCTTGACGGGATGCTGGCCCGGCTCGGCTACGGACACCTGAAGGAGCAATTCGTCGCCATGCGGGGGAAGATGGCCAGCGACATGATGGGATGGACGCTGACCCACTTGGTTGAGATGGGCGCCCTGCCCACCCCGCCCGAAACCGCCCCCGCGACCTGGGGATTCTACGGCTGGCTGGGCCAGTATCCGTTCTGGCGACTGAGAAAGGGGCAGAAGGACGAGGTGACATTGCAGTAGCGGCGACTCCGGTTGTGCTGACCTGATGCGGGCAGCCCGGGCCCGATTGTGCTCGAATTCTTCCGCGTGAAAGCGCCTCACGAAACGCTGCCCCTCGCGCCGGGGCACGCCGTGCTGGCAGGGGCAACTTCGGTGGTTCATGCCCAGAAAGCGCGTGGGCTCGACCTGGAATCGGGCAGCATCTTCTCTCGGCTTCGGCATGGTTCTGCCCAGGTTGTAGAGCAGGTGATCGCTGCGGTCGAGCCGAAACTGACTCCAGGAAAGGAGTTACACCGATCGGCGAGTTAGTGCGGGCAATTGGGCTGTTGGCAGCGGCGCGGCGGGTCGCGATCGTCATCGGGGTCGCCGTCCTGCTGCTCATCGTCTGGCTGTCCGCTCGCAGGGCGGGCCGGGCCGGACTCGATTTGGCAATCCTGATGTGGGCGGGGGCTGCAATTTTCTTTTTTCTCGCTACCTTCGGCCCATTCAGGCCCATCGCCAACATTATCATGGTGCTCCTTGCCTGTGCGCTCATCGTGGTGTCGGTCGTCGCGCTGCTGATGCTCGGCCTCAGGTCCCGCCGCGCAAGACTAGCGAGACACCGCTCTCCCCCCGGGGGCGGCGACGGCTGGTAGGGGAAGGGCGCGCTTACCTCGTCTCGCTCACTGATGCGCGCTGGGCGATGGTCAGCACGAGCCGCGCGGCGAGTTCCAACTGCTCGATGTCTAGCCATTCGGAGGTTGCGTGGGGCTCGTCGAAGCCAATTGAAAGAACCGCCGTGCGGATGCCGTGTGCGTTGAAGATATTGCTGTCGCTGCCGCCGCCCGTTGCTTGGAAGCGCGGCTCTATGCCCAGTGACCGCATTGCCGCTGCCGCGACCGAAACCGGCGCCTCGTCCTCGGGCAGGTTGTAAGACTCATATTCGCGATTCACCTCGACCGCGCACTCGCCGCCCGCTTTCTTCGCTGCCCGCTGAAGCCTTCCGACCATGTGCCTGGTCTGGCGGCGCAGTTTCGCAGCATCGCGGCTGCGCGCCTCCGCAACGATCTCCACCCGATCGGGCACGATATTCGATGCCCGTCCGCCGGAAATCGTCCCCACGTTAGCCGTTGTTTCCTCGTCAATCCTGCCAAGGCGCATCCCGGCGATCGCATCTGCTGCGATCTTGATCGCGCTGATCCCCTTCTCCGGCGCTACCCCGGCGTGAGCGGCGCGGCCCGTGATCGTCGCGCGAATCGAATCGTGCGATGGCGCGGAAACCGTTATCGCACCGACCGGCCCATTGCCGTCGAGCACGAAGCCAGTGCGCGCGGTGATCAGCGAGTAGTCGAGGTGCTTGGCGCCCAGCAGGCCGATCTCTTCCGAAACCGTGAGCACGATCTCCAGCGGGGCATGGGCCACGTTGTCCTCATTGAGCGCGCGCACGACCTCGATGATGCACGCCACCCCGGCCTTGTCGTCTGCCCCCAGGATGGTCGTTCCGTCGCTCGCTATTCTCGTTCCGCTGACCTGCGGCTTTATGCCCCTGCCGGGCTCCACTGTATCCACGTGCGCGTTGAGGAGCAGGGCCGGAGCAGCGCTGCGTCCCGGAAGTCGCGTTATCAGGTTGCCCGCCTGCCCCCCGATCCCATGGGCTGCGCTATCTTCCCCGACCGAACAGCCAGCCGCCTCCAGTTCCCGCCGCACGGCAGCGACGACGGCCCCCTCCTCGCGCGACACGCTGTCAATTGCTGCCAGCCGCAGGAACGTATCGAGCAGCCGCTGCCGGTTGATCATGTTACCGATAATCTATTCGCGCACGCGCGCCGCGAGGCTGCTTGCAAGCGCCTGCTTGATTGCTGCAAGAATCTCGTCCGCCTCGGCATCTGTGAGCGTGCGTTCCGCGTGCCTGAAAACCATCGAATACGCGAGGCTCTTGTGCCCTTCCGGCACTTGCTGGCCGCGATACACATCGAATAACTCCAGGCGCTCCAGCAGGCTGCCTGCGCCCTGGCGAATGATCCCCGTTACCTGCTGCGCGGGGACATCCTCGGCCACGATCAGGGCCAGGTCGCGCCCGACCGGAGGGAAACGCGAGAGAGGCGCTGCGCGCGGCGCAGGCTCGAGCTGCGCGAACTGCATCAGCATCCCCAGGTCGAGTTCCATCAGGTAGCATCTTTCGCGCAGGTCGTAGTTCGCGAGCACTTCGCGCGCTGCCTCGCCCACCACGCCGACGGCCTGTCCGTCCAACTTCACCACCGCGCATCGCCCAGGATGAAATGACGGGTGCGCTTCAGGCTCGAATTGCGGCCTGGCGCTCGTGAACTCGCCGATCAGTTGCTCGGCAATGCCCTTTGCCGCGTAGAACCCCGCCCCATCCCGCAACGATTTCGGACTGGCGAGCCCGCCGCCCCACAAGACCGCTCCCGCCATGCGCTTCTCCTGCGGCGCCGACTCTGCATCGCCGCGCATGAACACTCGCCCGATCTCGAAAGCCCTCACCTCTCCCACCCCGCGCACCGCGTTCGTTCGCACCGTCGCCAGCAGATCCCCCAGAAGAGTGGTGCGCAGGATCGTGAAATCCTCGCTCTTCGGGTTCTTGATCGCAATCGCCCCGGTTCGCAGCGGATGATCGGCGGGCAGGTTGAGCCGGTCGAAAGACGATGGATGGTCGAGGCTGTAGTTGATCGTCTCGTTCAGGCCCAGGCCGATCAGCACAGCCCTGGCCCGCTCCTCCAGTTCGAGTTCCCGGGTCTGCCTGCCGCGCGCCGCCGACGCAGCCACCGTCTCGGGCACACGATTGTATCCGTGCAGCCGGGCGACTTCCTCTACCAGGTCCACTTCAGCCGTAAGGTCCGGGCGGAAACTCGGCACGCTCACCTTGATCCTCGGTCCTTCGGTTACATCGAGGCCCAGGCGACGCAGCAAGTCGGCAACGTCGTCCTTTGAAATGCGCGTGCCCAGAAGAGCGTTGACCCTGGACGGCCGCAGCGTTATCTTCGCCGTCTTGACTGGCCTGGGATAGACGTCGAGCACGCCCCTCGCCACAGCGCCCCCGCAGAACTCCGCGATCAAGCGCGCCACCCTGTCAACGGCGCGCACGGTGCCGCCGGGATCAACGATCCGCTCGAAACGATAGGATGCCTCGCTGCTCATGCCCAACGCGCGCGCCGTGCGCCGGATCGAAACGCGGTCGAAATGAGCGGATTCCAACAGCACATTCTTCGTCGCAAGCGAAATCTCGCTGCTCGCTCCTCCCATCACTCCCGCAAGGGCCACCGGCCCGCTCGGATCGGCAATCACGAGCATGCCGGCAGCCAGGTCGTGCGACACGCCCTCGAGGGTTACGATGGGTTCCCCCGCCCGCGCGCGCCGCACGATGATGTGGGCGCGGCCATTCGTCTTCGCCAGCCGATCGCAGTCGAACGCGTGCAGCGGCTGCCCCAGTTCGAGCATCACCAGGTTAGTGGCATCAACCACCGCGTTGATCGGGCGTATGCCGCACTGGACGAGCCTTCTTTGCGCCCAAACCGGCGACTCGCGCACAGTAATCCCCTGCACCACGCGGGCGGAATACCGGGGGCAGAGTTTCCCATCCAGAACATCCACGCGCGCGATGTCTTCCACTGCTGGGTCTTGCTCGCTGCATTGACAGTCCGGCATCTTGAGCGGCAAGTCATAAAGCGCAGCCAACTCGCGCGCAACTCCCAGAACCGACAGGCAGTCCCCCCGGTTCGACGTTACCTTGATGTCGAGCACCGCTGCCCCGTCCGTGTCCTGGACGTTCTCCACCTCCAGGCCCAACATGGTCAGGTCGTTGGCGAGTTGCGCCGTCGCCGCCTCGGACGCCACAAACTCCTTCAGCCAATCAACAGGTACCAGCACGCCGCCTACCTCGTGTCCGTAGGGGCACGGCATGCCGTGCCCCTACCTTTAGAACTGCTCCAGAAAACGCATGTCGTTGTCAACCAGCAGCCGGATGTCGTCAATCCCGAAGCGCATCATCGCCAACCGGTCGGTCCCCAGCCCGAAAGCCCACCCGCTCACCTTCTCCGGGTCGTGCCCCGCCGCGCGCAGGACGTTGGGATGGATCATCCCGCAGCCGCCGATCTCGAGCCAGCCCGTCCGCTTGCAGACCGGGCAGCCAACCCCGCCGCACAACATGCACGTCAGGCTGTAATCCGCGCTCGGCTCTGTGAACGGGAAGAAGTCGGGCCTGAAAAGAACCTGCGTCTGCGGGCCGAACAGTTCGCGCGCGAACAGCGTCAGCGTCCCCTTCAGGTCCGCGAAAGTGATGCCCTTGTCCACAACCAGTGCCTCGCACTGGTGAAAAACGAAGGAAGCCCGCGCAGAGAGCGCCTCGCGGCGGAAGGTCCGCCCGATCGTGCAAAGGCTGAATGGCGGTTTCCGTTTCTCCATCGCGCGCACTTGCACCGCGCTTGTCTGCGTGCGCAGCAGCAGATCGTCATCCACGTAAAATGAATCTTGCTCGTCCATCGCTGGATGATCGGGCGGATAGTTCAGCACCTCGAAGTTGTAGCGGTAGGTCTCGATCTCCGGCCCTTCGACGATCTCGAATCCCATGCCTACGAAGATGGCCGCGATCTCATCGTGAACCTGGGTCAACGGGTGCCGATGCCCCAGGCGGTGCCAGCGCCCGGGGGCTGTAACATCTAGCGTCTCGGCAGCCAGGGCTCTCTCGCTTTCGGCCTCCTGCAGACGAACGCGGGCCGCTTCAATTGACTCCTGCAGCCGCTGGCGCAGCGCGTTGGCCGCCTTTCCCACCTGTGGGCGCTGCTCCTGCGGCAGATCGCCTATGCCCCGCAGAACGAGCGTAACCTCGCCGCGCAGCCCAAGGTATTTGACGCGAGCCGCCTCCAGTTCGGCGACGGACGCGGCGGACTCGACCTCACCGAGCGCCTGGTCTTCCAGGCTCTTCAGTCTGTCAATCATTGACGATCCCATTTGCGAGAAAGCCCTGACCCATCCGCCGCAGGGCGAACGAGCCGGGGCTTTCCCCCGCTTCCTGGTCTGGCTCCTGCTTGTCTAGCGATAGATGCAGTAGCGCCCAGATGCGGGGTCGTATTCCACGGTAAAGTAGAGCGCGTCGCGGAAGAAGCGAAGCGGCACCATCGTGCGATTCTTTTCCAGATATGGAGCGATGTCGAGCGTGAAAGGCCGCTCGTCAACTGTGGCCCTGGTGTCGCCTATCAACAGCCTGATGTCGCGCGCCAATAGCGAAGCGGAAACTGTCCTGCTGTCGCCGTCCCACCCTACCGAACCGCCGCAGTGTTCCACTATGGAGCGGAACGGCCCCACAGCGATGCCCTCGCGCAGCGAGAGCGTCGGGTCTGTCTCGACGCGCTGGCCATCAAGGTACAGGACAGGCTTGTTCGCGCCGGCGAGTTTCGGGGTGATCGGCTGAGCAGGCTGCGGGGGGATCGCAGCCTTCGAGGGCACAGGGCCGATGCTCGAAATGTCGCCCATCGTCGGCGCGGGGCGCACGCCCACCGTGCCTGCAGCCGGGCTAGCCACTGGAGCCCGGCGCAGCGTGCTCCCCAACGCCGTTATCGCGCCGCTGGGGGCCCTTGCCCCGCCAACGGAGACCGCCGGCTTCGCACTTGCTGCAACCCCGCCAATGGCTGGTCGCTGGCCCTGGCCTGCAGCGGGCACCGCGGGCCGCGCCTTGGCTGCCGCAACATCTCCACCAGAAGGCGCAGCCGCATCTGCTACCCGAGGCCTGGTGCTGCCAGGCGCAATCCTGGCACTGGGCGCAGACACCTGCGCCCGGGGCGCCTCCCGCACGCCTTCCGGCAACCTGATGCTGCCTGCCGCAGCGGCCGCCTGCTTCGAACCTGCGCGCGCCCCGCTCGAATGAACTGGCCCGGCCGCCACTGCCCGCGCCATCGGCCTGACATCGGCCATCAACGCAACGGTCAGTTTCTCCAGCCTTCCGCTGGGCGCAGGTGTCGGCTGCGGCGCAGGCGCTTCAGGCGTATTGCGCACCGTAACCTGCACCCGCTCCGAATTTGCCTCCTGTCCGCTGCCAGCCTGCGCTCTCGCGGTCAGCGTGTGCTCCCCATCAACAACGCGCCGCGTGTCCCACTGATAAGCGTATGGCTCCTTATTGGTCATGAAGGTGAAAGAGTCGTCAACAAACAGCATGACATACTGCACTCCCGAGGCGTGCTGCGCGCGCACCTTGACCTCGGTTGTCCCTGATAGCGTTGCGCCCTGTTCGGGCTTGATTATCGCGAGCGAAAACCCGGACTCCGGCTCCTGCGGGCGGGCCAATGCCAGGCTCATGTCGTCCTGCAGCGTCGCGCCCGTCGTGTCGCGCACCACCGCGCTGAGCACGTGCCTTCCCGAGGCAAACCCGGCAGTGTCCCACTGAAGCGTGCAGGTGCCGGACTTCGCCGCAGGCGAGATAATCCGCGAGGCGTGAACCGCCCCGTCAACCTTCAGTTCCACAAGGTCAACCTTGCGGTCGGCAGGAGCGCTGAACAGCACCTTGACGGCCACGCTCTCCTCGCTCACCGTCAGGCCCGGCGCGGGAGATGCTATCCGCACCTGGGCTTGGTCAGCAGCAACCGCAAGACCAGCACATGCTAGTAGGATCAGGATACAGAGAAGCCACGTCCGCTGCGCGCAACTCATCGCCGCAACCTCCTGGGCAGTCCGCCGGCTGGTAGCCCGGCAGGATTGCGCTACCCTACCACAAATTCGCCCATCAGTCAACCGTTTCCTTCACAGACGATTGGGAGTATTCACGTGTTCACGCCGCGCGAATGTGGAGTGCGGCGGCAAGCCGCGGCTTTGAAAGCCCCGACCAGTCGGGGCACTCCATAGCGGATCGGGAACCTATTGTCCCCGCGGGGTGTATTATTGAACAGTCTAGACCCAGGAGGTGGATCGCCATGGGCGTCAACAATGTGAACGTGGAGCGTCTGAATAAGACCATTGAGGAGGCAAAGGCCGACCCTGCCAAGGCGAAGCGCGTTACGCGCGTGGAGGGCCGCTGGAACCTGCAGGACGGCAAGCCGCAGTTCACTGGCGCGCTGAAGTACGAGGGCGGCGAGGTCATTGTCAAGGCCGACCAGCCAAGCGTTCTGGGCGGCGGCGGGCGCACGCCAGGGCCGCTCCATTATTGCATGTATGGAATGGCGTCTTGTTTCGCCGCCACTTTCGCCAGCATGGCGGCCATGATGGGCGTTCCGCTGCGCAGGCTCGAGGTGGCGGCTGAAGGGCACTTCAACTTCTCTCGCGTCTTCGGCATCTCCGACGCCCCGGCGCTCGAACAGGTGCGCATCACTCTGACAGTTGACTCTGACGCCGACCAGGCAAAACTCGACGAACTGCAAGAGATGGCCCATCAGCGCTGCCCTGCCGTTTACGTCCTCGGCCATTCCGTGCCGCTGGTTGCGGAACTCAAACGCGCCTGACCATTGCTGCACCTTTGGAGTGCGGCGATTCATCGCCGCTCTTGAAAGCCCCGACGAGTCGGGGCACTCCACACGCGGCTTTCGGAGGGAGGCCCCAGCCCGTGTCCGGGCACTAGAGTCGAGCATTAGGGACCGGGATTGGCTTCCGCTATCGTGTAGCGGCGGCTTTCGAAGTCGGTCATCGTGATCTGATAGACGCAGCCGCCCAGAACATGCTTGAGGCGCTCATTCTCAAGGACCGCGCAGGCGGATGCGGCGATGCCAAGCCCGTGAAGCGTCCGCGTCCTGCTCATGGCCTCGAGCAGAATCGGCAAGGTGTTCCTCTCGGTAAAATGCACCGCAACAACCAGATCGCTGACCAGGCCCAGTCCCTGGACGACTGTAAGCGGTTTGTCAGCGGCAGTCCTGCTGGGGTGAAGTACGCAGATGTCGGGAGCAAGCAAGGCGCCAGCCGACAAGCCTGCGACCGGAACGCCTTCCCGGTAGCGCTGACGGATGATGCTGCGGATCGGTTCTGTGGCGTAGAGCCTGTGGTATGTCGGCGTGTGGCCCCCGGCAATGAAGATTCCTGTTGCTTCGCGCAGCCGGATCAGCGCATCGTCCAGGTCCAGAACCCCGCCGTCGCCCGGCACGATCACACGGTGCCCGCTTGCGCCTCTTTTCTCCCAGGGCTCAACATACCGAGGCAGGTAACTCTCCCATCCCTGCCCGCCCATCATCAGCAGGGCGATTGTCGAATCACGGCCACCGGCCGCTGGAACGAACTCCTCGGCGACCAGGTCGAGGATGTTGTCTTCGGTTCCGCCCACCAGGAAAAGGAGCCTGCCTGCCATCGTCTTGCCCGAACGTGCCGAGCCGCCCTGGGAACACCCTCTCGGCGGACCCGGGCACATGTTAGGCGAGGGCGTCGCCCTCGTCAATCCGCCCGCCGAATTCTGTGTCCGCCTCCAGCCCGCAGCACGGTCCACATGGGGCCTGGCTGGGCCTTGGCTTCAACCGGGGTTGCCCCACCGCGGTGATGGCGCCAGCCAGCGAACTGATGAGTGCTCATGCAACGCAGAAGTGCTGGCGCTGAAAGAACTTTCTCCAGGGTCTTGACAGGAAATCCGGTCTATGGCATAATACGAGTATGCCGAGCGGGATACTCATGAAGTCCGGGGGGACAACGGCTATGATAATGGCGCCTGGGCTCACCTGTCGCTGAGCCCAGCGCGTTGTCGCCAGCCCGGGCCGGCACATCCAGGGCGAGATTCGATCAGGCTGGCATTCCCTTTGACGTAGGCGCAGCGAGAGAACACAATCACAAGCGGAACATAAAGGCAAGTCTCTCTAGCGGAAAACTTGCCAAAGGAGACGGAGATGGGCGAAATCATCATCGAGGCAGTCAGAAACCAGTTGGACGGAAGACCCGCTGAGGAGGTGGTCAGGTGGGCTGCTGATACCTTCGGGAAGCGCGTCGCGGTGGCGTCCAGTTTCGGGGCGGAGGACGTGGTGCTTGTGGACATGCTGGCTCGCGTAAGCCCCTCCCCTCGCGTCTTCGCCATTGATACCGGGCGCTTGCACGAGGCCACCTACGAGGCCATGGAGCGGATCCGGGAGCGCTACCGGCTGACGATAGACGTCTATTGCCCCAACCACGATGCGGTCGAGGCGCTGGAACGCGAGCACGGGTTCTACTCTTATCGCAAGACCCTCGAGGCGCGCCACGCCTGCTGCAACATTCGAAAAGTGGAGCCGCTTCGGAGGGCCCTGAGCGGGCTCGACGCATGGATCACTGGCCTGCGCCGCGAGCAGAGCGTTACCAGGGCCGAGGTCGCGCTTCTGGAGCGCAACGAAGGCCATGGCGGGATATTGAAGATCAACCCGCTGGCTGACTGGACGACGGAACAAGTCTGGGACTACATCCGGCAGCACAATGTGCCGTATAACCGGCTGCACGATGAAGGCTATCCCAGCATCGGGTGCGAGCCGTGCACCCGCGCCGTTGCGCCAGGCGAGCATCCGCGCGCGGGCCGCTGGTGGTGGGAGGCGCCGGAGCACAAGGAGTGCGGCCTGCACACCAGACAGCGGGAGCCAGGATTGAGGGCCCTGATGGGCCTGCTGACTTGAGGCGAGGGCGCTGATGGGGCATTTGCTCACGATACTGACTGGTGGTGCGTCAATCGGATTGGCCCTGAATATCGGCGCGAACAACAGCGCGGCCGAGATGGGATCGGCCGCGCCTGTGGCTGCTGCGGCGCTTTCTTTCGGGCTGCGATTGGCTGTGAGGTGAGGCACGCGAGATGGCAACGGTCAGAACCTGCGATGTCGTAACCGGAGGGACGGAGGGAAAGCCCGTGAGGCAGGTCGCTCCTCACGGCGGGCGGCTGGTGTGCAGGATGGCACAGCCTGGAGAGCGGCATGCGCTGGAGGAGCGAGCGGCGCGCCTGCCGCGCGTCAGGCTGACTGCGCGGCAGCGTTCGGACCTGGAGATGATTGTGGTGGGAGCGTTCAGCCCGCTCGAGGGGTTCATGGGCGAGGGGGACTACTGGAGCGTGCTGCACACGATGCGCCTTGCCACCGGTGTGCCGTGGACACTGCCGATAACCCTGGCGGTTGATCGCGGAATTGGAGATGGCCTGCGCGTGGGGGATGAGATTGCCCTGGCGACCGAGAGCGACACCCCGGTTGCTATCCTGGCGCTGTCTGAGAAATACGACGACGACAAGCGAGAAGAAGCGAGGCTGGTCTATGGGACAGAGGACGAGCACCATCCCGGCGTGGCGGCTCTCTACGCCCAAGGGGATACGCTTCTCGCGGGCAACGTGACTGCGTTCGCGCTGGACGCGCAGGAGGCGCCCTTTGCGGCCCTTCGGCTTGCGCCAGCAGAGACGCGGCGAATCTTCCAGGCGCGAGGGTGGCACAGGATCGTTGGCTTCCAGACGCGCAACCCGATCCACCGCGCGCACGAGTATCTGCAGAAGTGCGCGCTGGAGATGGCGGACGGGCTGTTGATACATCCGCTCGTGGGGGAAACGAAGGGAGACGACGTTTCCTCCGAGGTGCGCCTGCGCTGCTACCATGCTTTGATCGAGCGTTACTATCCGGCCGAGCGGGTGCTGCTGGCGGCGTGGCCGGCGGCAATGCGCTATGCGGGGCCGCGGGAGGCCATTTTTCACGCCCTGGTGCGAAAGAACTACGGGTGCACTCATTTTATCGTGGGCCGGGACCATGCGGGGGTGGGGAACTACTACGGGCCCTTTGACGCGCACCATATTTTCGATCAGTTCGAGCCTGAGGAACTAGGCATCACACCGCTGTTCTTTGACAATGCCTTCTACTGCCATGCGTGCGCCTCGATGGCGACAGCCAAGACCTGTCCGCACGAAGAGGCGGAGCGCATCACCCTGAGCGGCACCAGGGTGAGAGAGATGCTTGCCAGGGGAGAGGCGCCGCCTGAAGAGTTCACGCGGCCGGAGGTTGCGCAGATACTGCTCGAAGCCGCCGCAGCCAGCCGGTAGAACGTAGCATGTCGCGATGTGGATGGGATTCTTCGTCCGCCCGCCGGTTGGCGGACTGGCGGACTCAGAATGACAGACAGCGAAGGGCTGAGAATGACAATCTGGGGCAACGGCCGAGGAGTGCGAGGGAGAGGTTGATTATGAAGGCTGAACCTACTGATAAAGAAACTGTCCCGCGCAAGCGCGCGGAGGAACTGAAGGCCGGGGGTTTCATACCCCAGCGGCAGAAGGGCAAGGTTGCGCTGCGCTGCAAGGCGCCCGGCGGGCGCGTAACTTCCGAACGCCTGGAGCGGATCGCCGACGTGGCGCGCAAGTATGGTCGAGGGATCGTGCACCTGAGCGTGCGCATGTCGCCGGAGATCCTATACGTGGATCTCGATGATCTAGACAAGGCGGTTGCGGAGTTGGCGGAGGTGGGCCAGGAGATCGCCTCCTGCGGCAAGCGTTTTCGGGTGACCACCGCGTGCGGGGGATGCGAATACAACCCGAACGGCTGGACCGACACGCAGCGGCTGGCCGAGGAAGCGACGCGGCAGTTCTTCGGCCAGGACACGCCGCACAAGTTCAAGACGGCCTTCAGCGGCTGCCCCATTGACTGCATGCGCACGCGCGAGATGGACCTGGGCTTTCAGGGGATGGCGGAGCCGGAACTGGCGGCGGAGAACTGCACCGGCTGCACGCTGTGCGTGAAGGCCTGCCAGGATGATGCAGTGCGGATGGGAGACGACGATCTGCCAGCACGCGACCTGGACAAGTGCATCTCTTGCGGAGACTGCATCAAGGTCTGCCCGTTTGATGCGATGGTGCCGAAGCGCATCGGGCACGCGGTTTACGTCGGGGGCAAGCACGGCAAGCATCCGCACGTCGCCTATCCTGTGGCCGAGTTCGTGCCTGATGAACTGGTCTTGGATGTTATCGAGGCGACGCTGGCGTGGTATTGCGAAAACGGCAAGAAAGGCGAGCGCATCGGGGATACGATAGACCGCGTGGGAATTGACTCCTACCGCGCAGCGTTGAAGAAGGTTGTCGAGGAAAGTCTATTGACGGGCGCGGACCTGCGCAAGCCCAGGTGGCGGCGCACCTTCTACCGCGGCGTGGCCGATGCGTTCCCGACATACGGCGACATTGGGCAAACGGAGGTCGCAAGTGGAGCGACAACCAGACAAGACGATTGACCTTCGCGGCACGCCCTGCCCGATGAACTGGGTGAAGGCAAGATTGGTTCTCGAGGAGATGGAACCGGGTCAGCGGCTTGAGGTTATGCTGGATGAGGGAGATCCGATCCGCAGCGTGCCCAAGAACGTGAAGGCGGAGGGGCACCGGGTGATGGCGGTGACGCCGCTGGAGGACGGCTTTCTGCTCTTGATCGAGAGGGCAGCAGACGGCGTGCGAGCGTAGAAGTCATTTCGAAAGTCGTCATAAGGGCTTATGAGATTCTTCGCTTCGCTCAGAATGACAAATAGGGCCAGCGATCTCTCTCATCTGTCATTCTGAGTCCCGATGCAGTCGGGACGAAGAATCCCATAAGCGTCCGCGGGCACTGTTGAAATGACTTCTGGGAAGGGCTTGAGGTGTCAACGCTTACGGAAGAGCAGATCGAGCGCTACAGCCGCCACATCATTCTGCCTGAGGTGGGGGGCAAGGGGCAGCGCAAGTTGCTGGGCGCGAGGGCGCTGCTCGTGGGAGCCGGAGGGCTGGGCTCGCCCGCGGGGCTCTACCTTGCAGCGGCCGGGGTGGGCACGATCGGCGTTGTGGATTCCGATGCCGTCGAACTGAGCAACCTGCAGCGCCAGGTGCTTCATTCCACTGCCGACATCGGGCGGCGCAAGTGCCTTTCCGCGAAGGAAGCGATGGAGAGCATCAACCCCGATGTGCAGGTGATCCCCTACGATGAACGCCTCACGTCGGCAAACATTGTAGAAATCATCTCTGATTACGACGTGCTGCTGGACGGCAGCGACAATTTCCCCACGCGGTACCTGGTGAACGATGCGTGCGTGATGACCGGCAAACCGCTTTCGCATGGGAGCATTCTGCGGTTCGAAGGCCAGGTAACCACGATTTTGCCTGGGCGCGGCCCCTGTTACCGGTGCCTTTATCCCGAGCCGCCCCCGCAGGGAATGGTGCCCACCTGCCAGCAGGCGGGGGTGCTGGGCGTTACGGCCGGGATCGTGGGCCTGATCCAGGCGACAGAGGCGGTGAAGACAATCCTCGGCATCGGCGATCTGCTCGCCGGGCGCTTGCTGCTTTACAACGGCCTGCAGATGACCTTTCGAGAAGTGCCCGTCCGGCGGCGAGCCGACTGCGCTGTCTGCGGGGACAGCCCCACAATCACGGAACTGATTGACCACGATGAGAGTTGTAGAGTCCGAGTGCAATGAATAGCGCACGGGCGAGAATCGCTGCTGTCCTGCTCTTGGGGCTGCTGAGTAGCATCGCATCCTTCGGGTCTTGCATCGCCTGCCCTTCGTGCGCCCCGCCGCAGCAGGCTCCACATCAACCGGAGGCTGCTTGCTGCCATGACGCAGCGCAGCCTCCGGACTGTTGTCAAAGCCCCAGCGGCACCCGGGTTGTCGCCGCAGGCGGACAATCGTGCCATTGCACCATGGCCCCGGCCCAAAAGAGCGGAGCCG
>Ga0315296_10000325_pt1 | contig 43944 bp, 53 predicted proteins | sample YL17G14_18_MG_FD_203921 | JGI IMG/M metagenome (GOLD analysis project Ga0315296, IMG submission 203921) | Sediment microbial communities from Yellowstone Lake, YNP, Wyoming, USA - YL17G14_18 | ecosystem: Environmental > Aquatic > Freshwater > Lake > Sediment | place: USA: Wyoming | collected... | reverse complement strand
GAGTCTGAAATCTGAAGTTGAAGAAAAGACGCGATCAAAATAGTGGGTGATATGTGTTTCTTCAAGTTCTAGATCGACGAATTCCCTTTGAGCATTCGAGATTACTATCAGTCTGAACCCTTTGCTCCTTAGATTTTCTAAGACTCTGGGTACTTCAGGGAATATCTTGATTCTGTATTTGTAACTTTTCAAGACTTCGCTCGGAGAAATGTCCAAGCCGAACTTCTTTATCCAATAATCAAGACTGTACCATTCAAGTTTTCCTCTGCCCACTTTGTCATATTCGCTTTTCACTTCTCTCTTTGCATCCTCTAAAGAAATGCGCTTCTCGAGGGCGTACACACGGGGAATTCCTTCCAGCCACACAGAATCTGCAAAGGAAGCGTCGGTGATGGTTCCATCCAGATCGAAAGACACAACTCGTATAGTAGTCATTTATCGCTACCCTTCAAGTGTCTAGACATTGTTATGTTTCAATGAGCTGGTGAATCGCCTTAGGAAGGTCGCCACTCTTCCTTGAAGAAGATTTCTGAGAGAACTTTTCTCGGCCTAGCGGCGGGTTTTTCAGCTGGTACGCCTATCGGCAGTAGCGCGACGACTTTCATTTTAGTAGGGATCTTGAGTAGACGTTTGACCGCGTCTTCGTCGAATGCGCCTATCCAGCAGGAACCGTATCCGAGGGTTGTGGCGGCCAGAACAATGTGTTCCAAGGCTATCATCGTGTCTTTTTCGCACCACTTTGCCGAGACGTCAGGATCACCAATCGCCACCACGATGACGGCAGCATCCTTCAGGAAAGTTTGATCGTTTGCTGCCTCTGACAAAGACTTCTTTCGGTTCGAGTCTTGGACTACTACGAAACGCCAGGGTTGACGATTGGCTGCTGAAGGTGCCAGACGTGCAGCCTCAAAGAGAATCTGTAACTTTTCCTCAGGGATGGGTTCTGGACTGTATTTTCTGATGCTTCTGCGAATTTTTATGGCTTCAAGAACGTCCATTTTCGCTTTCCTTCCTTGAGATGCAGTCTTTCATGGAAGTTATTATCTTTTCGTGCATTATTGGCTCAGAATGATATCCTTTTCAGTGAGTGTGATTGGGAGTTGGGCTATTGATTTCGGATTCACAATTCTTTTGAATTCAGAGTCGAATCTTAGCGTTAGGATGACTATGAAGAAACATGCTTCTGAAAGGGTCCGTGGCAAGGAAAAAGAACCGATGTGCGGCTACTGTAAAGGTACTGGTCGCGATTTGTCACGGTCGCTTTGGGGCGAATTCGTATGCCCTGTGTGCGGTGGAACGGGAAAACGTGTAGCTAAACGCGTGCAAGCACCTCAATGTTGAATAGATAGGGTTTACGCCACATTTTGCACCAAAATCTATTAAGAATACGCAACATAGCTTTTTGCGAGGTAGTTTTGTTGATCTCTGCAAGAGAGCTTCAGAGGAGAATAGACAGATTTCCCAGAGTTAGGCTTGTGAATTTGCCTACTCCGTTGCAGAAGATGCCTCGTTTGACGAAAGCATTGAATGGCCCGCAGTTGTGGATAAAGAGGGACGACTGTACGGGTCTAGCTTTTGGTGGTAACAAAGAAAGGAAAACGGAGTTCGCAATGGGAGATGCGTTGAGTAGAAAAGCTGACATTGTGATAACAGCCGGACCGGTTCAATCAAACCATTCACGTGCCACAGCGGCAGCTGCGAGTAAACTGGGCCTGAAAGTCATTCTACTTTTGAGTGGTGAAGAACCGAAGACTTATGATGGAAATCTTCTCTTGGATTGGCTTCTGGGAGCTGAGATTCGGTTTCTCCACGGAAAAGCCAAGGAACTGGGCAGAGCGCAGTTCATGGAAGAGATAGCGGAGGATCTGAGGAAAAAGGGCCATGTTCCCTACGTTATACCCGGTGGGGCTTCCTACCCTCCTGGAGCAATTGCCTATGCGAACGCTATGCTGGAGTTGTTTGAGCAGGCACGACTTAACGACTTTGGAATTGACCATGTCGTTCACGCTGCTGGTTCAGGTGGGACACAGGCTGGACTAGTTTTGGCCAACAAAATCCTAGGATCAAAAGCCGACGTTGTGGGAATTTCTGCCGAACCAAACCTTAAAGATGAGTTGGTCGAGAAGACAATTGAAATTGCAAATGCGACTGCCAAAAAGTTACACGCTGGCATTGCTGTGAATTCGGATGACGTAATTCTAAACGAGGATTACGCTGGAGAGGCATATGACGTGCCGACTTCAGAAGCTCTTGACGCTATCAGATTCGTCGCGCAAACCGAGGGGATACTGCTTGATCCCATCTACACTGGTAGAGCCATGGCTGGACTTATCGATCTTATAAGGCGCTGCCTTTTTGGGAAAGACGACAATGTTGTCTTCTTGCACTCTGGAGGGACGCCAGCGCTCTTCCCGTACAAAAGCGAGTTCGCCCGGACCACTCATTGCTGACGCTTCAGTAACTTTCTATTTTGTTGCCTACAAATCTCAGCGTATTTTGGGCGATTGTCAGCAGCGGCTTGAATGCTGCATGAAATTGTGGAAAAGATTTATTAGAGTGGAGCTAGGATTGTCGGTGCGGGTCATGGAGACCCAAAATAGCGAGATTCAAAAAACCGAAACAAACGGAAAACAAATTCGTCTTGACCTTTTGAAAGCCACAAACAATAGGCACAGACTCCTGCCTGCACCGGAACTGCACGCAATTGTGAAGATCGAGTCAAGTCTGCTGAAAGGCGCCAGAGAATATTTCGAAAAACAAGGTTTCAGCGAAGTCGTAGTTCCACACATGACAAAGGCAACAGGTGCATGCGAAAACATCGCGACGATGTTCGAAATAGACTATTTCGGACCCAAAAGATACCTTAGCCAAACCGGACAACTCTACCTCGAAGTTCTGACACCATTCCTAAAGAAAGTATGGTGTATCGGACCCAGCTTCCGCGCAGAATCCATGGTTGACGGACGACACTTGACCGAATTCACTCTGATCGAACTGGAATTCACAGGAGACTTCGAACAACTCTTGCATCACATTGAAAGCACAATATGCTCAATGATAGACTTATCACTCAAAGAAAGCATTGAAGAGCTCACTTTTCTCAACGTCGACATAGAAAGACTCAGAAGAGTCAAACAACCTTTCCAGAGAATGACATACACAAAAGCTGTCGAAATGCTCTCAGACCTCGGAGTCCAATGGGGCGACGACCTCAAAAACAATCACGAAAAACTGCTAGTCACTGTCACAGGAAATCAACCGCTTTTCATCACACACTACCCGAAGAACATAAAATTCTTCAACATGAAAGAAAACGATGAGAACCCAGCAGTCGTCAACAGTGCAGACCTGCTTATGCCTTCAAGCGGCGAAGCAGTGGGCGCAGCAGAAAGAGAGTACAGACACGAGAAACTCCGCGAGAGACTACTTGACTCATCGATGTTCAAACAGCTTGTCGAGAAAGGCGGAAGCATAGATGACTTCAAATGGTACCTTGAATTCTACGAGAACAGTGGAGTCCCGCACTCTGGATGCGGAATAGGACTGAACAGGATCACACAATTTGTGCTAGGTACTGACGACATAAGGGCGACAACAGCATTTCCGATGAACAGGGAGTCAATTCTGTAAAATCACATCCCTTTTTTCTTTTGGTAGTCAATCTCGGATAAACCATTCGCATTCCATAGGCACACTTGTGAGAGTGCAGTTCAGAGGTTGAATGGGGCCCTAGGGGGTAGGGGTGTTTTGGTTGAAAAAACGCGAAAAAGCTGCGTATGCAAGGTGCGGGGGGTGGGACTTGAACCCTCATCGAGGTGGCGATATCGCCAGCTAAGCGTTTTCTCCGCAGCTTCTTTCCCTTTTTTTCCCAAGCTGGAACTCGGCGCCTGCTAGGTGCTGTATTTGACAAGAGGTCGTGGAAGTCAAAATTCTTGTGTTCGGATGTCAAAAGTCAAATTTGACTTCAGTACTGTTCGCACTCGAGTAATCCCTATCCTTAAGCGGGTTGAGGTTGAAGACTATCCTGCGAAGATTGGTCGTATCTATGGCTGGAGCAGACAGCATGTTACTTATTACTTGAATAAGCTGGAAAAATGCGGTCTTGTGAAGCGGCAGGTGCGCAGCCGAGCTGTTTTCTATCAGCTGACAGGTCGAGGTAAAACTTTTCTCGGATCATGTGAGGACGTCGTGTTCGGTAGTGGTGTGTATCGGCTGGACAGGTGTCAGGTGCGCTTTGCGATTGTGGCTGAGGGTTGTTTGCCTGTTGATTTTAGGCGTGTGGAGATGGTGAATTGGACTGCGTTGTTGGGGTTGGAGATGGGTGTGTATGTGAGGCATACTACGCGAAGTTGGATTGTGCATGTGGAGACTTTGTATGGTAAGCATCCTGGTGAGTTGTTTGTTTTGGCGAAGAACTTGGCTGACAGGGTTGCTAAGAGTTTGATGATGAAGTATGGTTGCAGGCTGAGTGAGGGTGAATTATGTCGGGGTTACGAGTTGAAGGTTGATGATCCTGTTGCGAAGTTGTTGAGCAGGTATTTCTGTGTGAGTACGCCGGAGAGGAAGATCGATCATAGCCCGGGTGTGGATCAAGGTGAGCTTGAGCATTTCAGTCGGGATGCTGCGATTGAGTATTTGCTTATGCCGGAGCGCGTGAAGAAGCTGGAGGGTCAGGTTCAGGCGTTGCATGTGGATCTTGAGGAGCTCACTGGGGCATTGAGAAAGCTTGTGGATATTGGGTTGAGTCAAAACGAGGCCGTAGGACCGGATCAGAAGAGGCTAGACTTCTATGTCAGGTAAGTTGAGTTTGTCGGTCTTCAAGTGTTCAGAAGGCTTTTTTGAGCCCTATACAAGGCATGGGAAAAGACCATTGTTTTCAAGACGAGCCTACACGAGCCCTATGGATGTAGATCAAACAGGCCTAACTTTCCAGTATGTTGATGTTGGTGGTTTCCATGAGTGAACAGATCGAACAAGCTTCTGGCCCAAGCAGTGTGCAACATCATAGAAGAGGGCGTACAAAAGAGGAGAAAATAGGTCGCCTCAAATACACTCTGCAACTTCTGAAAGACGTCAAAAAAGAGATCCATGAACTTAGAGACATGCAACGCGTAATTCTCAACGGTTTGAAGGGCGCCGGCTACTTTCATTTTGACACGCCTTTGATACAGAAACTTGCTTGTGTAGATCAAGTGGATTTGGAGATTCTGCAGCATGTTTTCGAAGTCGGTCGAGGCGGCATCTTTCCGAAAGATGTCGCTGCACGTCTGCCTGAATATCATCTTCATCATTGGCATGTGAGCAGAAGAATCTTGCGAATGAATAAACGGTTGAGACTTGAGACTGGTGAAGACTTGTTTGAGAAACGAGGGCACAAGTGGGCTCTTACAGGTTTTGGGTTTGAGACGTGGGGTAACGGTGAAAAGCCGCGATTTGACGTTGATTTGCCTGCATAAAGCTTTTAAAAGGCGAATTGCCCATTATATCAATTAGACAAGTCCAGTCGCAAGTTTCTGGTTCGCTGCGTCCTTTCCTTCGGTTAACGTGGCGTGAGCGGAGGTTCTAGAGGTTTTTGAGGCATAAAAGAAGTCCTGAAAGTATTCTGAGACGGCAGATTCGAGGCTTAATCTTTCAACATAGCTTCCAGGATTCTCTGCGCGCGGAGACTATCTGTAAATTATCGCAGGATGATATTCTCGCAAAGTTGGCTGGGCCTATTCCTGTTCAAGTCTGCGTCGTGCCGGATGTGATGAAGGGCGAGGTTTTGGTTGATAGTCGAGGGCAAGGAAGTTTCCAGCGTGCATGATAAAAAAAAGAATTCTTTTTTTCAACATTCGTACTACTACAGGGCGTTTGCGCGTTTAGCTCGAAAAGTCAAGCCTGGAGGCTTTATGCGTGCACAGAGTTATTATGCGCGCGATGATCTGGCGCGTCTCTTGGCTGAGGAATGTTACGAGTTTGCTCATCAGTTTGCAGCTGAGAAAAAGCAGAAGTTAAGTCTGCAGTACATGAAATTGGCTGCTCGCTTGCTGGGTCTTAGTCTGCGTCCAAAGAAGCTTGCCGATTTAGATGAGATCAAGAAGGCTCTTGCCCGGTTGAAAACGGAGAAGGACGTTGCTCCTGTGTGAGCTCCTCTTCCTGGAAGAGCTTGCCAGAGAGCCCTGAGGCCCTTTGGCGTCAAGTTGAAAAACTGCAAGATAAGGCCAAGCCCGAGCCCATTCAGGTTCCGCAGGATCCTCTAGAGTTCGTTAAGGTCCTTTTCAACTTTAAACCGACTGATTACCAGGAGCGGCTGCTCAGAGATCCGAGTAAGCGTATTGCGGTCCGCTGGAGCCGGCAGGCCGGGAAGACGACTACGCTGGCTTTAAGTGCCATCTGGTTTGCTTTGACACATCCGAAGACTTTGACGCTTGTGGTGGCGCCATCACTACGGCAAAGCATGATCATGGGAGACAGGATCCAAGACTACCTGGGAAGTCTCCCCAGAAATGTGTATAGGGCTCTTATTGAGAAGCAGCAGCGAACGGTAATAAGGGCTCGAAACCTTTCCCGGATTATCATCTTGCCGAATAGTCCTCAGCTCTTACGAGGTTACACGGCTCACAGAGTCATATGTGACGAAGCAAATTTCTTCAAGGACGATGAACTCGTCTTCTGGAACGTTCTATATCCGATGCTTTCAACGACAGACGGAGCCCTAGTTGCTTCTTCAACTCCTTGGAACAAGGATAGCGTGTTTTACAGGATGTGCATGAGCGAGGACTTCAGCAAGCACACTATTACTTGGGAAGACGTCGTGAAGGCTGGCTTGATCAAGCAAAGTTTCATCGATGAGATGCACGCGCAGCTGCCTGATGAACGTTTTCAGAGAGAGTTTGGCGCAGTATTTGTCGAAGACGTCGACGCCTGGCTGACTCAAAGCTTGATTGTCAGCTGTATTGACAGTCAGCTCGGGCTTCTGGATTTCGATGAGCAGGTTTCGCTTGGCCAGTACTATGCTGGGGTAGACTTCGGCAAGCACCAGGATGCAAGTGTTGTTGTGGTGGTGCAGAAGGTTCAGAATGCGCTTAAAATTGTCCACGTGCACCGGTTTCCACTGAAAACTGAGTATGCCAGTGTGATCGGCTATGTGAAGAGTATTCGGGATCGCTGGTCTACTGTAGGTTCGGTGTATGCAGATGTCACAGGCGTCGGCGATTACATCGTTGAGGATATGCGGAAAAGTGGTGTCTCAAACGTGACTGGCGTGACTTTCTCTCTTCAAAGCAAAGAGGAGATGGCGACGATTTTGCGTGAGAAGATGCGTGCTGGTGAAGTTAAGATTCCATATAAGCCGGCTGATTCTCTTCGTGATGTTGACTTGACTGCTGAGCTTAACGTTGAGAAATTCGAACTCCTGAAGACGGGGCACATCAAGTTCACTCATCCTGAAGGCAGTCATGATGACGTTTTTTGGGCCAGCGCACTCGCAGTCTACGGTGCTGCAAGGCATCCTGTCACGTTGGGTCTTGTTGATTTCGGAACTGTTGGAGATAAGAAATGAAGGGTTGGCCGCGCAGGAAAAGGAAGGATCCTGAAAAACCTAAGTTGCAGGGGCTCGTTGCTGTAGAGGGCAAAGTGTCTGGAGCCTATCTTATTGCAAGTTCAGAGCAGCCTCAGCAGGCTTCCGAGACAAAGATCCGTGGGAGACTCCAGAGCGCCAAGTTGATTGAGGCTACGGTCAACCCGGCTACAGCTGCAAAGGTCAGTGTTGGCACGATCACAGGCGTGAAGTACCCGGAAGACTTTGGTGACTTTCAAGATTACCTGGACGCGTACTATTATGTTCCGTATGTTGGTCGGGCTGTCGACGTCAAACAGTTCATGATTTGGCAGATGGGGTACGACCTTGAAAGCAACGATAAAGGAAGCATAAGCAGCGTCAATGATTTTCTAACTGAGGTTCAAGCGGACATTGTTGTCCGGGACGGTTCTCTGTATGCTATTCTTTTCGGGAACATGTATTGGCGGATCCAGAAAGACAAAGGCACGAAACTTCTGGCGCTCAACCCGATGAGAATGGGTAAGAAACCCGACATAGACGGTCAAGTAACTGAGTACGTGTACCAGCCCGATTTTGGAAAGATTGTGAGGTACAAGCCTGAAGAGATTCTTGAGTTAAGATTCAATGCCGAGCCCTGGAGCCTTTTTGGTGTCAGCTCTCTACGTCGCGTCCTCCCGACGATCAAGTCATTGTTGTTTATGGAGGAGAAGTTGCCTTGGATTGCTCGACGTCGGGCGGATCCTCTCTTGCTCATCAATATCGGAAGCGCAACGAATCCTGTCGACAAACCAACTTTTGACCGGATCAAGAACAGTATCATAAATCGGAAGCCTGGAGAAGACGTCTTCAACGACGGGACGATCGAGAGTATTGAGGAAGTTTATCAGAGTGCAAGTGTTGGCGGTCGACAGACGATTGATCCGTTGTTGAATCATTTCACTCGTAATCTTGTTGCAGGGCTCGGAGTACCAGAAGCTGCCTTGGGATTTGGCGGTACAACTACGATGGCTACAGCCGAGTATCAGGAGAGGATCTTGGAGGCTGAGGTCCGTGGTTATCAGCGTGTCTTGAAAAGGATGCATGAGAGCAGCATCTTCTCAATGGTCCAGACCAAGAGTCCTGTTAAGATGACTTGGAGACCGCTGAAGAGCGAAGATAAAGAAGCTTTGAGTAAGATGTTGCAGGGCGAGATTGAACATGCGATTGTGTCTCCTGCGTGGGCTCGTCAGCGTCTCGGGTATCCTGAGGATGCTGGCAAGGATCTGATGGTTGACAGCAGGTTCGTTCCTGCCGGAACTGCTGCGAACCTGAGTGCTGAAAGCAAGAAGCGGTTGGAATTGTATGAAAAACTCGCTAAGGATCTTGACAAAGACGGCGTTGCTTCTGGATCTGTTGGCTGAGTCCAACCTCAGCTTCATGTATGTTACGAGCCCAGATGCTTGTCAGAAATGTTTGCAGTACGACAAGCGGATCATGAGTGATGAAGATGCTGAAAGGACTTTTCAGTATTTGGTGAAGGGTCCTAATGATTGGGTTTGGTATCCGAATGTTCATCCTCATTGTAAGTGTTTGCTCATCTTGTTGATGGGAAGGATATAGAATGCCTAGGCATCCTGACTTTGAAAAGATCTATCAGGCCTTCATGTGGCGGTACTGCCAAGACCACAAAGAATGTGACACTGGGAAAGGTTACTATTATGCCTGGCTCAACAAACTCGGACTTGATGACACCAAACCTTATCAGAGTCCACAAGAAAAGTTCAGTTGGACCGAGCCCTATATCCAATTTCTCAAGGAAGATGACCAGGCCAAATACTTCAAGGTCGAAGCTCTCTTCCCGCTTTCAAGCATGAACAACAACCTCTACACGGAGGATGAGCTCCTCAGGGCTGCCAGGTCCCTAATCGGTAAGATACCTGATTGGAACCATACGCCTGAATTGGCCCCTGAAGTGCAAGTTTACGATGCTGACTATGAAGACAACTGCGTTGAATGTTTGTTGCGCGTCGCGAAGGGCTCTAAGGCTCTTGAACTGATTGAGAAAGGCGATGTTGTCCATGTCAGTATTGAAGCAGATTGTCTAAGGGGCACGGAATTGACTCCTGAAGGCTGGACGTGTAAAGGACTCGTATTCACGGGTCTTGCTTTGTTGACAAAAGATGTGCTTCCAGGAGTGCCTCTTACTCGTATTATGCCGGTTGAGAAACTGGTTGAAAGTTTCAAAGGGATAAGAATGGAAAAGGAAGAAAAAGAAAAGAACGCTGAAAACAAGGATCCAGTAGCAGAAAAAGAAGCTGACCCTGAAAAAGTTTCAGTTGTGGACGCTAAGGCTGCTAGTGTTGGAGACAGTGAAGTTCTTGAGAAGATCGAAGACCTTCAAGGCAAGTATGAAGCTTTGAAAAGCGAACTCGAGCAACTGAAGAAGCCGAAGGAAGAGCCCAAGAAAGAACCGTGTAAATGTCTGTTGACGAAGGAAGGTTTCTGGGCTCGTTTTCACCAACTCCGCAGCGAAGGCCTAGACAAGAGTGATGCATTTCGCATTGTAAGCCAAGAACTCATTGCAGCAGCGACGAAGAAATCGCAGTAATCCGGATTTTTCAGTCTCTTCAGTTCTTGATGAAACGGTACAGCAACCCTCCGACTCTCCAGGGCGAGCCCTAGAGCGAAATGTGGGAAGTAAACAGAAAGGAGAATGATAATACGAGTCAAAACAAGGAAGCTTTCGATTTAGACACCTTCGTCAAGTCGATTGACCAGCGGATCAACGAGCGTTTGGCAAAGCTTGAGGAAAAGCTTGTCAACAAAGAAGACCTGGGACTGTATGGTAAACTTACGATGCGTGAGCTCTTCACACTTCAGAAAAAGAAGGCCCTCACCGAGAAGCTTCAGACTTTCTATGAAAGCGATCAATCACAAATGACTGTTAAGGAGTTGCTCACGAGCACGAGCAACATAGCACTGCCCACAATGGTGCAGTCCCGAGCCCTGTTGGAACTTAAGAGCTTGGTGGATGCACGAGATCTATGCATGCCTGCAACGGTTCCGAAAGGCTCAGGCAAGACAGTTGACACTCAAATCATTACTCAGCCAGGATTTGATGAGTGGACTGAAGGCTCTGCGCTCTCAGCTGCAGATCCAAGTCTGACGAAACGAACAATCACCATGAAGGCCTTCGGTAAAGTCACACAGATCTCCGACCTGCTTGCCAACACTTCAGCTATAAACTTCGTTGAACAAATGGGCCGCGTGCACGGTTCATGTGTTAAGAACGGCATTTTCAAGTATGTCACTGTAGCGCTCTCGGCAGCTGCAGGCGGAAGTTTGAGTGCTGCTTCGGGCACAAGCCTCACGTTTGCTGAAGTTGCCACGGCAATCAAGAACAACGCTAACAACGGATTCCAACCCGATTTCATCGCAACTTCCCCAGCGAACATGTGGAACGCATTCACCACAAGCTACGATGTCAAGCAATTCTACAGTGCCCTCATAGATTTGTTCACTACTGGCAAGATTCCGAAGGTCCTTGGTCTCGACTGGTACGCAGATCCGTATTGGGACACTGTCTGTCCTGCAGGCGTGAAGACATTGGCTTACGTGGGAACGAAAGGCGTTAGCGCGGTTTGGGCTGGTCTCCAAGAAGAGCCCATTGTCGAGTTCTACAGGGTTCCTACTGAACTTTCGAACTATGTTATCACCCATATGGACGGCGGGTCAATCGGCGGCGTAGCCAACAGCATCCAGAAAATCACGTCTCAAAGCTAGTCAAGAATCACGGCGTTCACTGACCTCGTTTCCCTTTTTCTTTCAGTTTCGATGTTTCAGGAATGGTTGAAATTGTTGGACCTTACTAAAATGAGTCGCGCAGAGCTCCTAGCTCTGGCTCATGGTCTAACAGTCATGCTAAAGTTGAATCCTAACGTTCTAATCGCCGTCGATGAGAAGGGCGATAGTTTTGCTGTCTATTCGGTTCCAGAGCGAAAGCCTGTCAAACGTACCTTCTTGATGCGCCTTTTTGGCGTGCCTGACTGTGTTGATGTGTGCGGTCAGAATTTGAAGCGGCGTCATGGATCCTGCGGAGTGTGCAGGTGGCCCAAGATCATTAAGGGCAAGTTGCCTCCGGTTGTGCCTGTGACTGTGTATTTTTTGGCGATGGGAAAAGACAGGCGATTTGAGAAACTTCAGTCTTGGATGGGCAAGAAAGTTACGGCCCTCCTGGAAATCATCCAGTTATATGGTGAACAGAATGGTGGAAAGTAAGGGACAAAGCATCAGTCTTAACGGTTTAACATGGTCCAAAACAGCGATGTTATGTGCTATTCTGCTTTGTGGAGCTGTCGCTGCATATGCTGGAGCTAGTATCTCAATTAATATCTCGATTGAAGAGAGACTTCGTTCGATCGAGAATAGACTTGACACACCGGTGAACAGTAGTCTGAGTGGGCTTCAGAAACCTTTTGACTACATCATCAGCCCCGTCGATGCCTATTATTGCTTGCAAAACGGGACGAATGGCTGGCTGAATTGGTTTGACACTAACAAGACTGCCGTCCAAATGGCTGCCGTCGGAAATCTGACGAGCGGCGGAACAATCCTCTTGAAAGGCTGCACTCTAGCTCCCACGGTCGTTTATGGAACTAACATTCTGATCTTGGAGGACTACCAGGGAACAAGGAATTATTATGGCTCAAACAGTTTCTTTTTCAATGGTCAGAACAGAACAGACGTCCTCGCCAATCCTTATCAGCTCGTTGCATACGTCGTCGATTTTGACGGTACAACTGCAAAAGTCAAGAACTGCAGCACCGGACAAATCGCCTATCAAAGCACGAATCAGACGCTCGCCGTTCAGTATGCTTTCACTCACCTGAACAACGGGACGAAAGGAACTGAGAAAGTCGTTCTCAGAGGCAACTTTACCCTGAACTATTATCCGAATGTGCCGCCTTACGCAGACATTGAAGTTCAAGGCTACTTGAATGCTGTGAGCAAAGCAGCGTTTATGCTCTGTTTTGATGATACCCTCTACATCCAATACAGTACGTATTTCAAGAACATGACAACGATCTGGGGGTTCAGAGGAAGCGAAGGAGTTGTTTCTCGCTGGGTAGAACAGGCTGGAGTAACCAACACTACCTACATAACTCTCACAAATCTGAAAGAAATGCGTGATGCCGGCTGGAGTTTCTACAGCCACGGATACCTCAGCAAGGACATGACGGGAGCAACAATAACCCTTGCTGACCAAGATCAAGAATACCGGCAAAGCAAAGACTGGGTTGAACGAAACCTCAACGTCCGTATCGATATGATGGGCTTTCCATCAGGGCATCCAGCGAATTTTGAGATGGTGCGGCAATACTACAATTACATTGGCTGGAGCAACTACAAATCATGGCCTAATCAAACGTGGAATTACATCTCAGATATCTTCAGCTGCTACTTCCCGACAGAAACAAACTTCAATGGGACAAAAGCTGAGGGTGGGGTCATTGCCGCTGCTGCCTGGTACGCAGTCAACAGTACAGGTTCAGGGTCAAACGGGGAACTTGCTTTCTTGACGTTTCATGGAACAATGACGAGCACTGTATTTAATCAGTGCATGGGAAACGTGAGCAGCTATGGTTTGCCGGTCCTGACTTGGCGAGACATCGATTACTACCTGAATCTCCAAGTCAAACAGAGAGTGGCAGGTGCAGATATCAGACTTGAGAACTTGGGCAATCAGACATCGTGTATCAACGGATCTTGGATCAAACACAATCTAGGGGTCACACCAAACGTAACATTCGTCTCAATCAGCGGGACAGCATACATTAACTCGACAGCTTGGGTCTTGCAGCCAACGATCTTGACCATGAATGGGACGCACTTCCAAATAGACTTCTGTATCAATAACGCGGGCACAATAACGCCGGTCGGAGCAGTTGACGCAAGAACGCTCTATTGGTATGCTCTCTATCAGAAAAGAATCGACTATCCTCAGTTGACCTAGGAGAAAAGAAGAATGGTAACTGTCTATTCAACGAAAACGGGAACAGCAACAATCACCGCGGGCAATACGTCTGTCACTGTGCCACATGGGCTCTCAACAACCCCGACTCTTGCAGACATCAGCATCACTCCGCTTGATGACCTTGGCGGTCGCAGTTGTTGGCCTAGCGATCCGGGAGCAACCAACTTCAAGATCAACTTGAGTTCGATGGATCTTTCGGACCATCTTTTCTCGTGGGGCGTCGTATATGAAGTTGTAGTTGCAGGTGTTAGCGCTGTCGGATCTGCTACATATTGCACAAACACTGATATCAAAGCACACAGCAAAATCGCGTACACAGATTTGAACTATGCCAGTGATTCAGATTTCACCACGTTCCTAGACAGTCTAATTGTCCTTGCGCAGTCGATGATCGAGAATTTCTGTCGGGTCCCGACTGGTTTCTTTGTTATTAACGGGCTCGCATTCACAAACGAGTTTCATGATTTTCAGTATCCATGGATGAGTCTCTTGTATTATCCTGTTCTCTCTGTTTCAAAAGTCGAGTACAACGATCAAGGGTACGGAATCACGGCAAACTGGGTGATAGTAACCGAACCTGATTACCTCATGAATCTCTCTGCAGGGCAGCTCATGCTTGTCAACAAAGTTCCCGCAATCCACGAGCAAAGTGTCAGGATTACATATACTGCCGGGTACGCGTCAACACCGGACGATATCAAGTACGTCTGCATTCAAATGTGCACAAATGCTCTTCACGGGATCCTCCAGCGGAAAGTGAGCCCACAGGTCCAGGTAAACGAGATGGCCGTCAAACTTGTTGCGGTTGAGGCTTTCAATGAAGAGCTCAAGGGCATGCTCAGGCCCTACGTGCGAAGACTTGTCATAGCTGGTTGATCTTTGAGCATTCAGGTTCAGGTTTCGCAGCGGGGTTTGGACCTTTCCCTGTTTGCTGACAAAGTCGAAGAAAGACTTCTGCCTGGGCTCGTAAGAGCTGCTGTGGATTATGGTTACGCATTGATGAGTGCCAGGGCTCCGGTGAGATCTGGCAAATTGCTTGGAAGCATTGAGAAGCACGTTCAGGGTCTGGAAGGATCTGTTGGTCCAACTGTGCCCTACGCCGTGTACGTTGAGTATGGGACGGCGCCGCATGAAATTCGCCCGGTGTTCTCGAAGGTTTTAGCTTTCAAAGTCAATGGAAAAATGGTTTTCACGCCGATTGTCAGGCATCCGGGGACCAAGCCGAATCCATTTGTGCGCAGAACAATCGAGGACGTTCAAAAGAAGATTCCTGACTTGTGGACGGATCTTTTCGCTGAAGAGGTGCATTGATGGCAAAGTATTATGATTCGTACAAGGCTGTTTTCGATCAGGTCAAGACGGCCCTTCAAGCAGTAACGACGATCAAAACTGTGGTCTTAGGGGAACAGTTCAAAGTTCAAGAATTGCCCATGGCGATAATCAGTCCTGACCCGACTGACATTGAGCAGGCAGCGTTCGGCAGCATGCTTGACAACAATATCCGCATCAGTGTTGCCATTTTGATTCGTGAAACAGAACCTGCTAACTGGTTCACGGATATTGTGCCTGTTATGGGCGATGTCGTCGATAAGATCCTCGCGGACCGCACTCTTAGCAGCACGGTGAGAGATGCTATTCCCACTATGTTCAGTCCCGGAGAGATCACTACAGGAGGAAAACTGTACTATGGCGGCGTCGTCAGACTCCGGGCTTTGATGTTTTTCACGCCTTGAGGAAGCTGATTTGCGCACCGAGTTGAAACTGCATCTCCTCAAGAAAGCTGTCAACCTGTGCATGCGTTTCATCGACAGGTTTCTACCGGAAACACGCCCCCGATATCCACAATCAGTAATGCTCGAGCACGTCTTTCAGCAGCTCTTCAACGCGTACTTGCTAGAAATGTATTCCGGTCGATTTGATGATGTCTCCAGGCAGTCTTTGGGGAGCCTTAAAGACCGGAACTTTCAGCATTTCCTCTCGGTCACCCGGAAGATTCTGTTGTTCATTGGTGAAAATGACAGGTACTATAGGGCTTGGATCGGCTTAGCCTTCATTGCTGGAAAGGAAGAGTATGAACGAGCCCTTAGAGACTTCACAAGAGAAGAGTTTCTCCGGAGTCACCTGGAGCAGTGGGAGCTCGCGTTTCATTGTATTCCTGAATCTCATTTTCAGCTTCACAAGTCCGATTTCTTGGACATGATGTTGACAGGTCACCTGTCTAACTTGTTGCGAAAGAGATTTGCCTCGAGCAAGTCTCCGCAAAGCAAGAAAAAAGTTGGAGGTTGAAGAAAAAACATGGTAAATACAACACCAGGCATAGGACGAAACGGCAGTATCACAATCAACGGTGCTGAAGCTGGCTACATCAAAGGCGTCACATTCGACATGGATGCAGACGTTATCAAAGACTACAAATTCACAAGCGACGTCCCTGCAGTCTTGGAGAGTGGAAACAAGAGTTTCAAATTTAGTTTCGAGAAAATGTTCATCGACACGACGCATGCAGCTCAGGTTCTTGCTGGAACAAAGATGTCGATCATTCTCGGACCTGCAAACAGCACTCCTGTAGGACAGCCCAAATACACGTTGTCTAACGCAATCATTTTCCACCATGGCTGGCGAGATGAACAATCCGGTATCGTTATCGAGAACGGTTCTGGCGAAGGCGCATCATTGACGCTTGGAACGTACTAGGATTTTGTCTGAGGTTTTGCCTATGACTGAAAAACCTGAGAGTCCTGCTGAACGAGGAAAACGCTTATTCGAGAAGGAAGAAGCCGAAGGCCGTGCTACTGCAAAGAAATTTGACCCGAAACTGCTTGTGAAGAAAGCTACTGAAAAACACATGGTTCTTGACGGCGACGAAGAAATCTATTACTATCCTCTGGTGCTTGAGGACACTGCTGACTTGAGTAAGGCCAAGACAAACGAAGAATATTCAACATTGATGCTTTGGAAAATGCTTGAGAAAGCTTATCCTGAACTGACTCTTGAGGACGTCAAGAAATTTCCAATGAGCAAGGGTGCAAGGATCCTGCAGCTCCTAAGCGAAGCTGAAGGTTTTTTGCCACCGGAGAAGAAATCCGCAGTTTCATAGAGTACAACGAAGACGCGCAAGTCATTGGTTTCATTGCACACGAGTACGGGTACACACTTGAGTATGTTGGGAGTCTGACGCCTTTCCAAGTTTCTTTTCTTTTGAAGTGGGCTGCCTGGTTCACGGGGAAAACGAATCGCAGAAGGGTTTGAATGAGTACAAGTCTTCAAATTAATCTCAACGCAATCGATAATGCCAGCAGTACGATCAGTAAAGTAGGCAGCAGCGCTAAGAGCCTGGTTCTCGGTTTCAACAACCTTGCTTCGAGTGCGCTAAACCTTTACAACATGGTTGACCGCGTGAAAGATAGCCAGGTGGCGTTAGATCGTGCAAACCTTACAGTGATGAAAAGCGCCGAGTCCGTTCGTGATGCTCAGAATAACTTGAACAAAGTGCTTGAGAAGTTCGGGGAAGGCAGTGCACAAGCAATAGATGCTCAGAACAGATTGATGCTCGCGGAAGAAAGCCTCAAGGTAGCTACTGAAAGAGCAGACATGGCAGCTGAAAATCAACGTAAAACAATGATGATGATGGCTGTAAGTGTCATCCCGACATTGATCACTGGAATCACCGGGGTCATAAGCATCATACAGAATTGGGGGGCCGTCACGCAGGCACTCTCTGGCGCCATGACTTTTCTGTCTGCGAACCCGATAATTCTCGTCATTGCAGGAATCGCTCTTCTCATCGCCGGAATAATCTACGCGTATAACAACTGCAAGCCTTTCAGAGATTTGATAAACACGATCGGCGCGTACCTGCAAGGCGCTTTTCTTGCTGCATGGAACGCAGTCAGCGGAGCCGTAAGCTGGTTCAACACGAACGTGATTCAGCCTGTCAGTTCAGCACTCTCATGGTTTTGGAACAACGTTCTGATGCCCTTAGCGAAATTCCTTGTCGGTACTCTTCTGGCAGAATGGAACGCGTTAAGCAATGGGTGGAGTTGGGCGTACAATCACTTGATAAAACCCGTGTTTGACGCGCTTGTCTGGGCTTACAACAACATTTTGAAGCCTATCGCTGACTTCTTCGCGAGTATAGGTGCGGCAGCCAGTAACGCGATGAGCACAGTAAACACGGCAGTGACTTCGACAAGTGCAGGGAACATCGGCGTTCCAGTTGGCGGCGGCGCGATTCCGCATCATGCAGCAGGCGGCATTTTCACAAGGCCCTCCCTTGGAATAATTGGGGAAGCTGGACCTGAAGCCGTCATTCCCTTGGACAAAATCGGCTTTGGCGCAACGATTGAGATTAACAGTCCGCTCGTCTATGTGGCAGGATCCGCTGATCAACGGACAGTGGACCTTGCTGTCAAGAAAGTCGAAAAGATTTTGGACAACATTATCCTCGAAGCTTCATCGTCCGGTGGTCCTTCAACACATAAACGGGTCAGAATTGGAACTGGGAGGTTCTGAGAATGGGGTTGCTCGTCGAACAGGTCAGGGACATCGAGTCTGAATTGACATTCATTGATAATTCTACTCACTATTCTGCGCCTAGCTCGAGTTGGGGTACACTTCATGACTATGGGAACGTGACGACGCCTAAAGCAGGACTCTTAATCTTCCATATAGACGCTCACAAAGGTAGTACCGATAATGGGCATATTAGATTAAAAGTCGGTGCGAACTATGTGTGGGCGCATGAAGAAGCGTCGGCCTCAGTGAGCGGTCATCATGAATGCTTCTGCTATGTGGATGCTGGAACCTATGATATTCTGGTTGAGGGAAGAATGGGCACGGGCGGAGCAGGTACAGAGTTGTCTGTTGACAAACTCGTCTGTGGCTTCGTTGCGTTTTCAGATATGGTTGGCTCTTTTCTCGCTTCATATTCTTCACAAATCAGCATAACACCGGCGAATCGTGAAACATGTATAGGGGCTCTGAAGCAAGCTGTCTTTCGAGTCCAGATTTACGGGGTCACAGCTGGAGATCAAACGAACTTTGAGAATGTTGGAGACTCTTTCACGAATGGTGTAAGCCTCGCTGTCGATGGCGCGCAAATCAGCTTTGACGTTAGAAATCAGGATGCAGGAAGCGGAGATGGAGCGCATGCAGAATATTTCACAGCATTATCAGTTGGATCTGCTCACACGTTCGTAATCAGCAAAGATAATGCGAACACGACTGTTTACATCAGCATCATTGCCTGTCCCTGGCTCATGTACGACATTCTTCATCAACCAGTGACCTTGGACATTCCGCAGGGAAGCACTCTTTATCTGATACTTGAGCCCCTTGACGGTTTAGCGGACCCCACAAAATACGCGTACGTCGGTAAAGTCAGGGCTTTCAGTTTCGGAGATGCAACAGATTACTATTATTCTCTTTCCGGCACAGGCATTCAGACTCCAACGTATACTTTCGAGATCGTTGACGGGCAGACTTCGCTTCTCTACGTCAAAGGTTCCCTGCACACTGGTGCTTGTATCAGCCACATCGCAGTGGATCTGAGATGAGATGTTATGATTAAAATAACTCAGGTCACTGTGGAAAACGGGGAAATCAACCTCACAATAAACTACGACATGCCTGACAAGACAACGAAGACTTTCAAACTCAACTATCTTGATCTTGCCGAGCGACTGAAGAATATCCGGCAGCTCCTCGGAAGACCTTTGACAGTTAAAGATGCAAAGGAAGTGTTGATTGCCATAATCAACCAAGTTCGTGCCGGCAAACAGGACCTTCCTGAATCTTTTCTTGCAACATTGCAGAGCTCGGTTGGAGTTGATTTGGAAGCATGACCGTAACGTTAGACGGGAAAACTCTCGATGCTTTGTCTCTTGCAGAAAGCTTTGAAGTGATTAACACTCAGTGGGATCGCTGGGAAAGTGGGGAAGCAAAACGCAAGGTTAAGGCTCGGGGTGTTGTCCGGGTCTGGACGTTGCGGGTTGTTGAGAATGGTGTTGCTTGGACAAGTAGTCAGGCTAAGAGTTTTGAGGATTCAGGCAAGGCTGGAACACAGTTGGCGTTTGCTGTGACCGATGAGGTTCGAGTCATCAGCACGAATGTGTATGTTCTGGCAGTAAATATCGATGCAATGAACCTTGCAGGTAAGAACGTGCGATATTTCACGGTGACTTTGCAGGAGGCATGACATTTGGTGGAAGTTGACGTTCTAAAGAATTGGGGTCGCGAAACAGAGTTGCGCAAGAAATGGATGAAAAAATGGGAACGTCTTGGAGCGCATATTTTGAAATTTCCAAAGTGGATGCAGGCGATTATCCTCGAAGACGTTAACTGTGCCATTCAGAATCGCATTGCGACCATGGAAATGATTCTGATCTCCATGAAAAAACGCGGCGCAGATAATCCTGGTAGGAAGGTGAGGAAGTGAAAAAAATACCGGAAGAAATCAAAAGGCTCAGTATTGGCGATCTGGTTCAGGTTGAATGGACTGACGCGAGTATCGGAAAAAGCTTGAGTGCTGGTATGAATGTTGATGTTCCCGTTGTGAGTTGGGGTTTGTACCTCGGGTTGCTTGGTCAGAAAAGCAAACATATCATACTGGTGCAGAATAATTTCCGTTACTGCGACGGCCTGTGCGATTTGGATTACACGGCTATTCCGCTTACCTGGAGCACGAAGGTCGATGTGATCGTTAAAAGTCATATTAACCCTGGTGAAGCGCAGATTTTGCTCAATAGTTTTCTGATGGGTGGGAGAAGGTCGTTGCAGAACAGGACTAAGCAGGAGCATGTGAGTAATCATCATGACCGATTGGGTTAAGAAGGCGTTGACACGGACCTTGACCCCGAAAGGTCCGAGAAGGGCGACCCCAGTTATTGTTGAGCCTAATCCCAAGCTTGTGTTACTGATCAAATTCTCTTTTGTTGTGATAGGTTGTCTCGTGTCGCTTGAGATAGCGCATCTTGTTGTTCTGCGTGTCTGGAACAGTGAGATCTTTGCTGCCGTCACTGGTTTGATCGGTACAGTTACGGGTGTTTTGATCGGGCGTCATGTATAAGGCTGAAAGCGGAATCGAGTCCTTTTCGGACTGTTGCTTTTCGCGTCTCCTTTCTCCACAAATAAGGGGGCTTCGGTTCCGCCAGCATTTTTCTTGGTAATGGAGGTGATGTAATGGCGGAAAAGAAAATTGACAGTAGATTTGCTCTGCTGATCTTGGCTGTGACCGCCGTTTTCTTGGTGGTTGAGGGCTTGATCTGGGGCGGTGTGATCCAGGTTTCTGCGTTGGGAAACTTGGGGAATGGCTTGGACAAGCTTCTTGAGAACCCGGCGTTTGTCGGGTTATTGGCAACGGTAATCGACGGCACTCTAAGCGGTTTCATGCAAAACGTCCTGAAAAAGAACGATACATTCAGCTTGCAGAAATTCGGGGAGACCTTCTTCTACTATGAACCTCTGATGATTCTTGTAGCGCAATTCATCCCCATATCATACGGCGTTGTCCTGTTGTTTGTGGTCCAGGTGTTCCGGCGTGCAATCGCTAAGATCGTGTCGGCAAAAACAAGTTAGTCTCTCTTTCCTTTTTTTCTTTCTTTCTCTTTTTGTCAGTTCCAATGTGTCTTAGAGGTAAGTATGAATGAGGATAGGGAAGGTGCGGTTGGATCGGGTTAGGCGGAAGCAGGCTGAAAGAAAAGTGACGGGAACCAATAGGACCTGTAGACGTGAGTTCTGGCATGTTCACCAGATTCGCAGAACGTACGATAGAAGTCAGGGCAAATTCAGTTTCAACATAAGCTATTCGACAGCTGTGAAGTTGACTCCCAGGACAACGGTTGTTGCTGAGGCCTTCGGGCTTGGCGTCGATGAAGAGCACAAGTTCACGGTCTTGGACGTTGAGTTGAAGATAGGCGTCGGGGATATCGTGTATGTTACCGGAGACTCCGGCAGCGGCAAGAGTGTGCTACTGAGAGCTGTCAAGCAGGATCTGGGGGCTGAGGCTCTTGATATTGCAGACGTCGACGTGGACCTGGATAAACCGTTGATTGAGACAGTTGGCAAGACTGTTGAAGAGGGCCTGGATCTCCTGAGCAAAGTGGGCTTGTCGGATGCGTTTCTCTTTCTCAGGACCTTCAATGAGCTGAGCGACGGTCAGAAATACCGGTACAAGATTGCGAAACTCTTGGAGAGTGAGGCTCAGTTCTGGATTCTAGACGAGTTTGCCGCTACCTTGGATCGTGATACTGCAAGAATCGTGGCTTACAATTTGCAGAAGTGCGCCAGGCAAAAGGGCAAGACTGTTTTGGCAGCCACTACTCATAGAGATCTTTTCCAGGACCTCCAGCCGAACGTTCATGTTCACAAGCGGTTCGGAGAAGAGATCGAGGTCAAGTATCACAGGAATATTCGAGTTGCTGAGTGCACTCTCGTGAAGCAAATGTATGTTGAAGAGGGCTCAATGGTTGACTGGCGAGCCCTAGCGCCCTTTCATTACCGAAGTCACCGAGTTCCGGCGCCGAGGAAAATCTTCTGTTTGAAGAGGAGATGGCAAGAACTGTGCGGTGTAATCGTGTATAGTTATCCGCCGTCGACGTGTTTCGGTCGCAGACTGGTGTTGCCGAAGACCGGAATGAAAGAGGTGAACGCAAAGCTCAGTAATATTAGCCGTGTTGTTGTGCACCCAAAATACCGTACCATAGGGCTCGGAGCAAAATTGATCAGAGAGACTTTGCCGTCAGCCGGGACGGAGTACGTGGAAATGTCGGCGGTCATGGCGAAGTACAATCCTTTCGCTGAGAAGGCTGGCATGCAAAGAGTCGCTGTGCAGGAGCCCTCGAAGGAAGCGTTAAGGATCCTTGCGGTTCTGAAGGACTTGGAGTTCAATACTGAGATTTTAGGTAGCCTGAAATACGTGCAAGGTAAGGTTGAATCTCTTTCATCGTTGGAGGTTCAAAGAATAAAAGATGTTTTCCTGAAGTCCAGGCACCCGCGGTTCTTGAAAAGCTTCTCTTACAATCTTCCATATGGTCGGAGCGAAGATTATAGAAAGAAGATTCAGGAGGCAAGTTTGGAGAAGCTTGTAGTATTGATCAAGATTTGCGGTTTCCTATTGCAATCGAAGGTCTACTTGTTTTGGAGCGGAGAAGCGCGCGCTGCGCGCTAGTCTACCGATGTTGCCATTCAATCTCCGGATAATTCTTTATGGGCGTTGGCGTTATTAGCTTGCCACAGCTGACAATAGTGTGCGTATTTTGCTTCAGTTGCTCTTCAGTCCATTAGCCTACTAGCCATCTTCCATTAGACCTCATGTGTTCCTTGATCCTTTTCTTCAGTCTACGAGTCTTCTTCCAATCAGTCGCTTTTCTAGGCAATGCGCGCGCATAAGTATTAAATTTCCCGAGATCCTTCCTTACGAATATAAAGGTCGATTAAGTGCCGATGTCATGCGCGATATGCAATGGAGACAAAAACAGAGGCGAGATCCTTAGACTTAAGAATGGAACGATCTTCGTTTGTGGTGACTGTCAATCCTACTCGATGCTTGACACGGTGCGTATCCAAGGCGGATTTACTGTTGTTCCCGTAAAATCTTCTTCCCTTCAAAGGGCTCTGAGAGAGTTGACATACATTCGGCCATGGCGCAGAAAGGCCATGCACAACGTCTTCCTCGCATTTTATTATGAAGAATCCGTCTCGTATGTTGGCAAAGTAGAGCGCGTAAAGCCAAAGGTCGGTAGAGACCAAGTATCTCATCTGCTTCCAAGTAATGCGGCTTGGGGAAGAAAGGAATTCTACACGATATACTGTTTGGAATATCTTGATGAACTCAAAAATCCTATTCCACGAGGAGGCTGCTCGCCAGTGCAGAGCAAGTTGACAGTTCCATTCAAAAAGTTTGTTAGAGCCAAAACCGTCTGTGACCTCAGATAGTTGTTCTTTCTCTCTTTTGAGACGAAGCTGATTTCTTCAGCATGCTTCCCGCAACTTTTTCGGCCCATTTTTCGAAATCGGATCTACTTTTCAATGAATGCCCCCAGATTCTTATCACGGACCAACCTTCCTTTCTCAGAGTTTGTGTGACAAGGTTGTCTCTTTTTTTGTTTCTTTCAATCTTCTCTTTCCAATAGTCAGAATTGGAATGAGGCATCCTGAGATGCAGGGCGCATCCATGCCAAAAACAACTGTCAAGAAAGACTGCTGTTTTCGATTTTCTGTGCACGAAATCCGGTTTTCCCAAGACATCTGAAGGGTTGCATTCGATCTCTTTGATGTTCCTTAAGGCCCATGCAGCGTAGAATTGTTTTTCAAGCCTGGTGTCTTTGCCCTTTATCCTACTCATAATCTTAGATCGAGTTTCTTTGCTAACCGAGTCCAAATAATTTCGCCTGGCCGCTGATCTTCCATTCGCTAGTAAGCTTTTCAGCGTCATAGCCTCGTTCCTTGAAGAATGCGTCTATCTCTGTAACCATGGGAAACTCTCTTCTGAATTCAATTCGTAGGCATTTCAACACTTTCTTTCCCATTGTTGATGCGTATTTCCTAAGGCAGATATCATACCAGTTTCTCAGATCACTCAAGGTGATTATCCCCTGAATTCTGCTGCTCCAGCCAATTTGGTTCAATACCGAACGAATCGCGTCTTTTTCAGCGTCTAGGCAGACTATGATGATGCGTTCTGCTAATTTTATTGAATCCACAATGTCTTCGATCTCGTCCTTAGTTAGACTCAAGTGCTTAACCTGCACGACCGGGCCAAAGTTCGTCCATATATCGATTCCCTTATCAGCAGCATTGGTGACTCCAGCCCGATAAAGCATAGCAGGGAGCGATATCTTTGTCTCATTCGGCTTGATGCCCAGAACCAGCCGGATGAACTCTTTGAAATCGCTAAGTATCTGGGGGTCCGGGTTCTCGATTTTAAGAGACACCTTAGCTTTCAATTCCTCTACAATTGTAGAAAAAAGAGCGTGGACAGAAATCTCGTATACTTTGTCGATGCTTTTTTTCAGACCGGGTTCAGTCGTGAACCAGTTGACCATTTCTTCTACTTTGAAAATATCGGTGGTTGTCCTGCTCAAGTAATCATCTATTTGAAGGAGAAGGCTCCATCTTTGCTCGCATTGATGATAGATGTAGTTCTCCACCATGCCCCTACTGGAAATGTTGATTGCTTCCAGTTGCTTGAGTAGCTGAGGGAGCATCGCATTTTCTTCAAAAAGATTGTCCTGAAATTTCTGGCTGGAAGTGCTGATGTTTCCAACTAGCCTTAGGGATACTGTGTCCCTCCACCGCTTACTTCTGTTTCGATAACTCTGTAGGTCGTCCAAATCCATGTCTTTGGAGACTCTACTTCGGTGAAGTATTTCGGCAATCTGAATCGGCTTATAAAGTTGAACACGTCCTTTGCTGATGATTTTGTCCAGTGCAAGCTTAGCATCTGACATCAAGAAGCCTCCAACAGTTTTGCTTGCTTCAGGACAGGGATGGTCTCAGCACACTTCATGGATTGCAGCATGTTCTCCGCAACGGCTTGTATCATCGGAATGGGAACGCTGTTTCCCACCAATTTGCGAATAACCGTATATGAACCCATGATCTGGAAATCTTCGGGGAACCCTTGCAATCTTAACATTTCCCTGGGAGTGAGGCGCCTAACTCCATTTACGAGAAGATAGTTATAGGACGCGTTAGCTCTCAGAGCGCATGAGTACGGGTGTACACCGATATCGCCGCCTTTGTTTTCGTGCCAGATAGAGGGACGAAAGATCTGCTTGCCCCTAACTGACCGGGCACGGTTGCTTTTGATATGCTCTGAAGCCCAATACTGTTTCGGAACTTTTTTGTCATCCTCAAGTATGCCCTTCAAGTCCTTTCGATTTCTTGGTCCTTCAGGAAATTCAAACTTGTAATTGTCTCGAAAGCCTACAATCATGATTCTTTCCCTTTTTTGCGGCAGTCCGAAGTCTAAGGCATTGAGCACTTTCCAATATACATAATAGGGTATCTCATTGAGGCGGTCAAGGATAATCTTCAGAGTTTTTCCGCGATTGTGGTTTTTGAGGTCTCTGACGTTTTCCAGCAAGAAGGCGCGTGGCTTCTTATCTTTGAGTATTCTCTCGATTTGAAAGAATAGGCTTCCGTTATGATCCTTGAGTCCTTTTCGGTCTCCAATTATGCTGAACGAGGGGCAAGGAAATCCGGCGACGAGAATATCGTGGTCAGGTATATCGCTGCTGGGAATTTTCGTTATGTCACCAAATGGACGTTCGCCGAAATTTCCTTCGTAGACTTTTTGGGCATCAGCATCCCAGTCGGAGGACCATACGCATCTACACCCAGTCCTCTCAAATGCTATTCTACAACCACCTATCCCCGCAAATAGATCAATGAATGTGACTTCGGTTGACTCCATCCTTTAGCTCGCCACTTGCATGAAGCACCATTTCACTTTCTAGGATAAGTAGCTCAATCAGATATTATAAAACTATCTTGTTAAGAGGGATCTGTGCTCGAAAGAGAATTTGGGTGGATCACATTTGCTATCTTGCTGTAGGAGTCCCGCCACGCCGTGTGCCAGTGTACTACTTTCTGCATAATGGCATCCATGAGACGCCTCTCTTGGGCAGTGAGAAGTCAATCACGTCGACTGCGGACAGTATTGTCTCGCCTGACACATTATGCTGCAAAAGTGTACAATAGTAGCTTGCCTTTTCACTAGTTTTCTGAAGAGGCCGTCTGTAAGGGCAGGATTCTTCGCAGTGATGCTTCTCTGAAGCAAGCCTTTTGGTCTGTTCCATCGTTTCTTTGATCGCAGGCAGTTCTAGAAGAGAGTAAGTATCAACGAGATCTCTTTCCAGATGTTTTTCTATATCACCAAAACGTCTCATCTCCCAGAGACGAGGGATATCCTTATTTGAGAAAGGATTTGCTTCTTGCTTAAGAATGAGCTTCACAACATCCTCAAACTTCCAGAGACTACCCAGCTGAGGAAAACTGCCTGCAAGTCGCCGACCATCAGAGGAGCTATGCAACCAATAAGGCAAAACCCAAAACAGGTCCAAAGGTTTAAACTGCGACATATCGGCTTCTTGTCCAGCTGAGTTGAGCCTATGGACGACGTAGGGAATATCAAAATGTAGGATGTTATACCCAACAATAATCAATTCAGTCCTCTGCTGAAGCTCCTTGAGAAAAGACTTGACCAGCGACTTCTCTTCGTTCAGATCCTGAATGACCGGAAAAATCCTGGGGTTTCTTCCATCAAAAAGGCCAATTGTTATTATCGCATTTTTTTCAGGATCAAAAGCCTCGCGTCTAGTTTTTGGAGTCCTCCAATCATTTCTGTACGTCTCAATGTCGAAGACTACCACATTCGGCGTCAGGAATCACCTAACCTTTTCATATAGAAGACTAGAAGGTGACTAGCTCGTATCAGCTTGCAGGGCATGGGCATTCAACCTGAAAACGGTGAATTCTCAAAATGACCGTTAATCCCGCCTTCCAGCTTTCTTGCTTCTATCGACGATGAACCGTATCGTTTCATCTGGCCATTTTCTCTTCGATAAGAATGCTTTATTGGCTTTCTTATTCGAATGATAGACTGCTAGTAACACCAACATTATCGGTCCAGCGCGTATGTTGGCATGGTACTTTCGTATGGTCGCATACATATGCGGAACTGATTCATTCTTCGACAGCAGCATATCCAAGTCGGCTAAAGTTTTGAGTCCAAACACGACACAGGCATCACATAACTCATCCAGATAACCCACGTCTTCTTCTGGCGGAGACTTGCTAAGAACGCCAGTCTTCATTCCATCTGAAATGGCTTTACCGATACTTCTTGCTTTGTTCGAGTAAATGCGCATGGACCTTAGTGTAATCGGCTGCCCAAGCAATTCCTCAATTCCCCTTTGCATCAAATATTGAAATTCGACGTCTGCCAGCTCAAAAAGGGCGCAAAGCATTGAGAGTCTACGACTTACCAAAGTAGACACGAGGTCTTCGGCCTTGTACTCGATTTTTCTCTGCATTTCTTCCCATGAAAGTTGACAGAGTGTCATGATTTGGATCTCAAACAGCTTGCCTTTGAATTCTGGATGTTCAGCCAGTAAGGGATGGTCTTTAGGTAGGGAAGCGACGTAGTTCACTCCAGCATATTCAAACTGCGAAGGCGGCAACTTTTCTTTTCTGTCGACGGATTTGTCAAAATCGATGACAAATTTGTCCGCCACTACGTCTTTCATGAAACGTACATCATCTTCAAAGTAGAGAACAATCCGTGAACCAGTTAGGTCAGTCATTTGCGAAAAAGGGTCCTTATACTGCTTTCTGTCCACCTTTTCCAAAAAACTTGCTATGTCCTTAGTCCTTGCCTGAATAGGCAACGCGCATTGCACGTTTTCCTGTTCCACAATGCTCGACAATATCTGCTTTATTGCCTCTGTTAGTTTCTCATAGACTGAAATGCTTTTTTTGTAGAGTATGACCAAACGTTGTCTTTTGGAAGACATCGCGAATCTTCCTATGTCTTTCCAAGTGCCTCCAAAATCGCAGCCTTAATATGTTTGTGTCTGACAGTCCTTTCTTTAAGATTGTCCACATGGCCTGTACATGCCAGTTTGAATTCAACAAACCTAGAATCTGGGACGGCCTTCTCTACCTGGTCACTCAAGAACGTCAACATATTCACTATCTGGTTGTAAGTTGACTTTGGAAACGTGACCCGATGGCGTTCTTGACCTTTCATGCCATAGAGAAGGTCGTAAAATACACAAAACAGGCTGTAGAACAGATTGCTCTTTCTAAAGATAGTCGATTTGAGTTTTTCATCCAAGATGTTCTCGATGAGTGTTGTCACAGCGGAAAATTTGTCAGCCAATTCGCTTTCAGCAAGAAAATCGTCGTCATATTTCTCGAAATAAGTCCCAACCACACGTTTCCCATGTTGTAACCCGTCCATCATGGCAATAATCAGCTCTGAAAAGAACTCCGCTTCACCCATTCTTATTATCCGAGCGTTTGAAAGAATTCTATTGTCCCTAAAGAAATCAAGGTACTTGGCACTTTCTCTATATGCGAAGGTCTTGAATTCACCGTGGTATTTGGCGTTAAGCTTCTCCTGACTGTTTAGGACCAGCGTGTACGAATTTAACCTTCCAAATATGTCGAGAATTTCGGTATCGTTTGCACCAAAAAGCACATTGACGGCGAGCATATACTCTCTAAATCTGTTCTGCAACGCGGGGGTCATATCACTGAACTTGAGATTGGCCAGCTCTTTGTTGTGAGTCTTCGAAATCTGAATCTCTCCTTTGTAGAATTCAAAAATTGAACGAAGCCTCTGTTGGCCGTCGACGATTTCTCGAATAGTCTTTCCCGTCTTTGGATCTGTACTCTGACGCATTATTATTAGCGGGATTGGAAGATTTCTCATGATCGTATCAATTAACGATGACTTCGCTTTTTTGGCCCATACGTCTCTTCTCTGGAAATAGGTAACAAGCACAAGCTCTCCATTGTTCTGCCAACCGATGAAATCGTTAATCGGATAATGGATGACTGCTCTGTTATCCATTTTTGCTCACCGATGACTTAGTTCTCGACTGCGTTATAGTATTTTCGCTTCAACGTAAATCTTCCGCTTCCATGCGCGAATGAGATTTTCTCGTGCTGGGGATTTGAACATAAGTTGAGGAAATGCACTTTACGATGCGGGCTCACAAGCCCTAACAAAAAGCCAAGGCTGCGCAAGACTTCTTTTCGGCGAAAAGCTTTTTCATTCCTGCCAAGTTGAGATAGCTAGACCACTATTGGTGTTATGCAATGTTCGAGAAGAAAAACGATTTCCTTGAGCTTGTCAAGAAGAATGCGAGTCTCAAGCGCTTTGTAGACATCTAGTTCCCATCATCGAGATTATCCGTGCTTTGCATCTTCAGATTAACACCTGCTTCTTCAATAGACATGCCAATCTTGAACGTATGGCATCATGAACAAACTCCTCTCTGGTAACATAACCCAGTTTCTCATTATTCTCCATAAAAGTTTCAACCTCATTCAGAAGCTCAGGCGACAACACCACCGACTTGCTTAGCAAAGCCTCTATTGCGTCAGAGTACGTCTTCATCTTTCCAGTCTCTGCCATAAGCCTTCCAATAACCGAAGTCAACTTTGCATGAGCCTCATCAGAAATCTTCAACGTCTTCAACAGCCAAGCCTCATGTCACATAATCTGGCTTCTTCAAATAATCTTTCTCATAAGAACTGCCACGCAACAGATCTCTAATCTCCTCAAAGATTCATTCATTTCTTTCTGCCCAGTCAGGACAGCAAGTAACGACGCGCGCGCTAGCATAACTACTACAAGGCTCTATAGGGAACATAAAATGGCGAAGGAAGAAATTACCACAATCCAAATATCCAAAGAAGTAAGATAATCGCTAAAGGAGTTGGGGAAAATGGGAGAAACATACGATGACGTTATTAAGAGACTCATAAAGAAAGTCAAGGAGTGTGAGTAAGATGAGTCAAACTAAGGCAGTTATGAAAACGATTAACATTCCATTGGATCAGATCAAACCAAGTCCGTATCAACCAAGACTTAGCTTCAATTTGGAGGATATTCGAGGAAGCATTCAGCGAGACGGAATATTAGTTCCATTAACTGTTCGAAAAAAAGATGGATACTATGAGCTTGTTGATGGAGAGAGAAGAACACGCCTCGCAAAAGAGCTTGGATACAAAACTATTCCTGTCACTGTCATAGATGTGGATGATGACACTGCAAGGCGAATGGTATGGAAAGTAAACACTCTACGCCAAGATTATACGCCTAAAGAGAAAGCATACTACTTCAAGAAACTTCAAGAAGAATACGGGATGAGCCTAAGAGGAATATCAAGAGAATGCGATTACGGTGAACAACAAGTGGCTGCTCATCTTAACGTCTTTAAACTCCCAGAAAAATATCAAAATCTTGTCTGGGAAGGGCAATTAAGCATTAGTCATATCCAAGAATTAAGACCATATTTCAACGGTGGTGCTTCGTCCGAAGCACTGATTTCCAAACTCGACCTTACTCTAGAGAGAAAACTTACCTCGCCAGAACTTAGAGAAACCATTAAGCCTGAAATTCAAGAAATGGAAGAACGGAGAATTGAAGCAGCAAAGGAAGCGATGAAAAAAACTGCTTCAGTTCCTAAGGAGGTCAAGATTGAGACCCCTGAAGAGCTTGAGGAAGCAGCTATGGTTCTAAGGAGAGAGGCTAAAAGGAAACGTGAGGAAACTTTAACGCCTAAGGAGAAGGCCAAGATAGAGACTGAGAAGAAGCGAAAAGAAGAAGAGAGACATGAGAGGACACAAGAAAGGAAGAGGCGTGAAGAAGGAGAAGTAAGGAAGAGAGTTGAAGAAGAGAGAAAGCGAATAGAAGGAGAGACTAGGCAAAAAGTTGAACGAGAACTTTTGACTGATGAAAAGTTTCTTGGGAAAGCAGCTGAGCTTGCATCATCAGAAGTAAAGGACGTTCTCAAGAACATGGAACCTGAGATCAGAGCATTGATTCTAAATGATAAAACTAAGCTTCCGCACAATGTTATCGTTGCAGTAGGCGAGTTGAAAGAACCAGAATTGCAGAAGAATGTGATCCAATTCATTCAGACACATGGCTATAATGAGGACTATGCACTTCGTTTCATAGAGAGAGCTAAAGAAGGCAACTTGCTGACAGATGTTACAGTGATCAATGAAGCTGAGGAGGTTCTCAGAGGTATTAGCGGAGTCTATGAAACCATTGCTAGTTGGGGAGTGAATGAACGTATGATTCTGGGTTCTCGGTGGAATGAGGCTTTGCGATTATTTGATAAGATTGAAGAAAAGATTAGAGAACTAAGAGAGACACATTTCTATGCGAAAAGCAAGTGAAATTTCAAGAGTGTACCCCTTAGTACAAGACATGATTACGAAATACGTTGAACAGGATGTTCCCTTAACTATTCTGCTTCTACAACAAGCTTTCTACAAAGAAAATTTCGAAGCTGACTCAAAAATCCAGCGAGAAACGATCTATGGTTGCATTGTAAGAGGAAGAAATAATGTTATCAAACTGTGGGATATGTATTTGCAGGGGCAAACTTTCCATTCAGACTTAGCTTATGTTCAGAACTATGAAGACAAAGAATGCGAAGACGAAATAAAGACACAGGACTTCAACGAGTTTTATAATGAGTTTCAAAGAGGCAAATTTGGCAAAGACACAACAATCATTCTCAGAAATCTAGGCGATTTCCCTTCAGTTGCCATACTTTTCAGAAGAAAGATCGAAGAATACTCTAAGGCTGGAACCAATTTCTTAACAGCAAATTATGGAAGAAAAAGCGTTTGGAAAATTCCAAGTTTTTGGAAATGGAATATACGAGAATTTAACCTCTACAGAAGAACTCTAGACATACTGAGAACTCAACTTGACAGAGGAAGAACAACAAAGGTATTGTTACCTTCAGGAATACCGATTCCAAGAGTCCTAGAATATGAAACAGTAGTCAGAGCAGCATTGGAAGATGGAACCGCATGGGAATGCCCGCACTGTAGAGCCAGAAACCTATCGCAAAACCAGAACTGCGTAATCTGCGGAACCTCTCGAACTTGAATCTAACAATCATTATCAACAGAAGATCTGACAAAATCCGAAAAAGATGAACTCGTCTTCAGAAATTTCCATCTCACGATAGTTAACAAGGATTTATATCCCATGACAAGTTAACAGAACCGCGCGCCAAATGCTTTATTGGCTTGTTCGCCGTGTCACTTTTCCTGTGGGGAAGAGCTGCTGATCTCTCCTTTACCAGCCCCAATATGCGCAAAGGGTTTTTGGCAGCTCTTTCCCATCTAAAACAATCTGTTTTTCTTTGTTACCTTGACCTGTCCCGATCGATCCAAGACCATACGAGAGCTTCACTTTAACCCTACTCTCCATTAGCAAAAGATGTTGTTTCATGGTCCAGTTTATTATTCTCGGAAATTTCGTGAGTACGCAGGGTTGACAGGCTGTGCAGTGTCCCAAGTGTGGTTCTCAAATGCAGGAAGACAGACATTTTCAAGCTTTAGGATCTGAAGTCGAGCTGGTTTCAAAAGATGCCTTCCTAGGCGACAAGCTCAAAGTCTTCTACTGTGAAAAATGCGGTTACATAGAGCTATACCGGGGCAAGAAAAGAGGATTCTGACCACATGACGGCACACCTGGTGGCCTGAGGAGTCATCGTGACTGATTTGGTTAGGATCCAGCGTCGAGTCTCAAAGAAACACTACCTGAAAACCAAACACACATACGAGTACGAACGACTATCCCTCGACATACCCAGAAAATTCCATAAAGCCATCGAGCCGTTACTCAAACAAGACTTCGACATCGAGGTAAGACTGGAAAACGACTCTGTCATCCTCACTTTGACACCCGAGAAAACGTTTCGGCATGCCGAAAACACCCCCGACAAAACACGATCCAAAACCACCAAGACCATGGTCCAAGAACATCAGACCTCAGATTTTGTTTAAATACTAACCGAAAAGCCATTTTACGCTAGGGCATTTCTGCCTGCAGAAACGTTTTCCCCCAGACCCGTAGACACAAAAATGTGTAAATTAACGTGAATAAGCCCTTCCGCACATAGTTCTGATCTTACCGATGCTGCCGGTAAGCGAATGAAGTGCCCAAACCCAAAAACACACGACTCTCAGTCTTCAAAGGCCGAGAAGCCCGACTCAACCACACCATATTCCAAACCCTGACCCAAAGAGGCCCCTTAACAATCTACGAAATCCACAAGAAAATCAAAACCCAAAGAGGCCTACGACACACAAAATACACCAACGTCAGCCGCAGAGTAAAAGCCCTCGAAGATTCAGGCTACATAGACAAAGCAGGTACTCGGAATACCCAAGCGGGCGCCCAAGCAATACTCTATCAGCTCACGTCCAGAGCCCAGGTTGCTCTCTTCCTCAACCAGATCAGTCCTGACATATTCATAAAAGAAGCCAATGAAGAAACACTGATTGCACAGCTAGCCGCCCTAACACTGTTCTTTGAAAAGACCACACAAAAAGATAACATGAAAGACTGACAAGTTGACAGACTGCGATCCTTTGATGAAAGATATGTCCGTTTTCAGATAGATGACTTTGCCGGGACCAGCGAAGTCTACTAGACTTTGTGAAGCTCTCCAAAGTCTACTATACTTTGGCGGTGCCAGAATTCCCTTAAACTTCTGAAGCAACATAGTCTAAGGTGAAACCAATTTGGTAAACGTCATTGACGAATGGGAAGATTTCGCAAGATACGCACATGACAAGATAGGTTTCTACCAGATACTTGGTGAGAACAAAAACATTGAAGTCAGAGTGTCAGCCGGAAAAGCAGGCTTCATCAAAGAGTTCAAAGACGCCAGAGACCCGCTGCTCATTATAATCTTGGAATTCTGCGAAAATGAAAGGAGCTTCCTGAGAGTAGGCCAAGCCGTCAGAGACGAACTCTTCTTCAAATAGCACGAGGAAGCTACTGCGAATGGACTATAAGGTCTGCGTCGTGTGCGGTGCTCCTGCTGCCGGCATAACCGGCTACATCTTCTATGCAAACGGTCACACAAAGGTAGGGGCTCCATTCTGCAAGCAGCATCTCGACAACAATAGCGATTATTCAAATCCCGTGTTTGAGAACAGAACAGCTCTAGTACTCTTCCAACAAAGACACCCCAAGCTCTACTTTCAACGAGTCAAAAGCAAGAAGATCCTGTTTTTGCACGAGCCAGAATCAGCGAAGAACGCTACTTAAGGATCTGGTGGCGAGGGAATGGCTGAACTCACACAACAGACCTCAACGGCTAGTCGCATATTTGGCAAAGAAGCCGGTTCCGAAAACGGTGAGTCGGAGCGTCTGCGTGGCTCCGCCGGCGTCAGCCCTCTATGCCCACATTGCGGATCCAACAAGCTTTGGCGCGACGCTCTGCGTTATTCCGCTTTTGGCGATAAAATTCAGCGGTGGCTTTGCCGAGATTGCGGCGTGCGATTCTCGGATCCAAACGACGTCAAGAATGCTTGGAGCACCCGAGAAAAGGCTGAAAGAACCTCGTCCAATGTCATAAAAGCCAGTGATGACTTAGTTATTACTCGCCAAATATGCGTCACGGAGACGAAAAACTTGGCGGCAGAACAACAGACAACTGAAGTTCTGCGGAGAAACGAAACAGACGTCAAAGGAAAAATCATCGAAAACGCCTGGTGGATGAAAAAGCAGGGCTACAGCGAATCAACTATTCTGGGCAGATCTAAACTGCTCCGGATACTTGCAAAGCGAGGGGCAGACCTTTACGATCCTGAAACCGTGAAAACAATCATAGCGAAACAACAGTGGAGCGAAGGAAGAAAAGCCAACGCGGTCGATGCATACTCAACATTTCTAAGAATGGTGGGCGGCAAATGGGAAGCACCACGTTACAAAGGTATCGCGAAACTACCGTTCATCCCGAAGGAAACAGAAATCGACCAGCTAATCTCGGGCTGCAGCAAACGCATGGCAACCTTCCTGCAATCACTGAAAGAAACCGGCATGAGAAGCGGAGAAGCCTGGCAACTCAAATGGAACGACATCGATTTTGAAACGAACACGGTGAGGATCACTCCAGAAAAAAACAGCAACCCACGCATAGTTCACATAAGCAAGAAACTCGTAGGCATGCTTGGAACTCTTCCCAAGAATTATGGAGACAGAGTATTCTCGAACCCTCAGCAGCCACTCGACCACTACCGAGACAATTTCTGTCAACAGCGAAGACGCGTCGCAAACAAACTTCAGAGCTCTAGGATGCTGAGAATCACCTTCCACACGTTCCGACGCTGGAAAGGAACAATAGAATACCACCGAACCAAAGACATCCTTCACGTCATGCAGCTCTTGGGCCACAAGAGCATAAAGAATACTCTGCTCTACGTCCAACTCGCCGAAGAACTCTTCAAGGAAGAGCAGGACTACATCTCAAAAGTAGCCAAGAGCGAAAATGAAATCTGTTCCCTAGTAGAGGCAGGATTTGAATATGTCTGCGAATACGAAGGCCACAAAATCTTCAAAAAGAAAAAGTACTAGACGCATTCAAAATCGTCGCCAGGACAAACCCCCCGTATTTTTGCTTATAAAGGTGCGGGGGGTGGGACTTGAACCCACGAAGGCCTTCGCCAGAGGATCTTAAGTCCTCCCCCTTGTCTTAGGTTTCTGACCGCCTATTTAGACCTGGCTCGGGTACCCCCGCTGCAACCAGTAGAGTTGACACTGTTTCGTAGTTTAAGTTTTCTACAGGTTCTCGTCTGGGCTAGTACCAATAGAGTCGCAGAAAGGTGGTCTGCTTGTCGCTACTCTTTTGCCTTATGTGGGCTGGGCAGAGCATCAGCGTTTTGTATGAAACTGAAGCCTGTGGTTGTGAATCCCGATATGCTTTCAAAGTAGTCGTTGGTAAACCTGTCTGCTGGGTTTGGGCTGTTGAATGGATCATTGTAGAAGTAGGGTATGGCTCCTATGAGCGGCAATGCAACAAAGGAGAGAACAATGAGAGCGCTGGCAGATTTGAAGTCCAAATCCTTTCTCTCGCACAAAGCATTCATGAGAAACCCGCATGCTAGAAACCCCACACATGCAAGAAAAAGTGAAATCACATGCTGCGTTTCATCAAAGTACAATCCTATAACAATCGGGAAAACTGTCAAAACACCAGCAATCTGGAGCAAGAAGCCAAGATTCGCGAAAATTCGACTTCGCATGTATTATTCCATTTCCTCTACCTTAGGAACCAGCTAAAAAGCTTGTGCAACTACTGTCATTACACATAAACAATATCAAAGCTAGCTAACAAGACGGGATACAAAGAGAAAAGGCTAATTTGAGCTTGAACGTGAAGAAAGCAGGTGGGCGGGTAGCTCAGGACGGATAGAGCACCGGCCTCCTAAGTCGGTGGTCGTGGGTTCAAATCCCACCCCGCCCGCTACAGACAAACCCCACCCGTTTTGGCGATGGTTCACTTTCTTTTTCGAAAGACTTTGTTGTCTTCGTAGTCGCAGACGAATTCGAATCCTGCTTCTATGAGCTGGCAGATACTTTGTCGCTACTTCAGGGAACAAACTTGGTTGAGGAAGTATCAGAACCCATCAACGAAGGAATGATTAGGTACGGTTACAAACTCGCTGAAAGAGGAGAAAATATGGTCAAAACAATAAGTTCATCCGCAGGCAGGAAATTCCTGTCGAAAATGAAGAGGGATATTGAAGAAATTCAAAAGATACGCACTCCCGAGTTGATCGCTCTTGCCAAGAAAACAGGGTTTGCGGAAGTAAAAGAGATCCCAGAACCCCTTATGGACCTTGGTATTTCATAGTATAAATCCCGTTTCCGCTGGACTCGTCGTAGATCATGATGATTTTCAAAGATCAAGGGTGCTGTTTCCATCTGCAGAAACGTTCGATTCAGACGTTATGAAGTCGACTTGCAATGCACTTTCTTTGTTATGAGGCTTATGCTCTTGGCATAATCCATGAAAGCTGTACGCATCGTTTCACTTTCAGATTGCCCGAGCTTGACAGCTATTTGTCTGAGAATTTCCCGCTGCTATTTGCTCAAAACAACTCTTACTATGTCTTTTCTCAACAGGGACTAGCACCTTCATCACGGCAATCATACTTTCTGTAATTCGATTTTAAGAACTTTCTTACCCATGAGCGCTTTGTAACAAAATACTGTAACAGTCGTGTAACAATCACTTTTTTTCGGAGCGTATCGAAAAAAACGATGGAATTGATGTTTAGGAATGCTCCTGCAAATCCACAATTTCTACAGCGAACAGTTCTTTGAGAATTGAGCTTCTTCTCAAGAAAAGACAGCGAATAGTTCATGGAATCTAGTTATGACTGGGCGCGCGTTGCAGGTGTGGATGCCTGTGTGTTCTAAGTGAAGACTCCGTACATCTGGTCGGGGGCAAGAATCTCTGGAAACATCTTTCGCAGTTCCAGCCGGGTTGAATAGCAGAGGTGGCATTCATCAACATAGCCTTCTTCGTGATCAACATGATATGTTCTGACAAGTTCGGCTGGGCCTCCCTTTAGAATTGGTTCGCATATGGGGTGCTTGTATGGGTCGAACTGTTCAAACAATCGGTGCAGCGGGGTCTTCTTCATGTTTCCCATGGTTATGCCTTGACACAGGTGGACATGACCAAATGGGTCGATGTGCACTCGCTTCTGATTGGAGAAATCCTCGTCTAAGCACTTGTCGAATTCTTGCCAGGGTCTTCGGGGCAAGCCTTCAACGAGTTTTTCAGCAGGTCTCCCTTTGAATAGCACGGCCCCTTCTGTGACAGGCTTCCCCTTCCATTCTTTCCTAGCCATGTATTCTTTGGGTTGCTCTATACTGATGTTACTAGCAGGCACCGCTAACTCTTTGGCTGCTTGAAAAGCATATTTTGAAAGGTTTTCTTCTTCCTTGCCGTAGTGGAAGAGGTCATCGCTTATTATCGCGTCCGATATGCCTATTTCTGAAATAGGTTTCAGCCATTCTTTTGCGTCTTCAATCGACGTTGCCCAATAAGCATTCGTGATAAACCCTGTGTTGAACCCCTGCTTCTTAGCTTCACGCAACGCCCACAAGAGAATTGGATAGTAAAGAACAGGTTCGCCACCCTCAATATATATCCAATCAATGTTCCTGATCTTTTTTGCTTCCTTCAGTATTTCTCGTATGTCAGCAATTTTCATTACCCCTCTTGCATCTGGGCTGCCGAAGACAAAGCAGTGATCGCATTCCAAGTTGCATTTGTAAGTTAGAAGAAGGTCAAGTTCGTTTATGGGCATGGTAGTCTCCTACCAGAATAGATGTTTACGCGCATATTTTAAAATGCGGGGCAGGAAAAAAGATGAAAGCACGTGCTCAAAATCCTAATCATTCGCGCACGCTGTCGACTCGAATAATCTCAAAATAACCGAATTGCAAATGCCATTAATCAAAAATCCATGGACTTGTCACAAATCGGATAGCGCGCAAAACAGACACGTTCTTGGCATGTGCGAAGAGTATATGTTTGTTGGCTGCCATATTGTGAATGTTCTTGCCGGGGTCGATTGATGTTTGAACAAAAACCTGATTACGTCATTCGGGCATTACTAGAATCTGATGATAATCGATAGCCACCTACACTTGCCCGCGCTGAAGGAAGGGAAGACTCTTGCAGATGCAAAAGAGGAGCTACTTCAAGAGCTCAAGAAGAACAACGTGGATTATGCCATACTAATACCGGACAATACGCCAGTCTCGGAAATCGGAAGCCTTGACGAGGTTTTGGGTCTCGTTGAAGATGAAAGGAGCTTGTTTGCGATGGGAACAATAGACATCCAAAGAGACAGAGAACCTCATATACGAAAACTGGATTGCCTGTTCCGAACAAGAAGAATCGTTGCAGTGAAAATCTTTCCCGGACATGATCCAATATATCCAACGGACAAGAGGCTTATCCCAGTTTACGAGTTGTGTATCAAACATGACTTGCCAGTAGTCATCCACACAGGCGCCAATTCGAGGAACCCAGAACCCGCAAAATACAACGACCCCAAGTACATCGTCAAAGTTGCGAAGCGATTTTCGAGACTGAAGATCGTCATAGCGCACTATTTCTGGCCTAAGGTGGAATATTGCCATAAATTAACAAAGCCATATGCGAATATCTATTTCGATACCTCAGGACTTGCAGATGATGAAGTAGTCGAAGAAACCGGAATCGGCAAGATAAAGAAAGTCCTAACCCTAACGGCAAGACAACGCCCTCACAGCGTTGTGTTCGGGACAGATTATTCAATGTGCAGTATCAAGAAACACATCGCTTTGATAAAATCGCTGCCAATCCCAGCAGAATCCAAAGAAAGAATATTCTTCAAGAACTCAATCCGACTATTCAAACTAAAACTGAAAAGGCAGGAACGAATCTATCCAAGAACATAAAAAAAGAGAGTTGCGGGAGATTTCGCCAGCGAGTGTGAGGTCAAATCCCACCCCGCCCGCTACAGACGAACGCGCGCGCGTTTGATATTCCTCCTATCCGAAACTTTCTCTCACCTTTCCCGCATGGGAAGGATGGGGAAGAGTTTTAGCTTAGCGCGCGCTAGAACGCGATTGGTTTTTATGGGTTACCGCCACAGTCTTTGCATTGACTTTGGTGTTTCGAGTGTCATTCAAGAGAATTCTGCTGGTGAAGCCTTCTGGAAGGAAAGGCTTGAGCTTTGCTTTTGACTTGATACCTATTGGCTTGGAGTACATTGCGGCTTATATCGAGGACACTGTTGAAGACGTTCACATCGTTGACATGGAGATGGAACACAGAAAATTCCAAGACCTGATCAACCTCTACTGCCCAGACCTAGTGGGGATTTCATTATCCGCAACGGAGCATAACCAAGGTCTACGTCTCGCGAAGATTGCTAAGAAAAACGGAGTCACCACGGTCATAGGCGGGTATCACCCGACAAGTGTTCCAGACTTGATGCTTTCCTGCCCACAGATCGACATGGTTGTTCGCGGTGAAGGAGAGCTTACTATGAGGGAACTTGTGGAGAAGGGCACTCCTAAGGATGTGCTCGGAGCCTCCTACAAGAAGGGCGGAAAAATAATCCACAATGAGGATAGACCAAGAATTGAAAACCTGGATATTCTTCCATTTCCAGCCCGGCGTTTGAGACAACACTCGTACAAGAGCCAAGACCGCACAACAGATTGCGACGTGATAATGATGTCAAGGGGCTGCAATGGACTGTGCAGCTTTTGCTGCGAGCCCAGTATGAGCCATGGCTGTTTGAGATGTCGCTCACCAGAAAATGTTATGAAAGAGATTCTGGAGATGACAGAATATCACGAAAGGAGACCTTTAAACGTCGTCTTCGCCGATCCCAACTTCATGGGTAACCCGAATAGAGTCGACCGCCTTTGTGACTTGTTGATGCAACACGATCTGAACATAGAATTCTGCGCCTTGGTCAGAGCGGACGCGATGGCTAAAAACCCGGAGACCGTGAAGAAGATGTGCGGAGCAGGCATAATCAAGTTTGAGATGGGTATAGAAAGCCCGAACTCCAAGGATCTGAAGTCAACCAAAAAGGGCATAACCACTAGGGTTCATCGGGAAGCAGTTCGGAACATACGTGAAAACGGCGGCAGAGCAGGAGGCACATTCGTGATAGGCCTCCCGGATCAAACGGCGGAGGAAATCAAGGCTTTTCCGACATACGGGAAGGAGATTGGTTTGACCGCTGCCGCCTTCGGCATTGCGACGCCGTTTCCCGGGACAGAATTCTACGATGAACTGGATAAGCAAGGACTGATCTTCGAGACCAACTGGGACAATTTTGACGAGATGCACTCCGTCTATAGGACTAAGCATCTATCAAAAGAGAAGATTGAAGAGATGGCGACCTACTGTATGGCAAAGTTCTGGAATATGGACACGTTTATTGATCAGGAGAGGGTCTTTCAGAAAAGAACCAGGAGAAAGAAGGCGCTAGCAGATTTCATTCGAGAAAGGACATTGAATGTGGGTTTCCTGGCAAATAATGGAAATGATTTACAGAAGGACAACTTTGGCCAGCACATAAAAGCGTTTCTTGAGGCCTATGCAGACCCTCGTGTGGAAGCGTATACTAGAGAGGTGGGAGTGCATGAGGTTTTGGAGATGACGAGGTTCCTCCGAATACTAGGCCCTCAAACGGTTCAATGCTCATTAAGCCTCGATGACGCTACTGTCAGTTTCGTGTTCAAAACCACTAAGAATACTGTTGAGTACATACGAATCATACGTGGAAGACAGGCTGATTCGACGATAAACTTCGAAGTGGACCTGAAGTGGTTGAGCGAACCAGACCATTCGAATCTGGTAGAGAGACTCGCTTTTTTGCTTTCGCACGATCTGAACATCAAGAGGCTATGGAACACTTTCAGGCTTCTTGTCGCAACAGGAACAGAGCTCTTGGCGTGGAAACTACGGAAAGCGCATCCGCAAAAATGAATGCACCCACAAGATAGCGTTTCACAAAACCTTCTACAAGAGTCCAGCTATTCCTAGTTTTACGTATCCATCGGAATATGGTAGCGCGCGCGGTGCAGACTCCATACCACTACAACGGTGTTCCGTTGAATGTTTCAGAGTGAATTCAAGTGTTTTCACATTTCGGCAACATCAAAGTAGATTTTCCTTTCTCTAGAATGTGGAAACCTCTCTTGTTTAAGAGGCTTGGTGAAGACATGTAACTTCATTCTAGTTTGAAATCTGAACTGCGAAAGGACCGTAGCCATTGGGCATGACGGGTCCATCGTCACATGAATGAAGTTGATCTTGTTTTCGAGAGTTTGGGTTTGGGGTTTGGGATAAAACTTTACCCCCAGGTCCAAAGTCTAAACATTAAATATTTCAACAGGATTTTTCCGTAAATGATGTCTCTGTCGCTATAGGAGGTCGGAGGAAGGCGATGAACAAAACATTGGGGCTAGGCTTGTTAGTAGTTAGCACTGCATTGTGGGTTTACGTCAACTATCATCTCTTCATAATGTACCGCTCACGTCAGCTGGATGTGGACTCCATCTTCTTCCTTTTTTTTGACTTGCTGTATGTTGGACAATTGTACTACATCATAAAACATCTGCGGAAAGGACAAAACTAGGCAATCAATCCAGTTGACTAACCTGGATGGCGGAAAAAAGTGCACAGCGTAGTCCAACATAGTGTACGCGGTGGGTGTTTGAACAAAAACCTGATTACGTCATTCGGGCATTACTAGAATCTGATGGGATATACAGATGAAGAGCTTTCGTATGTCTTCGACAAGAGCAATGACCGCTGCTGGCATTGCGGAAGAAAGCTGGCATTGGAGAACTATGGCAGGTTGGGCAAGAGAGGAGCTTGGGAAGTAGATCACAGTCGGCCACTTTCGGTGATTTGGGAACACGTGAATTTGGAGACTTCTAACGATAGATTCTATCTCGATTCACACCGCTGTTGGTAGATCATAGCTTGATTGTGTTGTTCAAAAATATTGAACATACGTAAAATATTGAACAAGTTCAGTAAAACTGAACATATAAATACCTCACTGAACAATGATCTTATTATGGTCAGGAACATATTCACTGGAAAATCTAGCAGAGTAGTCCGCGTTCTACTATCAAAACCTACAGAAACATGGAGAACCCGAGAACTGGCATTGGAAGCCAAAGCTAGTTTGGGCACGGTCTCCACAGTCACAAACAAGCTAATCGACATGGGTTTTCTGGTTAGAGACAGATCAATGCGCCTGAAGCTACGTAAAGAGGAAGAACTACTCAGAAGATGGGCGTCGTTCTACGACCCGAATGTTTGGCCACACAAGACGTACTATGCTCAAGGTACGGTATATGAAATAGGGAGGGCGCTGGCAATAACAGCCAAGCGATATGGTCTAGAATATGCGTTTACCGGACCATTCGCGACAGATCTTCTCACGCAATACATTAGACCTGCAGAGATTCACATGTACCTCATGAATGAAGACGATTTGAAAAAAGTCGTAGATGACCTAAATCTTGAAATTGCTGAAATCGGTGGGAATGTGATTTTCCTAATAGCCAAAGACAAGTCAATTCTTTACGGATTTAGAAATACGACAGATGACAGAGTTGGTACGGTCTCAGTGGTTTCAGATGTTCAACTTGTTCTAGATTTGTTCAACCTCACAGACAGAACGAGAGAAGCAGCCGAACGGCTCTTGACCAAAGATTTCGAAAGAAAGACTCAAGGAATGGACCTAATTGAACTCGCCACGCGGTTTTTCGAGCAAAAAGGACTAATCGCTGAGAAGACACGGACGATAGACTCTGCGTCACAACCTGATATCATCCTTTTTGACCCAAAGACGAAGGAATACATCTTGGTCGAGTGTAAGAGCACAACCGCAAAACTGGAAGCTGTGGATCAGCTGAAAAAGGCAATCTCCTCATTCCCCAAGAAAGCAAAAGGTGTTATAGTCGCACCACGCATAACTGACGCGGCCATGAAGGAATTGGAAAAGGCACAACTGACATATGAATCCGTAGAGGCGATCGAACGTACACAAGGGCACAAGTCGAAACATCTTACAAAGCATTGAATGAAATCAGTGAGGCGTTCAATCGCAATAAGAACCTGCGAGGAAAATATGTTCTTACAGGCGGATGGGCGCCCCACTTCATAACGTTAGGCAAATTCGAGCATACAGGCTCCAGAGATGTAGATCTTGTTCTTTCCCTGGAACTGATGAAAACATATGCGAGAATCGAACGATTAATGGTCGAAAAACTAGGATACACAAA
>Ga0315296_10000324_pt1 | contig 43984 bp, 38 predicted proteins | sample YL17G14_18_MG_FD_203921 | JGI IMG/M metagenome (GOLD analysis project Ga0315296, IMG submission 203921) | Sediment microbial communities from Yellowstone Lake, YNP, Wyoming, USA - YL17G14_18 | ecosystem: Environmental > Aquatic > Freshwater > Lake > Sediment | place: USA: Wyoming | collected... | reverse complement strand
ATGGGAGCGGGACCTTCCTGCCAGTGGCTGCCGATTCGTATGCTGCAAGCATGATCTCCAGCACAGCAATTCCGTCCTTGCCTGATTCTACCGGCTCCTTCCCGCTCCGGATGCACTCAATGAAATGTGCCATCTCCTGGGGATACCCGTTGTTCCAGAGCCATTCATAGTCCGGGAAGCTCCACCCGTCCGTTCTTTCAAGGGTAGGCGCATCGTATCCTCTTTTGCTGTAGACCCTGAGCCCCATGCCCCGCAGCAAGTCGCCGTATATCACGCCCTCAGTGCCATAAACCTCCACGACAGAATCCATCCCGCCCTGGAGCGCCCATGAGGACTCACACAGTGCAATCTCACCACCCTCAAACTCTATGAGGACAATCACATGGTCCTCTTCCTTGGTTTTGTCCCCGTGAACATATGTGTTCATCTGGGCAAACACGCTCTTCACCTTCGGCTTTCCCATGAACCAACGGCAGAACTCTATGGAGTGGCACCCCATGTCCATGAGGATTCCACCGCCTGCCTCCTCGGGCTCCCAGAACCACGGCGAATAGGGCCCCCCGTGCTTCTCGCACTGCTTGATCATGTAGACCTTGCCGACCCCGCCCGACTCAACAATCTCCTTTGTCCTGACGAACTTGGGGATGAAGCAAAGCTCCTCGGCATAAGCCAGCACAACCCCGGCCTTCTTGCATGCCTCAATCATTGCCTCTGCATCCTCAATGGATAGGGCCAGGGGCTTCTCGCAGATCACGTGCTTTCCAGCCTTGGCTGCTGCAATGGCCATGGGCGCATGAAGATAGTTGGGCAGGGCAATGGTGACAACAGAGACATCCTTGTCCTTGAGAAGCTCCTTGTGGTCGGAGTAATACCTGGGAATCTTGTATACCTCGCAGAATGACCTGCCCCGGCCCGGGTCGCGGCCAAATGCACCAATGATCTCTACGCCGGGGAGCGTCCTGAAAGAGCTTACATGGGCATGCGAGATAGAGCCTGTTCCGAGGAGGCCGATGCCTATTTTTTCTTGAGCCACAGGTCTATGGGCCGATGGATTCCCTTTGGCCTGAATGGGAGCGGGACCTTCCTGCCAGTGGCTGCCGATTCGTATGCTGCAAGCATGATCTCCAGCACAGCAATTCCGTCCTTGCCTGATTCTACCGGCTCCTTCCCGCTCCGGATGCACTCAATGAAATGTGCCATCTCCTGGGGATACCCGTTGTTCCAGAGCCATTCATAGTCCGGGAAGCTCCACCCGTCCGTTCTTTCAAGGGTAGGCGCATCGTATCCTCTTTTGCTGTAGACCCTGAGCCCCATGCCCCGCAGCAAGTCGCCGTATATCACGCCCTCAGTGCCATAAACCTCCACGACAGAATCCATCCCGCCCTGGAGCGCCCATGAGGACTCACACAGTGCAATCTCACCACCCTCAAACTCTATGAGGACAATCACATGGTCCTCTTCCTTGGTTTTGTCCCCGTGAACATATGTGTTCATCTGGGCAAACACGCTCTTCACCTTCGGCTTTCCCATGAACCAACGGCAGAACTCTATGGAGTGGCACCCCATGTCCATGAGGATTCCACCGCCTGCCTCCTCGGGCTCCCAGAACCACGGCGAATAGGGCCCCCCGTGCTTCTCGCACTGCTTGATCATGTAGACCTTGCCGACCCCGCCCGACTCAACAATCTCCTTTGTCCTGACGAACTTGGGGATGAAGCAAAGCTCCTCGGCATAAGCCAGCACAACCCCGGCCTTCTTGCATGCCTCAATCATTGCCTCTGCATCCTCAATGGATAGGGCCAGGGGCTTCTCGCAGATCACGTGCTTTCCAGCCTTGGCTGCTGCAATGGCCATGGGCGCATGAAGATAGTTGGGCAGGGCAATGGTGACAACAGAGACATCCTTGTCCTTGAGAAGCTCCTTGTGGTCGGAGTAATACCTGGGAATCTTGTATACCTCGCATAGGGCCTTGCCCCGATCAGCGTCCTGATCACAGACTGCGACAATCTCCACGCCCGGAACCGTCTTGAAAGACTCCGTATGAACCCGCGAGATGTAACCTGCCCCCAGAATGCCAATGCGTATAGTCTCCATGGCTCAATCCTCCTTTGTTGTCTCCCGTATCTTTCTGGCCTTTTCCTCGCTCACCCTGAGCGCCCTGAGTGCCTCTTTTAGATCAGGGTCGGAAATGTTCTTGAGGCCCTCCTCTATTGTTCTGAGTCGTTCTTCATCAAGCTTCACCATTTTGGTTTGTTTGGGCTGCCCTTTTTCTATGGGCCGTCTATCCACCCTGCCCACCCAGAAGGAAAGCTTTTCAACAACATTGCTTTTGAGGCGAGAATTCAGCTTGTCAGCTATCAACCCCTTCAGCATGAAGAGTTCCTGCTTCCATACAGAGTTAGAGACAACCACATGAAGGGTTTTCCCCCTGAGATTCTCAGGCTGGGCATTCCTCGCCACGCCTTCACCTACGACATCATCCCAGATTGAGTATATCCTTGCTTCCATCATGTGTGGAGTGAAGTTCTTCTGGCGGATAACCTTCTCAAGGATTTGTCCAATGTGTGAGGGATTGCCTTTAGGGGTCACGATGAAAAATATAGATGTTGGTAAGAGATCTGTCAAGCTTGACAAAACAAGTCTGACATAGTAAAGGTTAAAAGGTTAAATTAAAAGGGAGGAAGCCATGCGATACAACCAAACTATTATTTTTCTACTAATTCTTATCTTCTCCGCAATTCCCTTCGGGGCAAGGGCGGAGGAAAAGGGAACAAGGCCTTCAGAGGCCAAAGTGAAGGCTGTGGTAGATGGGGATACCGTCATTCTGGACAGCGGAGACACCCTTCGCTACATCGGGATTAATGCCCCTGAAACCAAGTATCCAAAGATGGATGTCTATTATGTGGGAAAGGACTCCTATGAGTTCAACAAGAATCTCGTGGGAGGGAAGACCGTCCGCCTGGTATACGATGTAACGGACAGGGACCCAACAGGGCGCCTTTTAGCCTATGTTTATGTGGGCGACACATTTGTAAATGCCGAGATCGTAAAGAATGGAATGGCCTATTCCGCCGCCTATCCCCCTAACACCAAGCACCAGGAAGAATTCAACTCATTGGAGAGAGAGGCAAGGGATAAGAAGCTCGGGATATGGGCCGAGAAGAAGAAGATAGGGAAGGCAAGGCCCATGGCTGCCCTGGAGCTCGAGGGTGAGGTTGAGGAGGTCATAAACGGTGATACCTTCAGGCTCTCTTCCGGGCAGATCGTTCGCATGATCGGGGTCACGACACCCAAGTTCAAGAATATCTCTGACCGGGTGAAGAAAGGCGAATATTACGGAAAGGAGTCATACGAGTTCACCAAAGACCTTCTTCATGGCAAGAAGGCGCGCCTCCTCCTGGATGCCCAGCAGCACGATGTAGAGGGCAGGATGCTGGCCTACGTGTATGTTGGCGATAACTTTGTGAATGCAGAGCTTGTGAAGAAGGGCCTGGCAGAGGTGACAACCTATCCACCCAATGTCCGCTACGAAGAACTCTTTATCTCCCTGGAGAAGGAGGCTAAAGAGAATAAGCTCGGCATCTGGGTCTCAAAATAGGGCGGGCATTACTCTTTTATTGCATAAGATGTTTTTCCGAAGCGCCAAGCTTATACCCTGCATTATTATCTTATTTTTGATTTTTTCGTGCTCTCGCGATCTTGTGACTTCAGAGGCATGGGATCCGTCAACCATAGTCTCCACATCCATCCTGAAGGAGAGAAGGGGTTTTCATGTTTCAAGGGGGATCATCCATGCCCATTCCGTATATTCCCATGACGCATGCGACAATCAGCCCTTTATAAACGGAGAGCCAAACTACCCATGTTTCCTTGATCTGCGCAAGGCAATCTGCTCAACAAAACAGAGTTTCATCATGATGACCGACCACATTTCCATGTTGGCCGACCAGGATAATTTTGCAGACCTGCTCCTTTTCAAAGAGGGGGACGAGTTGATCTACAGGGATGAGAAGTCCGTGGCGAACAGGATGCATTGCGAAGATGGCACTTCGTCTGTGATCATGGTCGGCGTTGAGTCCTTACCCTCGCCCCTCGGACTGGAGGAACATGTAGAGGGAGATGCCATTTCAAGGAGCGCTACTTACAATAGGGATGATCCTGGCATTACCGATATCTACCACGACCTGGGTGCGGTGGTGATAATCATACACGCAGAGGAAAAAGACATTGAGAAGATCAGGGAGCTTAAGGTTGACGGCATGGAGGTTTACAACGTTCACTCGAACATTGACCCTAACATACGGGAGGACTATCTCGAACTGGATCCCTATGGTTTTATTGATGACCTGGGGCTCTTCCTGAACAAATCGCAAAAGGCCCCTCATCCCGACCTTGCCTTCCTTGCCTTCTTCACTGAGAACACGAATGACATAGATAAATGGAACACCATGCTTGCGGAACAAAAGATGGCCGGTGTGGGAGGGACAGATGCCCATCAGAACACATTTCCAGCTCTCCTGAGGGACGGAGAGCGCGCAGACAGCTACCGCAGGCTCATGAAGTGGTTCAGCAACAATACCCTTGTTAAGGAGGACACGGACATCGCCTATAAGGAAGCGGTGAGGGCGGGCAGGCTTTATGTCGTCTTTGAGGCCCTGGGAATGCCCAAGGGATTTGATTTCTATGCCAAGGGTTCAGACGGATTAACCTATGAAATGGGAGATGAGGTTCCGTCAGGTGTAAAGGCGAGCATCATTGCAAAGTTTCCTGACATTTATGGTGCCCAGGGATTTGATGCAATGCCGGATATATCCATGAGGATAATCAAAATTCCCTCGGGCGGCGCCGCAGAGGAGGCGGCATCCGGCACAAGCGATATCCTTTTGGAAGACGCTCAGCCAGGGGCTTACAGGGCAGAGGTCAGGATTGTTCCCTGGCACCTGAAGAAATGGCTCGGCACTGATCCGCTGCACTTCATCCACGAGTATGTCTGGATTTATTCAAATCCGATCTATGTGAGATAAGGGGTATAGGAAATTGGTCTAACAGTATCTACTGTTTTACATACCTCTCTAATTCTTTGTAAAATCCTTCATGGGTACCAAAGGTATAAAGGTATAACTCGCCTGATTTAAAATTTGGTTGGTAAGAAAGCAGGTATAATTGTTGTTTATATGTGAACTTATATACCCTGACCCCCCTCAGGGCGCCTTTTTTGGGTTCTCCTGACAGAGGGTTCTTGAGTATCTCCCTGACTTGTCTATCAAGTTCTTCCTGAAAGTGTGGAAATTGCTTTTTCTTCTTACGAAGGAACAGGGGGGAAGCAATAGGGGTGAGGCTCACCTCTGGATGCCCCAACGATAGGGCTGCCCAAATCCAGCCTTGATCTCCTCCTTGGCCTCCAGTGTTTCTTTGATGAAAGAATACGGCAGATCAGGGTTCTCTTCGACCAGAAGGGCGATATCGAGATATTCCTCAATCTGATTAGTGAATGTTCTCCTGTGGGCCCTTGCACGGGCCATCACCTTCCTCACGATCTCCTCATCCAATCTGATTGATGATGCTTTTTTCATATTCCTATCCTTTAGGTAAATAATAGTGTATGACAATGAAATACAAATGTCAATAGATCCCTCCCCCTTGCGATCGGTTGAGCTTTTCACTTTTGGCAGAGGAGCTTAAGAAGTTAAGTTGCCTGGGAATGACTCAAGCAATATAATCGGCCAAAGGAGAAGTGAGATGTTAAAGGAGATGATAGAGCTGCCCGGGAGCGTGTTATATGTTGCCTTGTTTAGATTAAGAGGGCAAGGATAAATGGACGCGGTTTTACTTTCCCGTATCCAGTTTGGCCTGACTGCAGGATTTCACTTTCTGTTCCCGCCCACAACATTGGGGCTGACCCTCATCATCCTGATTTTTGAAACCCTTTATCTTAAATCCGGCAGCGATCTCTATAAGAACATATCTGCATTTTTAGTTAAGATCCTTGGATTGGTTTTTGTGATGGGGGTTGCAACCGGAATAGTGCTGGAGTTTTCCTTCGGGATGAACTGGTCCGGATATTCCAGGTTTGTGGGAGACATCTTCGGCGCGCCCCTTGCAGCAGAGGGATTGTTTGCCTTTTTTCTTGAATCGGTGTTCCTCGGCGTCCTCCTTTTTGGAAGGAAGCGGGTCTCCAGAAGGGTCTATTGGCTTTCAACGTTCCTTGTTTTCCTGGGCTCCCATCTCTCGGGATTCTGGATAATCATTGCGAATTCATGGATGCAGACCCCTGACGGGTTCAAGATAGAGGGGGGAAGGGCGATCCTTACTGATTTCCTCCGGGCAATTCTCAATCATTCGACCCTGATCCGTTTTGTCCACACAACAATCGCAGCATGGATTACCGGTTCCCTTTTTATTGCTGGGATCGCTTCCTGGTATCTGCTGAAGAGGAGCCATTTGGAATACGCAAGGGCCCTCCTGAATGTATCAATGGCAATTTTCATTGCAGCTTCCATAATCCAGCTCTTCTCAGGGCATCTCCATTCGGTCCAGGTCGCAAAGACACAGCCGGAAAAGATGGCGGCATACGAGTCGCTCTGGAAGACCCAAAAAGGGGCACCGCTTGCGCTTTTTGGAATCCCGTGCGAAAGCAGGGAAAAGACATATTTTTATATTGGGGCGCCCAAACTGCTAAGCTTCCTTGTCCACTTTGATTTCAATGCAGAGATGAAGGGGCTAAATGAGTTTCCAAGGGAGGAGCGCCCCCCTGTATTCCTGCCGTTTGTCTCCTATCACGTCATGATAGGACTCGGGATGTTCTTTATAGCCTTGTCACTCCTCGGTATGTACCTGTTTCTGAAAAAAGAGATCTGGGAGGCGAGGTGGTATCTGGCCGCCCTGCTCCTGTCTGTCCCTCTTCCGTATATATCAAATGAGGTCGGATGGATAGGTGCAGAGGTAGGAAGGCAGCCGTGGGCTGTATACAGGGTGCTCAAGACAGCAGATGCCGCCTCTGTGGTGGTGCCAGCAAGTCAGATCGTCTTTTCCATCATCATGTTCGGGATTATCTACATCTTCTTGCTCTCGGTGTTTATTTTTCTCCTGATAAAGATGGTGAGAAAGGGCCCTGAGGAATCCATTTCAGAGGGATATTAAAATGGAAACGCTTGAACTCCTCCAAGTCACATGGTTTGTTCTCATCGGCCTCCTTTTGATCGGTTATTCCATCCTTGATGGATTTGATCTCGGGGTCGGCTCCCTCCTGCCATTTCTTGCAAAAAAAGAGGGGGATAAGAAAGCGCTTTTTAACGCGATTGGCCCATTCTGGGATGGAAACGAGGTATGGTTGATAACAGGTGGGGCGGCCCTGTTTTCGGCCTTTCCACAGGCGTATGCCACTGTTTTCAGTGGATTTTACCTGGCATTCGTAATTGTCCTGTTCTCTCTCATCTTCCGCGCCGTATCCCTGGAGTTCTGGGGTTTGGATGAAAGACGGAGAGGCTTTTGGGAATGGAGCTTCACAATAGGAAGCCTGCTTCCCTCCCTGCTCTACGGTATTGCCCTCGGGAATGTCATTTCAGGAGTCCCACTTGATGGGAGCATGGAATATAAGGGTGGTTTCTTCACGCTTTTACGTCCCTTCCCCTTGAGTCTTGGTCTTCTTGGGCTTGTCGCAATCCTTATGCAGGGAACCACCTTTTCTGCAATGAAATTGATCGGAGAAATCCAGGAGAGAGCGAGGCGCATCACGTATAGACTCCAAAGGGTTTATATAATGTTATTGATACTCTCGTTTGTCCTCGCCTGTATCTACATTCCCGGGACGATCTCCAACTTGCTCGCATGGATTTCCTTGCTTGTGACCCTTGTCTCCTGGGTTGGGATAAGGTTTTTTATGAACAGGGGCAAGGATGCCCTTGCTTTTTATATGTCATCCCTTGCCTTCCTCGGATTGTGGGGAATTGTCGGCTCCATTCACTTTCCCAACCTTGTAAAAGCGAGCAACGACCCCTCTCTCAGCCTCACGATATACAATGCTTCATCCGGCGCATTGACCCTGAAAGTGATGTTTGTCATCGCCCTTATCGGATTACCAGTAGTGATTGGCTATACAATATATGTATACAGGGTCTTCAAGGGGAAGATGGAAGGCTATTAGCGGCCGATGGCCTGGCGAAGCCTCCTGGAAAGGACCTTGAAGATGCCCCGCGCAATCTCCACCCGGTCCGCGAGCATCTCGTAGAAATCATCCGACCAGATCCTGAGGAGCTGGACATCCTCCAGGGCAGTGATTGAGGCAGAGCGGGGTTCGTTATCCAGGATGGCCATCTCACCGAAGCACTCCCCCTCGCCAAGCACAGCCACCTCCCGTGTTCCCTTGTGGACCCTTACCCCTCCCCTCACGATGAGATAGAGGGAATCCCCGGGCTCTCCCTCCTCAAAGATCCGCGTTCCTTTTTCGATCTGAACCTCTTCGGCGATCTGGGCGATCTGTGAGAGCACCTCCCCTGGGATCTCCTTGAAGATGCTCACCCCCTTGAGAAATAGGACCTTTTCAATTGTTGTCAGCATGTTCGCCCTCCGATTGAGATATTCCCCAGCGTGACAGCACGCTCTGGGCTGTCTCTTTTACTATGGGGTCATAATCGCGTGCCCCTCTTATAATGTGCTCTTGCAGTCCTTGGATTTTTTCCAGGCCGATGGTGTAGAGGGCACAGGCCCTGACCCATACACTATGGTCGTCAACAAGCTGCCGAAGCGCATCCTCGTGTGAGAATGTAAAGAGATGAAAGTGTTCGATCCCGATCTTGAGTCTGTCTTCAAGCGGGCGGTCTTCAATGAGAGGGAGTAGAACAACCCTGATCTCTCTTGGAAGAAGGGCGTCCAGGATCTCCACGGCATTTGCCCTCTCGGCCGGAACCTGACTTTTAATGTTTGAAAAGACCGTGGCCATCGTCCTGGATGGATACAGGATCCCCAGGAGTAGGAAGGTCCCCTCCATGAGAGACGCCATCCTTTCTTTGAGCGTGTCCCTGAGCAGGCGCCCCCCGGTTTCCTTAAGTGCAGAAAAGAGGATGAGGGAATAGTAGTACTCTTTTAGGGTATCCATGAGCTTTCTTTCTATCGGCTCCTGAGGGATGGAATAGTTTGGATATTTAACATGGATGCTTGAAATGGCCCTGATTATGGCCTGTCTGAGGCTGTGATTTGGCTCATCCAGGCAGCCCACGAGTATGGAGAGGGTCTTTTTAGTTCCGATGACAGAAAGGACCCTGGGGACGGCGCTCCTGATTCTAAAGTCCCCATCGTTCTTGAGTGTGTCGCGGAGGATCTCGAGAATATCCTCTCCATAGGCTGCAAGGGCCTGGATGGCGGACGCCCTCAGTTTTCTTACGGCGAGCCTGGAAAGAAGGTGATAGACGAGCGCCGGATTCTTTATCTTGCCGCAGGCGAGGATGGCCTCTTTCTGAACATCGGGGGAGGGGTCGGAGAGGAGATCGACCAGGGGTTGATAGAAATGCTGTATCCCGATCCCGGCCAGGGTTTGAGCAGCAGCCTTCCTCCTGTTTTCGTCCGCGGACTCAAGAAGGGCCTTTATAGCAGGGGCAGCCATTAGAAATCCGTCAATACCGTATCTTGTGATGAGGGAGACGATAGCGGTTTTTGCCACATACGGACTGGGGTCCTCAAGGAGGGCGTGCAGCCTCTTGAGCCCGTATGCCTTTCCAATCCCTGCAAGGGCGTTTATTGCAGATTCCTTGACCTCTGGGTCAGGGTCGTTGAGCCCCTTTTCAATAAGTGGACCGAGCCCCGGGTCTCCGGTGTCGGAGAGATAGGAGAGTGCCCTGGCCCTGACATGGTGAGAGGCATGTGAGGCAAGCGAGGGCAGGCGGTTCTGCAAATCCTTCCAATTGAATTGGTGGAGCATATCCATAGCATATATGACCTGTTGCTCGTCGCTGCCTTCCAGGGCAGACAGGAGGGCCTGTGCGGTATGGGTGTCAAGTGAAGAAATATGGGCAGAGCCCAAGTCCAATCTCTTTGCCCTGAGTGTCATGAGAAGGGAGGCAATGTATTCCCGCCTGAGTGTGATGGTCAGAAGAATCCAGAGAAGGGTAAGCGCCGATGAGACAAGTGCGATCTTATTCAGCGGAAGAAAACCCGTGAGGCCCAGGAGGATGAGGCCTCCGACCCCCATGCTCATGGGTTTGATGACTCCATCCAGCAGGGATGTGACCCTTTGTTTCATCCTCAAAGGGAATGGGAGGTAGAGGATCTGAAGGGATGCATACTGGACCGTATACCGGAGGCTGAGGTCTGCTGACTTTACCCCAACAGAGGTAGGGAAAGACGGCCTCACGGAGAATCCAAGGGAGCCCAGAAGTATGGAAACCGGCAGAAGGAGGAGAGAGGGAAGGACCCCCAGTCTCTCCATAATACGTGTGGTCAGAAAAAACTGGAGGAGGAACGATAAGATCCCGATCAGGGCATAGAAACGCCCGAAGAAAGCAGCCATTCCTTCCTCGGTATATGCGTCTTTTACGGTCATCTTGAACTGGTAGTCCACAAGGGTGGATACGAGGTAGGTCAACAGGATCACGCCGCCCACCTGACGCAGGTATTTTGAGCGAAACAAGTCCGTAGAGGTTTGGGCCAGGCGCAATCCCGATCCAACGGCGGCAGAGGGGGGATGCGGCGTTGGCATTCCCTTTGGATGTTGCTCGCTTTTCCTGAGGGAGGGAACGATGAGAAGGAGGTAGAGCCCCATCATTGCAGCGCACACGAACAGGAGGTTCTCTGTGCCGAGCCTATGGACAAAAGAATGAACAGTGAGGCCGCACAGAACATTGCCCAGAAGGCCTCCTGCAGTGATGAGAGGGAAAAGCCTCCTTGCCTCCCGGGAGGTGAAGGCGTCGTTGGCAATAATCCAGAACTGGAGGACCAGGATTGTTCCAATAACCTCCACCCATATGACGAATATTGGATAGGATACAGATGGATTGAAATCGAAGAAAAGGCGCATGGAGGCCACGCTGATGAGGAACAGGACGGTGATGGCCGGTATCAGAAGCGCTCTTCCTACTCTCTCCAGAAGGGTGGAATAAAGCATGGATATGAGCCCGGTGAGAATGGCCGTTCCCATGTAGAGATAGGGGAGGAAGCCGGGGTTGGAGCGGCTGAGAAAGAGGGTGTCGCCGATAGTCCTGCCCAGGATCATTGAGGAGACCCCTGAAAAGAATGCGAAAAAGAACAGGGCGCTTTTACCGCCCTCTCCCTCCTCAATACGAAGCAAACGCCGTATCATGCCCATTATTGTGCCCTTTTCAAGCCCCAATAATATACTAAAATTCAAAAGACTTCCAAACCCCGCATGGGCTTAACTTAATTCCTTTCAAGATATTTTTCCTACAAAAGTTCTGTTTTGCATTTGCTTGACATAGAAAAGGTTGGATGATAATTTACGGCGAATTGTAGGAATATATTGGGAATTTAGGCGTCCTTATAGGCGCACGGAGGGAACAGACATGGCAGAAGAACGATATCCAAATCGGTGGCTGTTTGTAGGAGCAGCGATCCTTATGCAGCTCTGCTTGGGGAACCTCTATACCTGGAGCATCTTTAGGGACCCGCTGATGAAGATGCATGGGTGGACGATACAGCAGGCGACTTTGACATACTCGCTGAGCATTGCGTTTTTTGCCCTGGGTGTTATTGTGGCAGGCCGCTGGCAGGACAAAGTGGGTCCAAGGCGCGTAGCGCTGACCGGCGGAGTCCTCCTGGGAATAGGCTTTATCCTCGCGAGTCTGATCGGAACAACCCTTCCTGGACTCTATTTTTCCTATGGCATCCTGGGCGGGCTTGGGGTCGGCTTCGCCTATGTGACACCTATTGCAACATGCGTTAAATGGTTCCCGGACATGAGGGGCTTCATCACGGGATTGGCTGTGCTCGGATTCGGCGCAGGGACCATGATCGGCGCCCCATTGGGGACTGCCCTGATCAACGGGATGGGTGTTTACAGCACATTCGCCGTTCTGGGGGTTGCCTTTGCCGTCCTCACTTGCGTGGGCGGAGCAATCCTTAAAAACCCCCCGGCTGGCTACAAGCCCGCCGGCTGGACGCCTCAGGCCGCAGCCGCTGCGAGTGCGAAGCAGGATTATGCTCCATCGGAGATGCTGAAGACCCATCAGTTCTGGCTCCTGTGGTTCAGTTACCTGTTCTGGGCAGGCGTGGGTCACATGGTGATCTCACAGGCTAAGCCGATGGGCACTGAGCTGGCCCAGCTCACCCCTTCTGTCGCAGCCGGCGCTCTGGGCACAATGGCCATCTTCAATGGTTTGGGCCGTCCGTCCTACGGATGGATCTCTGACAAAATCGGCCGGATTTACGCATCAATTCTTGCTCAGGCAGTCTATCTTGTTGCCCTTCTTCTGATTTTGCCAAATGCCTCTACATTCACAACATATACGACTGGAATCTGCATGATCGGTTTCTCCTTCGGGGGCGCTCTTGCCATGATGCCTGCCTTCACTGCTGATTTCTTTGGGACAAAGAACATTGGGAACAACTATGGTTGGGTATTCAGCGCATATGGCGCTGCAGGCATCCTTGTTGTTACTATCGGGGCCAAGGTGCGAGCGGCTACAGGGGCATGGACCAGCGTCTTCTATATCCTGGCAGCAATGAGCGCAGTTGTCGCTGTCCTGGCCTTCTTTACCAAGGCGCCAGGCCAAAAGAAGGCTTAAGCCCCCGGAGGTTATGAAAATGAAAAAAGGAAGCGTGCTGAAATTTTTTATCTGCCTTGCCATTTTGGGTTTAAGTGCCCCGGCCTATGCCTGGAGCCCGAAGATCTCCGTGAACGATGATATCTGGGTACAGGTGGGAGTTCTTGGTCAATTCCTATTCGAGGCCAAGGAGGATAATGCGGGGACTTTCACCGATACAACAATGGCCGGTGATAAGTGGTCCAACAGCTTCCATGTCCGGCGCTTTCGTATCCTTTTGCAGGGCTCGGTGGACAAGCATATGCAATTCCTTATAGACACTGATGTCCCAAATGCCGGCAAGAGATCCGATGCAGGCGCTGCTACACCCCCGGGAGAGGAGTTCATCCTCAACGATGGCTTTGTTGACTTCAACCTCTTTCCGGAACTGAGGATAGAAGTAGGACGCATCCTCCTTCCGTTCTCCTATGAGAACAAGCAAAGCGCAGCCCAACTACTCGGGCTTGACTACAACCTTAATGCCTTGAAGATTCCCAGCCCTGCAAAAAGCCTTGCTGCATGGCGTGACGACGGCGTAGAGATACGGGGCATCCTGGCTGACAAGTGGATAGACTACCGTATTGGCGCATTCACAGGGCAGAGGGACAGCAATAACAATCCTGATGACAACCTCCGCTTCGCAGGGCATGTGATGGTCAACCTCGCTTCTGCCCAGCCCGGCTGGTTCTACAGCAACAACCCACTCTGTCCCAAGCTGGCCATCCGCTCTATCGGTTTCGGATTTGACACACAGAAGGACGGGGTTGTGAAGGACGAAGACTATAAGGCCTGGGTCGTGGATGCGCAGGTCGAACAGCCCCTTTCTGACGCCCGGTCCATATCCGCAAGTGGGGGATTTTATGACTGGAGTCATGCAGCTGGCGATTTTAACGGTAAGACTGCATTTTTACAGGTTGGTTTCCTCTTCGCCCCAAACTATCAGCCCGTTCTGCGCTTGGAGCATCAGGACCCGGATTCGGGTAAGAGTCTTGATACATACCACATCGGCTTCAATTACCTGATTAACAATCACAACGCCAACATCAAGGCGGATTATGCCATTAACGACCGCATGGTCGGTCAGGACGATAAAAAGGATGCTTTCCGGATTCAGGTGCAGTTCCTTTTCTGATATGATATGTTGATTTCGTTCGAAAACTTTGCATCGGGAATTGGCCTGATGCTTGAATAAGAAGGAGGAAGCAATATGAGTGATAAACCTAAGCCGCCCGAGAGGGACGAAATCTACAAGCCCTCAAAGGCTGTAATTGAGCAGGCCCGCATCAAAGATTGGGACAAGGTTGCGAAACGGGCCTTGCAGGACATGGAGGGATTCTGGGCAGATGAGGCGAAAGAGCTTGAATGGTATAAGCCATGGGATCGCGTCCTGGACGATTCAAAAAAGCCCTTCTTCAAATGGTTCCCCGGGGCAAAAACGAACATAGTCCATAACTGCCTGGATCGTTACCAGAAGACCGCGCGCAGGAACAAGCTGGCCCTTATTTGGGTAGGTGAGCCGGATGAGCTCCGAACCTACTCCTACTATTTCCTCCACCGTGAGGTGAGCCAGTTTGCCAGCGTTCTCAAGGCGATGGGAATCAAGAAGGGTGACCGCGTGACCATATACATGCCACGCATTCCCGAGATAATCATCGCAATGCTGGCCTGTGCCAAGATTGGGGCCATCCATTCTGTTGTTTACGGCGGATTCAGTGTGGATGCCCTTCAGGGCCGGATTGAGGACTCACAGTCCAAGATGGCTATTACAGCGGATGGAGGGTGGATGAATGGCAGGGTTGTTGAGCTCAAGAAGACCATGGATGATGCTCTTCGGAACTGCCCCTCGGTTGAGAATGTAATCGTGGTTCGCCGCATGGGCCATAATGTGAAGATGGAGCCAAGGAGGGACTACTGGTACCATGAGTTGATGAACCTCAACATCGCCAGCCCCGTCTGCCCCTCAGAGGAGATGGATGCGAGCGACCCCCTCTACATCCTCTATACCTCCGGCACAACTGGAAAGCCGAAGGCAGTGGTGCATGTGCACGGCGGCTACCAGGTGGGCATTTACTCGACCCTCAAGAATGTATTTGACTTAAAAGAGGAAGACCGCTGGTGGTGCACGGCCGATCCGGGCTGGGTTACAGGGCACTCCTACATAGTTTACGGCCCGCTCCTCGTGGGAACCACCACACTCATGTATGAGGGTGCGCCGACCTTTCCATATCCGGACCGCTGGTGGTATCTCGCTGAGAAGTACGGCGTCTCCGTCCTATATTCGACGCCAACCGCGATCCGCGGGCTCATGCGCTTCGGGGAGTCCTGGCCCAACCGCCATGACCTCTCGCAGCTGCGCCTCCTCGGGACCGTGGGAGAGCCGATCAACCCGGAGGCATGGAAGTGGTACTTCAGGGTCATTGGCAAGGAGCGCTGCCCGATCATGGACACCTGGTGGCAGACCGAAACCGGTATGTTTGTGATCACGCCGACCCCGGTCGTGCCTTTGAAGCCAGGTTCAGCCACCCGGCCATACTTTGGCCAGGAGGCAGAGATCCTTGATGAAAAGGGCAATGTGGTTGCGGACGGCGAGGAAGGAAACCTTGTCCTCTTGCGCCCATATCCGGCCATGTTGAACACGATCTACAAGGATCCGGATCGCTATGTTAGCCAGTACTGGAGCAAGTATCCGGGTAAATACCTTGCCGGAGACTCGGCCAGGCGAGACAAAGACGGCTACTTCTGGATCATCGGGCGCGTGGACGATGTCATCAAGGTATCCGGGTATCGGCTGGGGACCGCAGAGATAGAGAGCGCCCTGGTAAGCCATCCGGCCGTGGCCGAGGCTGCAGCCATTGGCCTCCCCCACGAATTGAAGGGCCAGGCTATCCACTCCTATTGTGTTCTCAGGGTGGGCTTTAGTGCTTCTGATAGCTTGGTTGAGGAGCTTCGCCAGCATGTTGGCAAGCACCTGGGTCCCATTGCAAGGCCTGAGAAGGTCACGATCGTGCCCAGCCTGCCCAAGACCCGCTCGGGCAAGATCATGCGGCGCCTCCTGAAGGCCCGCGCCCTTGGTATGCCGGAAGGAGACATTTCTACCCTGGAGGATTAATTCCACGAGGTCAGTTGCAGGAAAGATTTACGGTGGGGGCTACTATTGAGGTGGTGCCCCCACCTTGTTTTTTAAGAAGAAGAGACGTAAAATATAATGAGTCAACCTAATGAAAGGAGGAATGCCGATGAAATCAAAGCTTATAGTTATGTGCGGTATTTGCATGCTTGCCCTGTTTCCGGCAGCGTCAAACGCGGGAGTCGGAGACATCAGCGTGGGTGGCATGCTGGGATTGGCGACATCGCCCGGGGATGCGGACATGGGGACAGGATATGGCTTGCTTGTAGGCGGAGGCTACCAGTTTATGGAGGGCCTGATCGCTGGAAAAGAGGATGGGATTGAGGGTAGGTTTGAAATTGGATATTTTTCATGGTCCAAGGATATTTACGGTTTTGAAGTCAAGGTAACGGACACACCGCTCTACTTTCTTGGGCGCTATATCTATCCTATAAACGAAGAGTTTAAGGTCTATGGCGAAGCAGGATTAAGTTTGAATTTATGGACTGCTGAAGTAGCGGCTCCATGGGGGCTCGGAAAAGCAAAATCCAGTGATACCGAAATTGGATTTGCCATTGGAGGGGGATGTGAGTATTACATCAGCCCGAAATTTAGTCTTGGAGGCGATCTGCGGTATAACGCCTTTTCAGACGGAAGCCACCTCATATTAATGGCTCAGGCCAACTACCATATTCTCAATGCAATTCCACTGCCCCATAGGATTGGTCCAAGCGAGAGGCCTGCACCGGCAGCCAAGCCAGCGCCGAAGAGGAGGAAATAAGTCAGATCATCATTCCGCCGCCGTCCACCACGATGGTCTGGCCCGTGACATAGGCTGAGGCCTCGGACGCGAGAAACAGGGCGGCGCCGACGATATCCAGGGGCTCTCCCAATCTTTTGATGGGGAGCCCCTTTAGTATTTCTTCGGCAATCTCAGGGCTGCCGTGTATAGCCTCGCTAAATTTGGTCTTGATTACACCCGGAGCTATTGCATTGACCCTGATATTCATGGCAGCCCATTCCTGGGCAAGAACCCTTGTTAGCATGATGACCCCTGCCTTGCTCACACTGTAGGCGCCGAGCCCCAGGCCGGGCTTGATCCCCGCCACAGATGCCATATTGACGATCTTTCCCCCTCCCTTTTCTGTCATGATGGGCACCACCTCTTTGCTCAGGAAGAAGAAACCCCTGAGGTTCACCTCGAAGATCTTGTCCCATGCCTTCTCGTCGGTATTGATGATGGGCCCGAACAGAGGATTAGTGCCTGCATTGTTCACCAGTATGTCAATTCGTCCATAGCGATCTATGGTTTTCTGGACAAGCGCCTTGAGGTCCTCAATCTTTCCACCATGTGCAGCAACCGGACATGCCTCGCCTCCTGATTTCTTAATCTCTTGAGCGACACGCTCCAGGTCGGGTTGCTTCCTGCTTGAGAGCACAACCTTTGCTCCTGCCTCTGCGAATGCCATTGCTATGGCCTCGCCGATCCCCCTGCTCGCCCCTGTTACGATTGCGATCTGATTATCCAGTCTGAATTTTTTCATGAACTTTTCCAAGGTCAGAGCCCTACGCTGAGCTTGAGGTTGTATGAAGGCACATTCGCAAAGTCTGCCTCAAGAGATATTTTCACAACGCCGAGCGAGAGCTTCAACCCCAGGTAGCCAACAAAGCTTGACAGAGACTCCTTCTCAATCGTCAGGGGGAACCAATCGGGAAGAACCGGCTCGCTCTGGGTGAATACCCCACCTATCCCTGCATATGGAGTAATAAAGACGATGCCCTTGCTAATAGAGAGATCAAGCCTTTCGGTCTGTAAATCGAGATAATCAACCCCGATGAGTTTTGTATAGGATGCCCGCAATGCGATCGCAGGCGTTGCAATGCCCCCCTCCACAAAGGCCCACTTTGCCTCTGCACCCAGGAGCTGGATGTTGCTGTTGGGAACATAGGAATACATGATTCCGATGTCAAGTCCAAAGGGAAGGCCCTTTGTCACGTGGATTTTCGGAATAAGAAGATAGGACGGGGGTGAGGGTGGGGACAGGGGTGAGGCTGTGTCTGTGATAGCCCGTGTCCAATAAAAGGCTTCCTCGTTGATATCAAGTGCCGTGGCCTCAATGCCGATATCAAAGCCCGTCAGGCCCTCAGGTGCTGCGGGCGCCATGGGTATGAAATTCAGCCCAAGGCCAGCCTCCCGGCTAAACCGGGAGAATTCATCTTGAACTACAGCCTGGGGATAATCCTTGTATTTTGTCAGATCAATGTTGTATTTTCCGGCCCAGGCATTTCCGAGCGGAGCCAATACGAGAACCAGCACTAAAGCGATTTTCTTCATGTCGTTCCTCCTTTCATTGCATTTTACCATAGGGGATTATTCCACCGTAACGCTCTTGGCAAGGTTTCTTGGTTGATCGACATCTGTCCCCCTCAATACGGCAATATGATAGGCGAAGAGCTGAAGCGGGATGGCTATGAGGAAAGGGGAGACGAGCTCATGCGATCGGGGGATTGAAAAGAGGTCGTCGCAGTGCCGCGAGATCTCATTGTCCCCCTTGGTGGCAATAGCAATAACCCTTCCTCCCCTGGCTCTCACCTCCTCAATATTGCTCCTCACCTTATCATAGGTCCTCCCCTGCGGGGCCAGGACAATTACGGGCATGTGTTCGTCTATCAGGGCAATGGGTCCGTGTTTCATCTCTCCTGCAGGATACCCTTCTGCATGAATGTAAGAGATCTCCTTGAGCTTTAGCGCACCCTCCATAGCGATTGGATAGTTGATGCCACGCCCAAGGTAAAGGAAGTCTCTGAGCTCGAAGTATTTTTTGGCCAGGGAGACGGTCTCTTCCTCTTTCCTGAGCACTGCCTCCATCCGGGATGGAAGCCTTATCAACTCTTCAAGATGAGCCCTCGTCTCTTTTCTGTTTATTGTTTCACGCTCATTCCCAATATGGAGTGCGAGCAGGTAAAGAGCTGCCATCTGCGATGTGAAAGCTTTGGTTGATGCAACGCCGATCTCGGGTCCTGCATGTGTGTAGAGCACATGATGGGATTCGCGTGCAATGGAGGAATCCACGACATTGCATATGGAAACGATCGTGGCGCCTTTTGACTTGCCTTCTTTGAGGGCTGCAAGGGTGTCTGCTGTTTCCCCTGATTGCGAGATTGCAATCAGGAGGTCTTTTGGCCCTATCGGCGTATTTCTATATCTGAACTCCGAGGCCAGGTCAACCTCGCAGGGCAGCCTTGCGAGCTCTTCAAGGACATACTTTCCCACAAGTCCGGCGTGCCAGCTTGTCCCGCAGGCGATCAGGAGGCATCTCTTAATGCCTTTGAAGAGCCCGTGCTTCATATCGTCCAGGTCAACCGAGCCTTTTTCAAGCGAGAATCTGCCCCTCAGTGTGTCTGAAACAGCCCTGGGTTGTTCGAAGATCTCCTTCTGCATGAAGTGTGTGTATCCGCCCTTCTCGGCCATTAGAGGGCTCCATGTGACTTCCCTGGGGACCTTTTTCACGGATTTTCCTTCAGCACCCTGGATGGCCACAGAATCAGCGGTGATCACAGCCATCTCTCCATCTTCAAGAAAGGCCATCCTTCGTGTCTGTCCCAGGAGCGCAGGGATATCAGAGGCAAAAAGATTCTCCCCGTCACCGAAGCCGAGGACAAGTGGGCTTTGGTTTCTGGCCGCATAGAGCTTTTCTGACACTCCCTCGCATATGACGCCAATGGCATAGGAACCCTCCACATCCTTCAAAGCTTTCCTGAGGGCGTCTTCGCAGGGGACCCCGTCCTTGAGCTTGTCCTCTATGAGGTGGGCGATGACCTCAGTGTCGGTGTCAGAGGAAAAACGATGTCCTTTATTAATTAGCTTTTCCCTCAGGAGGAGGTGGTTCTCAATGATCCCGTTATGAACAACTATAACCCCCTTGCGTCCGAAGCAAGATGCCCGGTGCGGATGGGCGTTCTCGTCTGAGGGTTTTCCATGCGTGGCCCACCGTGTATGGCCAAGCCCGAGGGTGCCTGAAATATCCTTCCCCCGCGCGGCCGCCTCGAGGTCTTTGATCTTCCCCTTTTTACGCACAATGGTAACCTTACTGTCCTTGAGCACGGCCACCCCTGCGGAATCATAGCCTCTGTATTCAAGCCGTTTGAGCCCCTCAAGAAGTATTGGGAGCACCTCTTTTCTTCCGATGTATCCGATGATCCCGCACATATTGGCAGTCAGCGGCCCTTCTTCTTTCTATAGCGTTCTTCCAGCCTTTTCCTGTAGTTGGGGATGTTCTCCTGCCTGGCACGGGATACAGCCAGGGCTCCTGAAGGGACATCTTTTGTAATGGAGGAGCCTGCGCCTGTGACGGCTTTTCTTCCCACTTTTACTGGGGCAACGAGCATAGTATCACTCCCGATCAGGGCATTGTCCCCGATGGTCGTCCTGAACTTTCTGAAGCCATCGTAATTGCAAGTTATGGTTCCTGCACCGATGTTCACATTCCTTCCGAGGGCAGCATCTCCGAGGTAGGAAAGATGAAGGGCCTTGCTGCCCCTGCCGATCCGTGATTTTTTAACCTCCACAAAGCTCCCAACCTTCGCCTCATCCTCGAGTATGCTCTCCGGCCTGAGATGGGTGAATGGCCCAACGCTCGCTCTCTTGCCAATCCTGCTTTGCTCAATGACCGAATGTGACCTGATGATGGATCCGTCCCCTATGATGGAATCTACAATAAAAACATTTGGCTCCAGGATGCATTCCTTCCCGATAACTGTCCTGCCTTTCAGGTGGCAGCTGGCATGAATGGTCGTATCCCTGCCGATCTTGACATCGGCTTCAATTGATGAAGATTCGGGATCAATAACGGTCACACCGTTCAGCATGTGCCCATCCAGGATCCTTTTCCTCACGATCTTATCCGCCCTTGCAAGCTCCAGCCTTGTATTGATACCCATGATCTCATCCGGGCTGCCCGCCATTATTCCGAGGACTCTTTTACCTTCCTCATTGGCTATCCTGATGATGTCCGGAAGATAGTATTCGTCCTGGACATTCTCTCTGCGGATTTTCCTGATGGTTGAATACAGGAACTCCTTCTCAACGGCATAAATTCCGCTGTTCACTTCCTTGATCTTCAGCTCCCCCGGCTTTGCATCCTTCTCCTCAACGACCCGCCCGATAGAGCCATCGCTTTCCCTTATGATGCGTCCGTATCCTGCGGGATCGGGCATGATGGCGGTCAGAACGGTCACATGTGCCTTTCCCTTCCTGTGGAGGAAGAGCAGGGCTTTTATGCTGTCCTTTGTCACCAAAGGGGCATCGCCGCTCAGTATGAGGACAGTTCTTGTTGTGCGATCGATGGCCTTTCCAGTGATGCGCACGGCGTGGCCGGTTCCGAGCTGCGGCCTCTGGACGACAAAAACAAGCCCCTTCTGTTTCCCGATGCTTCGTATGACATCGGATGCCTGATGGCCTGCGACAACAACGATCTTTCCTCCGGCCGCTGCTCTGGCCGTATCAATCACATAATTCAGCATTGGCTGTCCGGCAATCGGGTGAAGGACCTTCGGCAGCCTGGATTTCATTCTGGTTCCTTTGCCTGCTGCAAGTATGATAGTAGTAAGCCCCTTCATAGATATTTAGGTTACCAGCAAGGGAGAAAAAAATCAAAAATCTAGGGAGGAAAAAATCAAAAAACTATTGACAAGTTTTTAGAAGATGTTAAACTTTTTGTTTATAAGAGATGTTTGTTCCAACAAAATTGTTTCTCACAAAAGGAATGGGCCGTCACAAGGAAAAACTCACAAGCTTTGAGATGGCCCTGAGGGATGCAAAGATCGCCGACTTCAATCTGGTGAGAGTAAGTTCAATCATTCCTCCCCGATGCAGGATTGTCCCTCTTGAAATTGGTCTGCAATCGCTCTCCAAGGGCCAGATCATCTACTGCGTTCTCTCGGAGGCCGCATCCGACGAGCCACATCGTCTCATAGCCGCCTCTATCGGCCTTGCCAACCCGAAGGACGAAAGCATCCATGGGTATCTCTCAGAGCACCATAGCTACGGCCAGAATGAAAAGATTGCCGGGGATTACGCTGAAGACCTTGCGGCCGATATGCTTGCGACGACAATGGGCGTTGAATTTGATCAAAACAGGAGCTATGACGAGCAGAAAGAGATATGGACGATCAGCGGTCATGTTGTCACAACCCGGAACATTACACAGTCTGCCACTGTTGACAAAGAGGGCCCCTGGACAACCGTAATTGCCGCCGCCGTCCTTGTCCCATGAGGTCTTCAAAAAAATTCCTGAAATCTCCCGTTCGACCATTTGAGGTCAAAAGTTCCGCCAACATAGTTGATGCTGTCAGGATGATGAAGGATACATCGTTTCAGGGTAGGAGCCTCGGAACAGCCCTTGAGATATGGGAGGAAATGCTAAGGGCCAAGACAACAATCTTCATGGGACTGGCGGGAGCAATGGTTCCTGCAGGAATGAAGAAGGTGGTCAGCTTTCTCATTAAGAACAGGTTAATTGATTGCCTTGTATCAACGGGTGCAAACCTTTTCCATGACGTTGCAGAGTCTCTGGGCGTCCGACACTTTAAAGGAACACACCGTGTAGATGATACAGAGCTCTATAGGAGTGGAATAGACAGGATCTACGACATATTCGCCAGTGAGGATGAATTCCGCAGGGCCGATGACTGGATAGTGGAGTTTTCAGGGGCTCTTAGCCCTTATCGTCCTTATACAACAAGAGAGTTCCTGTATCTGCTTGGAGGCGAGCTTTGTGCCGCGGGAGGGAAGGATGGGATTCTTGTCTCGGCGCACAGGTCCGGAGTTCCGATATACTGTCCGGCCCTTGGAGATTCTTCCATCGGGATAGCCCTGGCAACGGCCAATTGCAGGAATGGAAGGGGAATCCAGTTTGATATTATCAAGGATGTCATTGAGACAACCCGGATTGCCGCATATGCCGGCGCTACGGGAGTGATCTATATCGGAGGGGGGACGCCGAAAAATTTCATTCAACAGACAGAGGTGACCGCCTCTATTGTGGGCAAAAATGTTGAGGGCCACAAGTATGCTATCCAGATTACCCAGGATTCTCCCCAATGGGGAGGGCTCTCCGGCTGCACCTTTGAAGAAGCCCAGTCGTGGGGGAAGATAGCCAAAAAGGCCAGCATGGTGACAGTCCACGCAGATGCGACGATCGCCTTACCCCTTATTGTGTCTGCGCTGGCCTCCAGTATGTCACTGGTTAGAAAAAGAAGGCGCCCGAGCTTTTTGATCTCCGGAGAAGACCTGAAGATTATTAAGCCAAAGAGGAGAACTCCCTCATAGGTGTCTGATGGCTAAAAGGGCCATTATCCAGGACCCTTCCGCCTTTCTGGGGTTTCAGTGTCAACCTGCCCAAGCCCGGGCCATGGTTCTCCCTGTTCCGTTTGAAGAGACCACAACCTATAAGAAGGGAACCAGGCAGGGACCAGGGGCCATAATTGAGGCCTCCCAGCAGGTGGAGCTTTACGATGAAGAGCTGGGCGCTGAGTCTTATCTGAACGGCATACACACCCTTGACGAGTTCTCTCCGGTCGCCTCAGATCTCGAAGAGTCAATTGCACAGATTGAAAATCATGCCCGGGCACACCTCTCAAAGAAAAGAATACTCGCAGTCCTGGGAGGGGAACATTCCATCACAGTTGGGCTTGTCCGTGCCCACCGGAAGCTCTTTCCGCACGTGTCCGTGCTTCAGATTGACGCCCATGCAGACCTCAGGTCGTCGTATGAAGGGAGCCCATACAATCACGCCTGCGTGATGAATCACATCGTGAAAATCTGCCCTGCAGTCCAGGTGGGGGTCCGAAGCATGAGCGCTGAAGAAGCGAGGCTCACAGCCCGAAGAAGGTCGCAAATATTTTTTGCCCGTAACATTGTAGGCAGCACCGGATGGCATCGCGAGGCTTTGTCCTTCCTTACCAACCAGGTCTATCTGACCTTTGACCTTGACGGCCTGGACCCATCCATCATGCCCTCGGTTGGCACACCCGAGCCAGGGGGAATGGATTGGTATGAGACCCTTGAATTTTTGAAATTTGTTGCTGAAAACAGGGAGATCGTCGGGCTTGACATTGTCGAGCTCTGTCCCCAGGAGGGTAATCCTGCACCGGACTTCCTCGCTGCCAGGCTTGTCTATAAAATCCTGGGATACATCTTTGCATAGCGATAATGGATAAGAAGGTAGAAAAGATCATATCGCTTCTCAGCAAGGCCTACCCGGGGGCCAAGTTCTACCTTAATTTCTCAAATCCACTCGAGCTCCTTGTGGCAGCCATCCTTTCAGCACAGGTGCGCGACGAGGTGGTGAACTCAACAACCCCGAATATCTTCAGTAAATACAAAACCGCAAAGGATTATGCCCAGGCCAATCTTAAGGAGCTTATCGCTGTAATCCTTCCTATTTCCTTTCCGGCCAACAAGGCAAAACACATCAAGGAGGCTTGCGAGATCCTGGCAGAAAAGCATCAGGGAGAGGTTCCTGACACCCTGGAATCTTTGGCTGAGCTGCCAGGGATAGGACGGAAAACAGCCAATGCCATCCTGATCAATGCATTCGGAAAGATCCAGGGAATCGTGGTGGACACCCATGTGATCCGAGTGGCATACAGGCTGGGCTGGACAAAATCAAAGAGACCCGAGGAGATAGAAAGCGATCTCATGAAGATCATCCCGGAGTCTGAATGGGCCAGGATCACCTGGCTATTGAAAGACCATGGACGCGCTGTGTGCCGCGCCCCTGAGCCTCAATGCAGCGAGTGCTCTCTCGAGGATCTTTGCCCCAGGTCAGGCGTTCCAAGAGGAGTATAAGGAGAAGAACCCTTCAATTACGATCAATTCCCTGTTCTTGGCACTCTCTGATATTTGTACACATATTTATTGTGTCCCTTGAGGTTTGAGCTGAAGACATGCGAGCCGTCATTCCTGGAGACAAAGTAGAGATAAGGCACCTTGGACGGATTGAGGGCAGCGAGCATGGACGAAAGCCCAGGATTTCCTATTGGTGTCGGAGGGAGCCCCCGGTTTAGATAAGTATTGTATGGATTCGGGGTCTTGAGATGTGATTTGCGTAGCCTCCCTTCTATTCCGCCAAGGCCATAAATGATCGTGGGATCGGCCTGGAGAGGCATTCCCATTTTTAGCCTGTTGTGGAAGACAGCAGAGATCAACGGCCTCTCTTCGGAAAGCTTGGCCTCCTTCTCTATGATGGAGGCAAGGATGAGAACTTCATATGAAGACATTCCGATCTCACGCGCCCTCTTTTCCATCTCGGGGGTAAACTCCTTTTTGAACCTGTCCACAAAGATTGTCAGGATCTCATCCGCTGTCATCCCTTTCTTCAGCTTATAGGTCTCCGGAAAGAGATACCCCTCAAGGGTCTTCATCTTGTGGAGACCCAGGGAATGGATAAAATTGGGGTCGGATGTCATGGCAAGGACAGAGCTTTCATTGGTAAGGCCCAGGCCGGCCAAAAGTTGAGCGATCTGGCGAAGTGTAGCCCCCTCGGGAATCGTCAGGGTGTATTTTATCACGTCTCCCCTAACCAGCATTAAGAGGACCCTCAAGGGAAAGATGGGCGCTGAGAAGAGGTATTCTCCTGCTTCAACCCTCCGTGTGGCCCTGAGCATTGTGGCAAGTGTTCTAAAGTGGAACCTGTTTCGAATGATCCCCTCCTTCTCAAGAACCCTGGCGACCTCCTTAAAGGGCAACCCTGGCGTAAGCACAACAGGATTATTGCTCCCGGCGGCCGGGACGAGAAGGAAAAGAAGAAGCACAAGGCCGTAGCCTGAGGCGAAGAGAGCAGCGCTGATGATGAGCTTTTTCAATTGCTTGCCTTCTGTTTTGAGAATTATAATCCATAGAGGGCCATGAAGGAAAGTGAAAGAAAAGAGATCCTCGAGGGGATCGTTAAGAAGCACCTCACTGCCCTGAAAGAGGGATATGGATATTCTAAGCTCATAGAGAAATTCCCTAACAGTGCGAAGGAGCTTCTCTTCCTGAAATACGAGGAAATGAAAGCAGAGATCTTCCTCAACTATATACCCGTGAAGCAGGAGGAACTCCTTCCTCTCTTTAATGAATGTTTGAAAGGAACCCCAAAAAATTTCTATGAGGATATCCTGAAGTATGATTTGGAACTTGGGGCAATGTCTCCGAAGGGCTGGGTTGAGGAGCCAGAGCAGGAAGACCCTGAGAAAGCCATGGTCCGGGAGTATTTTGGTCCCCTCAGTTCCACATATATTCAGCTCCTCAACGTCCCGGATAAATTCATAGCTGCCCTGGAAGGGGCTTTTGAGAAATGCATAAAAAGGCTTGAGGAAAACGGACACCCTATGGCTTTTCAGAAGCTCCTTGACCTGGCAAGAGAAGAACTTCCGAAGGTCCACAAAGCCTATTTTAAGACCCTTAAGAAATATGAAGGCAGGATGTCGGCGATCCGGTCCAGGGAAGATTCGGGGCAATATCCCGTTGTAAGGAAGGGGCGTCCCTTGCCCCTGGATCAGCCTCCACTCTTAACAGTGAACCTTCCCTCAGGACATATTGAGAAGGGCTGGAAGAGGCTGATAAGAGAGCAAAAAGAGGGGCAGACCCCCAAGGAATATTATGGGGCAGTGAAGGCCCTTCTCTCCCGGTGGATGGACGAGCTCAAGGACTCCCCCGGCTCACTCCACCGTTTTTTCTATGACCTGTATCAGAAAGCCAAGGAATTATCCCTCAGCCTTTCCGGGCAAGGAGAGGAAATAATAAATGAGGATGTGATGAAGTCCAAATTCCTTGAGGCCGCCCTGGGAATCGCATTGGCGCAGACAGCAGAAGGGGCGATGAGACAGAATAAGAGCGGCTTCTCTGTGCAATCATGAATTCTTCGGCGCCACAGGACTTTTTAGACACCCTGGCATCCTTCACAATGGATTTTCTCAAGGCAATGCTGAGGACGGGATATTATGCCCCGGAGCATCCTGGTGCCAAGAAGGCCAAGTCCGGCCTTTTTCAAAGTTTCACCGGGCTGATGAAGGACAAGAAAGAACTGACCTATATCAAAAGGATAACTACGGAGCTGAAAGATGTCATGGTGGATGGAGTTTTTCCCGAACCATCTTCCTTCAAGTCACTTATTCCCCCTGGGACAGCAGAGCTTTTCATCCCCAAATTTCTTGAATACTTTGCAAGGCAAAACCTCGTGAGCTTTACACTGAAGGATACCATCTCAGCCTCGGAGTTTGATGCCTTTATAGACATAATGAGCGAGCCCCCCCAGAAAGGGGTTGAGGGAAGCGTTGGTAGGGCCCTGACAATCAAGCTTTTAGAGCACGATGTCATGAATATCTCCACTATTTTTGATGTTGACATGGCAGGGATCATGAGGAAGCTTCCCTGGAGGGTGGAGCTTGCCCTGACCAGGTTGAAGAAAGACCTCACACTCCTTCCCATGTTTAAGAAGGTGAACAAGAAGATCCTTGAAGAAGTGAAAAGCAAGGTCATTGACGATATTATCCGGCCCCTTGGAGATACGCTTTTGCTCAAGGATCTCCTTCTCCACTGCGACCTCATTGAGAAAGAGCTTCATGATGCAGGGACCCTGGATATTGAGGGGCATGTGATTAGCTCCCTGAGCTCAAAAAAGCTCCCGGCAATTGTTAAGGCCCTTTCAGAGGAATATGAAAAAAGCACTGCATTGATAAAGGTCGTGACGGGAATGGATGTCGCCGAGATCCTCCAGAGGAGATCCAAACATCTCATGAAGAAGATCTCCCGCAGGCTTGTGGAAGAGAAGATTTCCGAGGGTCTCGACATCCTCCTGTCCCTCCATTCAAAGGACATTCTTACCATGGAAGAGCTGTCAGAAGAAGCCAGGGCAGTGCTCCAAGCGCAGAAAATGGCCGACCACTTTCTGGCAACAGAGAAAGAGACCCTCTCAAAAATGGAGGACATTAGCGATCCCGAGATCTATGGCCGGTATATCCTTCAGGTGACATCCCTGATTCCCGAGCTTCTCAGGAGAGGGAGTTATCCTTCAGTCAGCGCCATCGCTGAGGTCCTTGCCCGTCATTCCCAAACGCAGGCATCTCATTTCACAGTGCGTCCCTCCATTGCTGGGAATGCTCTTATATGCTTTTCTGAGCCCAGCACTCTGGCTCAACTGCGGGAAGGATTTACATCAGGGAAAAAGGAAGCCAGGGAGGAGATCAGCCGCCTCTTTCTTCTCCTGGGGAAACCCTTCTACAACCTTCTTGTCACTATTCTTTTGGAGTCAGAAGATCGCTGGGTGAGAAAACATTCATGCAGGCTCCTGACAGAGATGGGCAAAGGGATCGAGGATAATCTCATAAATGAGCTCAAGCAGAAAGATCGTCCCTGGTATTTCTATCGAAACATTATTTCCATCCTGGGCGAGATGAAATCCGAAAAGGCAGGCGATGCCATCTCAGAGTATGGATTTAATTCCGAGCCCCGTCTCAAGATTGAAGTGCTTGATTCTCTTGTCAAGATCTTCGGGAAGAACTCAGAGCAGATCCTGATTGAATCCCTGGAGGACGAGGATTTCAAAGTCCGCGCACGGGCAATTGACCTTCTGGGATCGCTTCGCTCGGCCAACAAGAAGGTCATCTTTCCATTTATTGAGATCGTCAAAAAGCGCGAACATTCAGATATAGAGCCTGACGAGACTCTCCAGGTTCATGTCTGCCGGGCCCTTGAATCCATCGGGAACCGGAAGATCGAAGAGGATAAGACTGTTGAGGATGTCCTCATTGAATCGCTCAAGACAGAGAAAGCGGGTATTTTGGGGATCGGAGGAGGAGGGACGAAAAGGAATAAATCCCCGAAGATACGCCTTGCCCTCTGTGAGACACTGGGTATTATTGGAACTAAGAAGTCCCTTGATGTTTTGAAAAATGTTGCTAAAGAAGGGGAGAAAGACCTTAAGGAGAAGGCCCAGGAAGCCGTGAATAAGATCTCTGGAAGGGCTGCGCCTTAAAAGCCGCCCTTCATATTCAGGAGAGACTTGATCTTTTCGTTCGTCTCTCTCAACCGTGCAGACAAGGTCCTGACAAAGCTCCAGAGAATAGAATATGCAAGCTCTTTATCTACAAATAGGAGGGATTCAAAATCGTCCTTTTTTATTGTCAAGAGGGAGCTGTCTTCATGGGCGATTGCGTCAGCAGAACGTTCAATATCCTCAATAAGGGCCATCTCTCCGAAGAAGTCCCCAGGTTTGAGTATGGCCAAAGCCTCTTCAGAATGGTCTATCTTCCTTGAGATCCTCACTGACCCGGAGACGATGATATATAGTTTATCTCCCACGCTTCCCTCCTTGAAGATGGGGTCTCCCTCTTTGAAGCTTTCTGTTGCGCCGATCCTTGCAACACTGGTGAGTTCCTCATTGGTGAGGTTCTGGAAAAGATAGATTTTCTTCAGAGTATTCGGGTCCATTGGGTATCCCTCCTTATTTTAAGGCCTTTCATAATATTTTAGCTGTGAAACGTCAATTTATCAAGTTGATAAAGTCATTTTCTGTCATTTCGAGCCCAGAATCTTGTCATTGCGAGCCCGCCAGAGGCGGGCGTGGCAATCTCTTATTATCAATGAATTATGAGATTGCGGAGCCTGTTCCGAATCCGCCTGAGGCGGATGAAGGAATCTCCTGGTTTGCTTCGGCTTTGCCTCGCAACTGCTGCGCTCCTCGCAATGACCAAATTGTCATTGCGATCCGCCTAAGGCGGAGAAGCAATCTCGTCTTTAGAAATTAGTTCATCACAACCCCTACCCATGCTTTCAATGCTGGGTTGACTTCCTCCCGGGACTCTGAGAATCTAAAGAGGTGGCAGGAAAGACATTGAAAAAGCTCATGGCCTATGGAAACTTGGTGTGCCCTTTTTGCACCATAGGGAGGAAATTCCCCAATTCTTTCATAGGGAAGAGGGTGAAGCGCCACTGGGAGAACGGCTGTCCCTCCTACAAGGCGTATCAGGAGGTTTTCGGTAAGCCAAAGTGAAGGGTAGGGTTTTCCCGACCCATCCGTTTCACCACCGGCAAAGGACGGCGCTTTTTGCCCTCCTTTTGTGCGCCCTTCTATTCAACCCATACAGCTGTAGCCCCCAGGGCAAAGGGTCTATTGAAGGGGGATGGGAATCTCTTCATGACATAAGGAAGTGCGGGGCCATTTTGAGGCCCCAGCTCTTTTCCGCGCAGATCGTCCTCAGCGGAAAAGAGGAGATCTACGACACCAGGGACGGCCATTTCAAAATCCATTACACACTGTCAGGCGTGGATACCATTGACCCAACAGATTCTCTTCCAGAGGATGGGGTTCCTGACTACATCGCTATCCTTGAGGAGGGACTTAAGGATGCCTGGCAGGAGGAGGTCATCAGTCTCAAATGGAAACCGCCACCTTCCGATGGGAGCTTTGGCGGAGATTCCCGCTACGATGTCTTTGCCAAGAAGTGCACAATATCCGGCAGCAGCTGCTTTGGAGCGGCTTATACGCTTTCTGAAACTGCCGGCGAAGGATGGTCTTCGTATATTATTATTGACCCTAAGAATACAACGGCACTTGGGGGAGCCGTAGGGGATATTCCGAGGGTTGTAAAGGGAGTATGTCTCCATGAGTTCAACCATGCCTGCCAGTTTGCCTACAATGTCTCCTTTGAGGAATGGTGGATGGAAAATTGTGCAGACTGGATCGAGTTCGAGATCTACGACTTCCTTAAGGATCTTACGCCTGCCATTAATGTCCTGTTGGGCTGGCGATTTGGAGAGAACAACAAATCTGTTTTTTCCACGGATGGGCGCTATGAATATTACAACTTCATCTGGCCCAAATTTATTGTGGACTCAAGGGCGCGGGACATTGACATCATTCGCAGGATCTGGGAGAGGGCAGAACAGGGGCCTCCTTCATCGTATACAGGGTTTCTTGGGACTATCCATGACATCCTGACCGAGGACGGAGGCGGTCTTGTTGCAGATTTCCAGAGATTCACAGAGTGGAACTATATCTCATGTTCACACGACGACGACGCTCATTATTTCCGCGGCGCTTTTCCAACGACCCTCTACGGGAGTGTAGAGATTGATTCTGTCCACGCCCTATATCCCACGACTGCCACACAGGGAAACACATTGATATATCCTTTGGGGGCCTCCTATCTCCAGTTTGTTCCCGATCCAAACTTTCAGGACCTGGGCATCTCCTTCACTGGAGAGGGCGGGACACAATGGGGCCTTTCCCTCGTTCTCCAGCGGCCGACCTGTGAATACATAACCTCTGAATATATCGTTCCTGCCTCAGGAATAACCTCTGCAACCATTCAGGACATGAACGGTTATAGGCGGATCATCCTTATTGTCCAGAATCTTGAAACGGCCAACTATTCCACGGGAAAGCAATTTACCTGCACAGCAACCGCATCCGGGGCAAGGACCCCAGGCCCTTCTTTGCCCCCTCCTTCCCTTGAACGGATCGGCCTTTTCCCCACCAACATCACAATGTCCCCGGGAGACGTAGAGCAGTTTGGAGCCATTGGGGTCAATGATGACTGCACCCGGGTGAATCTCACACGCGATGCAGCGTGGTCCTCAAGCTCACCTAATGTGGCCTCCATAGACAAAATGGGAAGGCTCAAGGCTTTATCCCCGGGCTCGGCGCTAATCAAGGCAGAGAAAGACGATGTGCTGAGCGCTCCGACACAGGTGAATGTTATTGGAGAGCGCCATGGGACATGGCACCTCGCATCCCGGGGATGGGGATGTCAGGCCTCCGGCGCGCCATTGGAGCCGTCCCATGAGGGTGCCAAGTTCCCCCTGACTTCCTTTCCAATAGGGGTATCGCGCTTGTGGGGGGGCCTGATCCTTGCGCTTGCCGGGGTCGTCCTTGTTCTCGGAATGCGCTGGAGAAAGCGCATGGCGGCTTCTATTGTCCCTCAGGCCAGGAGGGTCGCCCTGTATCAGGAGGTTGCATGGAGAGCAGTCCTACTCTTCTCCCTTCTGGACTTCTCATATATCCACATCTCCCAGGAGACACGGTATTTTCCATGGCCCAATCTCGTAGGTTTCCTGCTCCTGTGTTTCGCCCTGTTCCTCTTCAGGAGGGGCATGGGACAAGGCAAGAGGATCCGTTTCCCGAACCACCTGGCCTCCATTATGTGGGCCGCCGGCTTTTCCCTTGCCCTGTCCTGCGGCTTCGCGCTACTTTTCATTACGATCCTACTCTTCCCCACATATTTCTACCGGATGGATGTTGAGGACGATGCCCTGAAAGAATCTCGGGGAGAGGAATATATGGAGCTTATGGAGAGAACCGAGAGATTGATCCCGTGGATCTATTAACCCTGAGCAAGCTCCGAGTCGAAGGATTAGCCGAATGCGATCGAAGGCAATTCATCAAGCTTGGGGCGGACTTTGCCATCTTGTGTGCCCTGTCAAGGGCTGCCCGGGCCTTTGGCATGGCAGAAGGATCAAAGTTCGTCTGGGCCCAAATCATCTACAACGGGCGCTGGAACACCAGGCCCACCGGGGGCAGGGGGATTCTCCTTGAGGTTGCCAAGAGGACAAGCGTGGATATCTCCCTTGAACCAAAGGGCATCAAACTCACTGACCCCCAGCTTAGAGATTTTCCGTTTCTCTGTATAAGCGGCGATAAAGATATCCCTTCGCTGTCCCGGCAGGAAAGCCTGGCCCTCAGGGCCCACTTGACCTCAGGGGGTATGCTCTTTGCGGATGACACAAAGGGAGATGCGAACGGCGCATTTTCCAAAAAGCTGAAAAAGGTTCTCTCCGCAGTATTCCCGGAAAAGGAGTGGAGGCGGCTCCCGCAGGATCATTCCGTATTCAGGTCTTTTTATCTTCTGGATAGATTTGTCGGCCGGACCGTTTCCATGCCGTATCTTGAGGGTCTTGATCACGAGGATCGAACCCCGGTGATCCTCTCAAGCAACGACCTCCTCGGCGCCTGGGCCAGGGACGAGTTTGGAACCTATGAGCTTCAAGCATCTCCCGGAGGAGAGGGACAGCGGGAAACAGCCATCCGCATGGGGATCAATATCGTTCTCTATGCCCTCACGGTCAACTATAAAAAGGATCAGGTCCATCAGCCCTTCATACTTCAGAGAAGACGATAATAAGGACAGATGACAGAAAGCCTGGTCTTCCTTAACACCTATTCAATCTATCAGCTCCTCCTCATTGCTGTTCTCTTCCTGGCCTTCCTTGCCTTTTCCCTCTTAGGACTCAGGAGGGTCAAATCATGGCAGAGGAGGATTCTCCTTTTCTCCCTTAGGCTGCTTGTCGCCCTTCTGTGCGTCTTCATTGTGCTCCAGCCAGGCATAGAGAAGGCAAAGATCGTCACAGTGAGGGGCAGGGTCGCCATCCTGATGGATGTTTCCGAGAGTATGTCCCTTCCTGCCTATCCAGAGAAGAGGCCGAGGATTGAGGCAGCCAAAGAGTTCCTCTCCGGCGCCGGTGATCTGATTGCTTCGCTCAAAAAGGATAACGACCTGGAAATCTATGCCTTCTCCGACAGGGCGCAGGCCTCCTCTCTTGATGCGCTTCCTTCCCTGAAGGCCCAGGGCAAGGGCACCGACCTGGCCAATTCCTTGAGGGATGTGGAGAAGAAAAGCGATCAAAAACTCGTAGGCGTCATCCTTTTATCCGATGGCAATGACCACGGAGAGATAGGACGCACCTTTGGGTCTTTGCCTGCTGGCAGCCCCTTGAGATTTGATTTTCCTGCCTTGATCTACACATACGGCCTGGCTGATCAGAAGGCTTTCCGCGATAACTCAATAAGAGAGGTCAGGAGCGGCGGCTTCGGGTTCGCCAAAACCCCTATTGAGATCATCGTCAAGGTCAGCTCACAGGGATATTCCACAAAGCTGCCAGTTGTGTTGAGAGAGGCCGGAGAGATCATTGCCTCCAAATCCTTAAACCTAACGCCGGATGCAAGGGACTACGAGGTACGCCTCAGCTTCATCCCCCAGAGGGTGGGGAAGGCCATCTATACCGCGGAGATCCCTGTCCTTGCCGACGAGGCAGTCCCTGACAACAATTCCAAAAGCTTCGTTGTCAATGTGATCAGAGACAAAACCAGGGTCCTCCAGATAGCAGGCCGGCCCTCATGGGACGAGAGATTTCTTCGCCAGATCTTAAAGAACGATCCGGGCATAGACCTTGTGTCCTTCATGATCCTGAGGACACCTTTGTCGCTGGTAACAGACATTCGGAGCCTTCCCATTCCCGTAGAAGAGCTCTCTCTTATACCGTTTCCCACCGTGGACATATTTGAAAAGGGGCTGCCTGGATTTGACATCGTTATCTTCCAGAACTTTGACTGTCGTCCCTATGTGCCATTTCAATATTTGAATTTTCTGAAGGACTATGTGGAGAAGGGAGGGGCTTTTATCATGATCGGCGGCGACCAATCCTTCTCAGCCGGAGGGTATGGAGGAACACCAACAGAGGAGATCCTCCCGAACCGCCTCGGAATAGAGGCCTTGCGCGAAGGCAAATCAGGTTGGGTCGGGACAGAGGAGCTTTCCCTGAAGCTCACCTCGGCTGGAAAAGAGCATCCAATTATGAGGCTGGATCCTGACCGCAAAAAGAATGAAAAGATCTGGTCTTCCCTGCCAAATCTCTCAGGGATCAACCGTGTCCAGGGGTTGAGGGCCGGCGCCCTGGTCCTTGCAGAGGGGCAGGCAGGATCAACGCCCATAATCTCTGTGAGGGAGGCAGCAAAGGGGAGGAGCCTTGCAATAGCCACTGATTCACTTTGGAAATGGGCCTTTGGAGGCGATGGGGACAGGCTTTATCGGGCGTTCTGGAAGAATGCCATATCCTGGCTCGTCAAGGAACCATCCTATGAAAGGATCAGGATGATTGTTGAAAAAGACTCTTATCAGAAGAATGAGACGATCGTCCTTGAAGTGCTTGCCAATGACCCGTTCTACAGGCCAGTGAAGGGCGGATTAATAGAGGTGGAGCTTAATTCTCCCTCTAAAAAGGCCATCGTTGTGAAAGCGGACGAGAGAAAAGACGGCAGATACGAGGCGAAGATAAAGCTGGACGAGCCCGGCCTCTATCAGGCAAAGGTCAGGCTGCAAGGCGCAGGAGGGCAGGGCAGGGCAGAGACCGCATTTGTTGTTGAGGGACGTAATTTAGAGCTGGAGGACCTCTCTGTAAACGAGGAGCTTCTGAGGGGGCTGGCCGAGGCGACCGGAGGGAAGTATATGCTGATTCAAGATAAAAAGGAGAAGATCGCCTTCCCCCCACCGGAGAGGGTTAAGGGCACAGAGAGGGAGAGGAGGCCCATCTGGGACTCCCCCTGGCTCTACCTTCCGGTTGTATTCCTCTTCTGTGTAGAGTGGTTTCTCCGCCGCCGCTCCTCCCTTCCTTAATTCTCTATTCTTCCTCTCCTTGAAAAGGAGAGGGCCAGGGTGAGGATTAGACCTAATTCTTCCTCTCCCTGAAAGGGAGAGGATTAAGGTGAGGGTTAGGTCTTTTATTTCCTCTCCCCTTTGGGGAGAGGGTAGGGTGAGGGGAATCCCTGAAAAGCATGTCCGCCTCAGGCGGAGAAGCAATCTCGTTTTTCGCTCGCCGTTGGTTCCTCCCCTGAATTCTTGATTTCTTCTCAGGATAAGTCCACAATAAAAACGATGGGGGAAACCAGAGTAATACTATATGTTTCGTCTCTGAATCTGACAGAAAAGAGTCCACAAGAAAAGCAGTCTATCGAATGTATTGCCGATACCGGAGCGACTTTTACCACTATCCCTACCTCCTTATTGGAGAAAGCAGGGATTATGAAAAAAGGAGAACTCTCCCTCCGCCTGGCGGACGGCCGGATCATCCACAGGGCCTATGGGGAGGCACGGCTGGAGCTCGATGGGACATCTGTCCCTGCCATGGTGGTCTTTGGAGAAGAATCCGACCCGCCACTTTTGGGAACAACCGTCCTGGAGATGGCCGGATTTCTGGTGGACCCGGTAGAAAAGAAAATCCTCAAAAAAGAATATTTTCAGCAGTATTGATGGGCCATCGTAAGCCCTATGGTGATGTGGCTTGGTGGAGACAAAGCACCATCTGTTTGACATTCTTTAGAAAAAACCTCTTTATTCCTTCCCAATCCGGCTTGTCTTTTCCACAATAGGCAGGTTCAGGGTCAATATCCGCATCATTAAAATATACGAGGGATTTCCCAATATGCACCGGGTTAATCCTATCCCTGCCGAAGCGCATGACCATATTCTCCGCAATCCTATGAAAGGGAATTTCCTGAAGTATGAAGTAGAGGTCAACGAAATCCCTTTTCGCACCCCTCTGGCTTATTGCCATGGTTTTCATGGAAGCTATGTCAATGACATTGGCAATCGGAATTCCATTGAAAACGGACATTTTCTCCCTGAATGGATAGGGGTAATGAAAAAAAGACACCTTCACGCCAGACACTATTATCGTTAAAGTTCCCTCCTCCTCCTGCTGGACGATTGGAGAAGCGCCAAGTCGTTTAATTTTCTGGAAAAGCTTCTCTGGAGAGAATGGACGCAAGGTGAAAAAATCCAGATCGACCGATATTCTATGCCCAAGCTGTAGCGCCAACGCTGAGCCGCCAGCCAGGACAAAACCCTGGGCAATAGCCACCTCCTTCAATTGCGAGAGGACCCTGTGCGATGATTTCAAGAAAGCGTTACGATGCATACTGTAACCAAATCCTCCAGAAGTTTTTGGACTTCTCCGATATCTTTCTGCTCACACCACAGACCTCAATAATCACCTTGGTTGGATACAGCCCCTGGATCCAGCGAAAAGCGTCAAGGCCGCCTATCTCAAGAACCCGTTCAATGATGTATCTGGAGTGCTTACGGATGTCTATCTTTGCGGGTTCCGTATCCCAGAAGAGACAGAGGAAATTCTCCGGCACCTTCCTTTCCATTCGGAGCTCTTCCACCCTGACTTTTATGGATGGGTCCGACACTGGCCCGAGATATTTGTGGACAATCTTTCCGCCAAGCCGGTACGCACTGTAGGCATATTCCCTGCCCATTATCCTTTTAATGAGGACACTCATCTCAACCTCTTTACCATATTACCAAACATTGTTGTCTAAATCAATTTGTGTCATTGCGAGGAATCCGCCTCAGGCGGACGACGAAGCAATCCCTATCATATTGTTGTCATTGCGAGGAGCGAAGTCCTGTCATTGCGAGGAATGTATTAGTCGAAGCCCAGAGCGAAGTCCTGTCATTGCGAGGAGCGAAGCGACGAAGCAATCCCTATCATATTGTTGTCATTGCGAGGAGCGAAGTCCTGTCATTGCGAGGAGCGCAGCGACGAAGCAATCTCGGTTTTTATAGGAAAGTTATTTCCTCTTGTAAGTTTTTAAGGTCTTGGAGAGGTCCTTTTCTATCTCTTTGCGGAGCCATTCGGGCTCAAGAACCCTGGCAAAGGAGCCCCAGGAGAGGATCCAGGACACCAGCTCCTCCTCCCCGCTTACATCCATTGAGAGGACGAGGCCGTTTTTGCGTTCTTCTATTTTTTGACTGGGGTGCCAGATCCTTTCTTTAATCTGTAAAGCAACACTGGCGTGGAAGAAGATCCTGACCTTGAAGGGATCGCCAGGGATGATCCCGAAGGCGCTGCCCATATAGGTATTCAAAGAGTAATCCTGCGGCACCTCGTAGGAGATGTTGGTGACCCTGCATGATTTGATCCTCTCCACGGCAAAGGTGCGCAATCCATCCGATGTCTGAGAGAAGGCATGGATATAAAGGCCCCGTTTGAAATTGAAGAGGGCATAAGGGTGGATCACATAGTCCTTTACCTCTGATCTGCCAGCCCCTTGATATTTCATCTCCAGGGCCTTCTGCGACTTATAGGACTGAATGATATTTTCAACGAATTTTCCGAAACTACTATAATCCTTAGGTGCGTCCTGCTTGATCTGAAAGAAGTCCGCATAATCATCCATATGGGCAGAGAGCCGTGCCGGAAGGGCAGAATCAAGCTTCTTGAGCAATGAATCAAATGCATCTTCAAATGGAGTGCCTTTCAGGTATTCTATCTGCTTCCTGGCGAACGACAGCGCCATGAGCTCCTGGGGGGAAAAAGACATGGGCCTGCCCTCAATGTTCAACTTATAGACTGTCTTGTCGCCGCTTTTCTCCCGGATCATAGGAAATATACTCTCTAAGACGTTCAGATCCCTATAGAGAGTCCTCCTGTCTACTTTGAATTCTTCCTCCAATTCTTCCAAGGAGGCCCCGTATCTTCGGGAATTGAGGAAGTTCAATATTCCGGCAACCCTTTGTGCCTGGCTGTAAGGGGATTTCGTGGCCACAGCAGTCTTTTAATAAAGATAGGCTTTCCATCCCACCGAGTCAAATAATCGACCTTGCCATTTTTTCTCCTACATCTCTTTTACTACTGCCTTCTGGCCCTCAACCGAAGGTATGCCGATGAAAATCCCCTTCTTTATCCCGAAAAGGTCAAAGTAAAACCCCTCTCCTTCAATCAATTCCTCGATCTCATCTTCTTTCTTATACGAACAAATGCACACAGCCGTCTTGTCCGGCAGCACGATGTTGTATTGATGTTCTGAGACGGGGAAGTTTTTATAAAGGATATCCCTCTGAAGCCTGTCAAACTCTATCCCCCTGAGTCTAAGCTCCACCTCGATCGCACTGATGTAATAATCAATCTTTGCCTCTGTGAACATGAAGGACGTCCCAAAATACTCAACAACCTCATTTGCGATCTTTTTGAGACAGGCCAACAACTCCCCCTTTTCTTTTTTGACAGAGGAGACAACCTCTATCTTTCTCGGCTTGAGCGCGGGCTTTTCCAACATCTCTATAAGAACCCCTTCGTCGCAGAAGTCAATAACAGCGCCCTTATCTATATTCAGGGACAGTAAATAGACCTGCGCCTGCCTCTTGTGGTGTTCAGCAATCTTCTTCACTGCCTTGAGTTCAAGGAGGAATTCGTCCCCATCACCGGACGCCCATTTGGGGAAGACCGTAATATCAGTCCGTGCCTCGCCCACGGCATAGCCTTTGTAGATCACCTCAAAATTTCTCTGTCTCTCATAAGGGATTCCCATGATTCTCAGCTCATGCGCGAGGGCAGCCTCATATACCACCTCGGTATAACCAGAACCCAGCTGAGACAGAACCTCTTTTGATGCCTTCTTTATCAATTCCTCAACCTTTGTTTTCATTGCTCCCTCCTTGTCTTGCCGCGGGACAGATGTGCCTGTATCCGCAGGCGACACAATCCTTACTCTCAACAGGAATAAAATCAGAATCTGTTGATGTCTCAATCCTCTCTATGAGGGAGAGGACATTTTTCTTCACCCTTTCTATCTCGGCCGTTTCAAATGCCAGCCGAATCTCCATATCGAAATTGAGAAAATCCCAAACAGCCCACAGCTTCTTGGCGTTTTTATAAAGGTGTTGAACCAGTAGGGTATAGAGGATCATCTGCCTGTCTTTTTGCAGGCTGCTCTGAGAAGGAAGGATCGTTGAGGTCTTGAAGTCATGGATGACATACAAACCTTCCCCCTCTTGCGCCAACCGGTCTATCTTCCCATTGATATAGATTCCTCTTGACTCGTCCAGGGGAAACTCCTTCCTCTTTTCCACCCAGAGGGTCCTGTCCTGATCAAATGGGGAAAAGCGATTGAAATAACTCTCCACATATCTCCTCCCCCTCTCTTTCTGCCCTTCCCGGTGATGCGGGGAAGGGAAATATATACTGTTCTCCTCCATGCCCTTTTCCCAGAGGTGCTCATAAAGGTTTAGCAGCTCCGGCAGGGTCTTTCTTTCTCCATTGAGAATGCCCTCATAGAGGCGCTGGATGACCTCGTGCACTACGGTACCGACATGGAAATACACAGGGGTAAGCTCATCCAGGGGCTCCACCCGCTTGACCCAGCTGTACCAGTAGCTTTTGGGGCACTCCTCAAACTCGCCCAATTGAGAATTTGAATAGCTCCTCTTATTCATCATCTCCCTTTATACCATTGGTGTATGACAGGATATGTCACCCTGTGCTAAATGCCCATGCCACAGCACTTTCCACGGATCGGATATGTGGGGGGATCCTGAGATAATGTCTCTTTCCTGTGGAGGGGCAGATGACCTCCAGGACGACCAGGGGCTCGTCATCATCCATCCTTATCCGGTAGAGTTTCCCCTGCGGGCTTGATTGAACGGGCCTTCTTGCACGGGTGAAGGGCTCCAGCCCTATCCTGTCTATCATTGCCCTGCGAATCCCCGGGTGATGTTCCTTGAGGGCACTATCAACTGTCAGGGCATTTGGCTGTAGGATGATATTCTCTGGCACTGATTGGCCATGCCATATGTATAGCCCCCAACCGTCCGGGTATTCGATGGCTCTCTCTATCCCTGAATGAAGGCATCCCTGGTCGTCCAGCGAAATTCGGATAGGGCGGTGAATGATGGTAGCCATAGACTCGGTCATCCAGGTCCATCCACAGGCCTGGGCCATAGAAAACATCGGTCCCAGGCGGTCCGCCTCTTCAATGAATCCGGAGAAGAAGTCGAAGAATGCGAGCCAGCCCAGAAGATCCTCCCCTGGGAACAGCGTAGCCAATGAATCACGAGATGAACCAGATAACGGGAAACGGCCAAAAACATGAGACCACACTTGGCTTAAAACACAGTCATCAGCCCGGTGAATAACTGCCTTCCGCACGGCTCCATCAGCCAAAAGGAAAATATTCCTTTCCACACCGTTCCATATAGCATCAATGGTGCCGTTGATCTTGGTGTATAAAGAGCGCGTTATGGGATCAAGAAAATTCCGGGAAGGTAGAGTGACAACGGTTGGAGAATCAACGAAGATGATGTTTGACGGAGGTACCAACCCAAAGGATTGGTAGAGAGCGTGAAGCACCCGCGTGGCATTGACCGGTTCAATCGGATCTGTGGAAAGGGCGATGTTAATCCATTTTTCCCGATAAAAAGCAGCCCGGCGCTCAAGCTCAACATCGGAAAGAGATTCAATCGGGAAGGATATAGGCATTAAAGATCCTCATTTTCATGCCACGCCTGCCTCGGAAAGGAACCCCAGGGACTCGGAACGGGCAAAGCCCTTCTTTGCCCCTTTAAATTGCTCCCTGAGTAGGGAGAAAGCATGGGTCATATCCTCTTTGGTGGGAGCACTTCTCCCTTCAGAGAGGGCATGGAGCAGGGCGGAAACGGCTATCTCCTTCAGATAGGCCATTGAAAATCCTTTTGTCTCCTTTGCAATCTGCTCAATAACGGCCTCATCAATAAACCTTCCCAGGTACTTCGTCAAAATCTCTTGACGACACACCTCATCAGGATTGTCAATGAGCCACACCCTGTCAAAGCGGCTCGGGCGATTCAAGAGGGCAGGGTCTATCTTCTCAGGACTATTGGTGGTGGCGAGGGTCAGGATGCCTTCATATTGCTCCAGCCCATCCATCAGGTTGAGGAAATAGCTCTTCATCCTGCCAAGCTTGAACAGGAGGTCAATATCCTCAAAGCAGAGGACAGAGGGGGCCAACTCCCTTGCCATCTCAAATGCCTCACGCAGTAAATAGTGCCGTTCTTCCTCAACAATGGGCATGTAGATGAACGGGACCGCATTCTCCGATGCAATCGCGCGGCAGATCGTGGTCTTCCCATTGCCCGGAGGGCCGACGAAGAGAAAACCCCTCTTGTATGGAAGACCCAGGGTTTCAAAGAGGGCCTTGCCCCTGAAGAACATGCTGACATGCTTCCTGATATCCTCTTTTATTTGAGAAGGGAGAATTACATCATCCCAGGCGACAGGAGAATTCGGACAAGAATACTCCCTTCCCATGACCGATATCCGCTTATGCTTTTTCCGCATCTCAATAAAATATTTTTTTAGTTCCTTGAGGAGAAATGAGAGATCCTCTTTTCTCCTGTATGCTGCGATGCCATGGGGCCAGGTGGAGAAGAAATCCGTCATGATATAAACCATGATAAAGATTTTATCCCCATGGAGGTCAACACAGAATACGCCGCACGAGTTCAGGTAGTTCAACTTTAACCCCTGGTCGGAATTGGGTCCTTCAAGGAGCGTATATGTCGGCATGACATCTTCCTCGCCAGGATAAAAGAATCCCCGCGTATGGGGCAGGCCCGACTCCTCAAGGAAGTCCCCCAGGTGCTGGAGGTAAAAGCCCCGTCCAATTGCGGTGAAGGAATAGTCAGACAGGTTTACCCCCTGGGAAGAGAGGTATTTCAGGAAGTCCACATAGACCCGATCCTCCATCCTGCATAATCCTGAAACTGGTGGGTTTTTCATTATCATAAGATCATAGTCTACCACCCCCCAATGACAGGATATGTCACTCCCCTTTGGCCGGATAAAACAAGTCCTGTTTAAAACACTGTGACTATAGATGGAAAGGTCTAAGAAATCAGATATATTCCAGAATTACATTCCCTTGTTTCGAAGCTCAATCACTTTCTTCCTAAGTTCCTCTCGTTCATCCTTCAAGAAAAATGGCACAGCGCTGTCAAGGAGCGTGTTTAGGGTATCAGGACTATCTATGCTCGCAAGGGGTACCCAGGTTGAAACAACCTCTTTTACTCTTTTCCTTTTTTCAAACCAACTCTTATATAAACTGGTAGGTTTAACTATAAGAAATATTTTGTGTTTGTCCTCTTGTTCTACTTTAAAAGCCTCCCATTCAAGACCTACACACGCATGATATAAATAAAGCCCTGACTTACCTATTTCTTTTTCGAGTCCTTTTTTAAGCATCCCTGAATTTAAGCCGGATTTCAGCATAATTTTACCCAAAATTAGGCGAGGATAGTTCTCACCTTCATCTTCAATAAAACTTATTCCATTCAATATCACTATTCGTTTTACTGTTTCTTCGGGAGGCAGGAGATATTGTGCAAAAATATAATCATAATTTTCTCCCTCAGACATCCGACTGAGAGTTGATTGAACTTCGCGAAGTCTATGTTTGCTATTGAGGTGGCTTGCCGAATCTTGCAAAAGCTTCTTGGCCTCTTCGTAAATAGAATAAACCCAGATAAAGATGTTTCGCAGATCTTTATTGTTAGTTTTCATTTTCCCCTCCTATCCTGTTTTAACGATATTATAAAAAACTATCTTAGACTTGGGAGAAAGGGGCTCAAGTCTATCTCCCCAATCGCCTCTGAATCTCTTAAAATAGAATATTCTTTTTAGAAGAGGGGGCAATGGGTCAAGACCTTTCCCCCATTCTCCTGAAAAACAATCCAGTCCCCGATTTTCAAGATAAGCATGTAAATCCTCAAGGAGCGCTCTCTTTCCAGGATCAAGATTTCCTGCCCCCTTATTAAGTATGTCTTCAATAATAGGAGTGAGATGCCGCCATGGGAGCCACCCGATTCTCGTTTCGGATTCGGGATAGCCTTCATTTTTTAGAATCTCAATTGAAGATTTTATATCCTCATCTGGAAATGTTGAATGATGGGTTACATATAGGAGATAAACATCCTTTGTTCTTGACTCTTCCCTGGTCAGAATATAATACTTTGCAAGTTGGTCCCCAATTTTTTCTGGAGATCTACTCTTTTCGTCAGAAGTTTCTTCTGGGCCAATTCCTTTTGGCGCGCCATACTTCGCCTCAATGATAATAGTCCACTCCCCTTTATTACACGTGATAATGATATCAGGCTCTTGGTTTTTGTTTTGTTGCCAGAATATATAATCCACACTATCTATCGCTTTAACCTTTTGTTCAAATTCTATGTTTTCTTTGCCATCCCGTCCTATCCTTACCTTCCTAAGAAAATTTTTAAGTATAGCGAGATCGTTGATGTACTTTATATATCCAAAAACAATAAATGTAAGGGTGTCCTCAATGTCGGGAAGTTTTTTATGTAAATCTCCTTTAGGCATCAAAGTTAAATTTATTACGCCGGCTCTATCAAAATTGTGACTATGAGAGGTCGTGTCTCCATTGTTGTGGAAATTCAAAAGGCGTATCCTCTTGGTATTCCTAATAACCTGCTCCTGAAGAGGGGCAGCACCAAGGAGGGACACGCCCATGGAACAACAGTATAGAGCAAAAGG